>Ga0299907_10002619_pt1 | contig 11196 bp, 11 predicted proteins | sample RVTome_16_FD_198680 | JGI IMG/M metagenome (GOLD analysis project Ga0299907, IMG submission 198680) | Soil microbial communities from uranium-contaminated site in the Upper Colorado River Basin, Wyoming, United States - RVT152D67 (version 2) ...
GCCCGGCTCTCCACAGTGGGCTCGATCGTGATCATGCTGGCTGCCATATCGGTGTCGATTGTGGAGGCCTATCGTCACAAGTTGGGTGGTGTGAGCAGCTAGCCGTGTTGCTCTACGCCGATCTCGGTGGCCTTCAGGGACAGCCACACCGGCACGCCGGGTGCCAGTGAGAGCGCCTCGCGGGCCTCGCCGGTCACCTCTGCAGTCAAAGGCAGCGGATCGCCCGTTTGCAGTCTCACCCTGTCGCCGAGAGACTCGACGCGCGTCACCACAGTCGACCAAGTGTTGCGTGGGCTTCCCTCGGGCTCGGCCCGATGGATCGACACCGCATGGGGATGAATAATGAGCAGGACCGGGCCGGCAAGGGTGTGATCGGCGATGTGAACGATGAATTCACCCACTTCCACCCTGCCGCCGAAAGCCTCACCCGACACCAGATTCGAGCCGGCGAGGTCCGCGGCGTACTTCGTCCTGGGGCGAAGCCTGATCTCGTCGGGCGCCCCGGTCTGGGTGATGACTCCAGCCTCCATCACATAGACCTCGTCGGCGAGGAGGAATGCCTCGGTGGGGTCGTGGGTGATGAGCATCCTCGGGCCTGGGAACCCGCTGAGATGGTCGGCCAGCGACCTGCGCAGGGCGGTGCGGGTGGTCACGTCGAGCGCGGACAGCGGCTCGTCGAGCAACAGGAGTCGCGGCTCGGTGGCCAGGGCTCGGGCGAGTGCCACCCTCTGAGCCTGCCCTCCGGAGACTTCGCCTGGTCGCTCCCCTTCCATCCCTTCCAACCCGACCCGGGTCAGCCACTCCCGTGAAGCCCGGCGTGCGGAAGATGTCTCCGTCTTGCGGCTTCGCAACCCGAATGCGACGTTCTCGAGAACACTGAGGTGAGGGAAGAGCAGGTAATCCTGGAACACGACCCCGACGCCACGATCCTCAGCCGGGACGAACACACCCGCATCGGGATCGTCGAGGATCTCGTCCCCCAATCGGATGCTTCCGGAGTCAATCGGGAGGAGCCCGGCGATCGCGGAGACGACGGTTGACTTCCCGGTCCCGTTCGGTCCGAGCAACGCGGCGGTCCGCCCCGGCTCGATGCTCAGATCGACATCGAGGCGAAAGTCGTCCGATCGCTCGATGACGAGTCGGGCATGGAGAGCACCGTGACTCACGACACTCTCCACCATCGCTCTCGCAACGCCACCAAGACGATCAGCGAGACCACCACCATCAGCAGCGAGATGGCGACGGCGACACCGCGATCGCTCTCCAGGGCGACGAAGACCGCGAGGGGAAGGGTTTGTGTGCGCCCTTGCAGGTTTCCGGCGAAGGTGATCGTGGCCCCGAATTCGCCGAATGCGCGCGCCCATGTGAGGACCAGCCCTGCCAGAAGCGAAGGACCGACCATGGGCAGCGTCACCCGCCGCAGCACCGTCCAGCGTCTTGCCCCGAGACTGGCGGCAGCACCTTCATATCTCTGGTCGAGGTTGTGCAGCGCACCTTCGACTGTGATCACCAGGAAAGGCATGGCGACGAAGGTCGAGGCCAGGACGACTCCCCACGTCGAGAATGGGAGCACGAGGCCTGTCGCCTCGTAAACAGGCTCCCCGACCAGGCCGCGACGGCCGAGCGCGAAGAGCAACGCAGCGCCCCCGACGACCGGGGGGAGCACGAGTGGCAGGAGCACCAGACCCCTGACCAGGTGTCTACCGGGGAACTCGACACGTGCCAACAGCCAGGCGACAGGGATCCCGAGCACGAAGGCGATCGCGGTCGCGGAGAGCGAGCTGATCAGGGACAACCGCAGCGCGTCTAGAACCACCCGGCTGGTGATGACAGATCCCAGCTCGGCCCACGGGGCTCGCCAGAGGAGGCCGATCAGCGGCACTGCAACCAACGCCGTCCCGAGTGCCCCCAGGAGGATCAATGGAACGGGAGGCCACCTCCGCCTGCTACGTCGACTCACGGAGAACTGAACCCGAACTCACCAATGACCTCCTGACCGTCGCTGGACAGCACGAACTCGATGAACGCCTCTGCCAGGTCGGCGTCTCCAGCTCCCTCGAGAGCCACGATCGGGTACGCAGCCACCACGTTGAGCTCCTCGGGAATGTCGAGGCCCTCCACCGCGCCATCCGTCGAGATGACATCGGTCACATAGGTGATCCCCACGTCGAGCTCCCCGGCCTCGATCTTGGACAGGAGGGAGCGGACGTCCGGCTCGTTGGTGTCGACCGACACGTCGACGCCCGCCTCGACCAAGACGGTGCGCGCGAGGTCTCCGCAAGGAACTCCCTCGGCGCAGAGACCGACCAGAAGCTCCTCGTCGGCGAGATCGTCGAGGCCAACCAGACCGCCGGAGTTGCCCGCCGGCACCGCGATCTGCAGGCGATTCTCGGCAAAGATCCTGGGTGGTCCCGAGGTCACGCCTGCCTCGACGACCTGTTGCATCGTGGACAGGTTGGCCGAAGCGAAGACATCCGTGGGCGATCCCTCGACGATCTGTTCTCGCAATGTGGAGCTCCCAGCGAGGTTGAGGACCACGTCCACACCCGGGTTTGCCTGTTCAAAGACGTCCGCGACCGCGGCAAAGGCATCGGTCAGCGATGCCGCCGCCGAGACCAGCAACTCATGATCACTCCCGGAATCACCACAGCCGGAGGTGGCGAGAGCGAGAATGGAGACGAGCACTAGTCTCATTGTGACTACAAGCTACACGCATAATCGGAGAAGGGAGCCGGTGCCTGAACTGTCGACCACGGAGTACGCGGTGTTGGGGATCCTCGCCGAAAACCCCACTCACGGCTTCGCCATCGCCAGAGCGCTGCGCGCCGACGCCGATGTGGGCAGGATCTACACGGTGAGGCGACCGCTCGTGTACAGGGCCCTCGATCGCCTCGTGGAGCAGGGATACGCCGAGCCGGCCCACGTCGAACAGGGAGACGCAGGCCCCAACCGTGTCATCCACAGGGTGACCGGTCCCGGGCGTCGCAAACTCCGCCGCTGGTTAGGAGAGCCGGTGAGTCATGTGAGAGAGATCCGCCTCGAGTTCCTCCTCAAGCTCGAACTGCTTCGACGATCTCACAGGTCGCCTCTCGACCTCATCAGGGCCCAAAAGGACTCATTGCAGATCACGATCGAGGCTCTCGACGAGCCCGGCCCATACGACCACGTGGAGATGTGGCGTAGCCACAACGCTCGCGCCGCCGGGGCATACCTCGAGGAGCTCCTCGCCAAATACAGTTGATGGACACGGCGCTCCTGTCGCATCCCCAGCCAAAGGAGGCAAGACATGAGACACACGAGACGCTTGGCCGCCCTGGTCCTGTTCGCAATGGTCACTGTTGAATTCGGAGGCTGGTCGCTCCTCGGCTTCTTGACCAGCAGCGACAGCCTGACACCGTTCGAGGAGCAGTTCTTCCGAGCGGGGCACGGTCATGCCGGAGTCCTCCTCGTCCTCGCCCTCGCTTTCCTGCTCCTCCTGGAGAAGACCTCGTTCCAACCGAAGACTCAGATGGGTCTGGCACTCACGCTCCTGGTCGGTGTCCTGCTCCAATCAGGCGGCTTCTTCCTCCACTTGGTGCTGGGCGAGGAACGGGCCGCTTCGGCGGGCACATACGTCACGTGGGCCGGTGCCGCCCTGCTCGCCATCGCGATGATCACCGCGGGTGTGGGGCTCTTGGGCCGGGACGAGCGGACGGTTTGACCACGCTCGTTCGTGTCAATGGCTATTGCCGCAATAGCCATTGACAAGACGGACCCGGACACATAAGGTCCAGGCGAGCCGTGGTTAACACCACGGTTGGATTGCACGAGGAAGCAGACGACAAGCGTGGATCACCTCTGGCGATCGGGGCAATGGTCGTCGTAGCGGCGTCGGTCGTCGCGGCTTGCGACAACAACCCGGACGACATCGGCGGCACGACTCCGACGGAGGAGTCGACGACCACGACTGGGGGGTAGGAAGGGGGCTTCAGGTGGCGGAGACATTCCATCCCTCCGCTACCTGAAGCCCACCGTTCACACCGAGGCGATGGTTTGCAATTGCGAGCGTGTCACCCGAAGGTGTCGCATACCGTGGGATCACCGGACTCGAAGCCCCGGTTGAACCAGTCGACACGCTGCTCAGACGACCCATGAGTCCAGCTCTCAGGACTGACCTGGCCCTGCACCCGCTCTTGGATGCGGTCATCGCCCACGGCCGCCGCGGCATCGATTGCTTCCTGGATCTCACCGGGGAGGAAGACACCGGCATCACGGAGGGAGTTGGCCCACACCCCGGCGAAACAGTCGGCTTGCAGTTCCATCCTCACTGACAGGGCGTTGACCTCTTCCTGAGATCCCGCGGATTGCTGGGCAGCCTGAACCTGCTCCATCACGCCGAGACGCTTTTGCACGTGATGACCGACCTCGTGAGCTATCACATAGGCCTCGGCCACATCACCGCCCTGGGCGCCGAATCTGGCGACCAACTCGTCGAAGAAGGTCTCGTCGATGTAGATCGTCTCGTCGAGGGGGCAATAGTGCGGGCCGACCGCGGAGCTGGCGTTGCCACAACCCGAGCGGGTCACATCACGGAACAGCACCAGCGTCGGCTCCACGTACGCCAGGTCCGACGTCGTGAAAATGTCTTCCCAGGTGTCGTTGGTGGACCCAAGGACGGTCTCTGTGAACACCTGGTAGTCGTCCTCGCCCTGGAACTCAGCGGGTTGCTCGACAGGTCGTTGCGACGGCTCCAATTGCCCGATCACGTCCTCGAGGCCCCCGCCTCCCCCCAAGATCGATACCAGGAGGTAGATGATCAAGCCGACGCCGCCAAGACCGCCAATCGCCACTCCGGGGCGGCTCATGCCGCGGCGGTCCTGGACGTTCCCACGACTCCTGATCCGATCCCAGCGGGCCACTTTCTCTCCTCCCTGGCGTTGTCTGGCGAGACGGCGCAGGGTATTCCCACTGGGGACCCCTTTCCAAACGCCGGAAAGCGGCATCTCAGCGCATCGGCCCCGTTCTCAAACAGTGACCACCAGCTTGCCCAGGGCCCTTCCTGACTCGAGGAAACCGAGGGCATCGGGCACGGATTCGAGCGGATAGACCCGATCTATCAGGGGTCGCACGTCCCCGGACGCGACGAGCGCCGACATCTCCGCCATACTGCCTGGAGCATTCGGCTGCCACCCGAACACACCCATCCTCACGTCGGAGACGAGCGAGACCAGACCTCCCAGAGCCGCCGCCTGGAAGAACCCGCCGAGACCACGGGCGATCTGCACATATCTCCCGCCCGGTCGGAGAGCCCCCCGATAACCGAGCACCCATCGGTCGGGGGCGATGTCCAGGATGAAGTCGTAGCGTCGTCCGCTGTGGGTGAAACTCTCCCGGGTGTAGTCGATCACATGGTCGGCTCCCAATGAGCGCAGCATGCCGAGTTTGTCGGTGTGGTCCACCGCGCTCACTTCCGCCCCGCGAGCTTTGGCTATCTGGACGGCGAATGGGCCCACACATCCGCCGGCGCCGTTGATGAGCACGTGCTGGCCGGCCCGGAATCCACCCATTCCGCTCAGACCCTGCAGGGCGAGGATCCCCGAATGTGGCACGGCTGCCGCTGCCTCGAAGCTGACTCCCGTGGGGATGGGGGAAAAGGCGTCGGCCGACGAACACACGTACTCGGCGAAGGCTCCGGAACCGAACGAGAACAGGTCGGCCCATACCCGGTCACCGGGGGCACGACCACTCACCTCCTGGCCCACCGACTCGACCTCCCCCGCCATGTCGAAGCCTGGCACCCGAGCCCGCGGCCTCGTCAGCCCCATCCCGACGCGGGCGACGAAGGGGGTCCCGCGAAGGTGCTCGAGATCGGCGGTGTTGAGCGAGGCGGCACGGACCCGGACCAGCACCTCGCCCGGGCCCGGTGTCGGTTTCTCGACGTCCTCGAACCTGAGCACCTCGGGTGATCCGTAGCCGTCGCGGACCATGGCCTTCATATGGTGACCACGATCTTCCCGCGGGCGTGAAACGTCCCTTGATATGTCAGCGCGTCGACGCTTTCGTCGAGCTTGTAGTTGCGATCAATGACAGGGCTGATGCGCCCGGACTCGAGCCAGTCCCTGAGGAGCACCAGGTCCGTCTTGGTTCGCACCGCGGTCCCGTTGCCCGTTTCCATGAGCCCGAGCAGAGCCGAGAGAGTCATCGCCATCAACCGGGGCAACGGTTGCACCCAGTCCCCCTTGCGACCTCCTACCAGCACGTAGACCCCGTCCGGACCGAGGAGCCGTCTCAGCTCGCGGAGAGGTGTGGTTCCCGGAACGTCGAAGATCAGGTCGTAGCCTGTCCCGTCCTCGAGGAAACTCTCGCGCTGGTAGTCGATGACCCGGTCGGCGCCGAGCGCCGTCGCGGTCTCCACGTTGCGGGTGCTGCACACCGCGGTGACCGTGGCTCCCATGGCCTTCGCGATCTGAACCGCGAACGTGCCCACTCCACCCGAGGCACCGATGATCAGGACATCGGCGCCGGGTTGCAACCGACCCCAATCACGAAGACCCTGTAGCGCGGTGAAGGCGGCCACCGGCACCGAGGCTGCCTCTTCGAAACTGAGACTGGGCGGCTTGTGGACGAGTCCTTCCTCGGCGACGGCGACGTACTCGGCGAGCCCGCCTCCGAATGCCTCACCGAACACCTCGTCCCCGACGGCGAAGAACGTCACCGCATCGCCCACAGACTCGACTGTGCCGGCGATGTCGTTGCCCGGGATCGAACGCTTCGGCCGCCTCCAACCCAACACGGCTCGGGCGAAGTAGGGCTTTCCGATCATGTAGTGCCAGTCGAGGGGATTCACCCCGGCAGTGTGCACCCTGACCAGCACCTCTTCATCGCCGATGGCCGGAATCGGGACCTCTCGTATCTCGAGCACGTCTCCGGGCTCACCGAACCGCTCGTAAACCATCGCTCGCATCGTTCCTGTCATGGGTCGTCCCCTCGTACGTCGTAAGGTGTAGGGAGTAAGGTAATCGTACGTCGTAAGGTCTGTCAAGACTTACCCTGTACGATTAACCTCTTGATCATGACGACACCTGCCGATACGGCTATCGAGCGGAGAGCGCCCTTGAATCGGGACCGGGTGCTGCGCGCCGCGGTCGAGGTGGCCGACGAGGGCGGCATCGAATCACTCACGATGCGCAACCTGGCCCAGCACCTCGGCGTCGAGGCCATGTCGCTCTACTACCACGTGGCGAACAAGGAAGCTCTCCTCGACGGGGTGGTGGAAGTGATCGTCACAGAGATCAGAGAAGCGGTGGCATCCGACGTAGGCCCCGATCCGGAGGACGACTGGAAGACCGCCATGAGGTCCCGGATCCTCACCGCCCGAACCGTGCTCCTACGTCATCGCTGGGCACCGGAAGTGATCGAGAAACGCTCGACGATGAGCCCGGCAATCGTGCGCTACTACGAGGGGGTGTTGGAGACCTTCCGCAAAGGCGGGTTCTCCTACGACCTGGCCCACCACGCCTTGCATGCCCTCGGAAGCCGCGCCCTCGGCTTCACCCAGGAGCTATTTCAACCAGATGGCGCCGCTGACGAGCAAGTCGGCGACGAGATGCTGGCCGAGATGGCCAACGAGCTCCCCTATCTGGTCGGGATGCTGTCGGAGATCGCCCACGACGACCCCGGCTCGACGCTGGGCTGGTGCGACGATCAGACGGAGTTCGAATTCGGTCTCGATTTGATGCTCGATGGTCTCGAGCGGGTGAAGCAGAGTCGCTGACCCCCGGTCGTCCGGGCGTCATCGGGCGATCTCGCGGCTGACACGGGTAGCGTCGGCTGCCAGACCGGTCAGGCCCACCCCACGGTATCCCCATCCGGTCAGGTGCAGACCCGGCAGACTCTGCCGGGCAACATCCAGGCGGGCAAGCCAATCCCGATGACCCTGGGGATACTGGGGAATCCCAGGTCGATGTCTCACCACCTCGACGAAGTCGGGATCGATCTCGGTCTCCAGGATGGCGGAGACCTCGTCTCTGATCCTCGACACCAGGGGCTCCTCGCTCTGATCGGCGACGCCTGGATTGGTCGCGCCGCCCGCGATGACCTTCACCAGCCAGGAACGCCGTGGGGCGCGGGACGGTGCATATGAGGACTCGAACAACACGCCCAGGGTGGACAGGCCCTCCCCGGGGCCGACCAACGCACCGAGACCATCGGGTGCAGGGGAAGGCCCACTCCCTCCGAGGCCAACCACCACTACCGGTGCCGCCATCGCCCCGGCAACGCTATCGGCGACGTCGCCCCCGATCAGCCTGCCTGCGCACTCCGGTCGCAACGCGATCACGAGCGTCTCTGCTCTCAATCGGTCGGGACCCTCGACGACCCACGAGCCCCCTTCCAGTCGCACCGACTCGGCCCGGAACCCGGAGAGGAACCGGTCGCCGAGCGACGAAGCCAAGGAGTCGGCGAGACCGTCCATTCCCTCCGATGGCACATGGGCTCGAGATCGGGCCCAATCCGGGGCCTGGTGGCGTCGGCGCTCGAGAGCACCTCTGACAACCGAACGATGCTCCCGCTCGAGTGCGGGGAGCATCGGGAACGCGGCGTCGACCGACAATCGCTCGGGGTCACCGGCGAAGACCCCCGCGGCCATCAGCCAGGCGACCAGCTCGCCGGTCCGATCACCGAAGCGTCTACGGAAGAAGTCGGCGACGGTCTCGTCTTCGTCACGATCAGAAGGACGGACCAGCACTTCACCCAGAGCGCGGAGCTTCGCTCCCAGTGGGAGTGCCGGCGTCAGCACCATTCCCGGTGATCGGGCGAGCCTGACCAGCCGCCCTCTCACATAGACATATCGTGCCCCGGCCCCCCGCGCAGGAGTGGTCTCGACGCCGGCACGAGAGAGGATGGGGCCCAAACCAGGATGGGGGAGGCTGAACGAGCCGGCACCGGGCTCCACGGAGAACCCGTCCCGTCTGATGGTGCGGGCGATCCCACCGGGCTCCGGTGCAGCATCGACCACCACCACCTCGTCGACGCCCCCTGCGATCAACTCAGAAGCGGTGAAGAGGCCTGCCAGCCCGGCACCGATCACCACGACTCTCAAGACCTGACAGCCTCCACGAATGCCTCGACGTTCTCGAGCGGCGTGCGGCGGTCGATGCCGTGGCCGAGATTCATTATGTGACCCGGTCGCCCCGATACCGCGTTCAGCAGGTGTTTGACCTCTCCCCTGATGGTGACCGGGTCGGTGAGCAGGACGGCTGGATCGAGATTCCCCTGGATGGCTCTGTTCCCGAGGATCCCGAGCCCATGATCCATGGGAATCCGCCAGTCGATCCCGTATGCGGTAGCGCCGATCTGAGTCTGGAGGTCGAGGGTGTGTCCGGCACCGGGAGCGAAGTAGATGCTTCTCGCCCCGGCACCGCTGAGACACGCTCTCGCCGCCGGGATCGCCAGACTCTCATAGGTTGCCCTGTCGAGAAGACCGGCCCAGGTGTCGAAGAGCTGGATCACGTCGGCTCCGGCTTCGGTCTGCATGCGGAGATAGGCGCTCATCGACCGGGCCAATCCGTCGAGGGCTCGTCGGGCCAGATCAGGCTGGGCACGAATCGCGGACCGCATGGTCATGAAGTCCTTGGAGCCACCTCCTTCCAGCAGATAGGCGAGCAGGGTCAGCGGGCCCCCGGCGAAGCCGATCACCGCCGTCGCCTCCGGAGCCTCCCGGCGGACCAATCTGATCGTCTGCCCGACGTGGGCCACCTGCTCCGGGTCGAGCTCGGGTAGAGCGGCCACCTCGGTCAAGGTCAGCGGTGACAGCCGCGGCCCCGGGTCGAAGGTCATCTCCACTCCGATGGCCTCGAGTGGCGTCATGATGTCGGCGAAGATGACCGCGCCGTCCATGCCGAAGCGGCGGATCGGCTGGAGCGTGACCTCCGCGGCGAGATCGGGCGTGGCAACCACTTCCTGGAAGGAGTGTCGTTCCCGAAGCCTCCGATACTCGGGGAGATAGCGCCCGGCCTGACGCATGATCCACACCGGCGGGTGGTGCAGAGGCTCCAGGGCGAGCGCCTGGAGTAGAGGGCGACTCACACGGCAGCCTCGATCGCGGCCACCAGGATCTCGGTGGCCTCGATGAGCACGTCCCGGTGTGCGCGCATGAGGAAGAGCGCCTCGAAGGGAGAAGGTGGCAGCAAAACACCGCCATCGAGAGCCGCGTGGAAGAACCGGGAAAAGCGCTCGCGGTCCACCTTGGCTGCTTCATCCCACGAGCGGACCTCCTCGGGCCCGAAGAACACCGTGAACATCGCACCGACGCGCTGGACGCATCCGGAGATGCCAGTGCCGGCGAGGGCGCCTGCAAGCTCAGCCTCGAGGCTTGCTCCCATGGACTCCAGCTCGTCGTAGAGGCCAGGGTTCTCCTCGAGATGACGCAGCGTCGCCAACCCTGCTGCTACCGCCAGGGGATTGCCGGCGAGGGTACCGGCTTGATAGACGGGACCGTCCGGGGCGACCTCTCGCATCAGGTCCTGGCGACCGCCGTATGCGGCCGACGGGGTGCCACCGGAGACGATCTTTCCCAGGCAAGTGAGGTCCGGGCGAACGCCGTAGCGCCCCTGGGCGCCGCTTGGCCCAACCCGGAACCCGGTCATGACCTCATCGAAGATCAGCACCGAGCCGTGACTATCACATAGGCTGCGCAGACCCTCGAGAAACCCCGGCCCGGGAGGGACGACACCCATGTTCCCGGCCACCGGCTCGACGATCACGCAGGCGATTGGAGCCTGTGAGAAGGCCCGGGCCACCGACTCCAGATCGTTGAACCTGGCTAGGTGAGTGTCTGCAACGGTGGCTGCCGGGACTCCGGGGCTGTCAGGCTCGCCGAGGGTGGCGGCGCCACTGCCCGCCTTGACCAGGAACGGGTCGGCATGCCCGTGATAGCAGCCCTCGAACTTGATGATCCCGGATCTGGCTGTCGCGGCACGAGCCACACGAATTGCCGAGGCGGTGGCCTCGGTGCCCGAGTTGACCATCCTCACGACCTCGATCGACGGAACCATCGACGTGATCAACTCGGCTAGCTCGACTTCTCGTGTCGTGGTGACGCCAAAGGAAGTTCCTCGCCGCGCCGCCTCCACCACTGCCTCGACCACGGTCGGCTCGGCATGCCCCAGGATCAGCGCCCCCCATGACGAGATGAAGTCGATGAGATCAAGCCCTTCG
>Ga0299907_10002620_pt1 | contig 11195 bp, 10 predicted proteins | sample RVTome_16_FD_198680 | JGI IMG/M metagenome (GOLD analysis project Ga0299907, IMG submission 198680) | Soil microbial communities from uranium-contaminated site in the Upper Colorado River Basin, Wyoming, United States - RVT152D67 (version 2) ...
CCCGCAACCTTCGCCTGCGTCGCGAGCAGCTCGCCGACGAGCGCGACGGGCCCGGGCTCGGGCATCGTGAGGACGAGCACCTCGCCCGGCTCGGCTTCGGCCACCGCGGCGTGGACCATCAGGTTGTCGGCCTGCCCGCAGCGCACGGTGCGCGCCGGGCCGGCCGCACGCGAGCCCGGCACGACCTGGATCAGCGGCACGTCGACCACCTGAGCGCGCCCGGCCGCCTCGTGCACCGTCGCGGAGCCCAGGCGAGCGAGCTCGGCGAACCGGCCTGTCATAGCGCGCTCACCACCTGCGGCGTCACGCGCTGGAACGCCTCGGCGTACCGGATCTCGGCGTTCCCCGAGGAGCGTCGTGCGTGGTTGCCTCGCTGCCCGGCGCGCTGCGAGTAGTAGGTGTGCAGATAGGACTGGGCCTTCATCTCGGCCATGGCTGCGTTCTTCTGCTCGATCACCGGCGTGATATCGACGAAGGTCGTCGGCACGAAGTTGCACAGCTCGGGCTGATGCGGCTCGAAGAGGAGCAGCTCCGGCGGCTCGACCGTCTCGAACGCGCTCGGGACGCCCGCGCCGGCGGCGAGCGCACGGGCTTTCTCGACGGCGAAGAACGCGGCTGCGTGGTCCGGATTGAAGGGGTCACGGTCCGTATGCGTGAGGACGACGTCCGGAGCGAACGCGCGGATCCGGTCGGCGATCGAGACGAGCGCGTCGCGGTCGATCTCGAGGGGGTAGTCGCCGAGATCGAGGCACGCGAACTCGGCGCCGAGCGCAGCCGCCGCGCGTTCCGCCTCGGCGTGCCGGATCTCCTTCACGCGCTCGACAGTCTGGCCCTGCTCCTTCCAGAGCTCGCCGGACTCGCCCCGCTCGCCGTACGAGAGCGCGAGAACGTTCGCGGCCCCGCCGTTCGCGGTCGCCACGGCGATCGCGCCGCCCGCGCGCCAGACGAAGTCCGCGGAATGAGCGCCGATCACGAGCAGCTTCCGCGTCATGCGGCGCCGGCCACCCGCCGCGACTGCGAAACGATCATCTCGCGTACCTCGTCCTCCTCGAACCCACCCCCGAGCAGACGGTCCGCCCAGAGCGCGAGCCCGTCCTCGACCGGCGGGTAGTCGGGGTTCCCGCAGTCGCTCGAGAAGAGCGTGCGCTCGCTGCCGACCGCGCGCACCCCGTCGAAGACGTGCTCCCAGGCCGTCTTCCCGGAGAGCGGCGTGCTCAGGCAGCGCTCCAGGAGGCATCCGCGCTCTGCGAGAGCGCGCTGGTCGTCGAGCGAGAAGTCCTGGCACGGGAACTCCGGATGCGTGACGACGATGTGCGTGACGCCCTCCTCGAGCGCGCCGTCGACGAGCGCGAACGTGTCGTCGCGTGCGAGGTGGCCCGTGGCGAGGATCAGGTCGTGGCGTGCGATCGCCCGCAGCACCTCTCGCGTCTCGGGCAGGAGCGCTCCCTCGGCACCGGTGACGTGCACCGCGTCCACGCTGAGCCCGAGGCCCCGAAGCTCGTGCTGGAGTCGCGCCCATTGCGGGACCTTGTCTCCGTCCTTCGGCTCGGTTCTCCCCGCCGTCTCCGCGGCGGAGTCCACCGTCGGCATCCAGACGATCCGTGCGCCCTCGCGCGCGGCGATCTCGACGGCCAGGGCGTTCATCCCGCCTACGGCCCAGTTGAGGGTCAGCGTGCCGACCACCTCGACGTCGCGGACGAGCGCCGAGACGACCTTCGCGCGCTCGGCGGTCGACGTGTAGTGCGACTTCAGAGCGAAGCCGGCAAGCCCCAGCTCGGCGAACCGCTGCGCGAGCGTGTGGTCGTCGATCCTCCGCTCGGGCACGTCCGGAGCGACATGGACGTGCAGGTCGTACGCGCCCTCCACGAGCACGCGCGCTCGGTCGCTTGGTGACGTCGCCGCGGCGTGCCGGGTCGTCACGGCCGCACCGTCGCGCCGCCCGTCGGCTCGTCCGCAGCGAGCGCGGCGAGAACTGCTGCGCTCGCGGCGGCGATGCGCGGCTCGACCCCGAGCTCGCGCAGCAGCTCGCACGCCGCTTCCATCTCGTCCACGCGGCGCGCCGCGTGCCTGCGGCTCCCCTCGACGACGCGGGCGAGCAGCGGTTCCCCGATCACCGCCGCGATCTCTTCTTCGAGCCACCTCGAGTGCCCCGCCGCGTCGGCCGCGCGCAGGCTCTCGAGCGCCGACGCGGCGAGCCCCTTCAGGAAGACCGAGCGCAGGAGCTTCCGGATGGCCGCGTCCCCCGGACGGTCGGACACGACCTCGACGGGCATGCCGAGGGGCCGGAACACCTCCGAGAACGCTTGCGCGCCGGGACCCGATGCCAGCGCGGGTGTTCCGAGCCCCCGTGCCGGGACCGGCCCGAGCAACGCGACGTCCGCGAACCGTGCGCCTGCTCCTGCGACGAGCCCGGCTACGTCGCGCTTGAGCGCCGGCGAGGTCGTGTTCAGGTCGGCGTAGATCGAGCCGGCTTCCAGTCCGGGCAGCGCCGACTCCGCCGCGGCGCGCGAGGACGCTGCGGTCGTGAGCGCGAGGACGACCGTGCTTCCGGAAATCGCCGAGCCGGGGTCATCCGTCAGGTCGACGCCGTCGGGCGCCGAGGTGGTCGCCGGGTCGTATCCACGCACCGCGACTCCGAGCGACACGAGGTCGGCGGCGAGCCGGCCACCCGCCTCGCCGAGCCCGAGCACCGCGACCACCGGCGCGCTCACGATCGCGCTCTCCGCGGGATCGGTCGGGCCGCGTTCGTCCATGCCGACATGAAAACAGAATTGTTGACGATCTTCGCGACATTCGGGCAGTATGCGGTCGCACGATGGCGGTCACCTCGAGCTACGACGCCCTTCGCGAGGCCATCGTCCGCGGTGACATCGCTCCCGACGCCCGCCTCGTCGAGTCCGACGTCTCGACGGCCTTCGAGATGTCGCGCGGCGCCGTCCGCACGGCGCTCATCCGTCTCGAGCAGGACGGGCTCGTCGTTCGCGAGCCCCATCGAGGCGCCCGCGTGCGGCGCGTCACGGACGACGAGGCAGTGGAGATCCTGCAGGCACGGGCCGTCCTCGAGGGCCTCGCCGTCCGCCGGGCCGCCGAACGAATCGACGACGCGGGCGCGACAGGTCTCGAGGCCTGTCTCGCGCGTCAACGTGAGCTCCTCGAGCAGGGCGATCTCCTCGGTGCATCGGACGCGAACGCCGAGCTGCACGCAGCCCTTCTGGAGCTCTCCGGCCATGCGACCGCCGTCCGCCTCATCCACACGCTGAACGCGCAGACGGTGCGCTATCAGTACCGCACCATCCTGATCCCCGGACGCCCTGCGGCCTCCGTCGCCGAGCACGCGGCGATCGTCGAGGCCGTGGTCGCCAAGCGTCCGGCCGAGGCCGAGCTCACGATGCGCGAGCACCTCTTCAACGTCGCGGGCGCGGTGAGGCGCGGCCTGCTTCCGGGCGGCATCGACACTGCGAGTCGCGGCATCCTCTAGAGGGGAGCACGACGTGAGTCATCGGAGCCTCGAAGACCTGCTGGCGACGGCCGAGAGTCCGGTCGAGCTGCTCCGCAACGCGAAGGCAGGGCCGAACGTCTATCCCGGCGTGCCGCCGGAGTTCACGAACTGGCGCGACGAGCAGCGAGCCTGGCAGGAGACGTGCGTCCTCTTCGATCTCTCGTACCACATGAACGACCTGGCGATCGAGGGCCAAGACGCGCTCGAGCTGCTCTCGGACCTCGCGGTCAACAGCTTCGACGGATGGATGGGCGACCGGGCGAAGCACTTCGTGGCGTGCAGCGCCGACGGGTACGTCCTCGGCGACGTCATCCTGTTCGCGCTCGGCGACGGCCGGTTCGACCTGGTCGGCCGGGCCCCCGCGCTCAACTGGATCATGTACCACGCGGAGACGGGCGGATACGACGTCACGGTCGACCTCGACCTGAGGAGCGCGCTGCGCGCCGACGGGCGCCGGCGGTCCTACCGCTTCCAGGTGCAAGGCCCGAGCGCGATGCAGGTGATCGAAAGGGCGCTCGGCGGCCCTCCGCCCGAGCTCAGGTTCTTCCACACGACAAGGGTCACCATCGCAGGAACGAACGCGGGCGCGCTGCGCCACGGCATGGTCGGCCAGCCGGGCTGGGAGCTCTTCGGCCCCTGGGACGACGGTGAAGCAGTGCGCGAGGCCCTCCTGACGGCCGGAGAGGAGCTCGGTTTGCGGCAGGCGGGTGGACGGGCGTACTCGTCCAACACGCTCGAGTCCGGGTGGATCCCCTCGCCGCTTCCGGCCGTGTACTCGGGCGAGAGCATGAACGCCTACCGCGAATGGCTGCCGGCGACCGGGTACGAGGGCTCTGCGTCGATCGGCGGCAGCTTCGTCTCCGACGACATCGAGGACTACTACTTCACGCCGTGGGACCTCGGATACGGGAGCTACGTCACGTTCGACCACGAGTTCATCGGGCAGGACGCGCTGGAGGAGATCGTCGGCGGGGATCACCGCCGGAAGGTCACGCTCGCGCTCGACGACGAGGACGTGACCCGCACGATCGGGACGATGTTCCAGGAGGGCGAGCGGGCGAAGTTCATGGACTGGCCCTCTGCCGTGTACTCGATGCACCAGTTCGACCGCGTCACCGTGGACGGGGAGACGGTCGGCGTCTCCACCTGGATCGGCTACAGCTCTAACGAAGGCAAGATGCTGACCCTGGCCGTCCTGGACGCCGAGTACACGGAGCCCGGGACCGACGTGACGTTCGTCTGGGGAGAGGAAGACGGCGGCACGGCGAAGCCGACGGTCGAGCCCCACTTGCAGGTCGAGATCCGCGCCGTCGTCTGTCCGGTGCCCTACGTGGAGACGGTCCGCACGTCCTACGCGCCCGGCGGCTGGCGCGCGTCACACACCTGATGTGGCGGGCGAGCCCCTCTCTCGCTTGGCGGCGCGGTACTGCCAGAGGACGTTGGCGAGGGCGAGGCAGATCGCGAGCAGGAAGATTGCGCTCGCGACGACGTTCACCTGCGGCGGCACCGCCACGCGCGCGATCCCCCAGACGAAGACCGGGAACGTCTGCTCGCTGCCCGCGACGAAGTAGGTGATCACGAAGTCGTCGATCGAGAGCGCAAAGCCGAGGAGCGCGGCCGCCAGCATCGCCGGCGCGAGGAGGGGCAGCGTCACCTTCCGAAACGTCGTCCACTCGTCGGCGCCGAGGTCCATCGCCGCCTCCTCGAGGTGACGGTCGAACCCGATCAGTCGCGCCTTGACGGTCACCACAACGAAGCTCACGACGAACATGACGTGGGCGATGAAGATCGTCCAGAACCCGAGCTGGAAGACGCTGGTCATGTTGAGGAAGAGCGTGAGCAGGGAGGCGCCGAGGACGATCTCGGGCGTCGACATGGGGAGGAACACGAGCACGTTCGCCGTGCCCCGCCCGTGGAAGTCGTGTCGAACGATGGCGAGCGCGATGAGCGTCCCGAGCGCGGTGGCGACGACGGTCGCGAGCAACCCGATCAGGAGCGAGGTCAGGACCGCGTCGCGCAGCCCGAGGACGGCATCCCACTCGCTCCAGTTCGCGAACGTGAACTCCTGCCAGACGTAGTTGAACCGCCCGGCCGGGTCGTTGAACGAGAACAGGATGACGACGGCGATCGGAAGCATCAGATAGGCGACCGCGAGCAGAGCGTAGACGGTCAGCGCGTGCCGCTTGACGACGCTCATCCGGTGAGCTTCTCCGAGCCGACGATTCGCGCGTACACGAGCAGGGCCACGAGGATCGCCGCCATGAGGATGAACGAGAGCGACGCCGCGGTCGGGTAGTCGAGCGACTCCAGGAACTTCGCCTGGATGACATTCCCGATCATCTGTTGCCGCGGTGTCCCGAGAAGCGCGGCGTTGATGAAGTCCCCGGCCGCGGGGATGAAGGTGAGGAGCGTCCCGGCGACGATCCCCGGCGCCGAGAGCGGAAGGGTCACGCGCAGGAAGGCTTGCGTGGGGCTCGCGTACAGATCCTTCGCGGCTTCGAGCAGCCTCGCGTCGATCTGCTCGAGCGAGACGTAGAGCGGCAGCGCCATGAAGGGGAAGAAGTTGTAGGTGATCCCCGCGACGACGGCGAACGTCGTCGCGAGCAGGCGGCCGTCCTCGTCGAGGAGGTGCAATCCCCGGAGCGCGCCGACCACCGGGCCCTCGTCCGCCAGGATGTTGAGCCACGCGAGCGTGCGAATCAGGTACGTGACGAAGAAGGGCGCGACGATGAAGAGCAGGAAGAGGTTGCGCCAGGGGCCTGCGCGGAACGCGATCCAGTAGACGAGCGGGTACGCGAGAACGAGGCACGCGACGGTCGCGATGCCTGCGTACAGGAACGAGCGCACAAGCTGCTCCCGGTAGTCCGAGAGCGCGTCGGTGAAGTTCGAGAACTCCCAGGTGAACTCGTAGGCCGGGAAGATCCCGGACTGGAGCGACTGGTACGCGAGGAATCCCAGCGGGACGAGGAAGAAGAGCGCGAGCCAGAAGACGCCCGGCGCGAGCAGGAGGTAGGGCGTGAGCCGCGGGTGGCGGTGGAGGAACGAGCCCACGCTAGCCGGGGTCAGGCTTCAGCCCGACCCCGGCGTTCGGGTTCACGCCTACTGACCGAGGACCTGCTGCCACCGTGTGATGTGGTCGTCGTTGTTGAGCGCCTCCGAGTCGTACTGGCGAAGCTGCGCCAGCAGCTCGTCGTCGGGGAAGATGAGCGGGTTGTTCGCGGTCTCGGGATCGCTCTTGGCGAGCTCCTCCTTCGCGCCCCGCACCGGCGTCACGTAGTTCACGTAGGCCGCGATCTTCGCCGCGACGTCGGGCCGGTACACGAAGTTCATGTACGTCGACGCCGTCGGAGCGCTGCCGCCCGCCGGGACGAACATGTTGTCGGTCCAGATCATCCCGCCGTCGCGCGGCACGGCCCACTTGAGGCTGGGGTTGTCGGCGAGGAGCTGGATGACGTCGCCCGACCACGCGACCGACGCAGCCAGATCGCCGCTCGTCAGGGCCTGCGCGTAGTCGTTCCCCGTGAAACGCCTGATCTGGCCGGAGTCGACGGCGGCCTGGATGCGGTCGACGGCCCGCCCGAACACGTCGTCGTCGACGCTCGTGGGATCGTCGCCGTTGGCCAGGATCGCGAGCCCGACCGAGTCCGCCTGCTCCTTGAGCATCGTGACCTTCCCCTTCAACGCCGGGTCCTCGAGCAGCTGCTCGATGGACTCGACCGGACCGGTCACGCTCTCGTTCCAGGCGATGCCGGTCATCCCCGACTGCCACGGGAGCGAGTACTCGCGCTCCGGATCGAACGGCGGGCTTGCCTGCGCGGCGATGAGGTTCTCGATGTTCGGGATCAGGTCCTTGTCGAGCGGCTCCACCCAGCCCTGCCCGATCAGCAGGCCCGGGAAGCGCGAGTTGTCGGTGAAGACGAAGATGTCGCGGCCGATGCTCTCGCCCTGCGACAGCGGGCCTTGCACCCTCGCGAAGTACTCGGCGTTGTCGTTGATCTCCTCGAAGTAGTTGACTCTGATGCCCTCTTCCTGCCGGAACTGGTCGAGGGTCGGCCGCCTCATCGTCCCCTCGTCGACGTCGATGTAGAGCGGCCAGTTGGCGAAGTTCAGGACTTGCCGCAGCTCCTGGTCGCCGCCTCCGGCATCGTCGTCTCCGCCGCCACACGCGGTGAAGAGCGCCGGCAACGAAAGCAGCGCACCCGCGGCGGCGCCGCGGCGGAGTAGCTCATCTCTCGTGATTCGCTGGTTCATCCCGCAGCCTCCTCTTCTCGATCGACGACGAACGTCGCATCACGACTCCAGCTCAGCGTTACCGGCGACCCGCGCCCGGGCAGGTCCGCGCCCGAGCCGATGTTCTGGGCGAAGACCTGGACCACGCCCGCGCCCGTCTGGACGACGAGCTGCGTTCCCACCCCGATGAACGCGGTCTCGCCGACCGTTCCCGCGAGCTCGTTCTCGCCCCCTCCGGGCCCGAGGGCGATCTTCTCCGGCCGCACGCCGGCGGCGACGTCGCCGTCGCGCGCGCCCACCGTCGCGCGCACGATCTCGCCGCTCTCGAGCCGGACGGCGTCGGGACCTGCGACCGTGGCGGGCAGTAGGTTCGAGATCCCGAGGAAGCCGGCCACGAACGCCGTCGCCGGGTGCTCGTACAGCTCCTGCGGAGGCCCGAGCTGCTCGATGCGCCCGTGGTTCATGACGGCGATCGCGTCGGCCATCGTCATCGCCTCCTCCTGGTCGTGCGTGACGTGCACGAACGTGATCCCGACCTCGCTCTGGATCCGCTTCAGCTCGAGCTGCATGTGCTTGCGGAGCTTGAGGTCGAGCGCGCCGAGCGGCTCGTCGAGGAGAAGGACGCGTGGCTGGTTGACGAGCGCCCGGGCGAGCGCGACCCGCTGCTGCTGGCCGCCCGAGAGCTGCCTCGGCTTCCGTTTCGCGAATCCGGCGAGACCGACGAGATCCAGGACCTCCGCGACACGACCGTCGCGCTCTGCCTTCGGCACGCCCTTGCGCTCGAGCCCGAACGCGACGTTGTCCTCGATCGGCATGTGCGGGAAGAGCGCGTAGCTCTGGAACACCGTGTTGACGTCGCGCTTGTACGGCGGCAGGCCGACGACGTCGCGGTCTCCGAGGAAGATGCGCCCCTCGTTCGGCTCCTCGAACCCGCCGATCATCCGCAGCGTCGTCGTCTTCCCGCAGCCCGAGGGCCCGAGCAGCGCGAAGAAGGACCCGGGTGGGACGTCGAGCGAGATCCCGGCCACCGCGGTCGCACCGTCGAACCGCTTCACGACGTCCTCGAGGCGGACGTCTGCGATTACCGCAGAGCTCACGAGTGCGAGCGTAACGCCGAGTCGGAGCCGGCGCTATCGGTGCGGGACGACGACCATGGGCCTCTGCCCGGCCTCATTCGGCGAGCTTGACCGCGACGTGCTTGACGCGCGTGTACTCCTCCATCGAGTAGATCGACATGTCCTTGCCGTAACCCGACTCCTTGAAGCCGCCGTGCGGCATCTCGGAGGCCAGCGGGAAGAGATGCTCGTTCACCCAGACGGTGCCGAAGTCGAGCCGCGCCGCGACCTTCATCGCTCTGCCGACGTTCTCCGAGAAGACCGACGCCGCGAGCCCGTAACGGACGTCGTTCGCCATCTCGATCGCCTCGTCGTCGGACGGGAAGGGCTGGACCGTGACGACCGGGCCGAAGACCTCGCTCTGGACGATCTCTGCGTCCTGCGCGACGTCGGTCACGATCGCCGGCTTGACGAAGAAGCCGCGCTCGCCGAGCGCCCCGCCTCCGGTCACGATCGTCGCTTTCGCGTCCGTCGCCCGCTCGAGGAAGCCGAGCACGCGCTCCTGCTGCTCGCCGGAGATCACGGGGCCCATCTCGACCTCGTCGTCCGTCCCCGGGTCGCCGACGGTCATCCCCTCGACCGCCTTCACGGTCTCCGAGAGCACGTCGTCGTAGATCGCCTTCGAGACGAGGATCCGCGAGGACGCCGTGCAGTCCTGGCCGGAGTTGAAGTAGCCGCCGATCTTGATCGCCTCGGCCACGGTCGCCGGGTCGGCGTCGTCGAGCACGACCATGGGCGCCTTGCCACCGAGCTCGAGGTGGAGCCGCTTGACGGTGTCGGCGGCGTTCTTCGCGATGATCTTCCCCGTCGCCGTGTCGCCGGTGAGCGAGACGAGGCGGATGTCCGGATGGCGGACGAGCGCGTCGCCCGCGGGGATGCCGTCGCCGGTGACGACCTGGAGGACGCCCGGTGGGATGACGTCCTGGGCAAGCTCCATGAACCGGAGCAGGGTCAGCGGGGTCTGCTCCGCAGGCTTGATGATCTGGACGTTCCCGGCCGCGAGCGCAGGGCCTACCTTCCACATCGCCATGTACAGGGGGTAGTTCCACGGGCAGATCCCCGCGACGATGCCGAGCGGCTCGCGCCGGATGATCGAGGTGTAGCCCTCGACGTACTCGCCGGCCGACTTGCCCTCCAGGTTGCGCGCGGCACCGGCGAAGAACCGGAGGTTGTCCGAGATCGCGCCGGGCTCGTCCTTCGCGACCCACCACGGCTTGCCCACGTTCTGCGACTCGAGCCGCGCGAGCTCGTCCGCGTGCTCGTCGACGAGATCGGCCATGCGCAGGAGGAGCTCCATACGGTCCTTCGGCGTCTTCAGCCGCCACTCGTACCACGCCTTCTTGGCAGCCTCGACCGCGCGATCCACGTCCTCGGCGGTGGCACGCGGCGCCTCGGCGATCACTTCGCCCGTCGCCGGATTGACGACCTCCATCGTCTCGCCGCTCGACGACTCGACCCACTCGCCGCCGACGAACTGCTTCACCTGCGTCACGGAAACGCTCACCGTCCACACCTCCGTTCGGGAACCGAGGTGAGCGTACAACCGGCGCGCTGCCCACGCACTCAGATAGAAACGCGCTGCCGTGAGAATCCTCGTCGTCGGCACCGGAGGCGTCGGGTCGGCCTTCGCCGGCATCGCCGCGCGCCGCTCCTTCTTCGAGCACTGCGCGCTGGCGGACTACGACCCGGCGCGGCCGGAGAGCCTCGTCGCAGGCCTCGACGACGGCCGCTTCGACGCCCACCGCATCGACGCGTCGAGCCACGAGGACGTCGGCCGCCTGATCCGCGAGACACGCGCCGACGCCGTGCTGAACGCCGTCGACCCGGTCTTCAACATGCCGATCTTCGACGCGTGCTTCGAGGCGCGCGTGACCTACCTCGACATGGCGATGTCGCTGTCGCAGCCCCACCCGGAGCGGCCGTACGAGGAGCCGGGCGTCAAGCTCGGCGACGAGCAGTTCGCGCAGGCCCGCGCGTGGGAGGACGCCGGGCTTCTCGCGCTCGTGGGCATCGGGATCGAGCCGGGCGCCGCCGACGTGTTCGCGCGCCATGCCGCGGACGAGCTCTTCTCCGAGATCGACGAGGTCGGGGTCCGCGACGGTGCGAACATCGAGGTCGAGGGCTACGACTTCGCGCCCAGCTTCTCGATCTGGACGACGATCGAGGAGTGCCTCAACCCGCCCGTGATCTGGGAGCGCGAGCGCGGGTGGTACACGACGCCTCCCTTCTCCGAGCCGGAGGTGTTCGACTTCCCGGAGGGGATCGGCCCTGTCGAGTGCGTCAACGTCGAGCACGAGGAGGTACTGCTCGTTCCTCGCTGGGTCGACTGCCGGCGCGTCACGTTCAAGTAC
>Ga0299907_10002621_pt1 | contig 11193 bp, 14 predicted proteins | sample RVTome_16_FD_198680 | JGI IMG/M metagenome (GOLD analysis project Ga0299907, IMG submission 198680) | Soil microbial communities from uranium-contaminated site in the Upper Colorado River Basin, Wyoming, United States - RVT152D67 (version 2) ...
CCCAGCGAAGTCTGGAGCCTGGGTTCGCGTTTGAGGGGCGTTCGATCCATTCCGCGGGCTGCAGACTTCGCCCAGCGAAGTCTGGAACCCTGGGTTCGTGGTTTGGGGGTGGCCGACCTATTCCGCGGGTTTGGAGTTGGGGGTCACTGCGATGGGAGGTCCGCCACCACAGCGTCTACTTCTCCGATCGACACAGTGTCTCCCACCGAGACCGCCCGCTTCAGCATCGCCAGACCCAACCCCTCGGTAGCTGAGGTGACCACACCGACGTCCTGTCCGTCGACGGTGACCACGTCCCCTGTCCTGATCGGAGCAGACGCCTTCAACAGTCGCAAGTGTCTCGGTGTGTTCCCACCGCGGCTGTCGATGCGGGCCACCAACTCCTGGCCGAGGAAACAGCCCTTGGTGAAGTCGACACTCGCCGGGACCAGCCCGGACTCGTGTGGGATGGTTCCCTCGTCGACGTCGACGTCCCATGCGGGCTCGCCCGCCGAGACCCGCAGCCTCTCGTATTCGTCAACGGTCCCCGTGGGCAAGTCTGGTCGCTCACCGATCACCAGGTGACGTGGGACGCCGATCCACGACACGTCGTAGTCTCCGCTGCCCCCAATCACCAGCCACACGTCATCTCGTTCCTCTTCGATCTCGACGTCCACCCTGATTCGGTACCGGCTGAGCGCCGAGGCCAGCACCTCTCCCCTACCGGGCTCGGTGACGAGGCCGATCCGATCCCCGTCCTTGATGACCCAGAGGATGAACAGCAGTTTGCCCTGGGGGGCGAGAAGGAGAGAGCGCCGCGCCTCGCCTTCGGCCATGTCGGCGATCTCCTGGCTGATCAGGTCGTTCAGGAAGCGGGTGGCGTCGGCACCCGAAAACCAGACGACGTCTGGCGATTCGGGAGCGATCCAGGCGGTGTCAGATCGAAGAGAGGTCACGTAGGAAGGGTACGGAGTTGAACAGGTCGACAAACCAGGTCGAGATGCGGAACAGGTTGCCCGTCACCATCACCACGCCGAACAGAGCGAGCAGGACCCCGGACACGATATTGATGGGTCGCAGGTAGGGCTTGAGCCGACCGAAGAACTTGAACATGCCCAAGCCGGCGAGCAGGAACGGCACTCCGAGCCCGAGTGAGTAGGCGACGAGGAGAAGGATCCCCTGACCGACGGTCTCCTGGACCGACGCTGTCGCCAAGATCACGGTGAGGATGGGGCCGATGCACGGCGACCAGCCGAATCCGAATGCCGCACCCATGAGCGGTGGCGCCCACTTGCCCAGGCGGGACGGCCTCACGTGCACCTTCCGCTCCTGGTTGAGCGTGCCCAGGAATCCGCGGTTGGAGACCGCCATGACGATCATCAGGATCCCGAAGACGATGATCACGACTCCGGCGATGCGGGTCAGCAATGTCAGGTTGGAACGGAGAAACTGGCCGAATCCGGTGGCTGCCGCCCCGATACCGGCGAAGACGACGGTGAAACCGAGGATGAATAGAAGGATCACCCGAAGCATGCGACCGGTCGAGACCTCGCCTGCTTCGAGCTGAGCGGCCGAGTAGCCGGACATCATCGACAGGTAGCCCGGGAGCAACGGGAGCACGCACGGGGAGACGAACGAGACCACACCGGCGCCAAAGGCGACGACGAGCTGGACTATGTATGCGGCATCTCCGACGTCTCCGAACAATGTGGGTTACCTCAACCGGTCAGGTCAACGCCATGTTCCCATGGTCGGTGTTTACAGCCACTAAAGAGCAGCCCCGTCTTCCAACTCGCTGAGCCGCTCGCCGGCGTGATACCTGACGAGATCGTTGGAGTCTTGCAACGCTGTGAGCAGAACAGAGCGCATGCCACGGTGGCGATGGCCCCGAAGGGCGACGACGGCGTTGATGCGAACCCACTCGTCCTCATTCGCCATCAAGCGAATGAGTCGACGGGTCGCTTCCGGTTTCAGTGTCCCACCCAGCCCCGAGATCACGAAAGGGTTGGTCGACCATTTCGCCGATTCGAATGTCTCCATGAACTCGTTGGGGTAGGCGGCGCCCAACAGATGACATGACCTGTTGAGATTGTCGAGGAAGTCTCGAGGGTGCAAGCCATCCGGTAGCTCGACTCGGTCCTCGCCACTCAACTCGACATACAGCCGGCGCACCGCCTCTGGCCCGGAGGCGATCCATTCCCCGATTGCCTCTTCGCCCCCCTCGGACAGCGCGGCCCGGAAGAGACGGTCTTGATCTGCTTCTTTGGCCAAGTCGATCCCACACTATGTCCGACCTACGCTCGCCCGATGCGTGAGGCGGCCCGCCGGGTCTTCGACATCTTCCTCCCGGTGGGGCGATTCACCAGGTTCGACCGGCGCATCGTCTTCGTCATCTGGCTCGCCGGGGTGATTCAGGGATTCGCCCAGTCCCAGGCCAGCGCCGGCCTCCCTTTCACCCGTGCCGGGCTCGGCTTGTCGGAAGGTGAGATGAGCCTTCTACTTGGTCTAGCCCGTCTGGCGGCGTTCGCTGCGCTCCCACTCGGGTGGTTGGGTGACCACACGGGACGCCGACGACCGTTCCTGATCGCCATGACTCTGATAGTGACCGGCGGCGCCTTCGCCGGGCTGACCTTCGAGGCATGGCAGTTCGGGCTGGCTCACGCCGTTCTTCGCACCGGGACTGCGGCCGTCTCGGCACTTGCTGTCGTCATCCTCGCCGAGACCGTCTCTCCGCCGATCCGCGCCTATTCGATCTCGTTCTACGGCGCCGCCGTCTCTCTGGGTAGTGGTATGGCCCTGATGGTGCTGCCTCTGGCGGACGGCGGCGGCGAGGCGTGGCGCATCCCGCATCTGCTGACGGCGGTCGGTTTCTTGCTTCTCCCCTTCCTTATCAGAGGCGTCCCCGAGAGCGAGGTCTACCGGCAAGCCGCGCACGACGGGCACTGGCGCGAGCTCATGGGAGGGCCATGGGCCAGTCGTTTCTGGACCGTGGTGGTTGCACACTTCCTGGCGTCGGCATACGGGGCCGTCGGCGCCGCCTTCTACACAGAGCGACTGATCGCAGACGTGGGGGTCGGATCGGGCCAAGCGGCGATCATCTTGCTCGTTGGTGGGACCCTGGGGGCGGTCGGCTTCTTCATCGGTGGCCACCTTGCCGATTCGTGGGGGCGACGGAGCACGTCGATCGTCGCACTGCTCCTCACCATCGTCGGCGGGGTGACCCTCTATTCGGTCAGGTCGATTCCTCTGATCGTGCTGGCTGCGATGGTCTCGGGATTCGGGACCTTTGCTTTCGTGCCTTCGGCCGGCTCCCATAGGGCCGAGCTCTTCCCGACGAATCTGCGATCCAGCGCCAACACCGCGGCCACCAACGCTGCAGTCGTGGGCTCTGCGATCGGACTCATCTCAGGGGTTTGGACCATCGACAACCTGGGTCTGTCACAGACCATCTACGTGCTTGCCATCGGCACCGCGATCGCCGCCGCCCTCATCGCGACTCTCCCCGAGACCCGTGGTCAGGACCTGACCGCGGTGACCACGGCGCGCCGGTAGCCGGCAAGGAAGACGAGGCCGCGGAGGAAGAGGAAGACACCCAGAGCCCACCAGATGCCAGTGAGTGACTCACCGAGGGGCGACCACGCCATGAGGGCGATGGCGGCTATCGACCCCGTCGCCGTCGACAACGCCATGGTGCCGATGGCGAGCAGTCCGACGAAGATGCCGTCGGCCACGAAGACGAGCGCCGCCACCGGCTCGAGCAGGGCGGCAACTCCGGCTGCCTCGACGGCGAGCTCTCCCACCCGGTCGTCGCTGGAGAGGAGACGGAGGCCATAGCGGCCCACACCAACGAAGAAGAACAGCATCACGCCAACGATCACGCCCCAGCCGAGCAGGCGTCGGGACAGCGCCCGCAACGAGTCGACGTTTCCCCGACCGGTCTCATCCCCGACCATGGCCTGAGCGGCTACCTCCAGGGCGTCGGCGACCATCGCCGACAACAGGAACAGCTGGGCCACCAGCTGATGAGCGGCAATCTCGACCACACCCAGGCGGGTGGCGGTGGAGGCGGCAAACGTGAACGCGGCGAGGAGAAAGGCCGTCCTGATCATCAGCAGGCCGCCGTTGCGGCCCAGCGTCACCAGAGCCGGGACGCTCTCGCTGAAGCGTCGTGGCCGTCTCGCCATGCCTCGGGAGACGATCAGGCGGAGGAACCAGATGGCACCGACCCATTGGGCTATCACGGTCGCCACAGCAGCCCCTTCGAGACCCCAGCCGAGAACGAAGATCAGGATTGGGTCGAGGACCAGGTTGATCCCGTTGACGCCGAGTGCCACCAGAAACGGAGTCTTGGTGTCCTTGTGGCCCCGGAAAGTCCCGTGGCCGGCGCTGACCAAGAGCACGGCCACCGCGGCGAATGCCCGGATCCGCAGATAGCTCACGGCGGCCGTGGCCACCTCACCCTCCGCCCCCATGACACCAACGAACGTCGGAGCCAGCCACTCCACGAGCACGGTCACCACGATTCCGAGCACGACCGCCAGCACCAGGACCGTCGCCACGTAGTCCCGGGCGACATCGGTGTCGCCCTTACCCAGCGCCTTGGCCACCAAGGGAGTGGTCACAAACGACAAGAAATTGAAGGCGAAGAACGACAGTGTGAGAATGGCGGCATCGACCCCGAGCGCGGCCAGCTCGACCGTGCCCAGCCGGGCAACGAAGGCGGTGTCGGCAAGGGTGAGCAGCGGATCGATGGCCAGGGCCCCAAGGGCGGGAACCGCCAGCCTGAGGATCTCTCGATCGGTTGGACGAAGCCGAGCAATCACCGTGGAAGCTTGCCCGCCGCTTCGAACCGGCCCGGCCATTCGCACAGCTCGAACATCTCACATTCGCCGCAGCGGGGGCGTTGCGCGTCACAGGTATCACGCCCGAACTGGATGTATCGCATCGAGATTCCCGACCAGGAGCCGACCGGATAGAGCGCCTTCAAGTCGGTCTCGATCTTGTCCGCATCGGTGTGCCGGGTGAGACCAAGACGCTGCGCCACCCTCTTGACATGCGTGTCGACGGCAATGGCAGGCACACCCCAGACCTCGGCGAGGACGACCGACGCCGTCTTCCTACCCACTCCGCGCAGTTTCACCAGCTGGTCGAGGTCGGCGGGGATCTCACCATCGAACATCTCCTCGACGTCCTGGGAGAGACTGATGATCGACTTCGTCTTCTGCCGGTAGAACCCGGTGGAATAGATGAGCTCCTCGACCTCCTCGGGATTGGCGTCGGCAAGATCTGACGGCGTCGGGTAGCGGGCGAAGAGCCCAGGCGCCACCTTGTTGACGTTCTCGTCCGTGGTCTGCGCCGACATCACCGTCACCACCAGCAGCTGCCAGGCATTCTCGTAGTCGAGGGCGGTCTGCGCCTCGGGATATCGGGCGATCAGGCGATTGAGGACGGCGCGGGCCTTTCCCCTCTCCGCCGGGGTCGGCGCGGCCCCATCAGCTCGATTGCCTGGCATTGCGGAGAGAGTATCCATCACTTCTACGATCTCCGCCGGTGTCCTCCCCCACGCAACGACGCGCCATCCTCGCCCTGGTCGCGGCCGCCTTTCTGTTCGGCGCCACCTTCGTCGTGGTCAAGTCGGCGCTCGACCACATCGCTCCCGTGGAATTCGTGGCGTGGCGTTTCCTCATCGGCGCCGTAGTCCTTGCCACCCTCACTTTGCCGAAAGGCAAGAAGATCTGGTGGCGGGGAGCGGTCGCCGGCGCCGCCCTGTTCGCCGGCTTCGCCCTACAGACCGCGGGCCTCCAATTCACCACTGCGTCCAACTCGGCGCTGATAACCGGGCTCTATGTCGTGTTCACGCCCTTCCTCGCCTCAGCGCTGAGCCGTAGATGGCCCAGCCCATGGGTGGTGGCCGGTGCCCTCACCGCTTTCGCCGGTGTCGCCCTCCTCACAGGAGTCGATGGGCTGAGCCTTGGCCGCGGCGATTGGTTGACAGTCGGTTGCGCGCTGGCGTTCGCCGTTCACATCATCATCCTCGCCCACTGGGCTCACCAGCACCCGGTGATCCCCTTCACCATGGTGCAGATGGGAGTGACTTCGCTCCTGGCATTTGCCTTCGCCATGTTCTTCGAGGGTGGAGTCGGTCTGCCGGACAGGTCGGTGTGGGCTGCGCTCGCCCTCACGGGCATTGGAGTGACCGCAGGCGCTTACCTACTTCAGATTTGGGCCCAGACAGTCGTCGGCCCGAGCACGACGGCAGTGGTGCTCGCTGCAGAGCCCGCTTTCGGCGTGGCTGCCGGCTGGATCGTTCTCGGAGAACATCTCGACGTCAGCGGCTGGATCGGAGCGGGACTCATCCTCACCGCCATCTACATAGTCATCACACGTCAGCGCGATGAGGCATCACGCGCCGCTGAAGCGGTCACCGTGGCTCACTGATCTGATAGCTGTCGTCCTGCAGGCGACGAGCGAGACGCATCAACATGCGAATCCCCCAAACAGTGAGAAACAGCGCGATGGTCAGGACGATCACTAGCTCCGCCCCTGTGCTGTACGGCTTGTCGCAGAACTCGAGCCCGCCGGGGCACAGGCCATAGCCCGTCCCGCCGTCGAGCAGGTCGATCAACACCAGGATCGGCACCACGCCGATGGCGACGGCGAGCACCACGAGCAGGAAAACCCCCAGCCTCACGAACAAAACCGCCATGCCAACAAGGTAGCCATGGGGGCCGGCCAACCAGTGCAATCCAGAGGACGAGTCAGACCCGGTCGTAGCTGACGAAAGAAAAGCCCGGATGCTCGGTGCGGGACACTTCTCGCCATCGCGACCAGTCGACTTCGGGGAATAGGGTGTCGCCGTCAGGGGCGGCATCGACCTCGGTCAACTCCAAACGGTCCGCCAGGTCCAAAGCGCCGCGATAGACCTCGGCACCGCCAGAAATGAATGCCTCGAGACCAAGCGTCGATGCGATTTCGAGCGCCTCTTCGAGAGTGTGAGCGACCTCGACGTCCTCATGGGACCAATCCGCTTGCCTGGTCAGGACGATCGACGTCCGTCCCGGGAGTGCCCGGCCGATCGACTCGAAGGTGGCCCTACCCATGACGAGCGCGCCTCCCATGGTCAGTTTCTTGAATCGGGCCATGTCCTCAGGGATGTGCCAGGGGAGGTCACCGTCGACTCCGATGACGCGGTTGCGAGCCACCGCGGCGACGATCACCGTCCGCATCGAAGCTCAGACGGCTATTGGCGCGCGAATCGCAGGATGCGGGTCGTACCCCAGGATCTCGACGTCACCGATCTCGAATTCGTCGATGTTCCTCCGCTCGGGGTTGAGACGCAGAGATGGGAGGTTCCGCGGCTCGCGTTCGAGTTGGAGGCGAGCCTGCTCGACATGGTTCGCATAGAGGTGGGCGTCGCCCAGCGTGTGGACGAAATCTCCCACCCCGAGGTCGCAGACCTGGGCCACCATGTGAGTGAGGAGGGAGTAGGAGGCGATGTTGAACGGGACACCGAGAAAGACGTCGGCGGAGCGTTGATACAACTGACAGCTCAGTCTGCCCTCGGCGACATAGAACTGGAAGAGGGTGTGGCACGGAGGTAGAGCCATATCGTCCACGTCGGCGACGTTCCAGGCGCTCACGATGTGCCGGCGAGAGTCGGGTCGCTCCCTGATGGACTCGATCACCCGGGCGATCTGGTCGACGTGCTGTCCGTCGGGGGTGGGCCACGAACGCCACTGGTAACCGTAGATGGGGCCGAGCTCACCACGGTCGTCGGCCCACTCATCCCAGATGGTGACGCCCTGGTCCTGTAGCCAGCCCACGTTGGTCGAGCCGCGGAGGAACCAGAACAACTCACCGATGACCGAGCGCAGGTGCACCTTCTTGGTGGTGACAACGGGGAAGCCCCCGGTCAGATCGAAGCGCATCTGGTGGCCGAAGACGGAGCGGGTCCCGGTCCCGGTCCGATCGGACTTCTCGAACCCTTCGGCCAGAACACGCTCGAGAAGGTCGTGATACTGCCGCACCGCGCCACCGTACCGACCCCCCCGATCCGCGCCGAGTCAATCGTTCGCGTTTGTTTCCCACTCTGGAGTTGTGAAGCCGTTCTGTGCGGGTTTTGGGCGCTCCTGGTGCCCATGATCCGCACAGAAAGGTTCCGGGGCCGGGTTAGGGTTTCGGACATGGCCCAATTCGACGTCGATGCGATGCTGCAGCGCTTCAAGGAGCGCGCCCAGGCAGTCCGTGACCGGCCGTTGCCGCCCGTGGCCGGCGAGGAGCGGAAAAAGTTCATCAACCAGGCCGAGACGGACTTCACCGACTACGCCCTGATCGCCAGCGCCGCCTGGGAGATAGACGATGCCCACCTGGTCTTGAAGATCCCTCTTCAGGGCGACGCCTGACAGGGCCCACCGGATGCTCGACAAGCGTCTGGTGATCGTCTCCGGCAAGGGAGGTGTCGGGAAGTCGGCGGTCGCCACCGGTCTCTCGCTTCTCGCTCAACGCCGCGGTCTGCGGGTCCTCATCATCGAGATGGAGTCGGGTGGCGGGCTGCCCGCACACTTCGGGACGGGGCCGCTCCAGTTCGAGCCCACCGAGGTGCGGCCAGGGTTGCACGCCATGCAGATGGTTCGGTCCGAGGCCCTCCTCGAGTATCTCCAGCTTCAGCTGAGACTGCCCGGCATGGGAAGGTTCGGTGCCGTCGCCCGAGCTTTCGATGCTCTGGCTACCGCCGCCCCCGCCGTCCGAGAGATCGTCACGATCGGAAAGATCCTCTGGGAGGTGAAAGAGGACCGTTGGGACATGGTCATCGTCGACGCACCGCCCACGGGCCAGATCGCCAGCTACCTGAGAGCACCACAGAGCATCTCGGAGTTGGTGACCACGGGGCGAATCCGCGCACAGGCCGACTGGATGGCGGAGACTCTCAGCGACCCGACCCGAACCACGCTCGTCCTCGTGACTCTTCCCGAGGAGCTGCCCACCGCCGAGACGCTCGAGACCGTCGATTGGGTCGAGCGGACCGGAGTCGTGAGCAGCCCGACGATCATCACCAACCGGGTCCTCGACGAGCTGAGGGTCAAGACACCGACCAGCGGGGTCGCCGCCGAGATCACGACCTTGCACAAGTCGCTCTGGTCTGAACAGCAGACCTGGCTGGAGAAGCTGCCTCCGGAGTTGACCCTCCCCTACATGTTCGGGCTGTTCACCCCTCCCGAAGTGGCGGCTCACATCAGCGACGAGCTAGAGGTCGTGGCATGACCCGGACGGTTCTGGTCACTGGGGCCGGTGGTGTGGGCAAGACCACGTTCTCGGCGGCCCTGGCGGTGACGGCAGCACGGCAGGGTGTCCGCACTCTCGTCGTGACCGTCGACCCGGCGAGACGGCTGGCGGCGGCACTTGGCCTCGCCGAGCTCGGCGACGAGCCGCAGCCTCACAACGACGAGCCCAACCTGTGGGCTGCGATGCTCGACTCGGCGGCTTCCTGGCGTGCCGTCGCCATGCGCCACGCCGATCCCGAAGTGGCTGGCCGTCTCGCCGACAACGAGTTCTTCCAGGCGGCGTCGGAGCACTTTCCCGCCTCCCAGGCCTACGCCGCCGCCGACCAGGCGGCCACATTCGTCCAGGCGCGGGCATGGGACCTGGTCGTCATCGACACTCCGCCCTCGGGTGGCGGCATCGACTTCTTCACCGCACCGGCGCAGATGGCCGATCTGGTTGGAGGACGTCTCCTGCGATGGATCACCGGCGGGCCGCTTCCCGGCCGTCGCTTCTTCTACGACCGAGCGGCCAGGCCCATGCTGCGGATAGCCGACACCATCCTCGGCTCTGGCCTCCTGGAACGGGTCTCTGAGTTCCTCGTCGACCTGCGCACCACCTACGACGGCGTGGCGAGGCGGGGCCGGGAGATCGAAGCAGTCCTCCGTGACTCCACGATCTTGGTGGTCACGACCGCCGATCCGGCCCCCGTGACCGAAGCCGTGCGTTTCTACCGCCAGCTCCCCGACCTGGCCTCCGTCCCGGCCGCTGTCGTCTTCAACCGAGCACTGCCACCAACTTGGGCTGGTGCCGAAGTCGATCCGGGATGGTCGGCGGGCGTCTCACGCGTCGTCGAGCAGTGGAGCGCCGAGACCCTGCGCCAGGCCGACGCCCGCGACGAGTTCTCGACGCGCTACGGCGCCAGGGTCGCCATGGTCCCCTGGCAGGCCAATCCTCCCACCGACCTCGACGGGCTCGGAGCCCTGCTCGAGCAGTCCGACGGGATCCCGTGGGACATCCTCCTCCGGTGAGAAACCGCCCTTTCACAAGTCTTTGTGTCTCGTAGGCTGACCGTATGGCCAAAGGAGCAGCCTTCTTCGACCTCGATCGCACGCTTATTTCGGGTGCGTCTGCCTTCCCTTTCGCAGTCGAGGCGTGGCGTCAGGGCATGGCCACGCGAGCCGACATCGCCCGCTGGACCCGTGCGGCCGTCAGTTTCCTCATCGCCGGCGACAAGGGCGAAGGGTCGTCGACGATGGACATCCGCAGCGAGTTCCTCGCCAGGATCGAGGGCGCATCGGTGGCGGACCTGGACAAGATCGGCCAGGCCATCCTCCCCAAGCTCATCGAGAGAGTGCGACCCGAATCGCGCAAGTTGATCTCGATGCACCACGAGGCGGGGCGCGACACCTGGATCGTCTCTGCCAGCCCGCAGCGCATCGTCGAGCCGCTGGCCGCATCGCTGGGAATGACCGGCGCCATCGGCACCGAGGGCGAGGTCGTCGAAGGCCGTTTCACCGGTGAGCTCGAAGGGCCTTTCATCTACGGGCCGGGCAAGGCGGAGGCAATCGAGAAATTGGCGGGCGACCAGGGCTATGACCTCAAAGTGAGCTACGCCTACTCGGACTCGGTGTCCGACCTCCCCATGATGGAATTGGTCGGGCATCCGGTTGCGGTGAATCCGGACTCCCAGTTGGACACGCTCAGCCACGAGAGAGGCTGGCCGGTCGTCATATTTGCCCGCAAGACCAAGCGAGCGTTCGCTTTCAGCGGCGTCATCGCCGCCTCGATGACCGCAGCGGGCATCGCCTACGCCCTGGGACGGAAACACGGCCGCACATCGGCCCTGGCCTCGATCGGCAAGCTGCGCCTCCGCCGCTGACCGGCACCCTTTCAGCGAACCCGGGGTACCTGGAGCCATATGTGGCCTGAGGAACCCCGGGTTCGGCACTCAGG
>Ga0299907_10002622_pt1 | contig 11193 bp, 12 predicted proteins | sample RVTome_16_FD_198680 | JGI IMG/M metagenome (GOLD analysis project Ga0299907, IMG submission 198680) | Soil microbial communities from uranium-contaminated site in the Upper Colorado River Basin, Wyoming, United States - RVT152D67 (version 2) ...
ATGAAGTCGATGGGCACTGGTTGGCGTCGCATCAGATGGCAGGAGATAGAGATCACCGGTGGCGGCAAGCCCACAGTCCGCATGAGTGGGAATGCGGCTCGTCGTGCCGAGGCCCTCGGCATAACCGAGGTCCTCGTCACCATCACCCACACCGACACCTCTGCTCTGGTGATGGCCGTGGCGGTAGCAGAGCACGAGTCGTGAGACCCGTACTCACCGCAGGCGAGTTCCGGAGGGCAGAGGAGGCTGATACTGGCGATCTCGGGGGGGCGATGGACCGGGCCGGTCACGCCGTGGCTCTGGCCGCGGTCCGTGCGGGGGCTGTCTACGGGGCACGTGTAATCGTCCTCGCCGGTCCGGGCAACAACGGGGGAGACGGATACGTGGCCGCCCGATACCTCAAGAGGCGAGGAGTCTTCGTTGTCGTCCACGCCCTCGCTCCACCGTCCACCGAGCTCGCCCGGGACGCCGAGGCCATGGCGCGTGCCGCCGGTGTGCCGGTTGTCGAGCTCGGTTCCCCGGTTGCGGCCGATGTCGTCGTGGACGCCCTGTTCGGTGGTGGAGGGAGACGCGGGTTGCCGTCCCATGTCCTCGAGTGGATGGAGGCAACCGGCCCTGTGGTTGCCGTGGATTACCCCACCGGGCTCGACCCCGATACCGGGAAGGTCGCCGAGAGGGCGTTCGTCGCAGCGGAAACGGTGACTTTCGGCTGTCTCAAGACCGGGCACGTACGCGCTGACGGTCCTGAGCACTGCGGCGAGGTGACTGTGGCCGACATCGGCATCTCGGGAGGCGAGCCCTCGATGTTCGTCGCCGAGGAGGCCGATGCCCTTCGCCCGGCACGGCCCAGGACCGCACACAAGTGGTCTGCCGGTGCGGTGCTGGTCGTCGGCGGGTCCCACGGGCTGGCGGGGGCGGCGGTCCTCGCCGGTCGTGCTGCTCTCAACTTCGGCGCCGGCACCGTCTACCTGGCGACATCCCAGGTAGATCTCGTCCAGCAAATCGCACCGGAGATCCCGGCTCTCGACCTGGACCACGCCGAGGCCGATGTCGATCGGTTCGACGTGGTGGTCGCCGGTCCCGGTCTCGGTGAAGACGAGGTCACACACATCCGTCCCATCCTCACCAAGGCCGACCGTCTCGTTCTCGATGCCGGCGCTCTCACCCCGGCCACTCTCGCCGCCGCTCGCCAGGGAGATGCCGAGATAGTCATCACCCCCCACGACGCCGAGTTCCACCGGCTCTCCGGAGTCGGCGCAGGAGCTTTCTCGATCAGGTCGCTCGCTATCAGGGAACGGCTCACCGTCCTGCGCAAGGGGAACCCGACGATGGTGTGTGATGGTGGACCCCCCGTCCTGGTCACGACCGGTGGCCCGGAGCTGGCCACGATCGGGACCGGGGACGTGCTCGCCGGAATGCTCGCCGCGCTGTGGTCCCGCGGGCTCGAGCCCGCCCAGGCCGCCGTTTCCGCTGCCTTTTGGCATGGGCTGTCCGGGGCCGAGATCGCCCGACGAGAGACCGTCACCGCCTATGGGCTCGTCGACCACATCTCGGCCCACGCGTGGTGAGACCCACCTACGCAGAGATCGACCTGGGTGCGGTCGCCCACAACGTCGCAGCCTTCCGGGAGCTGATCGCCCCTTCCGCGGTCTGCACCGTCGTCAAGGCCGACGCCTATGGCCATGGCGATGTGCCGGTGGCCACCACGGCCCTCGATGCCGGCGCCGACGTTCTCGCCGTCGCCCTGGTCGAGGAGGGGATCAGGCTGCGTGAAGCCGGCATCGGAGCACCGATCCTGATCCTGAGCGAGCCGCCGGTGTCTGCCGCCGTCGACATCGCCAATTGGGAACTGACTCCTACGGTCTACACAGTGGACTTCCTCCGGGCACTCGGTGCCCTGGGCACTCACCACGACGTCCACCTGAAGGTCGACACCGGGATGCACCGTGTCGGAGCCGCCCCAGGCGCGGTCGCAGCTCTGGTCGAGGAGATTCGATCGCTGCCGAGTCTCGGGTTGGCGGCCCTGTGGACTCACTTCTCGGTCGCCGACGAGGACGCCGAGTACACGAGATCCCAAATCGCGATCTTCGACGAGGTGGCGATGCGTCATGAGCCTCTGTCGACGCACCTCGCCAACACGGCCGGCGCGGTGCTGTTCCCCGAGGCGCGGCGCAACATGTGCCGTATCGGTATTGGCACATATGGCCTGCACCCGTGCCCGGATACCGCCGAGAAGATCACGCTGCGCCCCGCGATGAGACTGATCACCCACGTGTCACATGTGCAACGAGTCGCCGCCGGAGAGCGACCCAGTTACGGGAGGGTGAGGCCGCTGGAGCGAGACTCGACGGTGGTGACTGTGCCAGTTGGATACGCAGACGGGGTCGCAAGGGCCCTGACCAGAGACGGCGCCGCCCTCATCGGGGGTGTTCGACATCCGTTGGCGGGCACCGTCACCATGGACCAGATCGTCGTCGATGTCGGTGACGCCACTCCTGACGTCGGTGACGAAGTCGTCCTCCTGGGCCGACAAGGAGAGGAGGAGATCTCCGCCGACGAGTGGGCCAACCATCTCGGGACCATCTCCTACGAGGTGGTTTGCTCGATCGGGCCTCGGGTACCGAGGAGGTACCACTCATGAACGACAGCATCACGGCGGTGACCGGGATCGAGGTGGGTCACTGGCAGGACATCGATGCCGGCACCGGGTGCACCGTTGTCGTTCTGCCTGAGCCGAACGTGGTTGCCGCCGAGGCCCGAGGAGCAGCTCCCGGGACCCGCGAGTACGCCCTCCTCCAACCGGGGATGAGAGTCGAGCAGGTGCAGGCCATCCTCCTCACCGGGGGCAGCGCCTTTGGACTCTCCGCAGCCGACGGTGTCGTCCGCGGCCTGGAGGCCGACGGCAGGGGGCACCAGACCCCGGTGGGGCGTGTGCCCATAGTTCCCGCCGCTGTGATCTTCGACCTCTTCCCGGACTTCGCCGCCCGTCCCGGGCCGGCCCAGGGCGAGGCGGCGTACCTCGCCGCATCATCCGATCCGGTGCGGTCGGGTCTCGTGGGCGCGGGCACAGGGGCCACTGTGGCCAAATGGCGAGGCTTCGAGCATCGTCAGGCCGGTGGTCTGGGGACAGCGACACGGGAGGCCGGCGCAGCCACGGTGGGTGCCCTCGTGGTCGTCAACGCCGTTGGTGATGTCTTCTCCCTGGAGGGCGAGTCGCTGACGGGCGGCGACACCGAGCCCGGTCCCCCGAACCTGACCCCTGAGGCGTTCACCAACACCACACTCGTCGTCATCGCCACCGACGCCAGGCTCAGCCGGCTCCAGCTGTTCAGGCTGGTGGTCCGGGCTCACGACGCTCTGGCGGCGTGTCTCCGGCCGGTGCATACCGATTTCGACGGCGACGTTGTGTTCGCCGCCTCCGTCGGTGAGGAGGCCGCCGAGGTCCACACTCTTGCCGAGGCCGCCTTTGGCGCCACCGGGCGGGCCATCGAGAATGCGGTCAGGGCCGCCAACGCTTCTGACGGCTCTTTGCCACAATGAGTCACAGTTGAGCGCACCATCACCCGCATTCCTCGAGCTCCGCGACTCGGCGCTCGTCTGCACGGCCTGCCGCCTCGCCGAGACCAGGACCAATGTGGTCTTCGGAGCCGGAGATCCCGAGGCGAGGTTGATGCTGGTCGGGGAGGCGCCGGGCCGAAACGAGGACCTACAGGGCGAGCCCTTCGTGGGGGCGGCAGGACAGCTGCTCGACGAACTGCTCGGCAGCATCGGCATCGCCCGCGACGAGGCCTACATAGCGAACGTCCTCAAGTGCCGCCCTCCGGGCAACCGCGACCCGAAGGAAGACGAGATCGACTCCTGCAAGGGCTACTTGCGCGAGCAGATCAGGATGATCCAGCCCGAGGTCGTGGTGACCTTGGGTAACTTCGCCACCAAGCTGCTCGTCCCAACCGAGATGGGCATCACCCGGATGCGTGGACAGCGAATCGAATGGTGGCTCGGGGCCACCCTGATCCCCACTTTTCACCCCGCAGCGGCTCTGAGGGGCCGGCCACAGGTGAGAACCGACATGGAGGAGGACTTTGCGCTCGTCGCTCAGGCCCTGAACGACCGCCGTCCCGCCCCGGAGGCACCGGATCCTGTCCAGAGCAGCCTGGGGCTGTCGTGATCGAACTTCGCTGCCCTGGCCCCGACGACACGGAGGCTCTCGGTGGGCGTCTCGCCTCCAGCCTCCGCCCCGGCGACGTCGTGGTCCTCGCCGGTGGCCTGGGATCGGGGAAGACCTTGTTCACCAGGGGCGTGGCCACCGGCCTGGGAGTCGAAGAAGCTGTCGTCAGCCCATCGTTCGTCCTGGTCCGTGAATATCGCAGCGGGTTCATGCCAGTCGTACACGTAGACGTCTATCGACTCGGGTCGATCAACGAGTTCGACGATCTCGATGTGCTGGAGATGTCCGAGGAGGGCGTCCTGGTGATCGAATGGGGCGAGGCCGTCGAGAACGCGCTGCCGTCGGATCATCTCAGAATCGAGTTCGAGGTCGAAGAGGACGGATCCCGCCTGCTCCGCTTCCTGGGTGAGGGCGACTGGGCCGAACGCGACCTGGAGGGCATCAGATGAAACTGCTCGCCATCGAGACCGCGACGCCAGGCTCGTCTATCGCCGTCGTGGAGGACAGGCGCACCCTGGCCGCGGCCTCCCGGATCGACCGGGTCGGCCATGCCGGCTTCCTGGTGCCCGCTATCGACTTCTGCTTCGACCAGGTGGGATGGTCGCCGATCGACCTCGATGCCGTCGTGGTCGATGTCGGCCCCGGTCTCTACACGGGCATCAGGGTGGGGTTGGCCACTGCCCAGGGGCTGGCCGCGGCATTCGGTATACCGCTGATCCCGGCGGTCTCGGTCGATGCGCTTGCACTCGAGGCCAAGACCGGGCACCGCATGATCTGGGCCGTCATCGACGTGCGGCGAGGCGAGTACGCCGTGGCCCGATACCGGCCCGTCCCCGGTGGTGTCGTGAGGGAGTCGGCCACGGAGCTGATGGGTCCCGAGGAGCTGAAGGCGGCTCTGGAGTCGACGGGGGAGGACAGCCTGGTGGTCGGCGACGCAGCCGAACTGCCCGAGGGGTTCTTCCTTGGCATGCATCATGTGAAGACGGGCAAGCCCCGCTACCCCTATGCCGTGGCCCTCGCCGACATCGGGGCGGGAAAGTACGACCGCGACGACTACCCCTCACCCGAGGACATCAGGCCGCTGTACATGCGAGAGCCCGACGTCACCATCAATTGGGAGAAACTGCGTCAGGAGGGCCCGTGGGGATCACAGTGAGCTCCATCCGTCCCATGCAGCCGGACGACCTGCCTCTGGTGGTGGCGCTGGAGACGGCCCAACAGCCGAGACCCTGGTCGGAGAGTGTGTTCAGAGGCGAGTTGGACGCCGAGAACCGGGTCTATCTGATCGTCGAGGACGATGGGGAGATAATTGGGTTCGGTGGGGTGATGGTCATCGGCGATGAGGCGCACGTGACCAATATCCTGGTGAATGAGGCTCACCGCCGCGAAGGTCTGGGCCGGGAGTTGATGCTGGCTCTGATCGAGTCGGCGATCGCATCCGGGGCCCGTCACTTGACACTCGAGGTCCGCAAGGAGAACGAAGCCGCACGTGCCCTCTACTCTCGACTCGGGCTGGCCCCGGTGGGGGTCCGGCCCCGCTACTACGGCGACGACGACGCCCTGATCCTCTGGGTGCACGACATCGACAGACCCGAGTACCTGGAAAGACTGCGATGAACCCGATCATCCTCGCCTTCGAGACCAGCTGTGATGAGACGGCGGTGGCAGTGGTGCGCGGGCGAGAGGCACTGTCCAACGTCCTCTCCTCACAGGTCGACTTGCATGCTCGATTCGGTGGCGTCGTGCCAGAGGTGGCGGCCCGCGCTCACGTCGAGGCGATCCGGCCACTCACCCACAAGGCCCTGACCGAGGCCGGGGTGCATCCATCCGACCTCGACGGTGTCGCCGCCACCGCGGGGCCGGGTCTGGTGGGTGCCCTCTTGGTCGGTCACTCCTTCGCCAAGGCCACCGCCTGGGCCCGACAGTTGCCTTTCGTGGGCATCGATCACATGGAGGGCCACCTGATGGCCCCACGTCTCCAGTTCGATGAGTTCCAACCCCCGGCAGTGGTGCTCCTCGCCTCCGGTGGCCACTCCCAGATCGTCCACGTCTCCGATTGGGGTGAGTACGAGACCCTCGGCCACACCATCGACGATGCGGCCGGAGAGGCGTTCGACAAGCTGGCCAGGGTCATGGGCCTGGGCTTCCCCGGTGGGCCCGCGATCGACGAGGCGTCAGATGGCGGTGATGTCGCTGCGGTCGACTTCCCACGGGCACTCCCCGACCGGCCGTATCACTTCTCGTTCTCCGGGCTGAAGACTTCGGTGGTGACGTTCATCGAGAAGGCGCAGAACGCAGATGATCTCCCGTCGCTCGCCGATGTAGCCGCCTCGGTCCAGGAGGCCATAGTCGACGTCCTGGTCGACAAGACCTTTGCTGCCGTCGATGCCACCGGAGCGAGGGTGGTCGGCGGTGGCGGGGGAGTCCTCGCCAACCGTCGGCTTCGCCATCGCTTCGCCGAGGAAGCGGACAAGCGTGGCATCACACTGGCCCTCCCCGACCCGATCCTGTGCACCGACAACGCCGCCATGATCGGGGTAGCCGGCGCCCACTGGCTCTCACAGGGACGTCTCACCGACTGGGCGGAGAACGTCGATCCCTCCTTGGCCCTCTAGGCGGCTCCCTCCGCACGGTGCTCCTATCTCGAAACCGCAGCGGGCGAGTCGCAGGGGGAGATGTCACCTAAACAATGCGGTACGGTCCCCCGATAGATGGAGTCAATGAGACATGTCGTACACATCGGCTTTCACAAGACCGGTTCCACCTGGCTGCAGGAGCACATCTTCCCGAACGCTCAGCGTGTGATCCCCACCACCGACGACAAGCTCGCATACCAGTTGATCAGAGACCTCACCGAGGGCGAGGTGTTCCGGCACAGCACCTTCGAGGCCTACGTGAACGAAGCACCGGGCCGCCTGCTCCTCTCCTACGAGGGGATAGTCGGCAGTCCGTGGAATCTCGGTGTCACCGCCGATGAGCGTGCCGATCGGCTCTCGTCAGTGGTTCCTGGCGCGGACATCGTCGTGATCCGTCGCGATCCTTCCGAATTGAGGCGGTCTCTCTACGTCCAGTACATACAACAGGGCGGGGCCGGCACCGAATCCACCTTCGAGGAGGAGGTCCTGAATCGTGACTACCTGGACGTCGATGGCGGCATCGCGCGGTTTCAGGAGAGATTCGAGCGGGTGCACGTCTTTCCCTATGAGCTGTTGAAGCGCTCCCCTGCAGAATTCCTCGCCCAACTCGGTGACGCGGTCGATGCGGGCTTCTCCCTACCTGAGAGGGTGGCCCTCGTGAACCCCTCGCTTCGAGGGTGGCGTCTGAGCGCGCTCAGGTGGTGGAATCGGGCGTTTAGAAAGACCATGTGGAATCCCGATCCGTGGGTGGCACTCCCCGGCGCGGGTGTGTTCCGCTATGCACTGCAGTATGCGCAGGCCGATGGTCTGCGTGAGGTGCTCCGCCGGTACAAGACACGAGGGTCCCGTGACACCGCGGATCTCTGAGCGGTCCCGATGTCGTCGAAGCGCCGACTCAATGTTCCTTGGCGCCTCACCAAACCTGAGTCCTGCTAGCTCAGATCCGATTTAGCACTCGCACGGGGAGAGTGCTACATTGATTTAGCACTCGCAACGCGAGAGTGCTAACAAATGGGTAACCCGAGAGTCGCCGGACGTTCACATGCCGGCACCAGGATTCCCGGAGTAAGCAGAAGGATGCTCAAGGAGGAGCTACGTATGAAGCTTCAGCCGCTCGGTGATCGAGTGGTGGTCACACCCACTGAGGAAGCGGAATCCCGCACACCCTCGGGTCTGGTCATCCCCGACACCGCCAAGGAGAAGCCACAGATCGGTGAAGTAATCGCCGTTGGCCCGGGATCCCGGGACGACGACGGTGAGCGCATCGCAATGGACGTGTCGGTGGGGGACAAAGTCCTCTACTCGAAGTTCGCCGGGACCGAGGTCAAGCTCGACTCGACCGAGTATCTCGTCCTCAGCGAGCGCGACATTCTGGCAATCGTCAACTGAGGAGCTGAGAGACAATGGCAGCGAAGGATCTTCGCTTTAGTGAAGAGGCCCGCAAAGGGCTTCAGGCGGGCGTAGACAAGCTCGCAGATACCGTAAAGGTCACGCTCGGCCCCAAGGGCCGCAACGTCGTGCTCGAGAAGAAGTGGGGAGCCCCCACCATCACGAACGACGGGGTGACCATCGCCAAGGAGATCGAGCTCGACGATCCCTACGAGAACATGGGCGCCAAGCTCGCCTATGAGGTGGCCAACAAGACCGACAACGTCGCCGGTGACGGGACCACCACCGCAACCGTCCTCGCCCAGGCAATGGTCAAGGAGGGTCTCCGTCAGGTCGCCGCAGGCGCCAACCCGATGGAGCTCAAGCGGGGCATCGAGGGCGCAGTCGAGATCGTCGTGAAGGCGATCGGCGACATGGCCCGCGACATCGAGACCACCGAGGAGATCGCCCACGTCGCCTCGATCTCGGCGAACAACGACTCGTCGATCGGTGAGGTCATCGCCGATGCGATGGATCGCGTCGGCAAGGACGGCGTTATCACGGTCGAGGAGGGGCAGACCTTCGGGCTGGAGCTCGAGTTCACCGAGGGCATGCAGTTCGACAAGGGCTACATCTCCCCGTACTTCATCACCGATGCCGACCGTCAGGAAGCAGTCCTCGACGATCCGTTCATCTTGATCGCCAACCAGAAGATCAGCTCGGTCAACGACCTGGTCCCGGTTCTCGAGAAGGTGATGCAGACCGGCAAGGGTGTCCTCGTCATCGCCGAGGACGTCGAAGGTGAGGCTCTCGCCACCCTGGTGGTCAATAAGATCAGAGGCACCTTCCAGTCAGTCGCCGTCAAGGCTCCTGGCTTCGGTGAGCGTCGCAAGGCAATGCTTCAGGACATCGCCATCCTCACCGGTGGCACCGTCATCTCCGAAGAGGTGGGTCTCAAGCTGGAGAACGTCACGACCGAGCTGTTGGGCCGTGCCCGCAAGGTCGTCATCTCCAAGGACAACACGACCGTCATCGACGGTGACGGGTCCGAGGCCGATGTCAAGGCTCGCATCACCCAGATCGAGCGTGAGATCGACAACACCGACTCCGACTGGGATCGTGAGAAGCTCCAGGAGCGTCTCGCCAAGCTGTCCGGCGGTGTGGTCGTGATCAAGGCCGGAGCTGCGACCGAGGTCGAGCTCAAGGAGAAGAAGCACCGCATCGAGGACGCCGTCCAGGCGGCACGTGCTGCCGTCGAGGAGGGTGTCGTTCCCGGTGGTGGTGTCGCCCTCCTGCGTGCCCAGGCCGCTCTGGACAAGGCCCGCGGTGGCACCGACGACGAGAAGACGGGTCGCAACATCGTCCGCAAGGCGATGGAAGAGCCCATCCGCCAGATCGCGGTCAACGCCGGCTTCGAGGGCGGTGTCGTCGTCGAGCAGGTGCGAATCGCAGAGGGAAGCAACGGCTTCAACGCGGCGACGGGCAAGTACGAGGACCTACTGGCTGCCGGGGTCATCGACCCGGCCAAGGTCACCCGCTCCACCCTGCAGAACGCGGCTTCGATCGCAGCTCTGCTCCTCACCACCGAGGCGCTGGTGGTCGAGCAGCCGGAGGACACTCCGGCCATGGGCGGCGGCGGCCACGACCACGGCGGTGGCATGGACTTCTGACGAACGAAGACCGCCAATCGACGAAAGGAGGGGTCCTCACGGACCCCTCCTTGCTCATTCCCAGCACTCGGCGACCTTCCGATGTCGATCGAATCAGATCAGACCCGGTCTCGCCGACTCATGTCCACCTCAGGATCGCCCCTGTCGTCGCTTCGGCGAGCTTCTCGGTCGAGGACGAATCCAACACCGGGTAGTCGGCAGCGAACCCATCCAGCCGCGTCGTCGCGAATCGCACTGCTTTTTGCAGCGATCCCGTTTGGTGTGCTTCCTGGCCGAGCAGAGTGAGGCTCTTCTTGTGGATGGTCTCGTAGAAGTTGATCGGCGTGTGTGAAGCCTCGATGTGGGGCACGAGCAATGCGATGAGGCTTCCGTCCGGGACCACGCCCAGCAGCTTGGCGAGGCCGCCCGGGTCCGGTTCGGTGACGAGGAAGACCTTCATCCCCCTGGGCTCGGAGAACCCTGGCTCGGGTGCGGTCACGTCGACCTCGGCGAGACTGCGTGCCCCGACGAGGGGGGCGATGGAATGGAGCATCTTGGAGACGATGTCACTCCCAACGACATATCCGCTCCACCCGATGTCGACGCCACCTCGGTCGAGAGCCAGGAACAGTCGGGCCAGGATCGGGACGAAGACCATGAGGGGGGACGAGGCGCCCGCGTCGATAGCGATCAGTCTGTCGCCGGGTACGACAGCTTGGTCTCCGACCGTCTCTGTGAAGTAGGCGACTCGACGCTTTGTCTCGTCCGGTTCACCGTCGACATGACCGACAGCCGTCACCGCTCGCAGAGATTCGGTTCCCGGACACAAGGTGTATTCGGTCCGAACGGTGACTGTGGTGACCGTCTGATCGTCCCCTGGTGCCGGGCTCACCTCGGCGCGCTCTGGAGGCGCCTGGCTAGTGCTCAATCCGGCCGCCCTTCCTGGTCGTCGATCTGGACAGCTCTGCCCGTTCGGGCGGCTTCATAGGCTCCCAGTATCAGCTCGAGGTTGCGACGTCCGTCGAGACCGGTGACGTCCGGTGCCTCCCCCTCCTTCACAGCCTGTGCGAACCGGTCGAAGTAAGTCGCAACACGCTCGCTCGCCGGCAGCTTGCGGATCTTCTGCCACCTCGCCGGTTTGAGGTTGCTCACAGCTCTCATCGTGTAGACCCTGGGATCCGGCGACAGCTGGAGGCTCCCATGGGTTCCCCAGATCCGCTCGTCGGATCGCCAGCGCTCGCCGCGAGCCAGGCTCGACGCATGCACTGAGCCGACCGCACCCCCTTCGTATCCGATGGCGACGCTGATCGAGTCCTCGACGTCGACAGGTGAGAATGCAGTCGAATAGGTGCTGTAGACATGAGATGGCTCG
>Ga0299907_10002624_pt1 | contig 11186 bp, 11 predicted proteins | sample RVTome_16_FD_198680 | JGI IMG/M metagenome (GOLD analysis project Ga0299907, IMG submission 198680) | Soil microbial communities from uranium-contaminated site in the Upper Colorado River Basin, Wyoming, United States - RVT152D67 (version 2) ...
CTGGCCTATCGGCCGCCCTGGGGCGTTGCTCAGTTGGTCGGGATCGGTCGGCAGCGTCGGCTGCGCGCGACACGCGAGTCGCGGCCGCGTCCGCCAGCGAAACCGACGCGCCGTCGTCAGCTGGTCCCACGGGTCGCCGAAGCCTGATCCGCCAGCCGTCCTCGCGCACCTCCAGTTCGCCCAGCTCGCTGTGGACCAGCCGCTCGATGAGCGTCGGTACCACGTCGTCGGCCAGCCGGGCGATCGTGCGCCGGTCGTTGTCGTCGGAATCGTGGGAGTCGGTCATCACACGTCCTCACGCAAAGGTGGCTCCGAATCGCTGTCCACCACGCCCGGCGGCAGCGCACCGTCGCCACCCACCAGGGCGGCGCGACCGCTGTCGAGAAGGCGACGGATGCGATCCACGATGCCCGGTCGCTCTGGCCGCGGTTCTCCGGTTGGGGTGGCGACGGCGAATTCGCCCATGTGCCGGTAGCGCGCGTAGCGCGCGTCGAGGAGCACCTTGCGGTCGCGCCCGGCGAGCGCGTCGAGGTGGGCAGCGATTCGCGGCCGGAGTCGCTTGGCGGTTTCCTCGGGATGCTCGTGCGCGCCGCCGCTCGGCTCCGGTACGACCTCATCGACGACCCCCAGGGCGAGTTGCTCGGAAGCCGTCAGGCGCATCGCCACCGCCGCCTGCTGGGCGTACTCGGGCGATCGCCACAGGATGCTGGCGGCGCCCTCGGGGCTGATGACCGAATAGATCGAGTTCTCGAGCGCCAGCACTACGTCTCCGACGGCGAGCGCGAGGGCGCCGCCTGAGCCGCCCTCGCCGGTGATGACAGTGACGATCGGCGTGCGCAGCCCGGTCATCAACTGGATCGAGCGGGCGATCGCCTCCGCCACTCCCCGTTCTTCTGATGCCGGGCCGGGAAAGGCGCCCGGCGTGTCGATGAATGTGACTACCGGCAGCTGCAGGCGCTCGGCGAGGCGGAGGAGGCGCATGGCCTTGCGGTAACCCTCCGGATGGGGCATGCCGAAATTGCGCCGGATGTTCTCGTCAGTCTCGGCGCCCTTCTGGTGGCCGACGAACACGGCGCGGCGGCCGTCGATGCGACAGAAACCGCCGACGATGGCCGGGTCGTCGCGGAAAAGCCGATCGCCATGCAGCTCGATGACCTCGGTGGCGATCATCTGCACGAGCTCGAGAGTGTGCGGGCGCTTGACGTTGCGTGCCTGTTGCACACGTTGCCAGACGGCGGCGCGCAGCTCGTCAGTGTCCGCGGCGGGGGCGGCCGGCTGCTGGACGTCGACCGTCGTCGGTTCAGCCACGGACGGACTCGCGATTGACCATGCCCTCGAGGAACCCAGGCGCCCGCGACAGCGGCGACGCGCCGTTGCCGCCGACCTTGTCGGCCAGCGGCGCGGCGCGCATGTAGCGCAGCAGGCCCAGCAGCGTCTCTCGCAGCTTGCCGCGCGCCACGACCAGGTCGACGAAGCCGTGCTCGAAAAGGAACTCGGCGCGCTGGAATCCCTCCGGCAGCTCCTCGCTGATGGTGCCCGCGGCAACGCGCGCGCCGGCGAAGCCGATGAGCGACTTAGGCTCTGCGATATTCACGTCGCCGAGGGCGGCGAACGAGGCGAACACGCCGCCTGTGGTGGGGTCGGTCAGCAGGCTGATGTAGGGCACACCGGCGTCGGACAGGCGCCCGATCGCGGCGCACGTCTTGACCAGCTGCATCAGCGACAGCGTGCCCTCCTGCATGCGCGCGCCGCCCGAGGCGGACACGACGATGAGAGGCAGCCGCTCGTCAAGCGCATGCTCGGCGGCTCGGGTGACCTTCTCGCCCACGACGGTACCCATCGAGCCGCCCATGAAGGCGAAGTCCATCGCACACACGACGACCTTGGTGCCGCCGATCGTTCCCGTTCCCCATACCGCCGCGTCGCGGATGCCGGTGCTGACGCGCGCCCCCTCGAGGCGCTCAGGATACGGCTTCTGGTCGACGAAACCGAGCATGTCCACTGATTCGAGGCCGGCGTCCTGCTCGCGGAAGGTGTCGCGGTCGAGGAGCAGCGACAGCCGCGCATCGACGCGCAGGCGGAAGTGGTGGCCGCAGCGTGGACAGATGCGCAGGCTCTTGTCGAGCTGCTTGTTGTAGATCATCTCGGTGCAGTCGGGACAGCGCGTCCATAGATCCGTCGGGTACTCCTGGCGGCGGCCGCCGAAAGGCAGCTTGATGGGCATGCTTTAGTGCCTCCGGCGCCAGGCGAGCATGGCCGCGCCGGCGATCGAGAACCCAGATGCGATCGCGCCGCCGAACAGGATGCGCCGGTCGATCACGATCGCCGGCTCGCCGGTGTCGGTGCCCTCACCTTGTGCTGCGAGCGTGCGCAACTGTTCGGCCAGGCGCTCCTCGAAAAGGAATGACGGGTTGAAGCGCGGCAGGTTGTTCTCAAGGAGGCGGATGACCTGCCGAATACCGGGCGCGGGCAGCTCGGCCGCGGCGGGCAGCGGGACCGGTTCGCGGGCGTGGCCGCGCAAGAGCGCGTCGATGTACGCGTCGCTGTGAATCGGCCCCTCTTCGGCTTCGGGAAGCATCAGTTCCTCGAGCGCCGGGACTCCGCGGCGCCCGACCGGCCGGCCCCGACTCGACGTCCGAGCTGTCGCGCGACGGCCTGCAGCGAACGGTGGATCAGCACGCGCGTGGCGCCCTCCGAGCGTCCCAGGACCTGCCCGATCTCACGCGTGTTCATCTCGTGGACGAAGCGCAGCACCAGCGCGCGGCGTCGATCATCGGGCAGCTCGTCTATGGCCGCGAGCACGCGGCGCAGCTCATCGCGCTGGGCGGCCGTGGCCGAAACGTCGTCGCTGGCCGGGATGGCCACAGCAAGATCGATCGATGTGTCCGGGTGACGCCGCAAGCGCCGTTTCTCGTTGGAGATCGCGTTGCGGGCGATCTGGAAGAGCCACACGCGGAAGCTGCTCTCCGGCGGTTGTGCCTGCTCGCGGAAGCGCGGCAGCCCGGCGAGGGCACGCAAGAACACCTGCGCGGTGAGATCCTCGGCCGCGTGCTGGTCGCGGAGTTCATAGAGCGCGAAGCTGTACACCTGGGCCACGTACTTCCGATAGAGCGCCTCAAAGGCGCTTGGATCCCGCCGTGCCGCGTCCACGGAGGCGCGGTCGACGTCGAGCTTGACCGGGACCGACTCCCCGCGGTCCCTCCCTCTCCTCAACACCGGGCGAAGTCTAATCGTTACACGAAGCAACCCAGCGCGGGCGTTTGCCTCGCGCCGCCATTGACTGCCGGAATTTGGCCGATGTGCCGAGTAGCTTCGATATGTGCCGAGTAGCCCCGATATGCAGAGCTGAGAGTGCTGGGCGCATTGCGCAAAAACTGCGATGCCGTGAAGTGAACGATAAGTCCGCCGTAACGGCCAGCGAAGTGCGCCGCGCTTCAATGAGCCCATGAGCCACGTGAAAGAACCTGGGCTTGCGACCGTCACACCCTCGTCGTCTTCGACCGAGTACCAGCCGCCGCCCCACAAGCAGATCCTGGCGGCAGCGCCAAGCTGGTTCATTCCACCGCCCTATGGCTGGCGGCATCCGGTCACTGGCCGCTTTGGCTGGCAACCGGATCCGCTGCTCATCGCCTTCGGCCAGTATGTGAAGCGATCACGATATCTGGCCGACCTGACCCAGCGCAGACTCGCGGAGCTGTCGGGTGTGGAACAAGGGCAGATTTCGCGCCTGGAGCGCGCGCTGTCGCCGTGGACCAAGGTAGAACGCTTGGTGAAGCTGAGTGACGCCATGGGCCGGTCATTTCCGCTTGGCTATTGCCCCCACGAGCACTGGTGCGCATGGCAGCCTGCCCCGTCTCCACCACCGGAGCGGCCGCTTGGTTGGCTGCCACCAGCCCTGGCCGCGGTTGACCTCGACCACCCATCCTCAGATTCGCCAGACGAACACGCGGATTGAAGTTCCAACGCTCAATACCCAGCGTGTTTCTGCATATTGAGGCCCCACTGGGCACATATTGAGCACGCCCCTGCATATCGAGCCCACTCAGCACATACCGAGGCCACTCGGCACATCGGCGCCCGAACTGGAAAGGCGGAGCTCTTCGAGCTTGCGGCCATGTCGGACGCGCGACGCGCGCCACATCGCGATCCGGGCTAGGAAACGCGGCAGCGGATCACTTCTCCACTGTCGATCGCGCGTGATGCGCCCGACTCCGTGCGCACGAGCAACGCGCCGCTCTCGGGATCAACGCCGGTTGCCTGGCCGCCGAAGGTCTCGTCGCCGATCTGGACCACCACCCGCCTACCCGTCGTCCACTGCGCCGTAGACCAGCCGGCGGCGTCGAAGAGCCCCGTCTGGAGTGCTTCGTAGCGCGGCTCGAGGCGGGCCAGGAAGGCGTCCAGCAGGCGCTCGTTGTCAATCGGACGGTTGCCGGCCAGCACGCGCAGGCTGGTCATCGCCCCCGCCAGCGCCCACGGGAAGTCGGCGGCGTTCCAGTCCGAGTTCACGCCGATCCCGACCACCGCCGACTCGACGAAATCGTCGATGGTCACAGTCTCGCCCAGCACGCCGGCGACCTTGACCAGCGAGGAGTGCGGCCCTTCGGCGACGATGTCGTTGGGCCACTTGAGCCATAGCGTGCCGTCCTTGAGGCCGGCTATCTCCTCGGCCGCGTCGCGCATCGCCAGCGTGACGATGGCCGCCAAGCGCCAGCCGTGGCGGGCAGGCAGCTCAACAGGGCGGAAGCCGATTGACATCAACAGCCCTGCGCCTTCGGGTGCCGTCCACTCGCGCTCGAGGCGGCCGCGGCCGGCTGTCTGATAGCCGGCGACGGCGATCGCCACCTCAGGCGTCCCGGCATCCAACCATTCGCGCACCACGCGTTGCGTCGAGTCGACCGTGCGAAACCGCTCGAGACGATTCGGGAACGTCACCTTGGTCGCGGGGCAATCACCCCGGCCCCATTCGCTTCCGGACGGATGACGGCGGCGCGCCCGCGAAGACCCAGCTTCTCGGCAGCCGCGGCCATGTGCCTGGCGACGCGCCTGGCGACCGCAGGGTCGGTGACCAGGGCCAGCACGGCGGAGCCGGCGCCCGACAGCGCGGCCCCCACCGCTCCGGCGGAACGGGCCGCGGCGATAAGTTGGGGAAGCTCCGGGAAATGCTCCGCCCGGAAGGGCTCGTGAAGTCGGTCCTCCGACATCGCCGAGAGCAACTCGGGACGGTCGGCCGTCAGGGCGGCCACGACGAGCGCGGCGCGACCCACGTTGTGGGCCGCGTCGACGTGGGTGACCGTCTTCGGCAGCGCGGCACGCATGTCCGACGTGCGCATCGGGCGCTCCGGAATGAAGAGCACGCAGATCAGACTCCCCGGCGGATCGAAACGCGCCGCGCGGGGCGCGCCGTCTGAGCCGCGCTCGACGACTACGAAACCGCCGTGGAGGGCCGCCCCGACGTTGTCCGGATGCCCATCGATGTCGCTCGCCATGGCATACATGCGATCCCGATCGAGCCGGGCGCCGGCCAAGGATTCGGCCGCGAGCAGTCCGGCCACGCACGCTGCAGCCGACGAGCCGAGACCACGCGCAAGCGGAATCTCGTTGTCCATCTCGATGCGCATCACCGGCGGCTCGAGCCCGAATTCCTGCAGCCCGTGCTCGAGTCCGATCAGGAATCGGTTGCCGGCATCCAGGCCGATCTCGTCAGCGCCCTCGCCCTCGACGATCAGCTGCTCCCCGCCATGATCCAGCGGCGTGACCGTCACTCGCAGGTGCAGGTCGAGCGCCAGGGCGAGCGCGTCGAAGCCGGGCCCCAGATTGGCCGAGGATGCCGGCGCCTCGACGGTTATCGGCTGCTTGTGCAGCCGCTTGCTGGTCATCTGCTCACCAACCGAGCGCGCCGCGCACGCCATCGGCCGTCGGCTTGGCAGTCAGGGGCGGTTCGACGGTCTTGCCGGCAGTATCGGGATCCTTGAGGCCGTGGCCGGTCAGCACGCACACGATCGTCGCACCGGGATCGATCCGTCCCGCAGTGGCCATCTTGCGTACTCCGGCGACGGACGCCGCCGAGGCCGGCTCGCAGAAGATGCCCTCGTGACGCGCCAGGTCGCTGTAAGCGGCGAGAATCTCTTCGTCCGTCACCGCCTCGATCGTGCCGCCCGACTCGTCCTTGGCACGCAGTGCCTTCTCGGCACTCGCCGGATTGCCGATGCGGATGGCCGTGGCAACGGTCTGCGGGTCGTCGATCGGGTGACCTATGACCAGCGGCGCCGCGCCGGCGGCCTGGAAACCGAGCATCCGTGGGCGCGTGTCGACCAGTCCCGCGTCACGGTACTCGGTGAAGCCCTGCCAGTACGCAGTTATGTTGCCGGCGTTGCCGACTGGAATGGCGAGGTAGTCGGGTGCGCCGCCGAGGTCCTCGCAGACCTCGAAGGCAGCCGTTTTCTGGCCCGCCAGGCGGTGCGGATTGAGCGAGTTGACGAGACTGATCGGTCGGTCGGCTGAATCGGCGTTTTCAACCAGCTCGAGCACGGCCTTCAGCGCCCGGTCGAAGTTGCCGTCGACGCCCACTACGCGCGCACCCGCGACCTGCGCCTGGAGCAACTTTCCGGCGGCGATCTGGCCCTGGGGCAGGACGACGACGACCTCCAGACCCGTCGCTGCGCCGTAAGCCGCAGCCGATGCGGCCGTATTGCCGGTCGACGCGCATACGATTGCCCGCGAACCCTTCTCGAGCGCCTTCGCCACGGCGACGACCATGCCACGGTCCTTGAACGAGCCGGTCGGGTTGGCGCCCTCGACCTTGAGGTGCAGCAACGGGCAGCCGATGATCCGGCCAAGGTTGCGGGCATGCACGAGGGGCGTGTATCCCTCGCCGAGCGAGACGTTCGGTGTGGCGCCGGTCACCGGCAGGAATGCCGCGTAACGCTCCATCAGCCGCGGCCGTGCCTCGGCGGTCGACCGTTGCTGGCGCAGCTGGCGCAGCACCTCGCTCATTCGCATCGCTCGATTCTGACAGCGCGACGAGCGGGCGAAAGACTCGGCCTGCCGGTGGTCCTGACAGATCCCACCACAAGCGCGATGTGACAGGAACTGTGACGTAGACCGTTGGCAGGCCCGTTGGTCGCTACACTCGGCCGACCATGGCCACCGCCGCCGCGACCGCGAAACCGACTGACAGGCGGAGCGACCGCGTCTTCTCCGGCGTGCAGCCGTCAGGCTTGCCGCATCTCGGCAACTTCCTCGGCGCTTTCCGCAACTACATCGCGCTGCAGGAAGGCGGCGACGCGATCTACTGCATCGTCGACTACCACGCCCTGACCACCACGCACGATGCGGAGAGGATCCGGCAGTACACGCACCAGATGGCGATCACGCTGCTGGCGCTGGGGCTCGATCCGGAGCGAGCGATCCTGTTTCGCCAGTCCGACCGCCCTGAGCACACCGAGCTCGCCTACCTGCTCTCGACTGTCGTACCGGTCAGCTGGGTCGAGCGGACACCGAGCTTCAAGGAGAAGAAGCGCAACCGACCCGAGGATGTAAATCACGCGCTGCTGACGTACCCCATCCTGCAGGCGGCCGATATAGCGATCTACCACGCGCGCCGCGTGCCGGTGGGCAAGGACCAGTCCGCCCACCTGGAGCTCGCACGCGAGATCGTGCGCGCATGGAACCGGCGCTACGGCCAGTTCTTCGTAGAGCCGGAGGCCGTCTTCTCCGATTCGCCGGTCATCCTGGGCACGGACGGCGCGCAGGCGATGTCCAAGTCGGTTGGCAACGTCATCGAAATCCTCGCCGACGAGGACGTCATTCGCCGCCAGGTCATGAGCATGGTCACCGACACTCAGCGCATCCTGCGCACGCAGCCCGGCCGGCCGGAGGTGTGCAACGTATGCCAGCTGCACCGCTTCTTCGGCGAAGATTACGAGTACATCTGGGACGGCGAGAGGACGGCGCGTACCGGTTGCGTAGACAACAAGAAGCTGCTTGCGGATCGCATCATCGACTTCTTCGCCGAGGCGCGTGAGCGCCGGCGCGAGCTCGAGTCGAAACCCGACTTCGTCGAGGAGGTGCTTCGCGCCGGCGCCGAGAAGCTCGCCCCGATGGCCCGCGACACGATGCGCGAAGTACATCAGCGCATGGGACTTCGGCCCCTCTGATAGCCCGGCGGGGCCGCGAGTAGACTCAGCGGCAAATGGAAATCCAGCTTCCAGAGTCGGAGCGCCGCTGGCTTCACGCTGCGCTCGTGCTGGGGACGCTGGTGCTCGCGCTGGTGCTGCTCGCGCAGGTCAGCGTCATCCTCGTCTTCTTCACCGACATCCTGCTCATCCTGTTGCTCGCCTGGTTGCTGGCGTTCATCCTGTCGCCCGCCGTCGGGCTGGCGCAGCGCGCCTTCCCCGGGCTACCGCGCGCCGCCGCGGTGGCGGCGATCTACCTGGTGCTGCTCATCGGCCTGGGCTCGGTGGTGGTTGCCATCGCCGGCAGCCTGGCGACATCGATCCAGAACTTCCTGATCGAGCTGCCCAGCATCCAGGCGCGGCTGCCCCAGATCCTGGCCCCGTTGCAGGGCACGCTCGACGGCCTGGGATTACGGATCGACCTTGTCTCCGCCGCCAGGGATCTGCTGGCCAGCCTTGGGACCCTGGGCGACAGGCTGGTTCAGCCCTTGACCGACCTGGCCATCTTCAGCCTGGGCATCGTCGGCACGCTGTTCGTCGTCATCTTCCTGTCCCTGTTCATCCTGCTCGACCAGGACCGCATCGTGGCCTACGTCAACCGCATCGTTCCGCCACGCTACAGCGAGGCGGCGCGGCTATTCGAGACGAGCGTATCCACCTCATTCGGCGGTTTCATCCGCGGCTCCGTGATCCAGGGCCTGATCATGGCCGGCGTTACGGCGATCACCCACATTCTGTTCGGGCTGGACTACCTGGCAGCATCGGCGGCACTGTCGGGGGTGGTCCAGGCCATACCCTTCTTCGGCCCGTACTTCTCGTGGATCCCGCCGGTGCTGACGGCGATCCTGACCAAGCCCGAGGCAGTCATCCCGACGCTCGTCGTGGTAGGGATCGGCTGGTTCGTGCTGACGAACATCATCACCCCCCGCGTCATGGCCCAGGCCGTGGGCATTCACCCCATCGTCGTGCTCGTCTCTGTCCTGGTCGGCAGCAAGATCGCGGGTATAGCCGGAGCCGTCTTCGCCGTGCCTTTCGCGGCCATCCTCGCCTCGTTCTTCCAGCACTTCCAGGCACGCAACGCGAATGTGCCGCGAGACGTTGCGACCCGCGCCGCCAAGCGTGTCGGGGAACGCGAGGGCCGCACGGTCAGGGTGCCAACGCCACCCGCGGTGGCGATGGCCGGGGCCGGCGTGGCCACAGAGATGGCAGAAGGCACCGATGAACCGGCCGACCGGCCGCACGGCAAAGGCTCACCACCCGCTTCCGCCCCACAACAGCCGGAGCCCAAGCCGGCCGAGCCATCGGCGTGAAGCGCCACGACGGCAACGGCGCCCGGCGCGACATCGCGCGCGAGCTGGAGCGCGTCGAGCGACGCGACGTCGACATGGAACGCGGCGAGCCGCTCTCCCCACGCGAGCGCCGCGTCATGCAGCCGCGTGCTCGTCCGCGCACGGCGCGCCCACTGGCCGAGTGGGAATCGCGGCCGCGCATCCTGGTCACCAACGACGACGGCATCGAGTCGCGCGGCCTGCTTGCCCTGAAACAGGCGCTCGAGCCGATCGGCGACGTTTATGTACTCGCCCCCGAGACCAACCAGTCGGCCGTCGGCCATACGAAGACCTTCATGCGTCCGCTGCGGGTACGCGAGCGAACGCTGGCCGACGGCTCCATCGGCTGGTCGGTCGACGGCTCGCCGACCGACGCCGTCAGCCTTGCCTTCCTCGGTTACTTCGAGATCGGCTTCGACCTCGTCGCGTCGGGCATCAACTACGGCGCCAACCTGGGTGACGACATCACCTATTCGGGGACAGTGAGCGCCGCCATGGAGGCGGTGCTTTCCTCAGCGCCGGCGTTCGCCATCTCGCAGGAGTACTACGAGCATCCCGACTTCACGCTGGCTGCCCAGATCGCCCACGTTGCCGCCGTCAACATCCTCGAGAACGGGCTGGCGGCGGGCGAGCTGATCAACATCAACGTGCCGGCCATCCGCGCCGAGGAGTGCGAGGGAGTCGAGGTCACGCGCATGGGCAAACGCGTCTACCAGGACGAGCTGATCGAGCGGCTGGACCCGCGCGGCACGCCGTACTACTGGATCGGCGGTCCGCCACCGTCGGGCTTGGCCGAGCCGGGTACCGACTTCCACGCGGTAGTCAACAAGCGCATCGCGATCACGCCCATCCAACTCGACCTGACTGCGCGGCGACTGCTGTCCCGCCTCAATTCCTGGTCGTGGGCACTACCCGCGGTCGAGGTCGCGCCCGCTGCGGCGGAACCAGAGACACGAGCCGACGCGCGCCTCGACGAGGTCGTCACCGCGCAGGTGGATCCCGAGGAAGAGCGCCGCTAACGGGCAGGGCCCGAGTGCCGTCGCCGCCATGCGATCAGCGCCTGGTGTTTGCCCTCCCGCCAATCTCCTTGTCGCCCGGCAGGCTGCGCGCAATGGCCTCGCGGAAACGGATCCCGGAGGAGTGGCGGCTCAACCAGCGTAGGTAGTCGGGATCGTGGCGGGCCAGGTCGCTTATGCGCCAGCCCGCGTAGCGACCGAAGTCCACAGCAGCGTCCTGCGGTTCACCCGCTTGACTCGCGCCCCCTTGACTCGCGCTCGCGGCCGCGGCAAAGCGCCGTGCCAGCGGAGTCGATACGGACGTTGGTGAAGCGGCATGAGCGGGAGCTGCGGATTGACCTGCGCCGGAGCCGATGACCGACCGTGATGCGTCGTATACCGCCCGCAGCTCGGGCGTCTTCAGCTGGTTGTATGCGCGATTCAGCTCGAGGATGCGCAACGGATCGGGTGTCGGACCGTCTGGATGTGATCGCCGGGCGAGTGTGCGGTAGGCGGCAGAGATGACTTCCAACGGTGCGTCGGGCGCAACATGGAGTACGGCATACGCATCACGCTCTACGGCCAACTCTCCCAATCCACTACGACGCGTCCGGCGACCGCCCCTGCATTAGAACCACGAGACCGCGTCCGGCCGATACTAGCAGCGCTGCTGCTCGCGCCGCTGGACT
>Ga0299907_10002625_pt1 | contig 11186 bp, 8 predicted proteins | sample RVTome_16_FD_198680 | JGI IMG/M metagenome (GOLD analysis project Ga0299907, IMG submission 198680) | Soil microbial communities from uranium-contaminated site in the Upper Colorado River Basin, Wyoming, United States - RVT152D67 (version 2) ...
TTCTCACGCTCGTCGAGCGGGATCCCGGGCCCCTGGTCCGAGATGCGGACGCGAACCGCGTCGCCGTGCCCGGCCACGTGCACACGAACCTCGCCACCCACCGGGGAATGCGTGGCCGCGTTCTCCAGCAGGTTGGTAACGACCTGGTCGATCTGCACGGGGTCCACAGCCGCCTCGGGCAGGTCGGGCGAAACGAACAGCTGAAGGTCCACGCCTGCGAGCGGGGTTCGCAACCGGGCCACGGCCGCCTCGACGATCTCGTCCATGGCGCTCGATGTGCGTCGCGGCGTGAGCGCGCCGGCGCGGATGCGGGCCAGGTCCATGATATTGCCCACCAACCGGTTCAACCGGTCCGTCTCCTCAAGCACCGTCTGCAAGAGCTCCCGCTGCTGTTCGGCGTCGTGGATCACCGACCGATCGAGGAGACTCGTCACACCTGCCTTGATCGACGCGAGCGGGGTCCGAAGATCGTGGGTGACGGACGAGAACATCGCCGCCCGGAGCTGGTTCGTTTCTGCGTCGAGCTGCGCGAGCCTCGCCCGCGCGTCGAGCCGAGCCCTGTCGAGGGCGGCGGCCGCCTGGCGGGTCGCCGCCTCCAGGAGCTGACGTTCGTCTCTGGTCATCGCCTTCCGCCCCGGCGGCCGCTCCGCGATCAGCGTGCCGAAGGGCACGTTCCCGACCGACATCGGCACGATCTCCGTGGGCCCACCGATCTCGACGCCCTCACGGGCGGCCCGAGCCACCACCTCGGTGCCGTCCAACACGACGGCGATATGACAGGTGGCCAGTCCGAAGGGCTCCAGGATGATGGTGGCGAAGTCGTCGAGGACACGGTCCGGCACCTCGCCGGACAGGAGCTTCCCGGAAAGGAAACCGAGGAGGCGCGCCTCCCGTTCCCTTCGCGTGGCGCGCGCGCGCTCTTCCGTGGCATTCCCCACGACCAGGCCGACGACCACCGCGATGGACAGGAAGACGACCCCCGCAACCAGGTCGCGCGTCTCGTTGAACACCAGCCGATGGCCGGGGTCGAGGATGATCGGCAGCGCGATGGAGGAGCCCACGGCGGCGAGCACCCCGCCCCAGAGCCCGCCGGAGACGGCGGCCACCGTCACGGCCAGCATGAAGACGGCCACGGCGCTCACCACGCCCAGGTCGACCGTGACGAGCGCAAGGGCCGCCGCGGCCGTCGGCGCGACCAGGCCGGAGAAGAGTGAAGCGAGGCCGGGACGCGCCCAGCTGGACTCGGTCGGCTCCTGAGGCTCCTCGTTCACCCGCGATCCACGCTACGACGCTTTCACACGATCTTCACGGGGTGGTCCCTAACCTTCACGCATCCCTCACGCCGCAGCACGCATCGTTGTCCGTGGAAAGAGGTTCCGGGGGTTCGGTGGTGCGAACCGTCACCCTCGCGCCGACGGCGAACCGGGACCGGGCGCACAAGCGCCGACCGCTTTCCTCCGAGCCCGTCCGCGGGGCCGGTGGCTCCCTCCAGCCGCCGGCCCTCGGGCATCTTCTGGGTCCGTTCACAGCTACGCCGGCGTGGCTGGTGCCCGCCGTGGCGGCTCAACGCGACGTCCTCTAGGCTGCTCTCGTGCACGTCGTGATCATGGGCTGCGGACGCGTGGGTTCCCAGCTGTCGCTCGAGCTCTTGGCCGGCGATCATCAGGTTTCCGTGGTCGACAAGAACGCCCGCGCATTCTGGCGGTATCCGCCGGGTGACGCTGCCAAGACGGTCGTAGGACTCGGCTTCGATCGCGACGTCCTGGAAGAAGCAGGCATCAAGGAGGCCGACGGCTTCGTCGCGGTCTCGAGCGGCGACAACTCCAACATCGTCTCCGCTCGGGTGGCGCTCGAGCACTATCACGTCCCACGCGTGATCGCGCGGATCTACGATCCACGTCGTGCCGAGATCTACCAGAAGCTCAACATCCCGACCGTGGCCACCACTACATGGGGCGTCAAGCAGATCCAACTGATGCTCTTCCACGACCGACAAGAGGTGCGCGAGAGTATGGGCGGGGGAGACATCCTGCGCGTTCGGGTGCCGGTCCCCAAACACCTGGTGGGTAGATCCGCAACGGCCGTCAACGTCGACGGCAAGCTGCTCGTCGCGGGCGTGTCACGGGGGGGCCATGGGTTCATCCCCACCGAAGGGAGCACGCTGCAGGAAGGCGACTTCCTCGCCGTGATGCTGGCCAAGGATGCTCTGGAGATGCTGGACGAACGACTTGCGCCTCCCACTGAGGGCCACTGATGCGGGTCGTCGTCACGGGCGGTGGGGCGGTTGGGCGCCACCTCGCCGCAGACCTGGTCGATCGCGGACACGATGTGGCGTTGATCGAGCAAGAGCGCGACGTGGCGGACCGTATCCGCGCGGACCTCCCCGATGTGCGCATGGTATTAGGAGACGCCTGCGAACCGTGGGTGTTGGAAGCAGCCGAGCTATCCAAGGCGGACGTGGTGGTGGCTGCGACGGGGGACGACGAGGACAATCTCGTGACCTCGCTGTTGGCAAAGCAGGAGTTCGCGGTCCCGCGCGTGCTCGCACGCGTGAACCACCCTCGGAACGAATGGCTATTCGGCCCGCAATGGGGGGTGGACGCCGCCGTGTCCCCGCCACATGTCCTCACCGCCATGGTGGAGGAGGCCGTGACGGTCGGAGACGTAGTACGCCTTCTGAAACTCGAGGGAGGTCGCGTCTCGATCGTCGAGATGACCCTGCCGGAAGGTGCCCCGTCGATCGGCCATCCCCTCTACGAACTCCGGCTGCCGCCGGACTCCACATTGATCGCGATATTGCGAGACGGCCACGTCGTGATCCCTCAGCCCGAGACGGTGCTAGCCGCGGGTGACGAGGTGGTTGCATTGGCCGGAGCCGAATCCGAGAGTCATCTGCGGGAAGCGATCGCTGGGGGATAGGCGCGCTCGACACGCATCGATATCTACGCTGAGAACTCCAGCAGAGGATTGATCATTCGGCGATCGCCGTGGTTCTCCCCGATGACCCCCTCCACCACCACCCTGGTTCCCAGACCCAACCCTCCAATCTCTCGTCGGCCCATGAACCGGATCGTGACCTCGCCTGTGCCGTCGAACACCAGCGCCTCGAGCGCTTCTTGATCCCGCATCGGGAACACGGTGAGACGACGGATCACGCCAGCGATGCGGACACGTTCACGGTTCGGAGCCTCGCCGATCGGCGTGCAACCGCCGACGCCACCGGCCCACTCCCGTATCTCCGCCGCGAGCCGAGCCTCGTCGCTCTCGCCCAAACGATCGAGCCAGCGTCGGAGGGCGCCCATCGGCCGGAGAGCCTAACGCGAGCCGGCTCAGACCGCGGCCGCGTCGGCCCGCTTCAGGTCTTCCTCGAGCTCGGAGCGGCGCGACTTGGAGATATAGACCATGACCGCCACGATCAACAGGGCCACCGAACCAACCGCGACGCGGAGCGCCGTGTCGTCCGCGTGCGACACGACCAGCGGCGCGATCAGCAAGGCCACCAGGTTCATGACCTTGATCAGGGGGTTGAGCGCCGGGCCGGCGGTGTCCTTGAACGGGTCGCCGACCGTGTCACCGATCACTGCCGCCTTGTGGCTCTCGCTGCCCTTGCCGCCGAAGTGGCCTTCCTCGATGTACTTCTTGGCGTTGTCCCATGCGCCGCCGGCGTTGGAGAGCATGACCGCCAGCAGCTGGCCGGTCAGGATCGCACCCGCCAGGAACGCGCCGAGCGCCTCGGCTTCCAACAGGAACCCGGCGATGACCGGCGAGAGCACCGCCAGCAGGCCCGGGGTCATCAGCTCGCGGAGCGACGTCCTGGTGCAGATGTCGACCACGGCCCCGTAGTCCGGCTTCTCCGAGTAGTCCATGATGCCCGGGTGGTTCCGGAACTGGTTGCGGACCTCGACAACGACCTGCTGCGCCGCGCGGCCGACGGCACGGATCGCGAGCGAGGAGAAGAGGAACGCGACCGAGCCGCCCAGGAGCAAGCCGACCAGCACGTTCGGCTCGTCCACGCGGATGCCCTCGAAACGGAAGCCCGCCGCCTTCAACGCCTCCTCGAAAGAGCCGAACAGTGACGTGGCCGCCAGGACCGCCGTCGCGATGGCCATGCCCTTCGTGATCGCCTTGGTCGAGTTCCCGACGGCGTCCAGTCCACCGAGGATCTCGGCCGGTCTGCCCTCGAACTCGCCCGACATCTCGGCGATGCCCTGGGCGTTGTCGGAGATCGGACCGTACGTGTCCATCGACACGATGACGCCCACCGTCGTCAGCATCCCCATCCCGGTGAGCGAGATGAAGTAGAGGGCCTCCGCGGTCGTGTCGCCGAGGAGGAACGAGGCGAGGATCGCCCCGGCCAGGATGAAGATGGAGTACACGGTGGACTCGAGCCCGCTCGAGAATCCCGACAGGATCGTCGTCGCCGGTCCGGTGACGGTCGATTCCGCGATCTCCCTCACGGGCTTGTACTTCGTATCGGTGAAGTACTGCGTGAGGTTCTGGATCAGCCAGGCCAGCACGAGCCCGATCGCGACGGCGGCGGCGGGCCGCCAGTCGTCCAGGTACAGCTGCGCGACCACGAACACCGCGATGGCGGAGATCAGTGCCGAGAGGTTGAAGCCGCGGTTGATCGCCTTCATGCCGTGCTCGGTCTCCGAACGAGGCGTCACGGCCAGGATCCCCACGATCGACGTGATGACGCCGATGGCCCGCACGAACAGCGGGAACATCACGCCGAGGATCGCGCCCTCGGGGTGGTTCGCGAACGCGGCCGCGCCGAGGATCAGCGAAGCGACGAGGGTCACCTCGTAGGACTCGAAGAGGTCGGCCGCCATCCCCGCGCAGTCCCCGACGTTGTCGCCGACGTTGTCGGCGATCGTGGCGGCGTTGCGCGGGTCGTCCTCGGGGATCCCTTGCTCGATCTTGCCGACGAGGTCGGCGCCCACGTCGGCGGCCTTGGTGAAGATGCCCCCTCCCACGCGCATGAACATCGCGAGCAGCGCACCGCCGAACCCGAAGCCCACCAGCACCGAGGTCGCGTCCTGCTTGTAGATCAGCAGGATCGCGGTGGCCCCGAACAGGCCCAGTCCGACCGTGAACATCCCGGCCACCCCGCCCGCACGGAACGCGATCTTGAGCGCCCGTCGGAGCCCCGACTCGCGCGCGGCGTTCGCGGTCCGCACGTTGGCGCGGACCGCGAGCCACATCCCTGCGTACCCGGTGATCGCCGAGAACCCCGCCCCAAGGATGAAGGCGAAGGACCGGCCGATCTTGATCGAGATCTCGGAGTGCTCGGCGTTCGCCGGCGCCGGCAGGATGAAGAACAGTAGGATCGTCAGCAGTCCGATGAAGATGCCTACAGTGCGGAACTGACGCGAGAGGTAGGCCTTCGCGCCTTCCTGGATCGCGACCGCGATCTCCTTCATCTTCTCGGTGCCTTCGGACGCGCTCAGCACCTCTCGGACGAGGTAGTACGCGAACACCAGCGCGAGCAGCGAGATCACAAGGATGACCCACAAAGAGGTGTCCTCGAACGAACCGAACACCGCCTCTATCGGGCCGCTCTCTTGGGCAAGCAGGCCGAGCATGGAACCTCCTGATGTGGGAACGCCCCGACTGAACCCCGGCCGTGACCGGGACCGTGCAGGATAGCGGAGCGAACCGGGCCGCGACCTACCTTCGCGTCGGAGCGGCTCATGCGACCGAAGGGGTCGTCCCCTGCGCCGTTCGTCGATCGGGCGTCAGGGTCCGAGGACGCGGTCGTGGCCTCGCTGGTCATGTGGGCGCAGCCGGAGAACCAGGTTCGCCGCAACGCCGGAGACGACCGTTGCAGCAAGGATCCCCACTTTGGCGTGCTCGAGCACTGGGCCCTCGCCGAACGCGAGCTCGGCGATGAAGATCGAGATCGTGAATCCGATGCCGGCGGCGATGGCGAGGCCCAGGAACGGGGCCGGCCCGACGCCGGCGGGCATGCGCGCGAACCCCCCTCGCACGCTCGCCATGCCGGCAACCCACACCCCCACGGGCTTGCCCACCACGAGGCCGGCCGCGACACCGAGAGCGACGGGGCTCCGGAGTGCCCCGCCGAGCGCGGCCCAGGAGATCTCGACGCCCGCGTTGGCGAGGGCGAACAGAGGCAGGATCAAGAAGCTCGTCCACGGCAAGAGGACGTGCTCGACGCGGGCGAGCGGCGACACTGCCTCCTTCGAGAGCGACGCCAGCCGGATCCACCAGTGGGCGTCCGCGTCCGGAGGGTCCGGATCGTCCATCGTCTCGTCGGCGGTCCGGCGCGCCTCCGCGCTCACCGCCCGTGGCTGCTGGAAGCGCTGGGAGGGCGTGAGCAGGCCCATAGCCACGCCGGCGATCGTGGGATGCACGCCCGCGCGGTACACGGCGTACCAGAGCGCGAGGCCCGCGAGCACGTACACGACGCTCGCACGCACCTCGACCAGCTGTGCCAGCACGACGATCGCAGCCATCCCGAACGCGGCGACGAGCCACCCCGCATCCACGCCCCCCGTGTAGAAGAGCGCGATCACGAGGATCGCTCCCATGTCGTCGACGATCGCGAGCGTGAGCAGGAGCGGGCGCAGGCCGGGCGCAGCGGCCGAGCCGGCCAGGGCGAGGGCGCCGAGGGCGAAGGCGATGTCCGTAGCCATCGGGATCCCCCAGCCGCGAGCGTCGGGGCCGCCGCCGACCACGGCCAGGTACACGAGTGCGGGCACGACCATCCCGCCTACGGCCGCAACGATCGGCAGCGCCGCCGAGCGCCATCCGCTGAGCTCGCCGGTCGTCAGCTCACGTTTGATCTCGAGCCCAGCTACCAAGAAGAACAGTGCCATCAGGCCGTCGTTCACCGCGTGGCGCAGATCGAGGTCAAGCGAGATCGGACCCGCGTCGAATACCACCGGCGTGGACCAGAGTGCGTCGTAGCCACCGCTCCACGGGGAGTTCGCCCACGCGAGCGCGAGCAGCACGGCCACCAGGAGCAACACGCCGCTCGCGGTCGAGGTATCGAGGAATTCCTGGAGCGGACGCAAGACGGCTCGCGGCACGAACCGGTCGGAACGTCCCCACGGAGGACGGATCTCGGAGGAGCCCGATTCACTCATGCCACCACCCGTGCCGACCAGGCTTCCCGGCGCACCTTCGAGACGAGCAGATGCTACGCGCTCCACGGGTTCGTCACACGGAAATGTTTGGCGAGCCCACCGACCACCGGTAGCCTGGTCGCGTTTTGGCGCACGATCCTCAGACCACTGCCGAGCCTCGGCGCGCCCAGTCAAGCTCCCCCCGCGCGGACTCGTCCTCGCGGCGGCGCGCCGTCGCCAGACGGCGACTGGCGATCGGGGCAGTCGCCGTCGCCGTCCTCGGCGTAGGCGGCTACCTGCTCTTCTCCGGAGGAGATCTCGGCGACATCGTCCCGTTCGTTCCGAGCGAACCCGAAGTGACGTTCACCTTCGAGACCGTGGACGTCGTAACCACCACGACCGGGAAGCTCGGCGCCGCCCCCGGCAGCCAGGCCAAGCGGGCGGCGGGACGGATCGAGACCGTGATGAACGGCCTGTACACCGTCACGTTCGCCGACAAGGAGTACTGGGGCGACTACGGTGACGCGTGGGGGTTCTTCGAGGAGAACGCCGCCGAGGGTGCGGAGGCGGACGTCGATGTCCTCACGCTGGGAGCCGAGGCGAACGACGTCTACGACACCATCACGCCGGAGGACACGATGCTCACGATCACCGTGCTCACGAACGAGAGCGCGCGGCCGATCTCGGCGATCGCCGAGGTCGCGTTCGCCGCAAGCACGGCCCTCGGCGACGGGACCGCAACGACCGTCGTGAGCGAGGGCTCGTACTTCCTGCGTCCCACCGAGGACGGCTGGGTCATCTACGCGTACCGGGTCGATCGCGAGGAGGACGCCGCGAGCCCGTCGCCGTCCGCGGAGGCGTCCCCCTCATGAGACGTGCGATCGGCGGCGTCGTCGTGCTCGGCCTGTGCGTCGCGGTCGCCGCGGTGACAACCAGTCCGCCAGAGGCGTCGGGGAGACCCTTCCTCGAGATCGGTCGCGCCCACGCGGAACGCATCCCTGCCCTGAGCGGCGACAAGCCCATCTTCGTCCTGATCCTCGGCAGCGACTCCCGTCCCGGCACGGCGCTGGAGGATGGTCTCAGCGACTCGATCCAAATCCTGGGCATCAATCCGAAACGCCGAAGCGCGACGTTGATCGGTATCCCTCGCGACTCGTACGTCCCCCTCGCCTCTGGCGGGACGAACAAGATCAACACCGCGATGCCCGCGGGCGGCGTCGATGCCATGATCACCACCGTCGAGCGGCTCTCGGGGATCAGGTTCGACTACTACGCGCTCAGTGGCTTCGACGAGATGATCGGCGCGGTCAATGAGATCGGCGGGCTCAACATCGACGTGCCCTACTCGTTCACCGGCTACCGATCGAGCTTCCAGGCCGGCCAGGCCAAGCTCGACGGCAAGGCCGCGCTCGAGCTCGCGCGCACGCGCAAGGGGCTGCTGGGGGGGGACTTCGACCGCTCGATGAACCAGGGGCGGATCCTCCTGGCTGCGCTGGGGCAGTTCCGCAAACAGTTCGGCCGTGACCCATCCACCCTGTTCACGTGGCTCGGAGCCGGCATGCGGGGAGTCCATACCGACCTCTCGATCGACGAGCTGATCACGTTGTCCTTCACGGCCACGAACATCTCGCCGAAGCGGGTCACGAACCTGGTGCTGATGGGGACCAACGGCCTCGTGGGCACCATGTCCGTCGTCAATCTTTCGTCGACGGCGAACCAACCGCTCTTCAGGGACATCGCCGCCGACGGCTTCATCCGGCAGGCCGATATCCCCGCGCAGGCCCAGCCTGCCAACGGCACGTAGCGTCGCCCCAACCCCGGCCCAGATCCCGCCTACTGCTACGCTCGAGCGATGGACCGCCGAGCCGATCCTGGATGACGACGCTCGACGAGGACCTCCACAAGGACGTCCATCCGCAGCGCCAACGGCTCGGGATCCTCGCCGCCGCGCTGGTGACGGTTCCGGGCGCGGTGGTCGGACTCTCCCAAGCCGAGCTGGCCCACCCGATCGAAGCGCTCCTGTTCGGACTCGCGATCGTCGGCGCCGCATTCCTGCTCGCGTGGGCGGCCGAGGCGGCCCAGGTGGACATCTCCGCCGGCCTGGCCGTCGCGGTCCTCGCTCTGATAGCGGTGCTCCCCGAGTACGCCGTGGACTTCGTGCTGACGTGGGACGGGGGACAGTCTTTCGCTGGTGACCCCTCCTGTCCGTCACCGCTCGGCCCCGACAATGCCTCGCCCTGCGACCTCGCGCTGGCCAACATGACCGGTGCCAACCGGCTCCTGATCGGGGTGGGGTGGCCGATGGTCGTGTTCATCGTATGGTATCGACTGCGGCGCAAGGGCAGGCTGAGGCGCCGCCGGCAGTGGCGGGGCGTCGAGCTCGACCGAACGCGGTCGGTGGAACTCTCCTACCTCACGATCGCGACGCTGTACTCGCTCACCTTGCCGCTCAAAGCGTCGCTGACCCTCGTGGACTCTCTCATCCTGGTGGGGATCTTCGTCGCGTACACGGTCCGTCTGTCGAAGGCCCCGACCGAAGAACCGCATCTCGTCGGCCCGGCCAGATACCTCGGCAGCTTCCCGAAGGTCAAGCGACGCACATCGGTGATCGGCCTGATGGCGTTCGCCGCCGTAGTGATCCTCCTCGTGGCGGAACCGTTCGCCCATGCGCTCACGGAAACGGGCCGCGAGCTCAATATCAACCAGTTCCTGCTCTTGCAGTGGCTGGCGCCGCTCGCATCTGAGACGCCCGAGCTCCTGGTCGCAGGCCTGTTCGCGTGGCGATTGAACTCCGACGCCGCGCTCGGCACGCTCCTCTCCTCGAAGGTGAACCAGTGGACGCTGCTCGTCGGGACCCTGCCGATCGTATTCGCGATCGCGTCGGGGTCGACACACGGCCTGCCGATCTCCGCCGTGCAGCGTGAGGAGCTGTTCCTCACAGCCGCGCAGTCGTTCTTCGCGATCGCCGTGCTGGCCAGCTTGACGATGAGCTTGCGCGAAGCGGGATTCCTGTTCGGGCTGTTCTGGGCTCAGTTCATCCTGGGCGGGATCGTGCCAGAGTCCCTCCACGGCCTCGAACGGATCGTCGTGGGCATCGTCTACCTCGTGCTCGGTCTCTACGTGCTTTTCCGCGACCGGCGTCGGGTCCCGACCTTGCTGCGAGACGGTTTTCGCTCCCCATACGATGAGCTGACCAGACCGGACGACCCCTCCGAGTAGCCTCCCCGGGTGGACCCGGACGCCTTCCTCGCGAAGCTCGAGGATTCGGAGGAGTGCCTCGCGGTCGTTCGCGAGCTGCCTGCCCGCGAACCGGTGCTGGAGCCCTTCCCCGACGGCTGGCCCGAGCTGCTGGCCGCCCGGTTGGAGCTCCTCGGCATCAAGGGCCTCTACCCGCACCAAGCCCGGGGGCTGGCCGCGCTCCGCGACGGTGCCTCCCTCGTGATGGCGACCGGTACGGCGAGCGGCAAGACGCTCGTCTACGACACCGCGTTCGCCGAAACGGCGCTCACGGTGCCCAAGGCGACGGCGCTCTACCTGTTCCCCACGAAGGCGTTGGCGCGCGACCAGCTTCGGGCGGTTCGAGCGCTGAAGCTGCCGCAGATCAAAGCCGCCGTGTACGACGGAGACACGCCGCAGCAAGAGCGGCCGCTGATCCGCCGCAACGCCAACCTCGTCCTCACGAACCCCGACATGCTGCACCTGTCGATCCTCCCCGACCACGCTCGCTGGGCAGACTTCCTGTACCGGCTCTCGCTCGTCGTCGTGGACGAGGCGCACGTATGCCGCGGGGTGTTCGGGTCTCACGTGGCGATGGTGCTCCGACGTCTGCGACGCCTGATCGGGCACTACGGTGGATCGCCCCGCTGGATGCTCGCGAGCGCCACGATCGGCAACCCTGAGGAGCTCGCCGAGAGACTCACCGGCCTCGACGGGTTCGAGCTGGTGACCGACGACGCGTCCCCGAGTGGCCGAAAGTTGTTCGCGCTGTGGAACCCACCGGTCGCCGACGAGGAAACCGGTCGGCGGCGGAGCGCCCTGTCCGAAGCCGCGTGGATCACCGGGCGGCTCGTCCAGGACGACGTGCGGTCGATCGCGTTC
>Ga0299907_10002626_pt1 | contig 11184 bp, 9 predicted proteins | sample RVTome_16_FD_198680 | JGI IMG/M metagenome (GOLD analysis project Ga0299907, IMG submission 198680) | Soil microbial communities from uranium-contaminated site in the Upper Colorado River Basin, Wyoming, United States - RVT152D67 (version 2) ...
TCGTCATCGCGATCAACACAATCGGTGGCGACACGAAACGCACGGCGGGCCCTCCAGGGCCGATCCCGGAAGCATCGACGCACGTGCTCTTCGATGTCGACACAGGCAGTACCCGTCCACTCCCGTGGCCGCTCGAGGGCGGGTTCACCTACGCCGTGTCCCCGGACGGGGACGAGCTGGTCTTCGCTCCATGGGATCCGATCGGCGATGACAACCACAACCACGTCTACATCGCAGATGTCGGCGGAACCGCTGTGAGACGCGTGACGCCGGAGCCGGCTGCGATGGACGAGTTCAACCCGCGGTGGTCCCCGGGCGGGCAGATCGTCTTCCAGGGTCGAAACCGCCTCACCGAAGAGGTCGGCAACCTCTACCTCCTCGATCCCATCACAGGCTCGACGACGAAGCTCACGAGCCTTCCCCCGTTGTCCTCGCACCATTGGTTCATGTCGGCGAGCGTACGTCCCGACGGCCAGGTCATCCTGTTCAACTTGCCCCGAGGGCAGCTGGAAGATCAAGTGTGGGACCTCTGGACGATCGGGTCAGCCGGCGGGGAACCTCAGCTTGCGCGCAGGGACGCCGCCCATGGGTCCTACTCACCTGACGGCACGAAGATCGCGTACCTGGGACGACCAAGGTACGAAGGTGACACCTTCGCTGGCACAAGCATCTGGCTCGCCGATGCCGACGGGAGCGATCCTCGGCTCCTCGTCATGGCTCCCGGCGAGCGGGAGGAGCTGAGATGGCCGAGATGGTCTCCGGATGGCACCCGGATCGCCTACGCCGACCAGGGCGGTGGCGTGTACGTCGTCGACGTGATCACACACAGGATCTCAAGGGTCGTCGACGGTGGCAGGCCGGAGTGGCTCGACGACGACACGCTGATCATCGATTCAGACGTGTAGTCGACGGTCACCGCCGGGATACGGGCCCGATCGTCGGGCCTACCCGAGCAACCGAAAGGAGGCGAGTGTGGGTAAGGACGTGGCGAGATGACCGCTGCGGAGGAGTGAAGCTTCCGGAAGTAGCACTCGATCGTTCGACCAGGGGGTGTGTGATGAAGCAGATGAAGACGAAGCGGATCATCCAGACGGTAATCGTATCGGCAGGAGTGCTCACCACGGTGGGAGTGGGCATCGCCCTCGCGACGCCGGGGACGGGAATCACCAGCGCCAATCTCTCGGTAGGACGCTTCGGGAAGATCGACGTCAAGACCGAAACGGAGACGCACGAAGTCGAGCTGAGAACCAAGGGAGCCTCGGACGTCTATGTCGTGAGCAACGTGTTCGTACCCGGAGGCAGCAGCGGCTGGCACACCCATCCGGGGCCGAGCCTGATCACCGTGAAGTCGGGCACGATCACGGCCTACGACGGGGACGACCCCAGCTGCACGCCGCACGTCTACGTTGCGGGAACGGGCTTCGTGGATCCGGGCGGCGACCACGAGCACCTCCTCAGGAACGAGGGCACCGTAGCAGCGGAGACGATCGCGGTTCAGCTGCTTCCGGCCGGCGCAACGAGGCGGATCGACACGCCAGACCCAGGCAATTGCTCCTTCTGAGCACTGCCGACCGGAGGAGCCGGACCAACCCGGCTCCTCCGTGATCGTCCTCACTCGGGGGCTCCCGTGCGGGGGTTGTGGGGTCAGCACCTCGGGCTTCCGCGTCTGTAGTGGCCCGAAGATGCCGAGAACCCCGGTCTCCACAGGGGACCGGGCTTCGGCCTTGACGCCGCGCTCCGACGCGCGGCGTCTGACGCGGGATCGACCTACTCGGTCGAGCCCGCGAGCTCGACGGGCGGCGTGTCGGGCGGCATGACCCCGGCGCCGTGCTCGAACGTGATCTCGCCGTCGAGGACGTCCACGATGATCGTCTCTCCCGCGCGGAACTCCTTGTACAGGAGCTTCTCGGCGAGCGGGTCCTCGACCAGCTGCTGGATCGTCCGGCGCAGCGGCCGGGCACCGAGCGCCTTGTCGTAGCCCCGCTCCGCGAGCAGCGTCTTGGCTGCGTCGGAGAGCTCGATATCGACGTCCTTGGACTTCAGCTGCTCTTCGACCCGCTTCATCAGCAGGTCGACGATCCGCTTCACGTCATCGGGCGTGAGGGAATGGAAGACGATGACCTCGTCGATCCGGTTCAGGAACTCCGGACGGAAGGAGCGCTTCAGCTCCTCGGTCACGTTCTCCTTCATCTTCTGGTACGTCACGGCGTCGTCGCGCGCCGCCATGAACCCGATCCCCACGCCCTTGGCGATGTCCCTCGTCCCGAGGTTCGACGTCATGATGATGATCGTGTTCTTGAAGTCGACCTGGTGGCCCTGCGCGTCCGTCAGGTGCCCGTCCTCGAGGATCTGCAGCAGCGTATTGAACACGTCGGGGTGGGCCTTCTCGATCTCGTCGAACAGCACCACGCTGAACGGCTTGCGCCGAACCGCCTCGGTGAGCTGCCCGCCTTCCTCGTAGCCGACGTAGCCGGGAGGAGAGCCGATCAGGCGCGAAACGGTGTGCTTCTCCATGTACTCGGACATGTCGAGCTGGATCAGCGCGTCCTCGTCGCCGAACAGGAACTCCGCCAGCGCCTTGGAGAGTTCGGTCTTCCCGACCCCCGATGGGCCCAGGAAGATGAACGACCCCGACGGGCGACGCGGGTCTTTCAAACCGCTCCGCGTGCGGCGCATCGCGCGCGAGACCGCGGAGATGGCCTCGTGCTGGCTGATGATCCGCCGGTGGATCTCGTCCTCCATCCGGAGGAGCTTCTCCGTCTCCTCCTCGGTGAGCTTGAAAACGGGGATGCCCGTCCAGACCGAAAGCACCTCGGCGATCTCTTCCTCGCCGATCTCGGACAGGACATCCATCTCGCCGGCCTTCCAGCGCTGCTCACGCCGCTGGCGCTCCTCCTGGAGCTGCCGCTCTTCGTCGCGAAGCGAGGCGGCACCTTCGAAGTCCTGCGCGTCGATCGCGGATTCCTTGCGGAGCCTGACCTCTGCGATCTTCTCGTCCACCTCACGAACATCGGGCGGCGCGGTCATCCGGCGGATCCGGGTGCGTGACCCAGCCTCGTCGATCAGGTCGATGGCCTTGTCCGGCAGCGAACGGTCGGCGATGTAACGGTCCGCGAGATTGGCGGCCGCGACCAGCGCGTCGTCGGTGAAGCTCACGCGATGGTGGGCCTCGTAACGGTCCCGAAGGCCCTTCAGGATCTCGATGGTGTGCGGGACCGTCGGCTCCTCGACCACGATCGGCTGGAACCGGCGCTCGAGCGCGGCGTCCTTCTCCAGGTGCTTGCGGTACTCGTCGCGCGTCGTGGCGCCGATCGTCTGGAGCTCACCGCGGGCGAGCATCGGCTTGAGGATGCTCGCGGCGTCGATCGCGCCTTCCGCGGCGCCTGCACCGACCAGCGTGTGCAGCTCGTCGATGAACAGGACGATGTCGCCGCGGGTCTTGATCTCCTTCAGCACCTTCTTGAGTCGCTCCTCGAAGTCGCCGCGGTAGCGGGAGCCGGCGACGAGGGCGCCGAGGTCCAGCGTGTAGATCTGCTTGCCCTTGAGGGTCTCCGGGACCTCCTCACGGACGATGTCCTGGGACAGACCCTCGACGACAGCGGTCTTGCCGACGCCGGGCTCGCCGATCAGCACCGGGTTGTTCTTGGTCCGGCGCGAAAGCACCTGCATGACGCGCTCGATCTCTTTCTCGCGGCCGATCACCGGGTCGAGCTTGCCGTCCCGGGCCAGCTGCGTGAGGTTCCGTCCGAACTGGTCGAGCACCATCGATCCCTGGCCGGTGCCTTCCGGGGAGCCCGACACCTGCTCGCCCTTGCCGGCGGTGTAGCCCGAGAGGAGCTGGATCACGGTTTGACGGACGCGGTTGAGATCGGCGCCGAGCTTCTGCAGCACCTGGGCGGCGACCCCCTCGCCTTCGCGGATCAGACCGAGCAGGATGTGCTCGGTGCCGATGTAGTTGTGGCCGAGCTGCAGCGCTTCGCGGAGCGACAGCTCGAGGACCTTCTTGGCGCGCGGTGTGAACGGGATATGACCCGTCGGCGCAGCCTGCCCTTGCCCGATGATCTCCTCGACCTGCTGACGAACGGCTTCGAGGGAGATGTTGAGCGACTCCAGCGCTTTGGCGGCGACGCCCTCACCCTCATGGATCAAGCCGAGGAGTATGTGCTCCGTACCGATGTAGTTGTGGTTGAGCATCCTCGCTTCTTCTTGGGCGAGGACGACCACCCGCCGTGCTCGGTCGGTGAATCGCTCGAACATGCCCTACATCCCTCCAGGCGGCGACTCGTCCGTCCGGCCCCGAGGATCGTCGGACCCCGTCCTACCCTCGAGGTACATGAGGCGCCGCTCCCTTCCGGTCACAGCGCCTCTCTGCACGCAGTATACCCAGCGGCCCCGATACGCCAGCACGCCGTGCGACATCCGTTCCGTCCTCCCGGGACCCATCCGGTTACGAGATCCGTCTCTCACACTTGTCCTTCGGAAGAAGTCGGGCCGGGGATGAGGTCTCGGGAAAAGAAGTCGATCCCGGACGGATCCGACGAGGGTGAGACGGGGCATAGACCTTTCGGACCAGAAGGATCACCCGGAAGACCGTTGGCAGCGCGCGGTATCGACTGTCAGCATCTTCGAACCGCTCCTCGTGTCCCCCGCACGGGAGTCTCCCCACAGTTCCGAGGTCGGATCACCGACTCCAGCCTCCCTGGGAAGGAGAACGAAAGACCGTGCGAGTGCTCGTTGTCGATGACCATCCCGCCTTCCGGAAGGCGCTCGCGTCCGCGCTCCAACTGGTCGCCGATATCGAGGTCGCGGGCGAAGCCTCGGGCGGAGAGGACGCGTGCATCGGGGCGAAGGAGCTCCAACCCGACGTCGTGCTGATGGATCTTTCGATGCCCGACATCTCGGGGATCGAGGCGATGCAGCGGATCCATTCCTCGACGCCGGACCTTCCCGTCGTGATCCTCACGGCGCATGCGGACGAGGGGGTCGAACGCGCGGCGCGTGGTGCCGGTGCCTCCGGGTTCGTCGCGAAGGGCAGAGGTCTCGAGGACATCCTGTCTGCTCTCCACCAGGTGACCACGAGGTGACCGCCGGCGCGAGCTGACCGGGCGGGGTAGGGTCCCCGCCGTGGGCTGCCTGATCGTCCTGTTCGTCCTCCTTCTGCCGCGCACGATCATGGTCGTGTTGTGGCTGTTCTCCGACTACCTGTCGACCGCCTTCGGAACCTGGATCTGGCCCCTCATCGGCTTCTTCGTCCTTCCCACCACGACGCTCGGCTACGCCGTGGCCGAGAACCGGTACGGAGGGGTGAGGGGCGTGGGGCTGCTCCTCGTCGTCCTCGGCCTCCTCGTCGACCTCGGCGCGATCGGCGGCGGTGGCAGGGGCGCCGGCAAGCGGTGGGCTCGCGAGGGCTGAGCCGGGAAGCGAAAGGGGGCCGGCTCGCCGAAGGCGAGCCGGCCCCCACGGATGCCCCGGGTGCGACGGGGCCACCCCCTACTTCCCCGGCTTGCGAACCGTCGTGCTCTTGACGGGCCGCTTCCGGGCCATCCGCTTCAGGATCCGTGGCCTGATCCGTGATCCTCGATCGATGCCGAACCTAGGACCGGGGCGCAGGCAAAGATGTGACGCAGATGACAACCCAAGGGTGAGATCCATCACGTGGGAAACGTGACTCAGGTCACACGGCTTACTCGGCGGCTTCGGGGCGCTGCGCGGGGAACATGATCAGGTCGCGGAGCGACAACGCGTCCGTGAGCACCATCAGGAGCCGGTCGATGCCGAGCCCGAGCCCTCCGGCCGGAGGCATGCCGTGCTCGAGCGCCCGGAGGAAGTCCTCGTCGAGCGGATGGGTTTCCTCGACACCTGCGGCCTTGAGCTGTTGTTGGAGTTCGAACTTCGCTCGCTGCTCGAGCGGGTCGGTGAGCTCGGAGAACGCCGTCACCAGTTCCACGCCGCCGATGATGAGATCGAAGTGCTCGGTGAGCTCGGGGTTCGATCGGTGGGGCCTCGCGAGAGGCGAGACCTCTCGGGGGAAGTCGCTGATGAACGTCGGCTCCACGATCGTGTCCTCGACGAGGTTCTCGAACAGCTCCACCACGATCTTGCCCGGGCCCCAGGCGTCGTCCACCTGCACACCGTGCCCCTCCGCGATCGCCCGAAGATCGGTGCGGTCCAGGGTGATCTCCTCCCCCGTCGCGAACGAGACCGAGTCGAGCATCGCCAGCCGCCGGAACGGAGGAGCGAGGTCGATCTCCTGGCCGCGGAAGGGGATCGTCAGGGCGTCGGCGCCCCGACCCATGACCGGATCGACTGCCCGAGCGCTCTCACGGACGAGGACCTCGGTCAGGTCCATCATCGTCGTGTAGTCGCCGTACGCCTGATAGGCCTCGAGCATCGTGAACTCCGGATTGTGATCGCGGTCGATACCCTCGTTCCGGAAGTTGCGGCCGAGCTCGTAGACGCGCTCGATCCCCCCGATGAGCAGACGCTTGAGGTACAGCTCCAGGGAGATCCGGAGCTTCATCTCGACGCCAAGGGCCTCGTGGAACGTCGTGAACGGGCGGGCGTTCGCGCCGCCCGCCACCGTTTGGAGCATCGGGCCTTCGACCTCGACGAAGCCCCGCTCGTGGAGGACCTCGCGCAGGGCACGGAGCACGGCCGCTCGGGCCGCGAGCGCGCGGCGCGGCGTCTCGTCGACGATCAGGTGGAGGTAGCGCCGCCGTTGCTGCAGGTCTGGATCCTTGAGACCGTGCCACTTCTCGGGGAGCGGTCGGAGCGATTTCGTCAGCATCGCCCACCGTTGGACGAAGATCGACAGCTCGCCGCGACGGGTGGTGCCGACCTGCCCCGTGGCGCCGATGATGTCCCCGAGATCAACCTCGTCCAGTCGCGCGAAGCTCTCCTCGTCGAGATCGGCCTGGTTGCAGACGAGCTGGATTTCCCCGCTCCCGTCGCGAAGCGTCAGGAACTTCAGCTTGCCCATGTCCCGCTTGAGCACGACCCGGCCCGCGACCGTGACGGTGTCGTCCTCCCTTCGGTCCGGCGGGAGCGACCCGTATCGCTCGCGGAGGGCCTCGGCTCGGGCGGGTTGGTCGACGTCCAGCGCCTCTCGGAGGCTGACGGCGAAGGCCGTGTCCCCGAGCCGCCCCAGGGACTCCCGTCGAGCTCGCCGTACTTCCTCCTCTCGCGAACGCGCCGCACCGTCTCCCTGCTCAGTCATCCAGGTTCTTCCCGTGGACCAACCGGAGCCCCTCCAGCGTCAAGAACGGCTCGTGATGGTCGATCGTCCGGCAGTGCGGGATGACCACCGGGGCCAGCCCTCCCGTGGCGATCGACGTCGCGCCGCCCAGCTCGCCACGGATCCGGTCGACGATCCCGTCGACCTCGCCCGCCGTGCCGAACACGAGGCCCGATTGGATCGCCTCCACGGTGTTCTTGCCGATCACCGAGGGCGGCGCGTCGAGCTCGACGCGCGTGAGCCTGGCGGCGCGTTGCACGAGGGTGGCTGCGGAGATCTGAAGGCCGGGCGCGATCACGCCTCCGAGGAACTCACCGTGCTCGGAGACGACGTCGAAGTTCGTGCCGGTGCCGAAGTCGACGACGATGGCGGGTCCGCCGAAACGCGTGAACGCCGCGAGCGTGTTCACGATCCTGTCGGCGCCGACCTCGCGTGGGTTGTCCGTGAGGATCGAGACACCGGTCTTCGTCCCGGGTCCGACGATCAAGGGCTCGAACGAGAGGTACCGAGCGGCCATCTCGCGGAGCTGCTGCGTCACGTCGGGGACGACGGACGCGATGCAGAGCCCGGAGAGCTTCTCGAGCGAGAGGCCCCGGTGCTCGAGCAACCCGGCGAAGACGAGCGCGAGCTCGTCGGCGGAGCGCTCCGGCTGCGTGGAGAGGCGCCACGTCTGCGCCAGCTCGGGACCGTCGAAGACCCCGAGCACGGTTTCGGTGTTGCCGACATCGGCGGTGAGCAGCATCGCGTGGGCTCCAAGCACAGGTCGTGCGGTCGATGGAGGGACGGTCCATCGTGGCCCACGGACCGAGCGGCGACAACTCGGTTCGCTTCCTTCGGCACCCTTCCTCAGGCGGCCGGTGGGAGACGCAGGTTGTCGATCAGCCGCGCGGAGGGGAAGCGCGCGGCGACGATCGCCCTTGCGGGACGGTCGAGACGGGTGATCGGATCGAACGTGTGCTCCCCGACGACGGCTGCGTAGTCGAGCCGGGCGAGCGGCGTCGCGCCGATCTCGCGACCCATGGCCGCGATCAAGATCGCTGCGTCGGCTTCACCGCCACGAGCGAGCGCCGCCGCCTCCGAGAGCGCCAGGAACAGGCAGCCTGCCTGATCGCGCTCCTCGGCACCCAGGCGGGCGATCCGAGACGAATGCGCCAGGCCGTCGGGACCGCGCACCGTCGGGCAAGGGACGACCGTGACGGGCAGGCTCATCTCCTCGACCATGCGGCGAACGAGGAACAGCTGCTGGGCGTCCTTCTCACCGAAGTACGCGCGGCACGGCCCGGTCAGGTCGAAGAGGCGATGCACGACCTTCAGCACGCCGCGCAGATGACCGGGCCGTGCCGCCCCCTCGAACGTCTCGCCTACGGGACCCGGGTCGGGCTCCGGCAACGCGACGCCGGGGGGGTACACCTCCTCCACGGGGGGAGCCCAGACCGCGTCCACGCCGAGTCGTCTGCAGAACTCGAGGTCTCCGACCTCGTCACGTGGGTAGGCGGCGAGATCTTCATCTGGAGCGAACTGTGCGGGGTTGACGAAGATCGTGACGACCAGTCGTGGAACCTCGTTGCGGGCTCGCCGGATCAGCGAGGCGTGTCCCTCGTGCAGGGATCCCATGGTCGGGACCAGCCCCACCTCCGATCCGTCGGCACGCCACGCCCCGGTGGTACGCCTCAGCGCCTCCGCGCCCCTGATCAGCTCCATGCCTCGAGGACCTCGTCCACCGCGGCCCTCGAGGCGGCCGGCAGGCGCCCGGATCGCTCGGCGACATCGAGCGTCGCCCGGGCCATCGCCACGTAGGGAGGCACCAGCCTCGGCGCGTGCCGTTCCAGCGCCACGAGGTTCCGACGGATCGTGCCGGCATCACCCCGGACGGCAGGGCCCGTGAGAGCGTGGGCCGGTCCCAGACGCTCAACGTGCTCGAGGGAGGCACGTTGCAGCGGCATCATGGCTTGGGCCGGATCGGGGACCCCGGCGGCGGCGAAGAGCGACTCGGCGATCGCCGACGCGGTGACGACGTAGTTGGACGCGAACACGGCGGCCGCGTGGTACAGCGGTCGGAGCTCATCCGAGAGGCGGAACGGCACGCCGTGGAGGTCGCCCGCCAGTCCCTCCCCGAGGACGTATCCCTCATCGCCCTCCGCGGTGACCGCGATCGCGCACCCGGACAGGCGCTCGAGCGCCGAGCTCACGTCGGGGAACGTCTGCAATGGGTGGATCGCGAGGATCCGCGCACCTGCCTCGCGCGCAGCCGTGAGCACCTCGAGGCCGAGCGACCCCGACAGGTGCGTCACCCACGTGCCCGGACCCACGGCGGCCGCCTCGGCCAGCGCCTCCGCCGCCTGTCGGATGACGTCGTCGGGGGTTCCGATCACGACGAGCTCCGCCGCCCCGGCCGCATCCGCCGGGTCGAGAAAGGGGGCGTCGGGGAGGTACGAGCTCGCGCGTCCACGGGTGTCCGATCTGCCGGCGATCCCCACGATGCGGTGCCCCGCCTGTCCGAGAAGAACCGCGATCGCGGTCCCTAGCGTGCCCGCGCCGATCACCGCGACATCCATCGCGTCGAGTATCGCAACTCGTCTCGATGTGACCGCGCCGCGGCCGACGCGATGCGACCCCGCCAAGGACGTCCCTACAGCCCCGTGATCGGCTCACGGACGATCCAGGCGAGCGGACCGCCCGGGCTCGGTGCGCCCTTGGGAACCTCCAACTGCGTAAGTCGGTTCTCGCGGAGGTGCCACAGGCGAGCATCCGTCAGGACGAACGCCGTTCCGTCGTTCGCATAGGTCGCGAAGGTGGATCCTCGGGCTTGGATGACGTATCGAGGGATCGCGGGCGCGGACCCGGAGATACCGAGCGGCACCTCCCAGAGCGCGGCGCCGTCCCGCCCCTGCCGGCCGACCACCAACGCACGCGTGCCCCCGTCCGTGTACGCCAGCACCCTCTCGATCCGAAGCGGCGCGGCGTCGGCCAACAGCTCTACGGGTCTCCCACCGAACAGTCGGTAGCGCGACGCTTCCCCGGACACCCGGATCGGCCGTGCATCCGGTTCGGCGGCGGGTTGGCCGGGCAGGAACTCGCTCGCATGAGTCACCAGCATCAGTCCCCCCGGCGAGACGTCGATCACGCCGTGGTGAGCGAGGAGGACGCCGGCGTCCTCGTAGCCCACACCCACGACGTTCGCATCGTCTCCGCCGAGCACCGTGAGGAAGTAGCCGAGGCTGGTTCGCCCGACGGATACGACGTCACCGCAGATGGTGTCGTGCAGGACGGTCTCGCGACCGAGCTGTCCGATGTCCACCGCGGTCACGTCCACGACGCGGCGGCACCGATCGAGCAACGGACCCCGATCGACCAAGAGCACCGTGCCACCCTGCCGGGTCCACGTGACGATGTCGCCGGTGCCGACCCATTCGGCCGCGGCGCCCGGGGCGAGGGAGTCGAGGAGTGAGGCCTGTTGCGCGCCGCTCCTCATGTCGGAGGTGACCCCGAGCCACCCGTGGCTCGCCGACCGGAGATTGATCAGGGCGTTGGGCGTGCGAACGAGCGGCCCCTTCGAGACCTCCTCGGTGGCGAGGTTCCATCGCCACAGACGCGCCATACCGTGGTCGACCGGGACCGTGTAGACCAACCGCCCGCCGGTCTGGACGGAGATGGGACTGGGTCCCGCACCCGGCGGAGGATCCGGATCGAGACCCCCCCGCGCGAACAGGAACACGATCATGGAGAACACGGCACCGGTGATCAGGAGGATCGCTCGAGGGTTCGAGGGCTTCGGCCGCTCCTCCGGTGACGGGGGCGGCGGGGGGGGTGTCCCTTCCGTGGGAAGGACCACCGGCGCCGGCCTCGGTGGGTGTGCTGCGCGCCGCTCGCCTTCGCGAGAAGAGGGGTGGTAGAGCGGCGCGCCGCACCGAGGGCACCCTGCAACGCTCGTCTCACCTTGCCAATCGCAT
>Ga0299907_10002627_pt1 | contig 11184 bp, 11 predicted proteins | sample RVTome_16_FD_198680 | JGI IMG/M metagenome (GOLD analysis project Ga0299907, IMG submission 198680) | Soil microbial communities from uranium-contaminated site in the Upper Colorado River Basin, Wyoming, United States - RVT152D67 (version 2) ...
CCCCGCGGGTCAGGCGCCGGACACGGTCCGGGCGGTCCGGGAGGACGCGTCGGAAGGAGTCAGGATGGTCCCCGGCAGCTCGTACGTCAGCCGCCCACCATCCACCACGAAGCGGCCGTTCACGAGCACGTAGTCGACTCCGGTGGCGTACTGGTGGGGCTCGAAGAACGTCGCGCGGTCCTCGAGCGTTTCCAGATCGAGCACCGCGAGATCCGCGACGAACCCCTGCCGCACCATGCCGCGGTCCCTGAGCCCGAGGATCTGGGCCGGGAGACTCGTGGCCGAGCGCACCGCGTCCTCCACCGTGAGCGCGCCGAGCTCCATCGCGTAGCGCCGGAGCTTGCGCGGGAACGTGCCGTAGTAGCGCGCGTGCACGGGACCGTCGCCCGGAAGGGCGATTCCGGCGTCCGACGCCGTCGCCACCCACGGGCGCGAGGCGAACGCCTCGACATCCATCTCGGACAGCGAGAACCCGCGGATGCGGGCGCCACCCGGCCGCCCGGCGTCGCCCTCGACCTGGAGCCGGATCGCCACCTCCACCGGCGCGAGCCCGAGCTCGGTCCCGAGCGATTCGAGCGTCCGACCGACGAGGGCCGAGTCCAGGTGGTCCATGATCACGAGGTTGTCCGCACCCCCGCGCCGGTCGATCTCGTGCGCGATGTCGCGGCGCAGCATGAGCCCGAGCTCGGAATCACCGAGGGCCGAGGCGAGGGCCGCCCCGAAGTCCGGTCGGGCTCCGGGCGCGCGCTCCCCGCGAGAGACCCGCCCGAGGAACCAGCCGGGGATCAGCACGGTGCTCCCGTCGCTCCCGGTGGTGTGGTAGGGGTAGCTGTCGGCCCAGATGGGGACGCCGCGCGCCCGGGCGCGCTCGATGAGCTGGATCAGGGTGCGGCCGGCGCCCCAGAAGTCGGAGCCCCGGGCCTTGATGTGCGTCGCCACGGTCGTCACGCCGGTGGCTTCGGCGATCTCGATGTCCTCGAGGATCGTCTCGATCATCGTGGGCGGTCCGGGGTCGTCCTGGCTGGGCCAGAACCACATCGGCGTCACGCCCGAGCTGCGCTCGTGGACGATGTAGACGCCGCCGGCGCGTCCGGCCTCCTCGACGAGCGGATAGAGCTCGGACGTCTCGCTCCAGCGGCCCGGCACGTACTCGAGCCCGGCGCTCAGCCCGAACGCTCCCTCCGCCATCCCCTGCCGCACGAGGTCGCGCATGCGCTCGACCTCGGCGGTCGTCGCCGGTCTCCGGTAGTCGTCCCCCAGCGCCATGGCGCGGATCGAGTTGTGGCCGACCATGAGCGCCGTGTTCGGCCCGATGCCGAGCCGCTCGAACAGCGCGCGCTGCTCCGCGATCGGCCAGGGCGAGCGCCCATCCTGGTTCACGACGACGGTCGTCACGCCCTGGCTCACGAGGTTGGGCGCGGCCCGGCGGCGCGCGCCCGGCGTCCCGGCCGCTCCCTCTTCGCCCAGGCCCTCGTCGGCGTGCGAGTGGATGTCGATGAACCCGGGAATGACGTAGCGACCCCCGAGGTCGACGGTGCGCCCCGCACTCGCCCCGGTCAGGTCGCCCAGGGCCGCGATGCGGCCGTCGCGGATCCCCACGTCCGCCCGGAACCAAGGGTTGCCGGTCCCGTCGATCACGCGGCCGCCGCGCAGCAGGACGTCGAACGCGCCGTCGTCCGACTGGGCGCCGAGCCCGACCGCGGGCGCGAGCAGCCCGATCCCGAACAGGATCGACCGCGGCGAGCGGGCCCGGGCCTTCGTCGCGTACCCTTCCATCATCGGTCTCCTTCCTCGGACGCGAGCGCCACGAACGGCGCGTCCGCGACGGCGTGAGCGATCAGCGCGAGCCGGAGGGGCGAGCGCCACGCCCGCTCTCCGACGCGTCGGTCTCGTGGATCCGCCTCCCCGGGAGTCGGCCGGCGGCGGTCGACGGCCAACCTAGCACCGGGCTGCGGGAGGCGCGCGGGGGGATTTGCGCCCGCGCCGCGCGCCGGTTAGAACGCGGCGCATGGACGACCTCTTGAGCCGCGCGCTCCGCCGCGAGCCGACCGAGCGCACCCCCGTGTGGTTCATGCGGCAGGCGGGTCGTTGCCTCCCCCGGTACCGCGAGCTGCGCGCCGAGAGGACCTTCCTCGAGCTCGTGGGCGATCCGGAGGCCGCCGCGTCGGTGACCTCGCTTCCGCTCGAATACTTCCCGGTCGACGCCCTCGTCCTGTTCATGGACCTCTCGACGCCCTTCGAGGCCGCCGGGCTCCAGGTCGAGATGCGGTCGGGCATCGGACCCGTGGTGCTGGAGCCGTGGTCGGGGCCCGAGGACGTCGCCCGCCTGCGGCCCTTCGATCCCCGCGCGTCCCTCGGGCACGTGCTCGAGGCGATCCGCATCCTGGTCGGCCGGGAGCGGGTCCCGGTCCTCGGCTTCGTCGGCGCCCCGTTCACGCTGTGCTCCTACCTCCTGCACGGGTCCCGCACGACGCGTCTCGCCCGGCTGCGCGCGCTCATCCGGGGACGGCCGGACCTGTGGGACCGGCTGGCCGGCTTCTGGGTCGAGCACCTGGCCGAGTTCGCGATCGCTCAGCACGAGGCGGGCGCGGTCGCCGTCCAGGTCTTCGACTCGTGGGTCGGCGTGCTCGACCCGGAGACCTACCGCGAACGCGTCCTGCCGGCGACGCGGCGCCTGTTCCGGCGGCTGTCGGCCGCGGGCGTCCCGGCCATCCACTTCGGGACCGGGAACCCCGCCCTGCTCCCCGCGCTCGCGGAGGCGGGCGGGGATGCGATCGGTCTGGACTGGCGACAGCCGATCGACCGCGCGTGGGAGGCGGTTGGCTTCGAGCGCGCCGTGCAGGGGAACCTCGATCCGGCCGCCATCCTCGCCGGCGAATCCGCGGCCCTGGCCGCGACCGACGACATCCTCGAGCGCGTCGGGGGTCGCCCCGGACACATCTTCAACGTGGGGCACGGGCTCGATCCCGACTCGGACCCCGCGGTCATCCGCGCCGTCGTCGAGCGCGTGCGCGAGTTCCGACCCGCGACCGCAGCCTCCTGAGACGTCGACCGGCAAGACCAGCGCCGGCCCGCTCCGCTCACCGGCGCGCTTCGGCGGCCAGCGCGCGGGCCAGCCCCTCCGCCTCGGCGATGCGGCCGGAGATCCCGAGACGGGCGCGATAGTTCGCGGCCAGCCGGATGAACGGCGGCAGCGACAGGCCGTCCAGACCGGCCCAGGATTCGTCGTACGCGGGGAGGGCCGCCCGGCTCACCTCGAGCGCGGTGGCGGGGACCCCGTGCACCTCCTCGTACTCCGCGACGGCGGTGTCGGCGATGCGCGCGTCCGGCCACGCGCGGATCTCCGGGTCGCGCCCTCCCCCGAGGTAGGCCGTGGCCCCGACCGGGTCGCGCCCGAACAGCGACGCGCTCCACGTCACGCCCCTCGTACGCAGCGTCTCGCCGAACGCCACCTGGAACCCGAATCCGTACGGCGTGCGCGGGACGGCGAGGTGCGCGATGGCGACCTCGTGGTAGCAGAGGGCCGCCAGACGCTCCGACGCTCCGGGGGCGACCGGCCGCAGCAGACGCGCCGCGACCGGTGCCGGCGTCGTGAGCACGACGCGGTCGACGCGCACGCGGCTCCCGTCGCACAGGCGGACGGCGGCCGCAGCGCCATCGGGCTCCACGGCGACGACCTCCGTGGCGAGCGACACCCGCTCGGGGTGGCGGTCCGCGAGCGCCGCCGGAAGCTCCCGCATCCCATCGCGGAACGTGCACGCCGGCGCGTCCCCCGTCGGGCGCCGGCGGCGGGCCGCCGCGAGCAGGCTCCGCTTCACGCCCAGCGGCCCGAGGATCAGCGGGAGCGAATGCCGCGCCGGCATGCGCTCCGGATCCGAGGCGAAGGTGGCCGAGACGAGCGGCCCGAGCAGCACGCGGTAGGCTTCCCGCCCCGCCTTGCGGCGGAAGTACGTCGCGACGCTCTCCTCCGCGCGCAGCGGCCCGGTGAGCGGTTCGGCCATGAGCCGGAGGCGCCCTGGCGGCGAGAGCAGATCGGAGCGCAGCGCGCCGGCCGGGGTCGTCGGCACGGCGCGCAGGCGGCCGCCCCGCCAGATGTACAGCCCGGCGCCCGGGCGTGCGGTGAGCAGGCGCGGCGCGAGACCGAGCTCCTCGACGAGGCGCCGGATGGGCGGGACGAGCCGTGTCCGCTGCGGGCCGAGCTCGAGCACGCGCCCGTCGAGCTCGCGCGAGCGGATGATCCCCCCCGGCTCCTCATCGCGCTCGAACAGCACCGAGTCCACGCCGGCCCGCGCCAGGGCGTGCGTGAGGGCGAGCCCGGTGATCCCGCCTCCCACGATCCCGACCCGCATCGAGACTCCTTTCGCCGCTGCCCCCCGCCGCCAGCGAAGCTCCGGGCCCCGGGAGTCGCCGGCAAGCGAGACCGGACGCGGCTCGCCGGGGCCTCCGCGAGGGCGGACCTGCGGATCGGGCCGCGCCGTCCGCGAGACGGTCTCGCCCCCGGCCGGCGACCCGCTACGTTGGGGCCGGCCGATCCACCGAGTCGCGACCACGGAGACCCATGGCCCTCGATTCCACGCGCGACGCCGTGCTCCTCATCAACTTCGGAGAGCCGGATACGCCCGAGCCCGGCGCCGTCACCGACTTCCTCGAGCGCATCTTCCTCGCGAACGCGTCGCTCGAGAGCCCGGTCGACCCCGTCGCCGCGGCCAGGCGCAGCCGGGAGCTGGCCGAGCGGCGCGCCCCGGCGCTCATCGAGGACTATCGGCGCATCGGCGGGTCGCCTCTCGGCCGTCAGGCGCGCGAGCAGGCGGCGGGGCTGTCGGCGGCGCTCGAGCGGCGGGGTCGTCCGGTCCCGATCGAGCTCGCGATGCAGTTCACGGATCCTTCGATCCCCGGCGCGCTCGAATCGCTCGCGAGCCGTGGGATCGAGCGCGTCATCGCCTTTCCAGCCTATCCGCTGTGCGGGCCGTCCACCACCATCCAGGCGCTGACCGACATCGCCGACGCGCTCCACCGCATGGGCTGGCGCCCCGAGGTGGCGGAGATCACCGGGTGGCACCGGCACCCCGGTTACCTGGAGGTCCGCGCGGACGCGATCCGCCGTGCGGCCCGGAGCGCGGGGCTCGACCCGGCCGCTCCGGAGGTGGCGCTCGTGTTCAGCGCGCACGGCACGCCGCTCCGCTACGTCGAGGCGGGGTCGCGGTACGTGGACTACGTGGAGGATTGGTGCGGGCGTCTGGCGGGCGCGCTCGGGGTGGACGGGTACACGCTCGGCTACCAGAACCACGCAAACCGCGACATCGAGTGGACCCGACCCGAGATGGAGAGCGCGATCGACGCGCTCGACGGACGCCAGGCCGTCGTGGTGGATGCGGTGAGCTTCGTGCACGAGCAATCCGAGACGCTCGTCGAGCTCGACATCGAGCTGCGGGAGCGCGTCGAGGCGCGCGGGCTCGGGTTCTGCCGCGTCCCCATCCCGTACGCCACGGATGCCTTCTCGGAGGTGCTCGCCGATCTCGTCGAGCTCGCCGCGGGGCGCCGGGTGGACGGGACGCCCGCGCCACGCGTCTGTCGCTGCCGGCCGGGAGCCCGCGTGTGCTTCAACGGCGAGCGTGCGCCCTGACCTCGTCGTGGCGGAAGCAGTCGACGAGGTGGTCGTTCACCATCCCCGCCGCCTGCATGTACGCGTAGCAGATCGTGGGGCCCACGAACGAGAAGCCGTGCTCGACGAGCGCCCGGCTCATCGCCTCCGACTCGTCCGTCTTCGCGGGGACGTCCGACGTCCGCGTCCAGCGGTTCTGACGCGTCCTGCCGTCCACGAAGCCCCAGATGAAGGCGTCGAAGCTCCCGTGCGCCTCCCGCACATCCAGGAACGCGGCGGCGTTGCGGATGGTGGCCTCGATCTTCTGGCGGTTGCGGACGATGCCGGCGTCCGCGCGGAGCCGGGCCACGTCGGTATCGCCGAAGCGCGCCACGCGCTCCGGATCGAAGCCCGCGAACGCGGCCCGGAACCCTTCGCGTTTCCGGAGGATGATGGCCCAAGAGAGCCCGGCCTGGAACGCGTCCAGCACGAGGAACTCGAAGTGGCGGCGATCGTCGCGCACCGCGACGCCCCACTCGTCGTCGTGATAGGCCCGCATGCCGGCGTCGAAGCCGACCCAGGCGCAGCGCCCGCGGTCGCCGGTCATCGGGTCAGCCGTCGGCCGGACGCTCCGTGAGGTCCTCGATCACGCGGTCCACCACGCTCCCCACCTGGCCACGGATCACTCCCGCGAGCATGTCCGCCGCCTCACGCAGGAGCGAGTCCCCGCTCCGCCGATCGCTGTCGAAGCGCACGACCTCGCCAAGGAAGATCCCGACGAGGTGGCGATCGGACGAGTCCTCGTCCATCCCCGCGTCGTAGGCGGCGCTGGGGAGGCTCGAGCGCCACGGCTCGTCGTCGTCCTCGTCGCCCTCCGTGCGCTCGACGGGCACGAGCGCGAGGAGGCTCCCCTCCACACCGGGTCCCCCTTTGCGAACGTTGAGCGCGACGGACACGGGCGTCCGGAAGAGCTCCATCTCGAGGAAGTCCTGCACGCTGTCGCTGGGGATCGCGCACCGGCCGATGGGCCGGCCTTCGTGGAACGTGCCGATGCACACCGCGCCGCTGGGCGTGAGGTGGTGCTCGATGGGTCGCACCTCGAGCTGGATGGGCGACGCGGTGCCGACGAGCACGCGCTCGTGCTCCTCGCTCTCTCCGTCCCGCTCGCGCGGAGGCGGCAACATGTCTCCGAAATACAGCGTCGTCATCCCGTCCTCCTCCGCTCCCCGAGTCGCCGAGGCGCAGGGCATCACCGATCGGATGCCTCCTACACACCTCGCTCCCGAAAGTGGCGCGCCCCGGCGCGCTCACCCGCCCGTGATGGGGGCCGTCGCCTTGATGCCGGCGAAGTTCTCGATCACCGCGAAGTCCGCCTGGAACCGCGACATCGCCTCCCCGCGCTGCTCGATCCGCTCCTCGGCCACGTTGCCGAGGAACGGGTCGACCGCGGCCAGGTAGTCGACCTTCCAGGGATCGATGTTCATGAGCCGTGCCCCCGTCGCGTCGACGGCGACGGGATCGGCGCCCAGGACGAGGACCCCGACCTGCTTCGCCTCTCCCTGGATCGGCCCGTTCCCCTCCATCCCGAGCACCCCGTCCACGATGTTGAAGCGCGGCACGTCGAGGGCGGCGTTGATGTCGATGATGCTCCCGCCGAGCCCCGCCCAGTGGAGCACGTTCTTCGGCCACCCGTAGACGGCACCGGGGACGATCCCGAACAGGTTCTTCATCGACAGCGTGACGCCCGCCCAGTGATGCGTCTTGAGCTTCGGCATCGAGACGAGCAGGTCCGCGTCGAGGACGGTCTCGGGCAGGTACAGGCCGCCGAGCTCCGTGAAGCGGCTGGCCAGCTCGACCCGCCGCACGGCGTCGTGGTTGAGGTCCACGTAGCGCGCCCCGGTGTCCCGGAGCTGCGCGGCGAGGCCCGAGGCGGCGAGCAGGTACTCGTTGTCCCGCCGGTGCCCGGGTCCCTCCGCGACCACGACCTCGCGCGCCCCTCCGAGACGGAAGGCCTCCACCGTGGCGGCGATGAGCGCCGGGTGGGTGTTGATCACGGCCGCCGGATCGAACTCGACGAGGTTCGGCTTGAGCACGACGCGGCGCCCGCGCACATCGAGCTCGTCGAACAGGGCGAGCCCGCTCCGTACGGCCTCGAGCAGCCCCGCTTCGTCGTATGTCGGGGCCGGGACGATGGCCACGGAGGAGCGCTCCGGCTTCCGGACCGCCGCGGCGGACCAGGGCTCGGGGGCCTCGCGCCCGCACGCGAGCGCGGCGCCCGCGGCCGCTCCGGCCGCGACGCGCAGGAACTCGCGCCGGTCAGGCACGCCTGACCCCCAGCGGGTCCTCGGACGGTGCGAGCGCGAGAGCGGCCCACGCCAGCGCCCGCGTCTCCCCGCCCTCCCAGGCCCCGAGCTTCAGCGCCAGCCGCTCGCGCACCGCCGTCGCATCCACGCCGTGGGCGCGGTAGGCGAGACCGCCCAGCCCGAGGGAGAGCACCGAGTCGTTCTCCTCGAGCATGCGCCCCAGGGCCGCGAGACCCTCCGCCACCTCCGCGGCCTCCGGACGATGGGCCAGCGCGAGAAGCGCCAGCGCCGTCGTGTCGGGATAGGGCCACAGCTCCTCGCCGAGCACCCGGGTGTTGCCGTAGTTCCAGCCGCCGCCCTCGCAGGCGCGGTCGAGCAGGAGGCGGTCCGCCTCCTCGAGCCGCCCATCCACGCGGCCCCGGTCGACGGCGCCCCCGAGGCGCGTGAGGGCCATGACCGCGTAGGACGTGGGCTCCACCCACGAGAACGTGTCGGGCATCCAGGGCCAGCCGATGAGGTCCGGGTCGAGCTCCACGGCGCGGCGATCCGGAAAGAACCAGAAGTAGATCTTCCCCCACCACGGCGTCCCCCGTCCCTTCTGGCCGAGCAGCCAGCGCGCCGCGCTGGCGATCCGCTCGGACTCCGGGGCGAAATGAGAGAGCGCGAGCGTCGCGAGGCTCGTGGACCAGCTCGGCTCGGCGAGGTCATCGCCGAGCGGCCAGGCGCCCGAGGCGAGTTGCCGCGTCTCGAGCCACGCGCGACCCGCGTCCAGCGGGCCGGCCTCGCCGGATGCGGCGTTCGCCCACAGGGCCAGCGTGGCGAGCGCCGTGGATTCCGTGCGGCTCACGGTCCCCGCATAGGCGCCCCACCCGCCGTCGGCGGACTGCCCGCGCATCAGATGTTGCACCGCCGCGTTGGACACGTGACCCTCCAGAGCGCGCTCAGGGCGCGTGGGTCCGACACTGTGTACGTCGGGACCTCCCTGCAAGGTTCTTGCGAGGGAGCGCCGGCGCGCGAGGGATCCGCCGCGTGCCGGCGGCGTCCTGCAACCCGAACCGGAGGCTCGGCTTGACCGCACGGTGGTGGTCGAGGATGACGGCGTTCCTGATGCTCGCCGCCGCCACGCGGCTGCTGGCGCCGACGGTCGCGGATCCCGATCTGTGGGGCCACATCCGATTCGGGCAGCGGACGCTCGCGCTCGGGCTCGAGCGCGTCGATCCGTTCTCGTACCTGACTGCCGGCCACGAGTGGATCAACCACGAGTGGATCTCGGAGGTCGTGTTCGGATTCCTGTACGACCTCGGAGGCGGCGTGGCGCTCATCGCGCTCAAGACGCTCGTGGCGCTGGCCACCGTCGGTCTCCTGTACGGCCACCTCGTGCGACGGGGCTCAGACGCGGTCCGTGCGGGCCTCCTCGTGCTCTTCTCGCTCTTCCTGCTGGTCCCCGGGCTGGCCACCGTGCGCCCGCAGATGTTCACGTTCCTCTTCTTCACCCTGACGGTGCTCGTGCTCCACCGGGTGGAGAGCGGTCGGGAACGCTGGCTGTGGGCCCTGCCCCCGCTCCTCGCCGTGTGGATCAACTTCCACGGGGGGGTGCTGGCGGGGGTCGGGATCCTGGGCGTGTGGGGGCTCGCACGGGCGGCCGTGGCGCTCGCGACGCGCGATGCCGCCGTGGCGTGGAGATCCCTCCGTCTTCCGCTCGCGGCCGGCGCCGCCTGTGCCGCGGCCCTGCTTCTCAACCCGTACGGCCCGAAGCTCCCGCTCTTCCTGCTGCGCACGGCCACCGTGCCCCGACCCGACATCATCGAGTGGCAACCCCTCGATGTCTTCTCGGCGCCCGGCGCGGTGTATCTCGTGCTGGTGGGGTTCGCGGCCTTCACGATCGTACGGAGCGGGGCGCCGAGGCATCCGGCGCTGCTCGCCGTCCTGGTCGCCGTCGTGCTCCTGCCCCTGAGCGCGATCCGACACCTCCAGCTGTTCGCCATCGCCGTGCCGGCGCTGCTCGCGGACCACGTCGCGGACGCGTGGAGCCGTTCGTCGGTGCCGGCGACCCCGCGGCGCTGGGAGAGGATCCTCGTCACCGCGGTGACCGTGCTCGCGGGGGGCGCGCTCCTCGGGTCGAGCGTCCCGGAGGCGCGCTGCATCCGCATCGACCCCCGCCGCGCGATGGCCTTCCCGGTCCGCGCCGTGGCCTGGCTCGAACACGGCGGCGTGCCGGCGAACGTGGTGACCTCGTTCGACTGGGGGGAGTACGCGCTCTGGCACCTCGCCCCCGACATGAAGATCTCCATGGACGGCCGCCGCGAGACCGTGTATCCCGATTCGATCTACGACGAATACCTCCGCTTCCAGTACGGGCTCGAGGGCTGGCGGGGCGTGCTCGAGCGCCCGGAGAGCGAGCTCGTGCTGTTCTCGAAGCGCTGGCAGGGATACCAGCTGGTCGATCTCGATCCGGGGTGGGAGCGCGTGTACGAAGACGCGATCGGAGGCGTGTTCGCCCGCCGGGGCCATCCCGCGATCGCCCGGCTGCGCGAGACGCCGATCCCGGAAGTCTCGGTGGACGGCGCCGGTACGTGCGTCCCGTAGGCGGTCCCCGACACCGCGCGAGCGGGTGACGTGGACGCTCGACACGGGGGCCGCGCCGGATGGGCCCGGGGAGCCCTGGAGGTTCACGTGAGGCGGCCCGCGGGGACCCGGCGCGCGTCCCCCGGAGGACGCGGTCGGCCACCTATCCCGCTTTCGCGTATTCGGTTAGAATGTACTGTCGTATCGCCCCCACACTCGGTGCCTCTTCCCGACACTCCGTGACGGGATTCGCGGGCCGTGCGTGGGGGGCGATCCCTTCGAGGACGCGAGGCCCCGGCGCGTAACCGCCGTAGGAGCAAGGGTTATTCCGCGTCTCCTGGGAACCGGTGGGTGTGGGATGACGCCGCTCGGCGGCTGGCATGGATCCTTCACCTCCACCGCGCGGCGTGCGGTTCCTGCACTGTTCGGAACCGTGGCGGTGGAAGGTGGGACTGTCCGGAGGCGGACGGTCGGAAAGCGGATTCCGAACAGCGGGAAGGGGAGGGTGCGATGAAACGGTTCCTGAATCAGCTCTGCAGAGATGAGTCCGGCCAGGATGCGACCGAGTACGTGCTCCTGGTCGTGCTCATCGCGCTCGCGATCACGGCCGGCATGACCGTGCTCGCCACGGGCATCAACGGCGCGTTTGGAAACGCGGCGAATACGATGAACAGTCCCTCGGGCGGCTCCTGAGCCCGAAGTCGTGATCGGAGCCGGCGGGCGGAACGATCTTGC
>Ga0299907_10002628_pt1 | contig 11184 bp, 11 predicted proteins | sample RVTome_16_FD_198680 | JGI IMG/M metagenome (GOLD analysis project Ga0299907, IMG submission 198680) | Soil microbial communities from uranium-contaminated site in the Upper Colorado River Basin, Wyoming, United States - RVT152D67 (version 2) ...
GCGTTTGCGCTTTTCGTTTCAAGAGGTTGGCGCGAAGCTCCTGCTCCAGCCGGGCCTTACGCTCGGCCTTTTCAGGCCCCTTCGATCTTGCGCCGTCCTGCCGTTCGCCGGTCATGCCGCTCCCTCGTCACCTTCGACCATAACGCTTGGGCGAACCAAGCGATCCAACTCGAAGAGTCTTTATATCATGCCCATATCATGGCCACGCCGGGGCGCCAGGGGCTGTCTTGCATGGGATAGGCCGCTATGGCAGGGTCCGGGCCTTGCCAGGCGCGCTTGCGCCACTTATTTCGCCCGCATCGCGCGCATCGCCGCCGTAGCTCAGTGGTAGAGCACGTCATTGGTAATGACGGGGTCAGTAGTTCAATCCTACTCGGCGGCACCATTTTCCAGAGTTTCAGGCATTTCGGCGGTAGCTGGAAATTCGGTTGCTAACTAAGCCTCCCCGTTCTCCAGCGCCATGACAACGAGCCGCCGAATCGCTTCCTTGCGGCCTGGCCGATCGTCTTGCTGCCGCCGCCACTCGTCCAGCTCCCGGCGCGAGGCCAGCCGCAAGGGCACGGCAACGTGCCGTCTCCGGTTGGTTGCGAGCGGTCCCCCCTTCCGCTTCGGACGTTGTTCGTCTGTGGTTCCCCGGCTCATCCCGTTCTCCCGTTTCCTCTCATTTTCCCGTTTCCTCTGAATGGAAAGTCGCCGACTCTTAGTCCCTCTTTACCGCCCCTTATCGCCAGCGCAACCAACCGCCGAATGGCCTCTGGTCTAGACGGCGAATCCGCTTGCTGCCGCCTCCATGTATCGATCTGCCGGAGCAAAGCCCGCCGGCACCTGACAGTCACATGCCGGCCTGTTTCGCTCCGGCGCTTATATTTGCGGGGGGGAGGGGAAACAAAGGCAAGCCGCCGCATCCGCAACCTCATAGCTCCCCCTTCAGGCCAGCGTTACCGGCGCTCCAATGCATGTTAGCCTTCTTACCCAAATTTCACACCGTCCAGTTTTATAACCCCTTGGCCGCTCTGGTCGTGCCCCCCAGTGATCCGGCGTGCGGCATTTGCCCTCCCAGGCTACAATCCGCCAAGAGTGGAGGACCTGGGTATGATGGAAGATCCGCTGTTCTGGGTGTTCGTGCTTCCCGGCTTGCTGCTTGGGGTCTATGCGCAGTCGCGCATCAAGATCAATCTCGCCAAATATACGCAAGTTCCCACGCTCAACGGAATCACCGGCGCCGAGGTGGCGCGCAAGCTGCTCGACGCGCAGGGCCTAAAGGACGTCACCGTCGAGTCGACGCCCGGCGTGCTGAGCGACCATTACGATCCGCGCACCAAGACCTTGCGGCTCAGCCAGCAAGTCTATTATGCGCCCAACATCGCGGCCGCCGGCATCGCCGCGCATGAAACGGGTCATGCCTTGCAGGACGCCGAGGATTATTTCCCGATGGAGGCGCGCACCTATATCGTGCCGGTGGTGCAGCTTGCGGCGCAAGCCGCGCCCTGGGTATTCATCGCCGGCATGCTGCTGCAGATGCCGACGCTCGCCTGGGTAGGAATCATCCTGTTCGCCTCCTCTACCCTGTTCGCCTTGCTTACGTTGCCGGTGGAGTTCAATGCGAGCGCCAGGGCGAAGGAGCTTTTACAGCAACACGGCATCATCCAGGGCGAGGAGCAGCTAGACGGCGTCGAGAAGGTGCTGGGCGCTGCGGCGTGGACCTATGTAGCGGCCGCCGTGTCGGCTCTCGGGGTCTGGCTGTTCTATGTGTTTATCATGTTCTTCCGCGGCCGTTCCGCCTCCAGCATCAGATAGTGTGGACGCCCAGCGCCTAATGCGATTTGTTGAATAGGGCATAGGCCGCATAACAGAGCGTGACCGCAAGTATCGGGCGCAGGATCCATTCGGGCACGATGCCGGCGAGCCTTGCTCCAAGCATGATGCCGGGGATCGAGCCCACCAGAAGCGCGAGCAACAGGCCGATATCGACATGGCCGAGGCCGAGATAGCCGAAGCCGCCGACGAAGGTGAGCGGCACCGCGTGCGCGATGTCGGAGCCGACGATGCGTTTGGCGGGAAGCAGCGGATAGAGCGCCGCAAGAACGGCGACGCCGATGGCGCCTGCGCCGACCGAGGTCAGCGTCACGAGCAGGCCGAGCATCACGCCGAATAGCACGGTGACAAGCCTGCGGTCCGTCAGCTTTCCGTCGGTCTCGCGCTCCTTGGCGCGGATGAGCCAAGGGTAAAGCACGATGGCAAGCGCACTGAGCGGCAAGGCGAAGGCGAGCCCGAAGCGGATCCAGTTGGCCACCGCCGCGGTGTTCATGGGAACAAAGGCCATGATGGCGAGCAGGACCAGCGCGGCCGGAAGGCTGCCTGCGGCCAATCTCAACACGACGGGCCAGACGATATGGTCGGCGACATGATGCCGCCAGCTGCCAAAACTCTTGGTCACGGCGGCATAGAGGAGATCGGTGCCGACCGCCACTTGCGGCGGCACCCCGAAACTCGAGATCAGGAGAGGCGTCATCAACGCGCCGCCGCCGACGCCCGTGAGTCCGACGAGCGCACCGACGACAAAGCCCGCAACGGCAAGGGGTAGTAGAGCTGCCAGCCAGCTCACGTCCACCATCGATTTAAAGCCCCCCTAGCGTGCGGCGATACGCCTCCTCGAAGGAGGCTCTGTCTTTTTAGGCGTTCAGAGCTTGATTAGGACCGGAATACCGGCCGAGCGCAACAGCAGCGCCACTTGCTGGGCGCGGCGCTGGAACTCGACATTGTCGGCGGGCGAGTCGCCGAGATCGGCGCAGATCCCGTGAGCAAGCAGCGCGCGATTCAGCACCAGCACATTGTCGCCGACCGCAGCGGCTCCGGCCTGCGCCCAGGTGATGACGCCGCCCGCCACGGTGGCGCCGTCGATGGCGCTGACCAGCACGAAATTGCCGGTGAGGGGGAGGTCACGGAACAGGTCGAGTGCTGTAGGTCGTCCGAGCAGGATGCGGCAATCGGCGATGTCGTTCACGCCGCAGGCATGGGCGGGCGAAGCCGCCAGCGTCTCGAAATCGACCAGCGCCGAGACGCTCATGCTGGTGACAGGCGTCAAGTCCGTGGCGGTACGCAGCAGATAGCCGGCCTCGGGATCGAACGGCGTCTCCGACAGCCAGACAAGGCGCGCCTCGATCACGTCGGCATTGACCGGGCGGCGCGCGAGCTCCGACAGGACCGCGCCGCGGGAAATATCGAGATCGGTATCGAGCACCAGCGTCACGGCGTCGCCTTTGCTCGCCGAGGCGCGGTCGCCGTCCATGGTGGCGATACGGTTCAAGGTGGCGCCGAGTCCGCTTCGCGCATCGACGATGCGGTCGCCGACATTGACGGTGCCCGAGGCGACCGTCCCGGCATAGCCGCGGAAATCGTCATAGGCGCGGAGCACGAGCTGCACGGGCAGGCGGAACGGCGCGTCTAACGGCTCGACCTTGGGATCGACGCTTTCCAGATGATCGAGCAGGGTGGGACCGCTATACCAGGGCATGCGCGATGAGCGATGGACCACATTGTCGCCGGTGAGTGCCGCCACGGGGATGGAGACGATTTCGGCGAAGCCGAAGCTCTGAGCCAAAGCGCGGAAGTCGGCCTCGATGGCGCGGTAGCCCGCCTCGGACCAATCGATCAGGTCCATCTTGTTGACCGCCAGCACCACCTTCTTGATGCCGACCAGGTCGCAGATAGCGGCATGACGCCGTGTCTGCCGTTTCACCCCAGACCGTGCATCGATGAGCAGGATGGCGATGTCGGCATGGCTCGCGCCGGTCGCCATGTTGCGCGTGTATTGCTCGTGCCCCGGTGAATCGATGATGACGTAGCGTCGATCCGGTGTCTCGAAATAGCGCCAGGCGATGTCGATGGTGATGCCTTGCTCGCGCTCGGCTTGAAGTCCGTCGAGCAGCAGGCTGAAATCGATCTTCTCGCCGTTGATGGCGCGGTTCTGCGAAGCTAAGGCGATAGCGGCGCGCTGGTCCTCGGTGACGCCGGCCGCGTCCCACAACAGCCGACCGATCAGCGTCGACTTGCCGTCGTCGACCGAACCGCAGGTGAGCAGTCTGAGCATGGCGCCGGTCTTGGCGGCGAGCGCCATGTCAAGTTCGGGGCGGACGGCTTCTTCGAGCGCAGCGAGATTCATCAGAAATAACCCTCACGCTTCTTCATTTCCATGGCGCCGGCCGTGTCGTGGTCGATCAACCTACCGGCGCGCTCGGAAAGCTTCGATGCAAGCGTCTCCTCCACCACCGCGTCGATGTCGCTCGCGTCGGAGTCTATTGCCGCGGTCAGCGGCCAGCAGCCAAGGGTGCGGAACCGCACCTTACGCATTTGCGGCACCTCGCCGGGCTCGAGCCGCATGCGCTCGTCGTCGACCATGATGAGCTGGCCGTCGCGCGCCACCACCGGACGCAGGTCCGCAAAATAAAGCGGCACCACGGGAAGTTTCTCCAGCGCGATGTAGCGCCAAACGTCTCCTTCGGTCCAATTCGACAGCGGGAAGACGCGCACCGTCTCGCCCTTGCCAAGACGGCCGTTCAGGAGTTGCCACATCTCGGGCCGCTGGCGGCGCGGTTCCCAGCGATGACCGGAGGCGCGGAAGGAGAACACGCGCTCCTTGGCGCGGGAGCCTTCCTCGTCGCGGCGGGCGCCGCCGAAAGCCGCATCGAAGCCGCCGGCATCGAGCGCCTGGCGCAACGCGACCGTCTTCATCACGTCGGTATAGACCGACGGCGGATGGTCGAACGGATTGATGTTGCGGGCGAGCCCCTCATGATTTGTGTGCACGATGAGATCGAGGCCAAGCTCGCGCACGGTCTTGTCGCGGAAGGCGATCATGTCGTGGAACTTCCAGGTGGTGTCCACGTGCAGCAGCGGGAAGGGCGGCTTGGCCGGCCAGAACGCCTTCCGCGCCAGATGCAGCAGTACGGTCGAGTCCTTGCCGATGGAATAGAGCAGAACGGGCGCGCGGAACTGCGCCGCCGCCTCGCGGAAGATGTGGATGCTCTCGGCTTCGAGCAGCTTCAGATGCGAGGTGAGCGCGGTCATGCGGCCCTTCCCTTGCGGTTCGGGTTCACGTGCAGGCCGCACTCCTTCTTCTCTTCATTCTCCCACCACCAGCGCCCGGCGCGCGGATGCTCGCCAGGCTGCACGGCGCGGGTGCAGGGCGCGCAGCCGATGGAGACGTAGCCGCGGGCATGCAGCGGGTTCACCGGGATATTGTTGGCGGCGATATAGGCGGTGAGGTCCTGCGTCGACCAGTCGGCGACGGGGTTGACCTTGACCAGCGCGCGCGCCTCGTCCCACGCGGCGAGCGGCACGCTGGCACGCTCCTCGGAATGGTCGCGGCGTAGCCCGCTGATCCAGGCCTGCGCGCCCTTGAGTTCGCGGTTGAGCGGCCGCACTTTGCGGATTTCGCAGCAGGATTTGCGGTTCTCAACCGAGTTCCTGAAGCCGAACACGCCGTCGCGGGCGACCAGCGCCTCGACCTCGGCAGCTTCCGGCGCCACAAGACGGATGCGGATGCCGTAGCGTAGCTCGGACAGCTCGGCCGTCTCCAGCACTTCAGGGAACAGGCGCCCGGTGTCCAGCGTGAACACGTCGATGTCGACTCCGGACTCGGCGATGGCATGCAGGATGGCCTGGTCCTCGAGCCCGAGGCTGCTGGAAAAGGCGATGCGGCCCTCGACCCGGCGCCGCACTTCCCGGATGCGATCGGTGAGGCTCTTGATCCGGTCCAAGCGCTCGTCGAGCGACTTTGATTCCGTGCGTGAGGCATCCCAGCGGAGCGGCAGCAGATTGCGGAAACCCGGCTGATAATTGTGCTTGATGCGTTCAAGGGACGACTTCCAGACCCTTGCCTGGTCAGGATCGGCGATCTCGGCGGTGTCGAAGCCCGAGCGCAGCAGGAATTGGGCGAGGTCGGGGATCAAATGGCCGATGGCCCTGATCTCGCCGGTGAAACCGTGCCGCTCGCGAAGCAGGCGCGCCAGGCTGATGCCTCGCCCGTCGTTGAACACGGGAAAGCGGATGGCGACCGGGCCGGCATTGCCAGACGCGGCAGCGGCCAGCGCTTCCGTGTCGGCGGCCGGCTCGATCACGGTGGCGACTTCGGCCGGATCGGCCACGAGCGTGCCGGTGGCGAGATCAACCAGCGCCATAAAGCGCCTCCTTGAAGGGGACAGGGCCTACGCGCCGCCATGTGTCGATGAACGTCTCGCCGTCGCTGCGGTTGGCGATATAGGTGTCGATGATGGTGTCGATGGCCTGCGGCACCGCCTCGGCGCGGAAGCCCGGGCCGATGATGGTGCCGACCGCGGCGTCGTCCTTGGGGCTGCCGCCGAGCGAAATCTGGTAGAGCTCGGTGCCTTTCTTGTCGACACCGAGAATACCGATATTGCCCGAGTGATGATGCCCGCAGGCGTTGATGCAGCCCGACATGTTGAGACGCAGCGGGCCGATCAGTTCCTGGCGCGCAGGATCCTCGAAGCGCTTGGCGATCTCCTTGGCAATGGGGATCGAGCGGGCATTGGCGAGGTTGCAGTAGTCGAGGCCGGGGCAGCAGATCATGTCGCCGAGCAGGTCATGATTGCCGGTGGCGAGCCCGTTCTCGAGCAGGATGTCGTAGAGCGCGGTCACGTCGGACGTGGCGACATGCGGCAGAATCAAATTCTGTGTGTAGTTGACGCGAATCTCGTGATGGCCGAACTGCTCGGCGAGGTCGGCTACCAAATCCATGATGTCTGACGACGCGTCGCCTGGCGTGCGCCCAGGCTCCTTCAACGAGATCACGACCGTGGAATAGCCCGGCACGCGGTGCGCCCTGACATTGTGCTTCAGCCAGTTGGCAAAGGCGGGATCGGTCTCGCGGCGCTGGGCGAGCTTCTCGTCGCGGATCGGGCGCGGCGGCAAGTCTGGCGGCGCGAAATAGGACATGATGCGCTTGCGCTCTTCCTCGGGCAGATCGATGGCGCTCTTGTGAGTCGCCTCCCAATCGGCCTCGACGTCCTCGCGGAATTTGTCGATGCCGAGCTGGTTGACCAGGATCTTGATGCGCGCCTTGTGGATGTTGTCGCGGCGGCCGTGCAAATTGTACACGCGCAAAATCGACTCGATGTAGGAGAGCAGGTGCTCCTTCGGGAGGTACGCCCTGATCTCCTGTCCGACATAGGGCGTGCGGCCCATGCCGCCGCCGACCAGCACGCGGAAGCCGTTCTCGCCGTTCGGCCCACGCACGATCTTCAAGCCGATATCGTGGAAGGCGATGGCCGCGCGGTCTTCCGCCGCGCCGGAAATGGCGATCTTGAACTTGCGCGGCAGCCACGAGAACTCCGGGTGCAACGTCGACCATTGGCGCAAAATCTCGCACCAGGGGCGCGGGTCCTCCAGCTCGTCGTTGGCGGCGGCGGCGAACGGATCGGCGGTGACGTTGCGCACGCAATTGCCGCTGGTCTGGATGCAGTGCATCTCGACATCGGCGAGCGCGGAGAGCACGTCGGGAATATCGACCAGCTTGACCCAATTATATTGCAGGTTCTGGCGGGTGGTGAAATGGCCGTAGGAGCGGTCCCAACGGCGGCCGATCATGGCGAGTTGGCGCAGTTGGCGTGGGCTAAGTACGCCATAAGGGATGGCGATGCGCAGCATGTAAGCGTGCAGTTGGAGATAGAGTCCGTTGCGCAGGCGAAGCGGCCGGAACTCGTCCTCGGTCAGTTGACCGGCGAGGCGGCGCTCGACCTGATCGGAAAATTCCGCCACGCGCTCGCGCACGAACGCATGGTCGAACTCGTCATAGCGGTACATCGTACCAGTCCTTGGTCAGCGTGGTGCGGTGCGAGGCGCGGATGCGTTCGCGCACGGATAGCGGATCGATTTCGCCGTTCTTGATCTCGACCGGCATAGGATAGACGGCGACCACCGTGCGCGCCTTGACGGCCTTGTCGGCTTCCGTCTCGAGCGCCTTGGTCTCCTCCTCGGTCTCGGCGAAGCGCGCATGCGCGATGTCCTCTACCCAGCCGCCGTCGGGCGCCAGATAGACGACAATGCCGTCGGTGAGACGGTTGGCTGTGACGACGTTAGGCACGCTTCAACTCCTCCAGCGCGAGGATGTCCTCGACCAGGCCATGGGTGGGTAGCGCGGCGACCTCGCCGAAGATGAGAACGGCGGGGCTTTTCAGCCCAAGACGCTCAGGTGCCGCGGCCAGCTCGGCGATATTGGTGGCGACGCGGCGCTCGTCGTCGCGGCTCGCATTCTCTACCGCCAGCACGGGCAGGGTGGGTGCGAAGCCCGCGTCGAGCAGTTTCTTGGCGATCTGGCCCGCGGTGCTCACGCCCATATAGACCAGCAACGTGTTCTTGCCGCCTGCCAACGCCGCAAGATCGAGGTGCTCGAAGCTTGGCTCCTCGCCGCCGGTTTCATGGCCGGAGAGGAAGGTGACGGTGTGCGACACGTCGCGATGGGTGAGCGGGATCTGCAGGCTGGCGGCGGCGGCAATGCCGGCGGTGACGCCTGGGATGATCTCAACGGCGATACCAGCGTCGCGCAAAGCGCCGAGTTCCTCGCCGCCCCGTCCGAAGATGAACGGGTCGCCACCCTTGAGGCGGACCACGGTCTGGCCGGCTTGGGCGCGGGCGGCCAGCAGCGCATTGATGTCCTCTTGTGGCACGCTATGCGCGCCCTTGGCCTTACCCACCGGGATCAACTCGGCCTCACGGCGGGCATGATCGAGCACGCCGTCGCCGATCAGCCGGTCGTAGAGAATGACATCGGCCGATTTCAGCGCGCGGATCGCCTTCATGGTGAGAAGCTCGGGGTCGCCTGGGCCGCCGCCGACCAGCAATACGCGGCCCTTGGCGGGCGCGGCCGAGGCAGCCTCGTCGATGGCCGCACCGATCAGATCGCGCGCTTTCGTCTCGTCGCCTTCAAGCATGGCTTCGGCGGCGGCGCCTTCGAATACCGCCTCCCAGAATTTGCGGCGCGGCGGTCCCGAGGGCACGCGCTCGGCCACGGTCCCGCGGAATTCACCTGCCAGCTTCGCCAAAACATCGAGGCGGGGATGCAGCTCGCGCTCGAGCCAGGCGCGCAGGCGTTGCGCGAGAACCGGCGCGGCGGCGGACGTGCCGATGGCCACGGTGACCTCGCCGCGATCGACGATGGCGGGCAGCGCGAAGGTGCAAAGCTCCGGCCGGTCCGGCACGTTGACCGGCACGCCGAGCGCCCGCGCGATGGCCGAGACGCGGGTATCCTCGGCGTCATCCTCGGTTGCGGCGATCACCAGAGGGCGGCCGCGCAATTGATCGATGCCCGGCCGCGCTGGAACAAGCGAAACGAGGCCTTGCTCGGCGAGCTTGGCAAGCTCGGGCGCCACCTGCTCGGCGGCGACATCGACCGATGTCGCACGCTTCAGGAGAAGCCGCGTTTTGACAGCCGCGAGCTCGCCGCCGCCGGTCACGAGCGGCGGCTTGCCGTCGAAGCTCACGAAGATGGGGAAGGTCCGCATGGTCCTAGCCTCCCACCGCCACAGCTTGCGGCGCATCGGCGAGGCTCTCAGGTGCAAGCTCGACTTCAAGCCCGTCGAGGTCCGGCCTCATGATGATCTGGCAGCAGAGCCTGGAGCGCTCGTCGACCTGAAAGGCGCCGTCAAGCATCTCGAGCTCCTCGCCGCTCGGCGGCGCGAGCTTGGCGACCCAGTCCTCGCCGACCCAGACATGGCAGGTGGCGCAGGCGCACGCCCCGCCGCACTCGGCCTTGATGGGCAGGCCCCAGTCGCGGATCACCTCCATGACGCGCCAGCCTTCCAGCGCTTCGAGCTTGTGGGTGGTGCCGTCGGGCATGCGCACGGTGAGGAACATGTCAGGCCACCTTCAGGAGCCGCTGCAGCTCCGACGAAGAGGTGGTGTACTGGAAACGCAGGACTTTGTCAGGGTGCACGTAGCGGTGCGCGGCCTGCGCCATTAGCGCCGCCTCGTGAAAGCCGGACAGGATCAGCTTGAGCTTGCCGGGATAGGCGTTGATGTCGCCGATGGCGAAGATCGCGTTCGTGCCGGTCTCGAATTTCTCGGTATCGACGGGAATCAGGTTCTCATTGAGGTTGAGGCCGAAATCGGCGATCGGTCCGAGCTTCATGGTGAGTCCGAAGAACGGCAGAAGCCGGTCGGCCTCGATGTCGAACAGCGTGCCGTCGGGCCGCTTGATGGTGACCGCTTCGAGCTGGCCATCGGCGCCTTTCAGCTCAGAGGGTTGGCCGGTCTCGAACTTGACCAGGCCTCGCGCTTCCAGTTCGCGCATTTTGGCGACGGTGGCGGGCGCGGCGCGGAACTCGGGCCGGCGATGCACCAGCGTCAGCTCGCTCGCTACGGCCGCGAGATTGACGGTCCAGTCGAGCGCGGAATCGCCGCCGCCGGCGATGACCAGGCGACGCCCGCGGAAGTCCTCCATGCGGCGCACGGCGTAGAACACGCTCCTTCCTTCATAGGCCTCGATGCCAGGGATGGGCGGGCGCTTCGGCACGAAGCTGCCACCGCCCGCGGCGATCACCAGCACCGGCGCGGTGAGCACGGTGCCGGCATCCGTGGTGAGACGCCATTTGCCGCCAGGCGTCTTGTCGAGGCTCGCGGCCATCTCTCCCAAGTGAAAGGTCGGCTCGAACGGCGCGATCTGCTCGAGTAGGCGGCCGGTGAGCTCCTGCCCGGTGCATACGGGAAGGCCGGGAATGTCGTAGATCGGCTTTTCGGGATAAAGCTCGGCGCATTGGCCGCCGGGCTTGTCGAGAATGTCGACGAGATGCGCCTTCAGCTTGGCGAGGCCGAGCTGAAACACGGCGAACAGGCCCACAGGGCCCGCGCCAATAATAATGACATCGGTGGAAGTCTCACCGGCCTGCATCGCCAAATCGCCCGTGTTCGCGCTGACTTAGGAGCAAAAGATTACTGGAAAATGATTTCTCCAGGAACCCGTTACAAGTGAAAAGGAGAAAAATGTTCTACTGGTATGAATTTAGAAGAATTTGTTTTCGATTCCCACCGCAATTGGTTGTTCGATCCACGGCGAGGGTCAATGACGCAAATCCATTTTTCGCCAGTTGCTCCCTTTCTCGGACTCTCGTGGCGCCGCCAGACAATGTCGAGGGCATCGGTGGCAAGGCCGGCATGCGCGTCGCCTGGTAG
>Ga0299907_10002629_pt1 | contig 11183 bp, 11 predicted proteins | sample RVTome_16_FD_198680 | JGI IMG/M metagenome (GOLD analysis project Ga0299907, IMG submission 198680) | Soil microbial communities from uranium-contaminated site in the Upper Colorado River Basin, Wyoming, United States - RVT152D67 (version 2) ...
ACAGCCGGTAGAGGCTCGTAGTCGACCAGCACGCCGTCGAGAGCGTCGAGCGCCTCGGCGACCGTGGGCGCCACAACCACGGCGATCGGTTGACCCACATAGCAGACCTCGCCGTCCGAAAGCGGAGCTTGGGTGATGGGCTGTTGGATGATCGGCGAAGGGTTCTGTACCGGCATTGGACGTTCCGTGCCGAGGTCGGCGGCAACCAAAAGCCGTGCCTGGCTTCCTTCTGGAGGCTCGAAATGGATGGAGTCGACCACGGCGTGCGCCTCGTGACTACGCACGAAAACGGCATGCAACAGACCGTCCATGACGATGTCATCGACGTAGCGGCCCCGTCCGGTAATCAGACGCGGGTCTTCGACACGGCGTAGGGACTCGCCGATCAACGGGTCAGCCCCGCGATTTCTTCGAGATGACGGCAGAGTGCCGCCGCATCGAGATCTCCTAGACCCCCGGCGCTGGCCTCTTGGTATACCTGGACGGCGGCGTGAAGGAGGGGGGTGGGGGCACCGACCGATCTGGCGTACTCCTCTATCAATAGCGCATCTTTGAGAATGATGTCGAGACGGGCCGCAGGGGGGTATTCGTCGGCAACCATCATGGGCCCCCGGATCTCAAAGATCTTCGACGTCCCCACGCCATCTTCGGTCACCCGTTGCACCGTCTCCGGATCCAGACCTGCGGCGATGCCCAGGGCATGGGCTTCGGCGGTCGCCAGGTTGTGTAACGCCACGAGCAAATTGGCGATGAACTTCATCTTGGAGCCGTTGCCGAACTCTCCCAGATAGTGGGTTGATCGGCCGATCGAGTCGAATACTGGCTTGGCAATTTCAAAGGCCTCCTGACAGCCGGAGGCGAGGACCACGAGCGTGGCATCTCGGGCCTGAATACCGGTCCCGGAGAGGGGCACATCGAGCAGCTCGATACCGGCGGTCTCCAGAGTCGCTCGGGCCCGCTGCTTGTCCTCAATCGGAAGCGTCCCGGTCTCGACGCACACCAATCCGGATCGGCCACCCTCGGTCACCGCCGCCGCCACGTCCTGCAGTGCTTGCGGAGTTGGTAGCGAGAAGATGACCACGGCGGACCCGGCTGCGACTTCCTGTGGATTCCCCGCCACGATCAAGCCGAGGTCGGCGAGCGGCTCGGCCTTCTCCCGCTCGATGTCGTGACCGATCACTCGATGGCCCGAATCGAGCATGTTGGTTGCCATCGCACCACCCATGATTCCGAGTCCGATCACCCCAACGTCCATCTCAGATCTCCCGGTCCAGGGGCAGCGTGGCCACCATGCCGGTGTATCCGTCCACGGCTACGACCTCGCGCCGGGGTTCACCCAGGTCGACTCCGCAAACCGCCGGTACTCGCAGAGAACGAGCCGCGTCGAAGAGGTGTGCCGCAGGGCTGCCCGTTGTCGTGACCATTGCAGAAGCATTCCAGAGCAGGGGAGCGAGTGCCGGGATCGGGTGGTTGGCGGTGATCACGCCCCGCGCTGACTCCGGGGTCCGGTCTGGCTTGCTCAGGTGGGCGCGTAGTCCGGCCCCTATCCCTGACGAGGCCGGGGTGCCGGTACCGCGTCGGCCGCTGCTCAGCACGACCGCGGCGATCAAGGGCTCCCAACGTCCCATGCCCACCCTGCCCGGGATCGTCACCGGGTCTCCGTCCAGGCTTCGATCAATCGTCTCGAAATCGAGCTGCCAGGCGGCCCGTTCATCGGGGACGACGTCGCGCGCCGCCAACTCATGTCGCAGCGATCGGAGTTTTCCGAGCAGGCTGGACGCATCGGCGGGGTCGGGTTGATCCAGCCGGCCGACAACGTCGAGGAAATAGCCGACATCGCCGCCGTTGAGCCGATCGAGGAGGTCTCGGAGCCGGTGTTGAACAGACTCGGCGGGCATTCCCCACACGGCGGTCGTCAACTTGGAGGTCAGCCGCCGAATCTCTGACACGGTCGCCTCCCCTCCGCCCTCGCTGATCGGCTCGACGTCAGGTAGTCCGGTGATCGCCCAGGGCAGAACGGTCTGCTCGCCGAGGGGTCCCGGTGCGTGCACGAGGATTTTGATGAATTCGATCAGACGGCCCAGCTCGGGTGTTTCCTCGATCTGAACAACCGGTGTGCCCGGAGCCGCGGTTCTGCTGAACTGGAGTGCCCACACCCGGTCGGTCAATGCCCACTCACAGGTGCCGGCCCCAATCCGGGTGCCGTGGACACCGAGAAGCTCGCGGATCGAGTCGAGGGTGTCGATCCCCACGAGATCCACGAGCTCGTCTCCTCTCCAGGAGCCGTCGAACCAGGCCTCCGATCCCGTCGCCCAGCCCTGGAGGAGAGGCGCCGGCGCACCTTTGACACCGCGGACCAACAAAGTCTCGTCCGCGGCGAGCCTTGCCCACCCTCCCGCGACTGGTGCCAAAGCCGGCTGAATCAGGACGGCCATCGGGAAGGACCCAGGCTCCACCCCTGCAGCCTCCTGACGTTCCAGGGCGGCAACCGTGAATGCAGAGGCCCAGCATCCGGCGGTCGCCTTGGGCAGGTCGATCGGGGACAGGTCGAGGTAGGAGGCAAATGCGCCGGACCATTCGCCGGAGTCCTCGAGGAGCGTCGATGACCGCGCCACCAGCCGGTCACCCAACTCCACTCCGGCGGCGACGAGCGATTCTGAGAATGGGATTGGCTCGCCGGCAACGGCGAGTCGGGCCCCGCCGGAGCCTCTGACGGGCAATGTCTTCGCTCCTAGGTTCATGTGGCCCCGGGATGCGGACGCTTCGACGACGAAGCCGGGAAGGACGGCGGCACCCGCCGCCCGGGCACGGGCGAGCGAGGCAGCCTTGCCGCCGACCCGCAACGGGTCGCAACTCGACGGATCGTCGAGGTTCGTTATCAATGCACTAATGGCCCGTCGCCCAATTTGAACGACAGACCATCAGGTGACCGAGATGATCTCGTGGCTGGCGTAGGAGGAGACCATCTCGATACCGGTGTCGGTGATGTAGAGCATCTCTTCGAGACGAACACCATGGTCATGCAGTTTGCCGTGTTGCGTCTCCAAGGCGAAGGTCATGCCCGGCTCGATGTCCACAGGGTGGTCGAGGGACCAGATCCTGGATATCACCGGCGGGTCGTACTGAGCCAGACCGAGACCGTGGCCCCAGAAGTTGGCCGCAGCCTGGTCTTCTTCTTCGTATCCCCATACCTCCTTCGCCGAAGGCCACTTGGAGGCGACATCGGCGGTGGTCACGCCAGGTCCGGTGGCTTCGATGGAGTCCCACAGCCACTTGTGGGCCAGGTCGTAGGTCTCCTTGTGCTCGTCGGTGGGCTGGCCGCCGACGCAGTAGGTGCGGTAGACACACGACTTGAACCCGTTCCAGGTGAGTGCGGCGAGGTCGATGATGACCAATTCGCCGGGGCGGATCATCCGGTCGCTGAAGTTGCGCCAGTTGGGCCAGGCGTTGGGACCCGAGGACACGATGACATCCTCGACGTCTTCCATGCCCGGGATGGAGTAGAGCTTCTCGAAGCCGAACGCGGCCACCTCGTTCTCGGTCAACCCCGGCTTGATGAAGTTGGTGATCTCATAGTGGACGTAGTCGCAGATAGCGCCGACGATGGAGAACGCCTTGATCTCGTCCGGGCTCTTGATTGCCCGGGCCTCCATCATCGGGCTCATCCCGTCGGTCCAGGCGATGCCACGCTTTTCGAACTCACGGATCAGGTTGATGTCGATGAAATCGACGCCGAGGGGCTCGTCTTTGACCCCGGCTTCCTCCAGGTCGTTCATGAGGGCGTTGACAAATTTGTTTACCTGCTGGTCGGCGGCGGGGCCCACTGCACCTTTTATCCAGGCGTAGGAGTAGCGAATGTTCTCCTTGGGGATCCACGGGTTGTGTACCTCGAGATGGAATCCGATGTCACCCTGCTCGTAGACGATGGGCTTCTTGCCCCGCGGGAGAACCACGTAGCGCAGACCGGGCTTGAGCCGGTTCCAACCCGGAGTCAAAGTGGACGAGACATAGCGCATGTTCTCGTCGTAGAACAACAACATGGCACCCAGACCGTGACGCTCCATGGCCTCGTGGGCGCGCTTGAGTCTCCATTCCCGGACGTTGGCCCAGTTGATCCCTTCTTTCCAGTCGGTGCTCAGCGTGAAGAATGCTTCTCTCATCTGACTCAGGTATCTCCTACTTGGTTGGTGATTCAGTCGACCTTATCGGGGAGGATCGCCCGGACGATGTTGAGGAACTCGTCGTCGTCGAGAAGACCTTTCTTGGCCAGCGACTTCCCTTTCACTTCTGCGAGGATCGCCTCCAACTCCTTGGTCTCAGCGTCGAAGATGCCATGCCGGCCCAGCCAAATCGCCACTGAATCGAGACCCGAGCCCTTGCCCAGCACGATTTCGGGACCGGATTGCCCGACCAGCTCGGGCCGGAATGGGAACGGCTCGAGGAGCTCGTCGCCGACATTGTTCACCCAGGTGGCAATGATCCCCGACTCCACGTCGTAGAGCCGGTTGCCCGTCACGGGACGATTGGAGGGCTGGGAAACCCCGGACAGCTCTGCAACCAGCCTGGCGATCCCGGTGAACCGCTCGGTCCTGATCCCGGTGTCGATCCCGTACATGGTGAGTAGTGCCAAGACAGTCTCCTCGGTGGGTGCATTGCCAGCGCGTTCCCCTATCCCGCTGACGGTGGTGTGGATCACCGACGCTCCCTCGGCCACGGCCAGGATGCTGTTGGCCACGCCCATCCCGAAGTCCATGTGGAAGTGAGTCTCCAACGGGACGTTGAGTCGTTCTTTCACCCGTTGGGTGTAATACCGGATGGCGTGGGGTGACGTGACCCCGAAGGTGTCGACCAGAGCGATGTTGTCGACATGCCCGTTGGTAGCAACCTCCTCGAGGTCATCGAGGAGCTGGGTCATCGTGCTCCGTGTGGCGTCGATGGGAAAGAACGTCACCTTGAGACCGTTCTCGTGGGCATACCTGGTGGCTTCCACCGATGCCTCGATCGCCTTTTCGACGGGCCACTTGTAGGCCTTCTCGATGAGGTGATGGCTGGCTGGCACCTCCATCACAACTCCGCTAACACCACAATCGAGAGCCAGCTCTACATCCGGCACCATGCACCGACTGAAGGCATAGATCTCGGTGGGAAGACCGGCCGCGACCATCCGATCGATCGCTTCCTTGTCCGAAGGGGAGACGGCAGGAAGACCAGCTTCGATGCGATGGATCCCTGCTTCGGCCAGCGCCTCGGCGATTTGGACCTTTTCGTCGGCGGTGAACTCGACTCCAGCCTGTTGCTCACCGTCACGGAGCGTCACATCGTGGATGGTGACCTCGTCGGGGAATGAAAAGCTCTCGGTCACCTCCGGGAGATAGTTCCACGGGCTAGAGAACCATTGATCAGTCTTCCAGGGCTCGGCGGTCATGCCACTCCATCTCTCTTCGACAGACTGATCCTACATCATATACGATCTGCTCGATGCCTGTCGCGACACCTGGAAACGCACCGAGATGACCCCGAAGACGTTGTGGGTAGGCGGCTACGGCCCGGAGCAGAGCTCTCACGGCGAAGGTCTGAGCGCGTTCCGTGAATACGTTGTCACTGCCACCTCAGGTGACTTCGAGGTCGAGGTCACCTGGAACATCATGGATGAAGGCAGGCCCAACACAGACCTCTTCGATCTCGTGGAGTCAGGTCGGATGTTCCTCTGCTATTTCTCGTCCAGCTATCTCGGGGATCGAGTCGTGGAGTTGAACGTCCTGGAGACACCATTCCTCTTCGACGATCTCGACATGGCGCATCGAGCCTTGGACGGGAACCTTGGACACAGCTTGAGAAACGCCGTGCGATCAAAGACACCGTTTGAAGTGCTGGGCTTTTGGGACAACGGTTTCCGGCACATGACCAATCTCAAGCACCCGATCAATACACCCGACGACTGTCGGGGACTCTCAGTCCGCATGCAGCCGAACACCATTCACGAAGCCCTCATCAGGGCATGGGGGGCCATCCCGGTGGCGGTCGAGCTCAGTGAAGCAATTCAGCTGATCGTGTCGCGCAGTGTGGATGCACAGGAGAACCCACTGGCGAACACGGTGGCCTATGGGGTGGACAAGGTGCATCCCTTCGTGACCATGACCGGCCACCTGTACGGCGCCCGTGGGCTGTTTGCCAACCGAGCAGCCTACGAGGCAATGGCCGATGACCTCCGCGCAGTGGTAGACGAGGCCGTGGCGAGAGCCGTCGCGGTGCAGCGGAACTCTGCGGCGAAATTGGAGGAGACTCTCCGCCGCCACATGGAGATCGACGGCATCGAATTCGTCGATCTCAGCGATGCCGAGAAGAGCGCGTTCCGGGAAGCCTCCCTACCGGCCATCGAGTTGGCAGTCCAATCGGTCCCTGGCGACATCCAGGAGCTCGTGACCCGATGAGCTCGAATCGCCAACGGATTGCGATCGTGACCGGGGCGGCCACCGGAATTGGCGAAGCGACAGCATCCGCCTTCACCGATGCGGGATACGCCGTCTTCGTCGTCGATATCGACGACGACCGGGGACGGGCAATAGCTGAGCAGAATTCGGGATCGAAGTTCGTGCACTGCGACCTCACCTCGGAATCGTCTGTGGCGAATGCAGTGACCACCATCTCCGAGGATGTGGATCATGTCGACGTCCTCGTCAACAACGCCGGCGGTTTTGGCGAAGCCAAAGGGATCGAGGACACGACTCTGCAGGAATGGCGGGAGCTCATCGATTCCAACCTGACGTCGGTATTCCTCATGACCCGTGCGGTGTTGCCCTTGCTGCGCCGGGCGGAAGAAGGGCGCATCGTCAACTTGGGCTCCTTGGCGGGACAGACTGCGGGCTGGCAGACTGCACCGCCCTATGTGGCGGCCAAAGGCGGTGTTCACGCCTTGACCCGTGCCCTGGCCACCGAGCTGGCACCAAGCGGTATCACGGTGAACGCCCTTGCTCCTTCGGCTGTCCTCACCGACAGGATCAGACGTCTCCGTGACGACGCTGCCCTCGAGGCCAGTGTGGCCGCAATCCCGATGGGTCGTTACCAGACACCCGAAGAGGTCGCGGTCTGGATCGTCTTCCTGGCCTCCCCCGGGGCAGGCTTCATGACCGGTCAGACCGTCTCGGTCAACGGCGGTAGGTTCATGACATGACCGAACTGGCTCGGCTGATCAAGTTCGACGAAGCGAAGCCGGTGTCTCGTGGGGAGGGCATGGAAAGCATCAGGCTGACCCCGACGCCCCTGGAGGGTCAGGAATTCACCATGGGCGTCACCACTTTTCCTCCGGGCACCAGCATCCGTCTCCACAGTCACAACACGATCGAACAGGTCACCGTGCTCGAAGGCGAGGGAATCGCCGTCATCAACGGCGAGGAGACCGCGGCCCGACCCTTTGACACGACCCAGATCCCGCCGGGTGAGTTCCACCGATTCATCAACACGGGCTCGACCATCATGAGGATTCTCTGGGTCTATGGGAGCACCCATGTGACCCGCACCTTTGCCGACACCGGCGAGACCGTCGAGCAATTCGACCACTGACGTGCGATTCCAGCTCGACCGACTCCATGCCTTCATTGTCGATGTGCTTGTGCATCTCGACGTGCTTCCGGACCACGCCGATGTGACCGCTGCCCGGCTCCTCGAGGCCGATCTCAAAGGTCGGACCGGTCACGGGATCATCCGGGTGCCGCAGTATGTGACACGCATCGAGGCAGGGGGCATCAACCTGCGGCCGTCGATAGAGAAGACCCGCTCTACGCCGGTGAGCTGTCTCATCGACGGTGACAATGGTCTCGGTCAGGTGGTGATGACCATCGCCACCAAGGCCGCCATCGAGAAGGCGAAAGAGAGTGGGATGTCCTGGGTGGGGACGGTCCGCTCCAATCATGCCGGCGCTGCCGGTGTCTACACGAACATGGCCATGAAGCAGGACTTGATCGCCATCTACATGGCGGTGGCCAGCGCCAACGTCATGCCACCCTGGGGCGGCCGCGAGCGTCTTCTCGGCACCAATCCGATCTCGATCGGCATACCCGCCGGGAACGAGCCGGGATTCCTGCTCGACATTGCGACGACCGTGACATCCCACGGAACGATCAAGGTCGTGGCGCAGAGAGGCGAATCGATGCCGGAGGGATGGGTGATCGACCAGGAAGGCAACCCCATCACCGATCCGCACAAGGCCAACGACGGCTTTCTGATGCCCATCGGGGGATACAAGGGTGCCGGTCTCAATATGGCGATCGGTCTGCTCGCCGGGGTGCTCAACGAAGCGGCCTTTGGAACAGATGTGATCGACCACCGCGCCGTGCCTGACCAGCCGGCGAATACCGGGCAGGCGATATTTGTGATCCGTCCTGACTTGTTCCGTGATCTCGATGAGTTCAAAACCGTCATCGATCGTCAGCTCGGTGACATGCGGGGCGCCGGGAGACCCGGCGACGTCCACATCCCCGGCGACGGTGCGGCAAGGCTCGAGGAGGAGCAACGCCGCGACGGTATCTCGATCCCCGAGATGCTCTTAGGTCAGCTTCGCGATCTGGCCGGCAGGTTCGATCTCGACGACCGGCTATCGGTCTAGCCGACTCTTCTGGGTTGTGCAGAAGGCAGGGTCGCGTTGTCCCTACCCATGTCAGAGCTAAATGGCGTCGCGGGGGTCGTGGGTGACCACTTCGATCATGAAGCCGTGAGGATCGAGAAAGAAGGTGGCATAGCAGTGAGGCCCATATCGGGGGAACGGCTTCGGTGCGCGAACAATCTTGTCACCGCGGTCACTGGCCCAGTCGTGGACACGGTGGACGTCGACACGGGTCGGAACCAGAAATGCGATGTGCTGTAGTCCGACGTCGTGTCGCGAGTACTCCCGTTGCTCCTTAGCGGGGTATAAGAACAATTGGGAGCCCTGAAAGTCTTCCGGACAGTACCCGTTGCCGAAACATGGCTGGAAGCCGACCATTGGCATCAGTTCGTCGTAATAAAGCTTGGCGCTGTCGACATCCGGAACGCCAAGTCCGAGGTGTTCGATGGGCACCATCTCTCCCTGTGCTCGGATGGTTGAGGTGTTGGCGAGCCCGTCCCGGGTCTCGAGGGGCACAGTAGCGAGCATTTCCGGGGCCGACCTGGCCGCGGTGGCCTCACCGATTGTGCACTCATATCTCGAGGAGCCGGTTGGAGTTGCCGACGAGAATCGCCACTTTCTCTGAATCCTCGAGCTCGTCGAGTCCCCGCACCCAGTTGACGGGGTCGTGGAGGAACATCGGGGCCGGGTAGTCGGTGCCGAGCACGACGCGTTCGATGCCGACGGTGTCTACGAGGAATCTGAGCACCGGACCGCTGTAGGTACAGCAGTCGTAGTAGAAGCGGTCGAGGTATTCGCTGGGAGGCATCTGGTGGTTGAACCCGTCGTTTGGCCCAAAAGGTGGGTTCATCCCGCCGTCGAAGTCGCCGGGTAGTGCACCCGCCACCTTGTCCAGCCGGGCAATGCCGTATGGCACAAAGCCGCCGCCGTGGGCGAGCAGTATCCGCAGGTCAGGGTATCGATCGAGGACACCACCAAACACGAGGGTGGCGTAGAGGAGTGTTCTCTCAGTGAGGTTGCCCACCGCGTTGGGCAGCTTGTATCGAGGATTACGTGCTGTCGTGATGGTCTCCCCACCCTGGTGGAAGAAGAGCAATGCGCCCAGATCCTCAGCGGCTGCGAAGAAGGGGATGAAGCGGGGATCGTCGTAGGTGGTCCCGGCGACGTGGTCGTTGAGGATCGCACCTTTGAAGCCGAGATCACGGATGACCCGCTCCAGCTCGGTGATCGCTTTGGCCGTGTCCTGCATTGGAACCATGCCGAGACCGAGGAAACGATCCGGATGTGTCGTGATCAGGTCGTGGATCTCGGAATTGCACTCCCGGTGGATCCGCTCGGTGACATCGACGGAGTTCTCGTACTGATAGAAACCGATGGAAGGCGTGACCAACTGCATGTCCACGCCGAGCCTCTCCATCTCGGCGAGACGGTCGTCGATCGAATTGGCGAAACCGCCATGATGAAGCTCCCCTGCTCTGGCATCCAGCCCATACCAGTAACCACGGTTCGCGACCGCCACCTTGTATCGCTCCGGGGTGACATGGGCGTGGCAGTCGACAACGGGCATGGGGTGGTTCCTCCTCTGATTCGGGCCCTCCTGGGTGCACCCGATCTCATAGGCTGCATCATACATTCTGCCGAATCCGCCCGGAGTGGCGGACGAAAAAGGAGTCGACATTGCAGATGAAGGAGCGTTTGTCAGCCGGGGAGCGGCTCAATGTGTTCGCGGTGGGGCGGATGTTCCATCCCAACGTCGTCCACTACCTGGGGTCGACCGGCGAATTCGATGGCCTGTGGATCGACGTCGAACACGCCGGGTTCACGGTCGCTGAGATCGAGTCGGCGGTGACCGCAGGTCGTGTCTATGGATTGGAGAGCTTCGCCCGCGTGCCGCCCACCGACTATGCGATCGTCACCCGCTGTCTGGAGAGCGGTGTCTCGGGAGTCATGGCGGCGCAGATCGGGTCGGCGGTGCAGGCGGAGGAGTTCGTGTCATGGGCGAAGTTCCATCCAAGAGGCAGGAGGGGCCTCAATCCGCTGGGTCACGACGGCCGTTTCGGCACCGACCCGCTCAGCGATTTCACGGCGAGGTCCAACCGGGACAGCTTCGTTGCCATTCAGATCGAGACCACCGGCGCTGTGGAGGAGGTAGACGACATAGCCTCGATCGATGGAGTCGATCTGCTCTTTATCGGGCCTTCCGATCTAAGTCAGGCCCTTGGTGTCGTCGGTGACTTCACTCACCCGAGTTGTCTCGAGGCGATCGATCGCGTTGCCGCCGCCTCGGTGGAGCACGGGAAGCGTTGGGGGGCGGTGACCCCGAATCCGGAATACGCCGCTCTGCTCATCGAGAAGGGGTGCACTCTGGTTTCGGCGGTGAATGACGTGAAGCTCGTCTCGGCGGGGTTCGCCGCGATGCGTGCTTCGTTTGCCGACGTTTGGTGACAGTCAGTTTTACCTTGCGTCCAACTCTCCGGAAGCAAGCGGCAGATTTACGTGGCTGTACTGGATCTCAAACGCGGCATCGACGTCGTTGGCGTCGAAAGCCGCGAGAAGGGCGTAGTGGTCGGCAACGGCGCGTTGG
>Ga0299907_10002630_pt1 | contig 11179 bp, 10 predicted proteins | sample RVTome_16_FD_198680 | JGI IMG/M metagenome (GOLD analysis project Ga0299907, IMG submission 198680) | Soil microbial communities from uranium-contaminated site in the Upper Colorado River Basin, Wyoming, United States - RVT152D67 (version 2) ...
CGGGAGATCACGGTCATCCCCACCATCGGCTCGCTCGGGAGCGTCCCGGACACCCTGGCGCCCGACGTTCGCGCTCGCCTGGAGCGGTGGCTCGAGGTCCGGCGGACGGTCCTCGAGCACAATCTGAGGCTGCTTCGCGAGCACGGGGTCCGGATCGCCGTCGGGTCGGACGCCGGAGAGGGGAGCCCGGTGACCGAGGCCCTGCTGATGGACGAGCTGGATCTGTTCACGGGGGCCGAGCTCTTGCGGATGCTCACCGAGCACGGGGCCCGGTTGACGTTTCCTCGACGGAGCGTCGGGCGACTGGAAGACGGCTACGAGGCCTCGTTTCTCGCCCTCGCCGGGGATCCGACCGAGCGCTTCGAGCACATCCGGGACGTGGTGCTGCGCTTCAAGCAGGGCGAGCCGCTGATTCTCGAGGCGCGCGCCGCGTCCGATTCCGCGGCCGGTCCCCGATCCTCCGGGAGATGACGATGAAAGACCTCTGGCTCGCGCTTCTCGCGTCGTCGGCCATCGCGGTGTCGCCCGCCGGGGCCGGCGGGCAGTCGTGCTCCGACAGGGGGCCGGCCTTCCGCGAGATCATCGATGAGTTCCAGTCCCGTCAGCGGAACGTCGGGCTCGCGGCCGCCGTGCTCGTGGAGGGGGACCTCGCCTTCGCCGAGGCGTTCGGCTGGGCGGACCGGGAGGCGGGCCGCCGCGCGACGCCGGAGACCCGCTTCGGCGTGGCGTCCATCACGAAGGCGTTCACGGGGCTCACGCTCCTCAGGTTGGCGGAAGGGGGGCGCATCGACCTCGACGCCGAGATCCAGCGCTACGTCCCCGAGTTCCCACGACACCCGGAGGGGACCGTCACGGTGCGCCACGTGGCCGCGCAGCTCGGCGGCATCCGGCACTGGGGCCCCGAGCGGGACGAGGCCCTCTACGCGCGGCGCTTCGAGGATGTCGAGGACATCCTGCCGCTCTTCGTCGAAGACCCGTTCGTCCAGGCGCCCGGCGTGGAGTACTCGTACTCGAGCTACGCCTACAACCTCCTGGCGATCGCAATGCAGCGTGCGACCGGCGAGCGCTTCCAGGATCTGGTGCGTGCCTCGCTGCTCGACCCGCTCGCGCTCGAGAGCGTGGCGTTCGACGCCCCGGGGTTCGGAGGGGACCGAAGGGCCGCCCGGTACTCGTACTACGACCTGACCGACTACCACGAGCTGAGCGAGCCGGTGCGGGTCCCGGACCGGGAGTACACGCACAACATGGCCGGCGGGAACATGGTGGCCGACATCGTCGATCTCGTGCGGCTCGGCGAGGCGGCGCTCCGGCCGGGGTTCCTGACCGACGCCGAGCACCGGCGGCTATGGACGCGCCCCGTCGTCGACGGCGTCGAGTCGCCCATGAGCTTCGGGTGGTTCGTACGGCCGGATGGAAACCGCCTCGCGATCAGCGGCTCGAACCCCGGCCTCCAGGCCGGGATGGCCGTGTGGAAGCACGAGGGGATCGTGGTCGCGGTCGTCGCGAACTCGTGGGGGATCGGGTCGCGGTCCGCCGAGCTGGTCGATGACGATCACGAAGGGCTCCTCGGCCGCCTGGCGGCGGTGTGCGCGGGGAACCGACCCGGTGCACTCTCGGAAGTCCACGCTCACGCGACTTCCGAGACGGTACACCAGGATCATCGCGGTCGCATCGCGCGGGTGTACGTCCACCACAGCACGGCCCCGAAGACCGCGGCGAGCGCCACGAGAACGACCGTGCTCTCGCCGCTCGAGCCGCCGAACATCTCCCACGGGGGGAGCCGGAAGAACACGGCGCATTCCAGAACGAGGATCGCGATCCCGCACAGGGCCCCGATGAGCGGTGCGCTTCGAGTCGCGAAGAACCACCCGTCGTGATCGCCGTAGCGGGCCAGGGGGAGGACCACGAGCACCCAGCCGATGGCCGCGAACCCGGCGACGAAGATGAGGAGGGCCGCCGCGTCTCCCCAGGCGGTGCCGATCCCCGGAGTCACGATCCACGGTCTCGCGAACAACACCCAGGCGAGGCCGGAGACCAGCCACGCCACGAGGAACGAGATCGCCGCCCACCCGGCGCGGCCCCATCTCGACTCCCGCCGGGAGCTCATCGGCCGCGGGACCGGGCCGTCAGCTTTCGGCCGGGCAGTCGGCCCCGGCATCGACCCACGCCCGCGTGAGCTCTCCGAGCCCGGACTGGGTCCCCGGGGCCCGCTCGCGCCCGGCGCCCGGGCTCCAGCCCCAACCGACGAGGGAGTCCTCGCCCATGTGGTGGACGAGCTCCTCGAGGTCCATGCCGCCGTTCAGGGCCGGGTCCTTGAGCTGGGCACAGATCTCGGCCAGGGACTTCCCGGCCCACGCCAGGCTCGCCGGCGCCAGGTGCCAGGCCGGGTGGCCCGGCATCGCCCAGTCCGCTTCGACCCGGACGTTCTCGGGCTGATGGCAGGTGATGCACAGCATGCCCGGCTCGCCCATGCCGCTCGCGCCGCGCACCACGCTCGGCTCGTGCGGCCGGGAGTCGTCGCCCTGGAGGGGCCGCTCGCCGGCCGGGTGGCAGTTCACGCAGCGCGGGTGGAGGAGCACCTTCCCCATCTCGGTGAACAGCGCCCGCGCGCGCTCGCCGTCGTCGGAGATCGTGGCGAACGCGTCCGGTCCTTCCAGGATCTCGGCGTTCGGCGTGCCGGTGACGCCGGCATCCGCATCTCCTCCTCCGCACGCTCCGAGGAGGCCGAGGACGACGGCCGGCGCGAGCCGGCCCATGCCGTTCACCCGCCGCCTCCCGGCGCCCGCGCGCCCGCGTCCCGGTGCGCGGTGAACGGCAGCCGGCGGACCGACTCGCCGGTGAGGGCGCGCCACGCGTTCGCGACGGCGGGTCCGATGGGCGGGAGGCCGGGCTCGCCCACGCCGGTGGGCGGCTCGGTCGAGCGGATCACGCGCACGTCCACGGCGGGCATCTCGTCGATGCGGATCGAGCGGTAGCGGTCGAAGTTCCGCTGTCGGACGGTCCCGCCCTCCTCGAGCGTGATCTCGTCGTACAGGATCGCGCCCAGCCCGTACCCGATCCCGCTCTCCATCTGCGCGGTGATGATGTTCGGGTTTACTGCGACCCCGCAGTCCACCGCGCACCACACGTGGTGGACGCGGGGGAGTCCGTCACCCCCGCGCGAGACCTCGGCGACCTGGGCCACGTAGGACTCGAAGGACTTGTGGACGGCCACTCCGCGGGCGCGCCCCGCGGGCACCGGGCCTCCCCAGCCGGCGAGCTCGGCCGCCGCCCGCAGCACCCCGGCGTGACGCGGCGAGTTCCGGAGCAGCGCGAGACGGCCCTCGACGGGGTCCTTGCCGTCCGCTTCGAGCAGCTCGTCGAGGAACGTCTCCATGACGTAGGCCGTGTGGGTGTGCCCTACCGACCGCCACCACAGGATCGGCACTCCGTTTTCCATGGTGTGGAGGGTCACCGACAGGTGGGGCAGCGCGTAGGGCGTATCGACCACCCCCTCGACCGAGGACGGGTCGATGCCGTCCTGGACCATGCTCTCGAACGGGGAACCCGCGAAGATCGACTGGGTGGCGATCGTATGCTCCCAGCCCGCGATCCCGCGCGCGTTGACGGCCCCGCGCACGCGATGTACGGTGAGCGGCCGGTAGCGCCCGCCCCGGATGTCGTCCTCGCGGCTCCACACGAGCTTGATGGGCGTCCCGGCCGGGACGGCCGCGAGCGCGTGCGCGACCTCGCGCGCGAAGTCGGCCGCGCCCTGCGCGCGGCGCCCGAAGCTCCCGCCCGCGAGCTGCGTGTTTATGCGCACCTGCTCGAGCGCGACGCCGAGGACCTCGGCGAAGGCGCCCTGGTCCAGGGTCTGGACCTGGCTCCCCATCCACACCTCGACGCCCTCCGCGTCGCGCACCGCGACCGCATCCAGCGGCTCCATGGGCGCGTGCGCGAGGAACGGGAACTCGTACACCGCCTCGAGCACGCTGGCGGCGCCGGCGAGCGCGGCGGCCGCGTCGCCCCGGGTCTGGGCCGGGGCGCCGGCGCTCTCCGTCGTGGTCCGGTAGAGCTCGAACAGCGCCTCCGACGATCGGGTCTCGGCTGCCGCCTCGTCCCTTTCGATCGCGAGCGCCTCGCGGCCCTTGAACGCCGACCACGTGTCGCGGGCGTAGACCGCGACGCCCGAGGGGATCGCGCGCACGTCGATCACGCCGCGCACGCGGCGGGCCGCGGCGTCGTCCAGCGATCCGACGGCCGACCCGAACCGCGGCGGGTGCGCGACGGCGACGGTCTGCATGCCGTCGCGGTAGATGTCCATGGTGAACCGCGCGGCGCCCGTGGTCTTGTCGGGGGTGTCGAGCTTCGGCAGCTCGGTGCCGATGAGCCGGAACTCCGACGGGTCCTTGAGCGGCACGTCCTCGGGGACCGGAAGCCGGGAGGCGGCGTCGGCCAGCTCGCCGAAGCGCGCCTCGCGCCCCGACCCGGCGTGACGCACGACGCCGGCGCTCACCGCGATCTCGCCGGCCGGGACGGCCCATTCGGCGGCCGCGGCCGCCACGAGCATGGCGCGCGCCGTCGCGCCCGCGCGCCGCATCTGCTCGTACGAGTTCGCGATCGCCGTCGAGCCGCCCGTCCCCTGCACGCCGAACAGCGAGTTGGCGTACCTCGTCACGTCGGCGGGGGCGGACTCGGCGCGCATCTGCGACCAGTCCGCGTCCAGCTCCTCGGCGACGAGGGTCGAGAGCCCGGTATAGGGTCCCTGACCGAACTCGATGTGCTTGACGATCACCGTGACGGTGTCGTCCGGCGCGATGCGCACGAAGGCGTTGGGCGCGAACGCCTGCCGCCCTCCGAGGCCGGAGGCGCCCGCGTCGAGCCGGGCGGCCGCCGAGACGCCCGTCTCCTCGGCCCGCGCCCCGCGCACGAACGTCGGCAGGTACGCGCCCACGATGAGCCCCGTGGCCGCCGTCTTCAGGAACTCGCGCCGGTCGCGCGTCTTCGGGGCCGGAGCGAGGTCCGCCGGGTCGATCTTCCCGTAGATCATCTCAGCCCTCCAGCGCGGCGGCGGCGTTCTTGATCGCCTGGCGGATGCGGACGTAGGTGGCGCAGCGGCAGATGTTGCCCACCATCCCGGCGTCGATCGCCGCGTCGTCGGGGGCCCGCATCTGCGAGAGGAGCGCGACGGCGCTCATGATCTGGCCCGACTGGCAGTAGCCGCACTGCGGCACGTCGATCTCCCGCCAGGCCTCCCGGACTGCCTCGGCCTGCGGACCCGAGAGCCCCTCGATGGTCGTCACCTGCTGCCCCTCGACGAGGCGGACGGGCGTCACGCACGCACGTCGCGCCTGGCCGTTCACGTGCACGGTGCAGGCTCCGCACTGGGCGATCCCGCACCCGAACTTCGTTCCCGTGAGCCGGAGCTCGTCACGCAGGACCCAGAGGAGGGGCGTCTCTCCCTCCGACTGCACCCGCCGGGGCTCGCCGTTGACGATGAGATCGATGGCCATGGGGGCTCTCCGTTGCGATCGGGGTCCTGTCCCGCGGAACCGGCCCGCTTCGAAGCGCGATCCGTCGTGGGAAAGCGTCGGTGGGACCGGATCGGCCCTCCAAGTTGGATGCCGCGCATTCGCCGCACAATCCGTCGGACGGGAGCCATCCCGGCCCCTCGTGGGCGGGGAGACGGCGTCCGACGGCACCGCGAGACGTGGCGCCGGGTGCCTCGTCGGCTCCCTCGACCGTACGTTCCGGCGCGAGGGGTGGGGCTCTCCGCCGGGCGGGATCATGGCTCTCACGCGAATCGGGCGCGACGTGGACTTCGAGGATTTCTCCTGGCACGACTGCCATCTGTGGGGTCTCGCCCTCGGGGTCGGGGACCCGGACCGGGGCGACTGGAGCAGCGATCTGATCCTCGACATCGACTACATCCTCGAGTGGGTGTGTGGCGTGGGGAGCGCGCCCGCCCGCTTCAGGGTCGCCCCCGCCGACCTGGCGTTCCACGACGTGACCGACCTCACGATCGATCTCGCCTGGCCCGACGCCGGGGGGCAGGTGGCGGTGTCGCTGCCCTCGATCGACGCCATCGCCCGGGAGCGCGTGGCGGATCAGCGGGTCCACCTCGACCGGCCGTACTACCGCTGGGAGATCCGCTTCAACTGGCCCGCGGGGGGCGCGATCCGCTTCTCGGCCACGGGCTTCACGCAGACCCTGCGCGCCGCGCCGGCGTTGCTCGAACAGCAGCACCTCGGCCGGGGGGAGCGGCGTCCCGGCGGGGGTTGAGCCCGGCCCGGTGGGGGGTGAGCCCGCCCCGGCGGGGGCCGAACCCGGCACCACCGCCGATCGTTCGCTCGCGATCGCGTCGAAACAACTCCTCGGACGCCGGGCGCGCAGCGTGGGGCGTCGCTGGTGTCGATCCGGCTGGCTCTCCACTTGCAAATCGCCGACGAAAACGCCGGACGGGCGAACCAGCGCACGAGAGGAGGCATACATGAGGCACGCCGAACCGAAGACCGCCACCCCCGAACCGACGCGAACCCAGCGCCCCGCCCCCGCTCCTCCACCTCCGCCTTCCCGCGGTCCCTCCGCGTCGCCGATCGCCATCGCGGCGGGACCCGCGGGGCGCGCCCTGCTCGCGCTCGCCGCGCGTGGCGGCTGGTGGGCGGGCGACCAGGTCATCGAGGCGCTCGCGTCGTGGTCGCCTGAGGACGATCAGGCCTACCGGGAGGATTTCCGCGACTCGGACGGCGGCGCGCACCACTACGAGGAGGCGCGTATCGGGTATGTGCTCGGACACATCGCGGGGCAGAACCCGACGTACTGGTGCAAGCCGTTCGAGGAGATCGACCGGATCCTCGGCGCCGGGTCGGAGGGGGCCGGGATCGATCACGCCCGCCTGCTTCCCTACATGAGGGCCGGGTTCGAACGCGCGCGATACCGCTGGGGGCGATTCCTTTCGCCCGAGCGGTGAGCAGCCGACCGCCGGGCTACGACCGGCGTGGAACGGTCGTACATTGCCGCTGATGCCCGCGACCGCGTACGAGCGCCTCCTGGTCTGCTACGTCCCCGCGATCGACCTGCGGCAGGTGGCCGCCGGCGAGTTCCCGCATGTCGGCCGCCTCCTGTCGACGGGGCCGGCGGTCCGGTTCCGCACGCAGCCGAGCATCGACCAGCTCGCGACCCTGTTCACGGGCACCTATCCGCACGAGCACGGGCTGTGGGGACCCCGGCTCAGGCCCGACTGGCGGAGCCGGACGCCGGGCCAGCGTCTCGCGGACCTCCTGCCCGATATCGTGACGACCACCATCCAGTGCGCCCGGTACGCGCTCGGCGAGCCGATCGATCTGGCGACCATGCCGCCCCGCCGCCGTCGCCGGTTCGAGTGGCTGCGTCTGAACATCAAGGCCGTGCACGACCTCGACCGCGTCCTCGAGCCGATCAACGGTCGGCCGACCGTCTACACGGCGGTCGGCGCCGACCGCAGCCGGTACACGTACCAGGACGACTTCTGGGATCTGGACGGTCTGCTCGAGACCGTCGGGAACGGCGACTTCGCGTTCGAGCTGGTCGACGCGCACTGCCTCGATCATCTCCAGCACTGGAACATGGGCGACCGGGAGCGGATGCACGGCTTCTACCGCGGGGTCGATGACTTCGTGAGGGCGCTCGAGGCGAAGTGCCGGAGCCGCGGCATCGGCTTCGTCGTGCTGTCGGATCACGGCATGGAGCCGGTCGATCGGGTGATCGACCTGCGCCCCGCGCTCGAGGGCCTGGACGCGCCCGCGGACGCCTACGACGTGTTCATCGAGAACACCAGGGCCACCCTCTGGCTCCACGAGGCGGACGCGGGGGCCCGCCTGCTCGACGGCCTGCGCGCGAGCGACCTCGGGATCCTGCGCACGCGGGAGGACATGCGCGCGTACGACCTCGTGTTCGAGGACGACGCGTACGGCGCCGCGTACTTCTACGCGCGGCCGGGGTCCACCTTCTTCCCGAACGACTTCCACCAGCCGCTCGCATCGCTGATCAAGACGCTCTCCGACCGCCAGCAGAGGCGGCGGTTCCGCACCCCGTGGCACCAGGCCGATCACGGCTATCTGCCGGACCACGACTCGGAGCTCGGGTTCATGGCGCTCGCCGCCGACGGCTACGAGCCCATCGACGAGTTCGTGACCCTCATCGACATCGCCCCGACGCTGCTCGACCTGCTCCACGTGGCCCCCCCGGAGAGCATGAAGGGAACCGCCGCCTTCCGCCCCCGGAGGACGTGAGCCGCGACGCGGGCCCCGCGTGGCGCGCGCTCGTCGCCCTGGGCCGCGTGGGGCTCGCGGCGGCGATCCTCGCCTATCTGCTCCGCGCCTCCTCCCCCGGGCGCGTCCTCGACGCCGCCCGGTCGGTGACGCCCGCGGCCCTCGTGGCCGCCTTCCTGTTCGCCCTCCTCGCGCAGGTGCTCGTGGCGGATCGGCTGCGGCGGGTGGTCGAGGCGCTCGGCATGCGGCTCTCCACCCCCGCCCTCCTCGAGATCAACCTGGCGACCGTGTTCTACGGCCTCGTGCTCCCGGCGGGGAACGTGACCGGGACCCTCGCCCGTTTCTACAAGCTGTCGAGGCGGGAGCGGAACTACGCCGGCATCGCGGTCGCGCTCGGATACGAGCGCCTGGTCGCGACGGCCACGCTGTGCGTGGTGGGGATCGGGTTCTGGCTCCTCGACCGGGGCGCGCCATGGCCGCCGCTCGCGCTCATGGTCGCGGCCTTCGCCGCGCTCCTCGTCCTGCACGTCGCGATCTTCGGGGGCTCCTCCGGTCCGCTGGATGGCATCCGACACGTCTTCGGCCGGCTCCTGCCGCGGCGCGCGGCCTCCCTCCGCGAAGCGCTGCGCGACTCGAGGGGGCTCCCGCGGCCCACCGTCGTCGCGGTGGCCGGCCTGAGCCTCCTGACCCACGCCCTCGGCATCGCCGCGTTCGGGGTGGTCGCGGGCGCTCTGGATCTCGAGCTGTCGATCGCCACCGTCGCCTGGACGCGCTCGGCGGCGCTGCTGGTCGCGATCCTCCCGATCAGCGTCGCCGGTCTGGGCGTCCGCGAAGGGGCCATGGTGGCGCTCCTCGCCCCCTACGGCGTGCCGACGGCGGACGCCCTCACCTACTCGCTGCTCGCGTTCGTCACCACCGTGCTCGCGGTGGGCGCGGTCGGCGGGCTGACCGAGGCGAGGCGGGTGCTCCGTTGAGCGTCGCCGGGCCTCGGTCGCCGCGCAGCACGGCGAGCGGGTCCATGCGCCCCGCGCGGCGGGCGGGCAGATGGGTCGCGACCACTTCCCGACCGCGACGCCGAGGCCGGCGGGCCCGGTGAAGCATCACGGTCGGGCGAACTCGAGGAAGCGGTGCCCGTCCAGCTCGCGCTCGCAGGCGAAGCGCGGCTCGAGCGAGTACGCGAAGCCGGGCGCGTCGAGCACGAACGAGTGGTATTCCCCGCGCTCGCCGGCGACGTCCACGCCCTTCCGGTCCGCGAGCTCGGCGAGGAGGGCGCCATCGAGCTCCCGTCCGAGCCAGGCCGGGTCCCCGAGCTCGAGGTTCACGCTCGTGATCACGGTCCGGCCGCCGCGCTCGAGGAACTCCCGCGCGAGCGCGCCCGGGTCCTCGTCCCACAGCGGCTCCTCGTGCCGGAACCCCGCCTTCGTCGTGTGCATGCGGTACCAGTCGCTCACGTCCCGGAGGTGGATGTTCCCGAACGCGGTGATCCCGACCCCGGCCCGCTTCAGGCGATCGAGCGCGACCTGGAACGCGGCGGCGAACCCGCGCTCATCCACCCCCTCCTGCACGAGCTCGAGACCCAGGGCCTCGGCCTGACGGGCGATCCACCGTGCCGGCACGCCGTGGAAGCGCACGAGCCCGGTGGAGCCCTCGTACAGGTTGAAGAGATGCGTGACGCGCAGACCCCGGTCGCGGACGCGGAGGAGGGCGAGCGTCGAGTCCTTGCCGCCGGACCACGCGACCGCGGCCGGGATCCCTCCGGAGCCCATCGTCGGCGCGGGCGGCTATGTCGGAAGGCCGTCGCGGATCGTCGACTTCACGTCCTCGACGAGGCTGTCCCACTCGGCGTCGTCCTTCTTCGTGACCGTGATGAAGTTCTCCACGAACAGGAGCGCGCGGACCCCGGGCAATGCGAACAGCCGGGACGCGAGCGCGTCGTCGGCGGCGGATTCCGCGTCGAAGTAGCTGCGGCTGCCGCCGCCGGGGAGCTCGCGGTCGAGCACGAACTTCGCCGCGTTGGGGTTCGGCGTGCCGTGGACGGTGATCTGGATCTCGGACATCGGCGCGGGTCGGGTCCGGCGGTTCCGGAGTGGCGGATCTCGGGATCGACCCACTTTTCTTACGGCATGCGGCGTTCCGGGCGCAACCCGTGCGCGCCGGCGCAGTCGGGTCGGCCGAGGAGCCACCCGAGCGCGCGCTCGAACTGGGCGTCGGGCCCCGTGTCGGCGCGCTCGACGATCTCGTCCGGCCGCACCTCGCGCGGATAGGGTCGCCCCGTCCGGTCGGCATCCAGACCAATGGTGATCACGAGGTTCGCGTCGTCGGGCAGCCGGAAGCCGTCGTTCACGGTCGACACGCCTCCCGTGGGGAGCCCGAAGAGACGGGTCTCGGGACGTCCCCTGAACGCGATCGCGACGGCCTCGCCGGAGCTCCCCGTCCCACCGTCGACGAGCACCGCGACCGGTGGCGTCCCCTGGAGCTCGTAAGGCTCGCCGGAGACGGTCGCCCCGACGAAGCCTTCTCCCGCGCCCACCCCGTGCACGCCGGCCTCGCCGTCCGCGTAGTACCAGCGCCCGAACACGCCCTCGCGGCCGAGGAAACTCCCGAGCTCCCCGCTCTCGCCGAGCACGGGCCCGATCCCGGCCAGCATCGGCCACATGTTCCCCCCGCCGTTCCCGCGCAGGTCCACGATCCAGCCGCAGGGACGCGCGGCGTCCTGCTCGCGCACGAGCGCGTGGACCCGATCGGCGAACTCCTGCAGCGGCAACCCGCCGGTGCGGGGGATCACGACGCTCGCGAGCGTCCGCCCGCCGCGGGTCTCGAGGCTTCCCGCCGGCTCGCGCCGGTCGGAGAAGGGAGAGGGGAGGAATCCGGAGGCGCCGCCCCCGGCATCCTCGTCGAGGAGACCCCGTGCGCGCAGGCGCTCGATCTCGCGCGCGCGAAGATCGGCGGAC
>Ga0299907_10002631_pt1 | contig 11178 bp, 14 predicted proteins | sample RVTome_16_FD_198680 | JGI IMG/M metagenome (GOLD analysis project Ga0299907, IMG submission 198680) | Soil microbial communities from uranium-contaminated site in the Upper Colorado River Basin, Wyoming, United States - RVT152D67 (version 2) ...
GTCACCGGAACCTGACTTATGCCTGAATGGACGAACCGCTTGAATTCGCGGTCCGGAATGCCGCTCCACCCCACCCAACTCCCCTTGGTGCGTTGCAGGATCGGGGTCAACGCGGAGACGAGGCCACCCGGGCTGGTGTTCCAATCACCGGTGGCTTCGTCGTAGGCGACCGGAAGACGATTGGCCACGACGACGACCCTGCTTTGGCTCGCTGGCATGGGCTCAACCTATCGCGCCCTGACGCCCAAGGCATACTGTGCCTTCAATGAGCGCTAGTGGAGGAACGAAAGCAATCGTCGCCGCCATGCTGGCCAACGCTGGGATCGCCGTTGCGAAGTTCGTGGCCTACCTGGTGACCGGATCCGCGTCGATGTTGGCGGAGTCGATTCACTCCGTGGCGGACACCTCGAACCAGGGACTCCTTCTCCTTGGTGGAAAGCGGGCACAGCGGGTGGCCGACGACCGCCATCAGTTCGGATACGGCCGGGAACGATACTTCTGGGCATTCGTGGTGGCCATGGTCCTCTTCGCTCTGGGTGGGGTGTTCTCGATCTACGAGGGAGTTGAGAAAATCCGTCATCCCCACGAAGTGGAGGCGTTGGGTTGGGCGGTTGGCGTTCTGGTGTTTGCAATCGTGGCCGAAACTGTGTCATTCCGGACCGCGATCGTGGAATCACGAAAAGTCAAAGGCGATACGACGTGGTTGGACTTCATTCGCCGCTCACGAACCCCGGAGCTTCCCGTCGTGCTTCTGGAGGACGCAGGGGCACTGATCGGGCTGATTCTCGCCCTGATCGGGGTAGGTCTCGCCGCCTTGACCGGGGATGTCGTCTGGGATGGCGTTGGCACGTTGAGCATCGGCATCCTTCTCGTCGTCATCTCGATCATGTTGACTGTCGAGATGAAGTCGCTTCTGATTGGGGAGGCGGCCACGAGCGAGCACATCGAGGCCATGAGTCGGGCGGCGGCGGGTGTTCCCCTGGTGAACCGGGTGATCGATCTCAAGACCCAGCACATCGGGCCCGAGGAGCTGTTGGTGGCCGGGAAGGTGGAGTTCAAACGGAGTCTGACCAACCCCGAGTTGGCTGACGCCATCGACCAAGTCGAGGCGGCGTTACGTGGGGCAGTTCCTCTGAACATGCAGATATACCTCGAACCTGACCTCTTCGACGCAGATCACGCCGATTCGGCGGACTGCCACCTCTCTCCCTGAGACGACGCCTCAGGCGCCCCAGTTCGACCTTCCGATCGGGTTGGGTACCGATCTCGTATCCGACACATTCAACGATCTTCGGATTGCACCCCACGCTGCATCGGTTGGAGTCGCACTTTCCTGTGGCCTCGGCCGTCCGCGGCCACGTATAGTTCCGATGGGCAGGCAGGGGGAAAGGAAGCGAATGAACGTCAAGCACAGCTTGGCTCTGATCGTGATCGCCGCCCTGATTCCGATGTTCGCGGCGACGGCGGTGGCTGTTCCGTCGGGTGCGGTCGTGGCACCCGCAGACAACGCCACAGTCGAAGTGCTCGAGTCGAACTCGGACTTCGTGAATCACATTCACGTCTGGGGGCCTCATGCAGACCTTGAGGTAACCGACGACGAAACGGGCGAAACCCGAAGTCTCACGACGAAAGCCGGCAAGGAGATCAAACTCGAGATACGTTCGACCCTTGGAGGTGTCGAGCAGGGAATCTGGCGGTCCGGGCCTGCGGAGCGCAACCCGGACGGGGCGGTCCACGCCATAGTCACAGCGAATCTGGACGGATCATGTCTACTCGTCGAATTCGAGGACACGGAGGCGTCGGGGTGGGCGGACGATCCGGATGAGCCGAACTACGTAGACGCGGTGTTTTGGGTCTACCCGGATTCGCTCGACTTCGACACTTCGCAATGCCCGGAGCCAGCCAGTGTCTGAGGGAGCAAACCCGAGGAATTGCTGAGAGGCAGATCCGTCGTCGTCGGCCAAAGACGAAGTTGTCGGAGCCGTCATCGCCGTGACCGGACAGGGCTAATCCGGACGTCTGCCGTCCGCTATTGGGTCTACTCTGCGCACGTGGCTGAGTACACGGTTCAACCTCTCGGTCCCGACAGCTGGGAGGCCTTCGCCCGGCTAGTCGAGAAGCACAATGGCGTCTGGGGTGGGTGCTGGTGCCTCTCCTTCCATCCGAAGTCTCCTGACATGGGTCAGAGCGTCGAGGGCAATCGGGCGGTGAAGCAGCGCTTGGTAAATGAGGGTCAGGCGCACGCCGCCTTAGTCTTCGACGGTGATGCCGCCGTCGGGTGGTGCCAGTACGGCACCCCGGAGGAGTTGCCGCGCATCACTCACCCCAAGGAGTACGAGACCCTCCTCGTCGAAGTCCCGGACTACCGGCTCACCTGCTTCTTTGTGGACCGGGACTATCGGCGCGGTGGCGTGTCCGTGGTCGCCCTGCGGGGCGCCCTCGAGCAGATTGCGAAAGCGGGCGGTGGAGTTGTAGAGGCATACCCGTACGACACACAGGGGAAAGTCAACGCCTCGTTCCTGTACAACGGCACCCGGAGCCTATTCGAGCAGGAAGGCTTCACGTATATTCGGCCCAAGGGCAAGAACCATTGTGTAGTGCGCTCGAAGATCCCGCCAAGCTGAACAGGAGAAGCGCATCACCTGTCCCGACGTTCTGAGTCGGACACCGATTCAAGCGACCTTCAGGAAATTGATCAGCTCGTCCACTCGTAACGGGGCTCTGTCATTCGGTACTCCCGCAACAATGCGATCCCAGGACCACAAAGTCGTGCGAACGAGGCGCCCTCGAAGGACTTCCTCACTCCCCCGACGGTGTATGAAAAAACCCATTCGAGAGCACAGACATCGCCGGAAACCAGCAACGACGTGATGTCCCAACCATCGATGGTGTTTCCTTCGGCGAACCATGACTGGATCCATCGCTTGATCTGCTCTTTTCCACGGTAAGTCGGCCCGTGCGACTCGATGATGACGCAATCAGTTGAAAGCGTGCTCAGAATCGCGGCAGAGTCAGCCGCCTTCCACCCCTCCACGTAGCGCCTCACCAGACCGCTGGCAACAAGGTCTCCCGTCATGGGTCTGACCATACAAAGCGGGGTGTTGGTTCTCGCGTCCGATGTGACGTGCATGACGAGTCGGGGCTTTACGGTGTGACCGTGGATCGAGCCACCATCTTCGGTGAGGTCGCCGAAACCTACGACCGACGACGGCCTCAATATCCCTCGGCAATGTTCGACGATCTCGTTGCCGCAACTTGTCTTTCGCCGAGGTCGCCCGTGCTTGAGATCGGTTGCGGCACAGGCCTCGCCACCGTCGAACTGGTACGCCGGGGGTTGGACGTGACCGCCGTGGATCCCGACCCACGGATGCTGCAGGTGGCGCAACATCGTCTCGCCGCCCACAATGCCCGGTTCGTTGAGGGACGATTCGAGGACTACGACGGCGACGCTCGGTCGGTCGGCATGGTCTTTGCAGCCGGGTCCTGGCACTGGGTCGACGCTGAACTCAGTCTGCCCCTGGCAGCATCGCTCCTTCAGGACGGAGGGACCCTGGCGACCTGCTGGAACCTGCCACGCCCCGAGGACCTCCCTCGCCCACCCGGATTGGAAGCCACCTACCTCAAGCTCGCCCCAGAACTTGCTGCCGTCGCTAGCCAGGTGAAGAATCGCACCCAACGGCATCGTCGTGAGGCGATCGCCACATCCAGCTACTTCACCGAGCCCAAGTCATTCAGCTACCGCTGGACACAGACGCTTTCAACGGCAGAGTACTGCGACCTCCTGTCGACGCACTCCGACCATCGCATGCTGGGTCCTGACCGCCTCACCGAACTCCTGACGGCCATCGCCGACTCGGTCGACCTGAACGGCGGAACGCTGCAACTTGCATATGAAACGGTCCTCTACGTTGCTTCCCGACAAATCCGAAAGTAAGGCGTTCCGCGCCATTGGTGGTACTCGGAACCACCAGGTGACCGGGTGGTTCCGACCCGACGGACATCGGGGAGTCGGAGTCCGAGGAGCCGGCCGCCATCGAAATAACACAACCTGAAGCTGCGTGCACCGAGAGCCACGGGCCCAGCAGTGAGAGGGAGAGCAAGGTCGCGAAATGCGAACACCGATCACCGCGGTGATGGGTTTTGCCGTAATGAGCGAACCGCCGGACGTAACAGTCCAGGCCGATCCTCTGCGGGTGCGACTGGTACTCTGAAACCTCCTCCTGGGTCGAGCTGGCCTCAGACGGCAATCGGGCTGTGTCCGAGTCAAGGACAAGGGGCCCGTAATCCGTTCCGAGGACCGGTCGAGCCGTAGGTCACTCTCCACGGAGATTCGGGCCGACCCGGGTCGGTCGGTCTCGGTCTGCCGATCGCTAGAGCTCTGGCATCCGAATGGGCGGCGAATTGGACCACCGACGGGTCAACGACTGGACCTGTTTCGAGCTCACTCTCCCCCTTGCCGAGAGCACCACCGACCTCGCGAACACCAGCGGAGTGACGGATGTGATGGCGAGGTCGAGTCAATCGAGTCGATAGGCACTGCTCGCGGTCTTGTGGGCCCGGCAGGATTTGAACCTGCAACCGACGGATTATTAGTCCGCTAGTCCTACCTCGCTGACCAGGGAATCCGCTCCGATCCGCAGCCGCTGTTGCAAGGCTGTTGCAAGCCAGATGCGAGTTCGAGGGATATTGAAGCCGGTTGGTCCTCTGAGTTGGCGAGCTCGCCCTCGGACGCACACGTAGAGTGGCCGACAGGATCACCGAAAGCCGCACGTACGTGCCGATCTGTTGCGGTTTGAGATATGGGCGATACCGCTCGGGATCTGTTGATCTGCGCTAGTCGCACGATCAGGGTGGCAACCTATGGCAAGACCTTGGTCGCGATCCCCCGAAGCATGACCGATCGGAACACGATCTCCTCCAGTAGCGGCGCCACTATGAGGCTTGAATTGATCGCCCAGAGCGAGATCTCGGCAATTGGTCGGACATCCGTCCAGATCGGATAGACCGGATCGTCCCAGCCGAAGATCAGCCTCAGGCCCAACGTGGTCGACGCGCTGAGGACCCATATGGCCAATCCCACTACGACCCCGAGCAGGACCAAGCCGCGTGGCCTTCTGGCCAAACAAGGCTCGTCTGCTGGGTCGCGAACGAATGGCCAAATAAGCAAGCACAAGAATTGCTGTGATCAGCTGCCGAATGAGGTGCCCCATGAAGGTGGTGGGAAAGAAGGGTCGGGTGATACCCATCCCGACAACAGCCGCGAAGACAACGACGGCATCGAGAAGACTGAACGATGCAGCGGGTGCTGGACCGATCTCCGCCAGCTGGACCTGCTCCCCCGATAGGTCGTCACCCATTCGCTTGGCAACGGTCGCAATAAGCAACGGTCGGTCGAACTTCGGCTCTCGTAAGCGAATCGCGAGCCAGTTCAATATCTTCGACACTGGCCCCACCCGGTCCCCTCAGACCCCTCATGCAAACAGCCTACAGGCGAATCGTTGGGCTAATCGAGCATCGGAACCGCCTCAGCCAAGCGTAGGACAGCTGACCCGATCCAGCCGCCCCCGACCCAGAAGTGCATCGATCCCGGACGATCTCTGATGTGGGCGATTCCGCCCGAGATTGTTGACGGGTGGTTGAAGCTTCAGGTCGATGCCTGATGGTCATCCCGTAGCATTCCGCCAATGGAGCTACTCGAGCGAGACTCCATTCTTGAACATCTTGGATCTTTGCTTACCGACGCACGTCAGGGATCGGGTCGAGTGGTTGTGGTTCGAGGTGAGGCGGGAATAGGGAAGACATCTGTCGTCAAGGTCTTCTGCGATCAGGCCCGAGATGACGCTCACGTTCTGTGGGGCGGCTGTGACGATCTTCTGATTCCTCAACCGTTGGGTCCGATCTGGGACATGACCTTTGAAGAGCCCAACCTCAAAGAGTCGTTGCTCGCGGGCAGTCGCGGGGAGGTCTTTCAGGCTGTCTTCGAGTTGCTTGCTCGGTCGTTGCGACCGACCGTGATGGTGATCGAGGACGTGCACTGGGCTGACGAGTCGACGATCGACCTGATCCGGTATGCAGGTCGGAGAATCGACCAGACCCATGGCCTTCTCATTCTCACCTATCGGGATGATGTTGTGGCCCACCACTATCCGATCCAGGTCGTAATAGGTGATCTTCCGCCACGGGTAGTGGACCAGATCCGTCTTGAACCACTGACCGAGACCACGGTATCTCGACTCGCCGGGGAACTCTGGGACCCAGCCGAACTCTGGAGGCTGACCGACGGCAATCCATTGTTCGTCACCGAGCTGCTGGCTGCCGGTCGCGTTCAGGTGCCGGTCTCGATCAGAGATGCGGTGATGTCGAGGGTGCTCAGACTCAGCGCCCCTGGCCGAGAGTTGGTGGAGCTGGCTTCGGTCGTGCCGGGCCGGGTTGAACTGTCGGTGGTCCAAGGCATCTTGAGTGGCACCAGTGAAGCGATCGAGGAGTGTGAAAGTGCAGGGATACTCGAGGTTCACGGCAGCAATCTGGCCTTCCGTCACGAATTGATCCGCCGCGCAATCGAGAATGTGTTACCGGGAATTCGCCGGAGAGAGCTCAACATGACAGTCCTGGGCGCACTCGAAGCTCGTGGTGAGGATATCGCAGTCCTTGCTCACCTTGCACGCGAGGCTGGAGACGCCGATGCCATCCTGAAGTATCTTCCTCGGGCCGCACGACGGTCTGCGGAGTTGGAAAGCCACAGGGAAGCTCTATCACACCTCCGGGCTCTCGAACCGTTTCTCGACCACATGGACGTGGAGCAACTGGCCGACCACTACGACCTGTGGGCCCACGAGGAATACCTTGGGAACGGACCCAACGCCGTGGCGATCTCCAACAAGGCCATCGAACTCCGGAGAGAAGTCGGCGATCCCACCTCGATGGGCAAGACCCTTCTGCTGGCAAGCGAGATCAACTGGTTCAAGGGCAACCGGGATTCGGCCCTGGAGCTGGCCCGGGAAGCCGTTTCGGCGCTGGAGTCGATAGGCGGCGAGGATCTGGCCATGGCCTACTCGACTCTCTCGCGGTGGGCGATGGTCAACTCTGACCTCGATCAGACCCTCCACTACGCCGAGGAGGCCCTGGCGCAACTGGATGACGGCCCTAGCCCCGCTCGGGCCCACACCCTCATCAACCGCGGAACCATGATTGCCGGGATGGAATACCCCAAGGGCCTCGACGACCTCGAAGAGGGTTACCGAATGGCCACGGAGCTTGGTCTTCGAGAAGACCAGACACGTGCCGCCCACAACATCGGAACGACCGCACTGTTTGCCCTCGATGTCCGACATGCCAAGCAGTGGCTCGAGAAGTCGTTTCAGCTCGCCGACGAGGCTGAGATGCCAGGCACGAACGAGGGAGTGCTATCGAGACTTGGGCTGATCGATGCGCTGTTGGGGAACTGGGACAGCGCCGAGGCGACAGCTCGGTTGGGACTGGAGGATCCTGCTGCGGGGATCCACAAGGTTATCGCCGCGTCGGCTCTCGCCCGGATCCTTGCGAGAACAGGGCGACGCGAAGCCATTGACCTGGCTGGAGATGCCTGGAAACAGGCCCGGAGATCGAAGGAGCCACAATTCCTGAGCCCAGTAGGGTCCGTTCTCGTCGAACTCAACTGGCTTGGCACCAGCCTCGATCGAAAGTTGATCCAGGAAATCGTCGATTTCTACAACCGCCACATAACCAGTCCGGCTCCGATCCGAATTCTCAGCGAGCTGGCGTTCTGGCTGTCAGCAATTGGCGAGATCGACGAAGTGCCGGAGACGGCACTGGAGCCGTTCGTCCTCCTCGACCGAGGTCGATGGAAGGAGGCTGCAGCCTTCTGGGAGGAGCGGGAGATCCCATACGAGAGAGCGTTGTGTCTCACCTTCGGTGACATCGGGGCCAAACTCGAGGCCCTAACGATTCTCGACCGATTGGGAGCGACGCCCCTGGCCACCAAGGTGCGGAGCGAGCTCAAATCGGCAGGAGTGAAAGGTATTCCCAGGCGCCCACGCCAGGCGACACGCGAAAGCCCTCTCGGGCTGACACAGAGACAGACCGATGTGCTCGAGTTGCTCTCCGAGGACTTGACCAACGCTGAGATAGCCGATCGACTCTTCATCTCGACCCGTACGGTCGACCATCACGTGGCCGCCATTCTCCACAAGCTCGGAGCCAACAACCGAGTCGATGCTGTGGCCAAAGCACGCGAGGCACACGAAGTCTCCTAGGCACCTGCTGTCGTAGATAGGCAATCGCATCACTCATATAGGTAGAGACTGCTGATTCGCATCGAGCAAGTCGTCCGTACCTTCAACGTCAGATGACCAAGCCCGAGGAGAAGAAGCAGTGCTCATCGACAACGACTTCGTGAAGGCCGAACACGACTACCGGAGACAACGACTCTCTGAGCTCTATCCCGCGCAGAGAAGACGCCGATCAGGCCCCTACACCGCGGCCAAACAGAAGAAGCCTTGGAACCAGATCGTTGTGAAGGTGCGTAAGGCTGCAGCTGAATGAGCACTTCGACCGATAGACCTCTCGGAGCTTCCGCGGAATGGAAGAGACAGCAGCCCCGACATCATGAGTCTCTCAACGGTCAAGTCGTTTCAAGAGGCCGACCGCATACATGGAATCACACCAAGAGGTGCCCCAAGTTACGCCCCACATTTCGAACAGGAATGCCATCCCTGGTTCTGATGGGCAGACTGCTGGTGCTGAGACACATGGTGTTGGCAGCTTGTGGAACTAGCACGTCGGTCACGACGTCAGGCAGTCTCGATCCTGGACAGACCACAACCTTGGCCGATGCATCGACGACCGACCCTCCGCCGGAGGCAACAAGCCCTGGACCGTCAGGAGAGAACACCGCATCAATCCCACCGTCGGCCTCCTTTGAGGACATTGCAGGGGCCTACCGGGTGATAGACCCCGGTGGTGTGGGGTTTTTTTTTGGATCATGGACGATGGGACCCTGCACTGGGCGCCTAGCGAGGATGGTCCGGAGATCGTGCTCAACGCCAGGTTCGAGGGGACAAGTGTCTTGGTAACGGATCCCGACTGCGGTGAGAGCGTCGTAGGCATTTACGAGTTTCACCTGCTGGAAACTGGCGACCTGGAGGTGGTCTTGATTGAGGATGCCTGTCCAGGTCGTGCCGACAACGTACCGGGGATATACGCTCCGGTGGAGTAGGGAAGCGTGGACGTCAGCAACACCAACCCTGGTCGATCCCATCGACCGACCGTCTGAATAGTCACAGCGCATAACGCGCGCCGCACAATGACCGATCCTGCCGACTCACCAGTCCGGGAACCGGCACTATGCGCTACCGGATCTGACATCGGCATTGCGGAGAATGCGACACTAGGTGTCATGGTCGACGGGGACCTCGCTGACAAGCAGCTCGACGTGTACATGACACGGGAGGGTCCGTGGAACCCGGAGCATGGCGACCTCGAGATACCCGAGGATTGGGACTTCCTACCGTCTGGTGATGCATTCGTTACACGTCGGGTGATGGCGGCGGGGACATTCTGGGTTGCGTGGCGTCCTCGAGGAAAGAACCGGCCACATCGACGCCGGCTCGGTCTCTGGGCTCCGAAGACGCCCATCGAGGAGGCGTGGGCAGAATCTGCTGTCACCGAAGCGGAGCGCGCCAGACAGCGCGAGCGAGGCGCGAAATCGCGGGAACGGCAGGAGGTTGTCTATCGCGACGAACTCGCCGACGCCATTCGCCGGTTCCTGGACTTTGCTCCCGAACACAGCGAACTCACCGAAGAGATTGCCGCAGAAGCAGCCACTCGGGCGGCCGTGATGGGGAGCGGCCGGGTTGGGCGCACCCGGACCCTCTCGTTGGACGAGCGTGCAGTTTTGGCTGCCCGGGCGCTGATACGACATCGATACACGAGTTATGAGGATGACCTGTTCGATGCGTCGATGGAGGACCCCTGGGATGAAGAGTTCTGGTATCGAGAAATCAAAGCCGAGGCTCAACGCGCAGTCGATGACTTCCTCCACCAGCATCGGAAGGAGGAGCGCGACCCTCCCAAAGAGAACCGCTCAACCGGAGTTTGTGTCACACCTGTGTCACATCGTTGAGGGAAGACGGTGTCTTCAGCCGCTGGCTTCGGCTTCGTCGACGAGCTGGTAGAGACGCCTACGGGGCACGCTAGGACTGCCGTGCAGCTTGGATACTTGCGGAGCCAGGTGGTCGGCGACGTCGTCCAGCCCAACGGGACCACGCCGCCGAAGGAGACCAGCACGCCCGCAGCTACCTCTTCCAGATGCTCCTCAACCGCAACACCCAGTAAGCCACTCCATGAAATTCGATTACCCCCATATCCAGAAATCACTTGACGCGATTACCCCGATAGGTGATGCCATTCCCGGGCACCCCCTCAAATGCTCGTTATCCGCCCGAGAACGTTGATCTGTTGTAGACAGATCCCGTGATATCAAGCTAACTTGATAAGTATGGATCCGGTGATTGTGGCGAGCGCCCGCAAACACGGGATCCCCGACAATGACATGCTTCACGCTTACAGAAACCCAATCCGAGTGTTCGAGCTGAACGATCTCATCATGCTGATCGGAGGAGACGAATCAGGACGGATGCTCGAAATCGGAGTCGCTGCCGCCGAAGGCATCGAGTTCATCGTCCATGCTATGCCCGCCCGCGACAAGTTCTTGAGGTGACATCAATGCCCCGCTCGATCCAGGAGATACTCGACCAAGCCGACGAACTCGCCAAGAGGTTCGAGGACTATGAGCCCGGCGAGGGCGACCAGGCGCCTGTCGAGGAGTATCTACTACGACGTGCTGCCTTGACCCGGGCCCGTAGCGAACGCGAAGTTGTCGACGCGGTCACCGTGGCGCGTTCATCTGGAATGCCGTGGAACAAGATCGGCGAAATCCTCGGGACGTCGGGTCAAGCGGCACAACAGCGATACGGAACCGTTGTCGAGCAGACTTGAGAGCACGTTCTTCCAAATCCTTGCCCCGCACGCATACGTCTGGCGGTCTCAGGGGGTCATTGCAACGCTTCGGCGAGTTTCTGTGATGGTGTCATCCATCCGAGCGTCTGTCTAGGCCTCGAGTTGAGCGAGTAGGCGGCTTCGTCGAGCTGGTCTTGGCTGAGTGTGGCCATGTTGGTGGTC
>Ga0299907_10002632_pt1 | contig 11176 bp, 11 predicted proteins | sample RVTome_16_FD_198680 | JGI IMG/M metagenome (GOLD analysis project Ga0299907, IMG submission 198680) | Soil microbial communities from uranium-contaminated site in the Upper Colorado River Basin, Wyoming, United States - RVT152D67 (version 2) ...
CCTACACCCAGGCCCTCATGCTGGCCGGCGCCCCCGACGGCGTGACCCGCGACCCGGCGCGCGCCCGGCGCACGCTCGAGCAGATCCAGGAGCTCGCGCGCGCCCGGCCCACCGTGTACCTGCCCTCGCACGATCCCGACTCCGCCCGGCGCCTGAAGGCGATGGAGCCGGTCGCGCGCGGTCGCGGGCGGCTCTCGGTCGTCGAGTCGCGCTCGCTGGCCGGGTGAGGCCCGCTAGGCGGGCGGGGATGGCCGGCGCCGCGCGGGTCAACCGCGGCGGTAGAGCCGCGTGGTCAGCGGCGCGAACACCGCGGTCAGCGCCGCGGCGGTCGCCACCACGATCGCGACGTCGCCAGCCTGGGCGTTGCCGTCCATCAGCCCGCGCGAGGCGGTGGCGAGGATCGAGATCGGGTTGACGTCCACGAAGGCCTCGAGCGCGCTGGGCAGCGTCTCGGGCTCGACGAAGACGTTGCTGAGGAAGGTCAGCGGGAAGATCCCCATGAACCCGGCGTTCATCACCGCGTTGGGCGAGCGCATGACCAGCCCGAGCGTGGTGAACACCCACGACAGGCCGAAGGCGAACACGATCACCAGCGCCAGCGCGGCGAGCACGCCGGGCACTCCGGCGTCCGGGCGGAAGCCGAGGGCCACGCCGAGGACGACGATCACCGTGCCCGCGACCAGGTAGCGCACGCTGTCGCCGAGCAGCGAGCCGACCAGGGGCGCGGCCCGCGGGACCGGCAGCGAGCGGAAGCGGTCGACGACCCCCTTGGTCATGTCGGTGTTCAGCGAGACCCCCGAGTACACGGTGGTGAACAGCACCGACATCACGAGGATGCCCGGCAGGATGTAGTCGAGGTACTCGCCGGTGGACCCGGCGATCGCGCCGCCGAACAGGTAGGTGAACATCAGCACGAACATCACCGGCGTGATCGTCGCGTCGAGCAGCTGCTCGGGCACGTGCTTGACCTTGAGCATCCCGCGCCAGCCGAAGGTCAGCGTGGCCGAGACGGCGCTCGCGCGCGGCGGGCGCGGGGTGGCAGCCAGCGCCCGGCGCAGCGCCGCGGCGCGGGGCGCGGCGGCCGGCGGGGCGGGGGTGCCGGGGGCCGAGCTCACGCCGCGCGCTCGCGCTCGGGGCCGAGGGCGTCTTGCGCCGTCTGCTCCTCGGCGGGACGGCCGGTCAGGGCCAGGAAGACCTCGTCGAGGGTGGGCTGGGCCAGCGAGAAGTCGGCGACGCCGGCCCCCGAGCGCGCCAGGGCGCCGAGCGCCTCGGCCGCGCGGTCGCCGTCCGCGCACGGCGCGGACAGGGCCGCGGGCTCGGGCTCCAGGTGCACGGTGCCCAGCTCGCGCTCGAGCACGCCCGCGGCCTCGGCGCGCTGCGCGGGGTCCAGCAGGCGCACCTTCAGCGCGCCCGAGCCGACCGAGGCCTTGAGCTGCCCGGGCGTGCCCTCGGCGATCACGCGCCCGTGGTCGATCACCGCGATGCCCTCGGCGAGCTGGTCCGCCTCGTCGAGGTACTGGGTGCACAGCAGGATCGTCGTCCCCTCCTCGACGAGCGCGCGGACGATGTCCCACACCTGGTTGCGCGAGCGCGGGTCCAGGCCGGTCGTGGGCTCGTCCAGGAACATCAGCCGCGGCGTGACCACGATGCTCGCCGCCACGTCGAGGCGGCGGCGCATCCCGCCGGAGTAGTGCTTGACCAGCCGCCCGGCCGCCTCCTCGAGGCCGAAGGCGTCGAGCAGCTCGGCGGCGCGCGCCCGGGCGGCGTCGCGCCGCAGGCCGAGCAGCCGGCCCAGCAGCACCAGGTTCTCGCGCCCGGTGAGGTCCTCGTCGACGGAGGCGAGCTGCCCGGTGAGGCTGACCAGGCCGCGCACGGCGTCGGCCTCGTCGACGATGTCGTGGCCGAGCACGCGGGCCGAGCCGGCGTCCGGGCGCAGCAGCGTGGCGAGCATGCGGATGGTCGTGGTCTTGCCGGCGCCGTTGGGGCCCAGGACCCCGTAGACGGAGCCGCGCGGCACCGCCAGGTCCACGCCGGCGACCGCTCTGGTGTCGCCGAACGACTTGACCAGGCCCGTGGCCTCGATCGCCAGCCCGCGTTCGATCATGGCCCCATGATCGCGAATCGGGCGCGCCGGCCGGGGCTCGCCGCGTCGGGCGGGGCGCTCAGCGCGCGTCGAGCGCGGCCCAGCCCGCGCCGGCGCGCCGGTGGGCGAGCCACACGTCCCCGGCCTCGGCCGCGCGGGCGCGGGACAGGAGGTCGTTCTCGCGCCCGGTCCGGGGCACGGCGAAGGCGGCGCCCGCCTCGGCGCAGCGTGCGGCGGCCTGGCGGAAGCGCAGGCGCCTGGTGACCGTCCAGGTCCCGTCCGGCGCCCGGCACGCGGCCGGCAGGCGCCCCTCGCAGCCGGCGGCGCGCCAGCGCGCGTCCGCGCCCTGCACCGCGCAGTCGCCCGCGGTCCCCGGCTCACCCGCCGCCCAGCTCCACACGACCGCCTCCAGCCGCGGGTCGGTCGGCAGCACCTGGTCGAAGTCGACGAGGTCGACGCCGCAGCGCGTCATGTCCGCCGCGGTCGGGGCGGTGATGCCGTTCTCGTAGTACGGCGCACCGCCGGGATCGACGGCCGCCGAGACCCAGGTCGCGTCCTCGTAGCGGCGGACCAGCGTCGTGTCGTAGACGCCGCGCGCCTCGCTGCCCTCGGCCGGGCACGCGAAGCCGCCGCTCCCGCTCTCGATGTGGGAGTCGTTCCAGTCGAAGATCGCCCCGCGCCACCCGGCGTCGCCGTCGCAGCCGCTGACGATCACCACCTGGGCGCCCGCCGCCAGGACGTCGTCGCGCGTGAGCGACAGGGGCAGGTCCGCGCAGCCCTCGCCGGCCGGCGGGCGGTAGACCAGCGAGCGCGCGCCGTCGGCGGACACGAAGGTCTCCTCGAGGACCCGGGCGGTCTCGGCGTGCCCGTCCGAGGGCGTGACCGCGCCGTCCAGGCGCGACGCGTCGACCTTGTCCTCGATGTAGAGCAGCAGCACCTGGTCCGGGTGTTCGCGCAGCCACCCGGCGACCGGCGCCATGACGTCCCCGAGCAGGCGCTCGGTGGTGCAGCCGGCATGCAGCTCGTCGGCGCCCCGGCCGTGGCAGACCACCGGCGCGAAGTCCCCGCCGGCGTGCGCGCTGCGCAGCCAGTGGACGTCGATCTCGAGCTTGCGCATGTCGATCCGCAGCTGGTCGCGCAGCGACAGCTGCTGGTTGGAGTCGGTGTGCGAGAGGGTGGGGAGCTCCTCGGGGGTGTTGAAGGAGTTGTGCGTCCCCAGCCACGGGGCGTTGGCGAACGGCACGTCGCCGCCCAGCTCGTACTGGAGCGCCAGGCGGCGGTGGACGTCGGAGGACTGGTACTCGTCGACCTCGGCGCGGATCACCCGGCGCCCGGCGGGCACGGTCGCGCACTGCTCGTCGCCGGCCGCCCCGGTGCGCCGGCACTCCGCCGACGCGCGCTCGCCGAGCTTCTCGGCGCCCACGCAGACGATGGCCGGGCCCTCGCTGTCGCGGCAGGCGTCGTCCACCGGCCCGGCGCCGGCCGCCGCCGGCAGGGCCAGCGCGCACGCGATCCACATCCCTGTGACCGCCGGCCCCCGGGCCCGGCGGCGCTCCGTTCCCCGCATCGCCGAACACAACGCGCGCGCGGCGCGAATCTTGCGCCGGCCTCAGCGCCGGACGATCCGGAAGCCCGTGGCCACCGGCCGCAGCCGCCGGCCGGCGGCGTCGCGCGTGGCGGCGGTGAGGCGGTAGGCCCCCGGCGCGAGCGCCCGGCGCCGCAGCCGGCCCGTGAAGGCGACGACGTTGCGCCCGCGGCGGGCGCGCCGGATGAAGGTGCCCACGTTGGTCAGGCGCGTGCAGGCCCGGCGACGGCGGTTGGCGCGCGTGCGCGCCACGCAGCGCCCGTTGGCGGCCCGGCGGCCGGCGCGGCGGCGGAAGACGTTCAGCGTCACCAGGCCGGCGCGCACCACCGTGTAGCGGATGCGGGCGCCGCGGCGCGGCCGGCGGGGCGCGGCGGCGATCGTCGCCGTGTTGCCGCGGGCGACCGCGAAGGCGCGCGGGGCGACCGCGAGCCTGGTCAGGCGCCCCGCGCCGGGGCCGCCGCCGGCCGCCCCGGACACGCCCTCCTCCTCGATCTCCTCCGTCCCCGGGGCCTCGGCCGGCTCCGGCGGCTCGACCGGCTCGGGCGGCGTCGGGGGCGGCTCCTCGGTGGGCTTCGCGTACGCGAGCGCCACGTTGTCGAAGTAGGCGTCGTTCGTGGCGCCGACCCGGCGCGTGGCGGTCAGGGTCACCCGGACCCGGCGCGTGCCGGCGGGGAGCGTCGCCGTCTGGAGGCGGCTGACGAAGGTGGTGGCGTTCCCGCGATCGGCGGGGGCGACCGGCCCGATCTGGACGACGCCCACCGCGGTGCCCTGCGCGTTGAGGAAGGTGCCGGTCACCGTGCCCTCGTCGGTCTCGGTCCCCCTGCCGCCCAGCAGGCCCGAGAGGGTGACGCCGGCGCGCCCGGTGTCGATCTCGGTCGCCTGCGCGGTCAGGTCGACGTCCTGGACCGCGGTCGAGACGCCGGCGGTGCCGCCGAAGAAGAAGCGCCGGCCGCCGTCGGGGCCGCGGACGCCTCCCACCGGGGCCCGGGACGCACGCGCCGGCGAGGCCACGGGCGGCAGGCTGGCCGCGGCCGGGAAGCCGGGCAGGCCGTAGCGCAGCACCGACATCCCGCCGTTGGTCTGCCAGCCCGGGACCGGATAGGCGACCTGGGTGAAGTACCCGCCGAAGCCGTCCTCCGCGCCTCCGTCCTCGAGCAGGGAGACCGGCTGGGCGCCGCGGTCGGCGAACGGCTGCCAGTCGAGCGCGAACCCGAACGGGTTGCGGTCGATCCCGATGACGAGGGCCGCGCCGGTGCCGTCCGCGCGCATCACCCAGACCTCGAAGGGCCTGGTGTCGCCTCTGCCGCGCCGCTGCGTGAAGGCGATGAAGCGCCCGTCGGGCGACCAGACCGGGGAGTACACGAGGTAGGGGTTGCGGTAGAGCCGGCGCACGTTGGTCCCGTCGGCGTTGGCGACCCAGATCTCGCCGCCGTTCGCGTAGGAGATCCAGATCAGGCGGCGCCCGTCGGGCGACCACGCGGGGTTGGTGTCGCCCGGGACACGGGCGGTCAGCCGGCGCTGGTTGGACCCGTCGGCGTTCATGAGGTAGATGTGGAACTTGTCGCGGTTGGTCTCCCGCGAGAACCACGCGATCGTCGTGCCGTCGGGCGACCAGACCGGCCCTCCGTCCTCGAGCGGGCGGAAGGTCAGCCGGCGCACGTTGGACCCGTCGGCGTCGGCGACGTAGATCTCGGTGGTGCCGGTCCCGTCGCGCCCGCTGGTGAAGAGGATGCTGCGGCCGTCCGGCGACCAGGACGGGCTGTTGTCGTAGCCGGAGCTGGGCGCGAAGCGGCGGACGTTTCGGCCGTCGGCGTCGGCGACGTAGATCTGCGCGCGCCCGGTGGCGTTGTTGACCCAGGCGACCTTCTCGCCGTCCGGCGACCAGGCCGGGCTGGTGTCCCGCCCGGGCCGGACGATGAGGCTGCGCGCGCGCCGGCCGTCGAAGTCGATCGCGAACAGGTCCGAGGTGGGCCCGGTCGAGAAGCCGATCTGGCCGTTCTGGCCCGGGAAGGCCGCGTGCGCGACCGGCGACCCGGCGAGGCCTGCGAGCAGCGCGAGCCCGAGCGCGGCCACCGACCGACGCAGGCCACGCCGCCGTCCCCGTGGTCCCGTTCCAAGGCTCACCGACGCGAGCGTAACGCCGCGGCCGGCCCGTGCCTAGGGCGTAAGCCGGGCGTAAGCCGCGGCTGCCAGGCTCGTAGGGGTGCGACCGCCCGCCCGCCCGCCTCCGCCGTCGAACGGGTCGATAATCGACCCCATGGCCGCGTCCGCGGGATCGCCGGGCTCGATCCTCGTCGTCGACGACGAGCCGACGATCGCCGAGGTCGTCGCGCGCTACCTCAGCCGCGCCGGCTACGAGACCCGCACCGCCGCCGACGGGCCGTCGGCGGTGGCGGCCGCCCGCGCCCTGCGACCCGACCTCATCGTCCTGGACATCATGCTGCCGGGCTTCGACGGCCTCGAGGTCATGCGCCGGGTCCACGAGGACCTCGAGGGTCGCGTGCCGGTGATCCTGCTGACCGCCAAGGGCGAGGAGTCCGACCGCGTGGTCGGCCTCAACCGCGGCGCCGACGACTACGTGGCCAAGCCCTTCTCCCCCGCCGAGCTGGTGGCGCGCGTGGACGCCGTGCTGCGCCGGGCCGGCGACGGCGCGGCGCCCGAGGAGCCGCTCGCCTTCGACGGGCTGGAGATCGACCCGGCGGCGCGCACGGTGCGCGCCGCCGGGCGCGACGTCGAGCTGACGCCGCGCGAGTTCGACCTGCTCCTCTTCCTGGCCCGCCATCCCGGCCAGGCCTTCAGCCGCGACGAGCTGATGGACCGCGTGTGGCGGTTCGCCTTCTACGCGGACACCACCACGGTCACCGTGCACATCCGCCGCCTGCGCGCCAAGGTCGAGCCCGAGCCGGCGAGCCCGCGCTGGCTGCAGACCGTGTGGGGAGTCGGCTACCGCTTCAGCGGCGGCGCGCGGTGAGCCGGTCGCTGCTCTTCGCCCTGGCCGCCGCGGCGCTGGCGGGCGCCATCGTCGGCCCGGTGTACGGCGCCGAGCCCGGGGCGGTCACCGCGGGCCTGGTGGGTGCGCTGTCGGCGCTCGGGCTGGCGGCCGCCCACGCGATCGCGCGGCGGCGCTCGCGCCGCCGGCTGCGCGCGCGCTTCGGCGCCGTGGTGGGCGTGGCGGTGGCGGTGATCCTGGCCGTCGTCCTGGCCGCCGCCGAGCTGATGTTCGTGTCCGACCACGACGCGCTGCTGCTCGGCGCCGTGGTCGTCGCGGCCGCGGTCGTGGCCCTGCGCGCCGCACAGGTGGCCGCGGCGCCGGTGGTCGGGGAGGTCGAGTCGATCCGCGACGCGCTGCGCGCGGTGGGCGCCGGCGCGCGCGACCGCCGCGTCGAGGCGGTGACCGCGGCCGAGCTGACCGAGCTGGCCGGGGCCGCGAACGCGATGATCGAGAAGCTCGCCGCGGAGGAGGCGCGGCGCGACGCCGCCGACTCGGCCCGGCGCAACGTCACCGCGGCTATCTCCCACGACCTGCGCACGCCGATGTCGGCCCTGCGGCTGATGGTCGACGCGATCGAGGACGGGCTGGTCGACGACGAGACCCGCGCCCGCTACCTGGCCACGATGCGCATCCACGTCGGCGCGCTGGGGGCGATGGTCGACGACCTCTTCGAGCTCTCGCGGCTGGAGGCCGGCGACCTGGAGTGGTCGCTGCGCCAGGTCGAGCTGACCGAGCTCGTGGGCGAGGCGGTGGACGCCATGCGCGTGGAGGCCGAGCGCAAGGGCGTGGAGGTGGCGGCCGACCTGCCGCCCCTCCCCCGCCCCGCCCGCGCCCAGCCCGAGCAGCTCCAGCGTGTCCTGTTCAACCTGATCCGCAACGCGATCCACCACACCCCCGCCGACGGGAGCGTGACCGTGCGCGCCGAGCCGGCCGGCGACTGGGTGGCGATCGAGGTCGCCGACACCGGCACGGGCATCGCCCCCGTCGACCGCGAGCGAGTCTTCGACGCCTTCGTGCGCGCCGAGACGGCGCGCTCGACCACCGGCGCCGGCCTGGGCCTGGCGATCTCGCGTGCGATCGTGGAGGCGCACGGGGGCCGCATCTGGCTGGCCGAAGCCGACGTGGGCACGCGCGTGCGCTTCGTAATCCCGACGTAACACCGGGCTGGGAGGCTGGACGCCATGAGGATCCTCGCGCTGGCCCTCCTGGTCGTGGCCCTCGGCGCCGCCGGCTGCGGCGACGACGACGAGGAGGCCGCCGTCCCGGCCACCGCGCCGGAGACCGTCGCGACCCGGCCGCCGGCCACCACGCAGGCCGCGCCGCCCCCGGAGCGCACCGGCACCCGGATCGTCCTCGGCGACTCGGAGTTCGGCTCGATGCTCTTCGACTCGCGACGGCAGGCGATCTACGTCTTCGAGCGCGACCCGAGGGGCGACAGCGCCTGCTACGGCGACTGCGCCGCGGCGTGGCCGCCCGTGTACACCACCGGCGAGCCGCGGGCCGGCGAGGGCGTGCGCGAGGCGCTGCTGGGGACGACCGAGCGCCGCGACGGCCGTCTCCAGGTCACCTACGCCGGCAAGCCCCTCTACTTCTACGCCCACGAGGGCCGCGGCGAGGTGCGCTGCCACAACGTCAACCTCAACGGCGGGCTGTGGTGGGTGGTCGGGCCCGACGGCCGGCGCCGCCCGTAGCTACCAGCCCACGGTCGCGCCGCGGGCCTCGAGCTCGCGCAGCGCGCGCCGGGAGTCGCCCGCGTCCACGCCCCGGACGGCCTCGGGCACCACGGTGACGCGGTAGCCGCGGTCGAGCGCGTCCAGCGCGGTGTTCTTCACGCAGTAGTCGGTGGCCAGCCCCACGATGGTCAGCGCGTCGACGCCCCGCTCGCGCAGCAGCTCGCCCAGCGCCGGGCGCTCGAAGGCGGAGTAGCCCTCGGTCCCGGGGTCCTGCCCCTTGTCGAGGATCACGTCGACGTGCGCGCGGTCCAGCGCGGGGTGCAGCTCGGCCCCCGGCGTCCCCTGCACGCAGTGCGCCGGCCAGGGCCCGCCGTGCGGCTCGAAGGATCCGTGCTCGGGGGGGTGCCAGTCGCGGGTCGCGACCACGAGCTCGAAGCGCGGCGACGCCGCGAGCTCGTTGACCTGGGCGGCGATCTCGTCGCCGCCGGGCACCGCCAGCGCGCCCGCGGGCGGCGTGAAGTCGTTCTGGAAGTCGACGATCAGCAGCGCTTCGGCCATGCGCGCCTCGCGGCTGGGGGCTCAGTCGTTGGGACTGTGGCAGGGATCGGTCCCCGGAGTCGAGCCGCCCTGCTCGTCGTTGACGCCGTCGGCCACCGTCCCCACGGGCTCGGACTCGCAGCGGGCGGGCTCGGGCGTACGGACGCTCGGCGGCGCTCCCACGTCCACGCGCTCGTCCTCGCCCCCGCAGGCGGGCAGCGCGAGGGCGAGCGCGGCGAGGACGGCGGGGACGAGGCGGGCCGGCATGACCTTCTACTCGGCCCGCGGGCGCTCCGCCAAACCGCGCCCGTCCGCTGGCTGATCGCGGGCACAGGCCCTCCCCACCCTGGCCGAGGCCCTGGGCCGCTGACCGTCACTCGGCGCCGGCGGGCACGCGCACCCGCAGGCGCCCGATGACCCCGCGCACGCGGCTCGCGGCCTCGTCGAGCGGCAGGCCGAGGGCGTCGGCCACGTCGGGCAGGGGCGTGCGCTGCATCAGCATGCCCAGCAGCGGGCGCTCGCCGTCGTCGAGCTTGCGCGCGGCGGCGCTCAGGGCCTCGGCCCGCGGCGCCGGGATCGCCGGCTCGTCGCCTGGACCGCCGCGCAGGGCGGCGAACAGCTCGTTGGCGGGGGCGTTCTTGTTCAGCACGCCGTCGGCGCCCGCCACGGTGGCGGCGATCTCCAGCGACTCGTCGGCGTAGGCGGAGTAGATGATCACCCGGGGCGCCAGGGTGAGGCTCTTGATGCGATGGCAGAGCATCAGCCCGTCCTGCCCGGGCAGGTGGTAGTCGAGCAGCACGACGTCGGGCGCCGTGCGCTTGAGCAGGTGCCACAGGTCGCCCTCGGCCGAGCCGGTGGCCACCGGGACCAGGTCGGGGGTCTCGGAGAGCACGTTCTCCAGCCCCCGCCGCATGGCGTGGTGGTCGTCGATGATGAGGACGCGGATCACGTGCGGGACGTCTCCGCCAGCGGCGCGTCGAGCGCCACGATCGTCCCGCCGCCGTCGCCGCGCGACACGATGTCCAGCTCGGCGCCGAGGGCCTCGGCGCGGTGGCGCATCGAGCTCAGGCCCGTCCCGGCGCCGGCCGCCCCGTCGGGCAGGCCCGTGCCGTCGTCGCGGATGAGCAGGTTGAGCCGCTCCCCGGTGAAGTCGAGCACGACCTCGGCCTCCGACGCGCCGGCGTGGCGCACGGCGTTGGTCAGCGCCTCGCGCCCGATCCGGTAGGCCTGCGCCGCCGTGAAGGCCGGCAGCGTCGGCGCGTCGCCGACCACGTCGATGCGCACGTCGGAGGCCGCCTGGAGCCGCTGCGCCCACTGGCGCAGCGCCTCGCCCAGCGAAGCGCCCTCGAACAGCGGCTCGCGCAGGTCGCGCAGGCTGGTGTCCATGTCCGCCGTCGCCGCCCGCAGCTCCTCGAGCGCCAGCTCGACCGAGCGCGAGGCGAGGTTCGCGTCCGAGACGGCGCTCAGCAGCAGGTGGGCGGCGTGGATCCGCTGCTTGGCGGAGTCGTGCAGCTCCCAGGCGATGCGCTGGCGCTCGGCCTCCAGGGCGAGGCGCTCGGAGCGCTGGCGCTCGCGCTCGAGGCGCCGCAGCAGGTGGGCGGCGAAGGCCAGCAGGACGGTGACGATCATGGGGACGAGCAGCATGGCGCCGAAGCTCTGCATGCGGGCGGTGGTGGAGACCTCCTCCCAGTCCACGCCGACGATCACCGCCGCCGCGAGGTAGGCGAGGGTGAAACCGGCGCCGAAGGCCACCGCGCGCCGTGGGGGCAGCGAGGTCGTGGGCAGGACGAGGGCGCTGATGGCGAGCACGTAGAAGGGCGTGCGCCACTCGCCGTAGGCGACGACGAGGCCCAGCACCGCGAGGCAGTCGACGACCCAGACGGCCAGCGAGGTCTGCAGGACGCGCACGCGCGCGAGCAGGAGCGCGGACGCCCCGGCGTAGCCCAGCGCGAGCGCGCCGAGGAGGTACTCCGTCGACGTCAGGTCCTGGAGGATGAGCAGCGGCGGGACGACCGCGGCCCCGGCCGCGCGCGTGATCAGGAAGAGGCCGAACCAGCGACTGGGGTCGGCAGGTCGGGCGCCCGGGACGTCCGGTCGCATGCCCGGTTCTATACCGCCGTCTCGCCTCACGTGGCCTCGCGAAGTCAGCTGGGCGACAGCCTCCGATTGCGCGCAGCGCCCTGACGTGAGGGTACCTTCCGCACCATGCCTGCGGCTGCGGTCTACCTGCTGGACGCCGACCCCGACCTCGCCGACGTCCTCGACGCCGACACGCTGGCGCAGGCCCGCCCCTACGCGGTGGCCCG
>Ga0299907_10002634_pt1 | contig 11174 bp, 10 predicted proteins | sample RVTome_16_FD_198680 | JGI IMG/M metagenome (GOLD analysis project Ga0299907, IMG submission 198680) | Soil microbial communities from uranium-contaminated site in the Upper Colorado River Basin, Wyoming, United States - RVT152D67 (version 2) ...
ATGGGTTTCGTCATGCTCGGCATCGCCACGCTCACCGACTTCGGCCTCAACGCAGCCGTGATGGGCATGGTCGCCCACGGGATCATCACCGGCATGCTCTTCTTCCTGGCCGGATCGGTGAAGGACCGCTACCACACGCTGGAGATCCGCCGGCTGGGCGGCATCCTGGTCAAGGCGCCCCGCATGGGCTGGATCCTCGGATTCACGGCCATGGCGTCGCTGGGCCTGCCCGGCCTGGCCGGATTCTGGGGCGAGTTCCCGGCGATCCTGTCCGCCTACAACCCGGGCGCCGGCCTGTCCACCGTGACCTTCCGGGTCTACATGGTGATCGCCGCCCTCGGGACCGTGTTCGCCGCGGGCTACCTGCTGTGGCTGTACCAGCGGACGTCCTTCGGTGTCCCCACCGAGGAGTTCGAGGACGACGACATCGCCGACGTGCAGGTGCCCGAGTGGATCGCCTGGGTGCCGATGCTGGTTCTCATCCTCGTCATCGGCGTCTACCCCAACCTGGTGTTCCGCGTGACCGACGACCAGGTCTCCTCGGTGGCACAGATGGTCGCGTCGGCGGTGGGGGGCTGAACGTGCGTCCGCGCTCGACCCTCAGCGCCGCGGAAGAGGCTGCAGCCTGATGCTCGGCTCGCTCGCCCTCCTGGCGCAGGACGACGGCGGCTTCGTCCGGCCGGTGATCGACTGGCACGCGCTCGCCCCCGAGCTGGTGCTCACGGCCGTGCTGTGCATCGTGCTCGTGGCCGACCTGTTCCTCCCCGAGGACCGCAAGGCGCTGCTGCCGTCGCTGGCGGGGCTCGGGTTGCTGGCGGCGCTGATCCCGGTGCTGACGCTCGCCGTCGACGGGACCGACCGCTCGATGTTCGGCGGCACCTACGTGGTCGACAACTTCGCGCTGGTGGTCAAGGCGCTGTTCCTGGTGGCCGGCTACGTCACCGTCCTCCAGTCGACCAACTACATCGCCGAGGGCGACTATGCCGAGGGCGAGTACTACTTCCTGCTGCTGTCGTCGATCCTGGGCATGACCGTCATGGGGTCGGCGCGCGACCTGGTGACGATCTTCGTGGCCCTGGAGCTGCTGTCGATCCCCGCCTACCTGCTGGCGGGCTGGCGCAAGCGCGATCCGAAGGGCAACGAGGCGGGCGCCAAGTACTACCTCATGGGGGTGTTCGCCACGGGGGTGCTGCTGTACGGCATGTCGCTGCTCTACGGCGTCGCCGGCAGCACCAAGCTGTCCGACATCGGCGCCGGGCTCGCAGGGGGGGAGAGCGTCCCGGCGATCACGCTGGCCATCGTGTTCTGCGTCGCCGGCTTCGGCTTCAAGGTGTCGGCCGTGCCCTTCCACACCTGGGCGCCCGACACGTACGAGGGCGCGCCCACCCCCATCACGGCGTTCCTGTCGGTGTCGTCCAAAGCGGCGGGTTTCGTCGCCCTCCTCCAGCTGGTGATCATCGGCTTCGCCGAGCAGCCCGAGGTGGTGAGGCCGCTGATGTGGGTGCTGGCCGCGCTGTCGATGACGATCGGCAACGTCGTGGCCCTGCGCCAGACGAACGTGGTGCGGATGCTGGCCTATTCGGGGATCTCGCAGGCCGGGTTCATGCTGGCGCCGCTGGCGGTGGTGGGGCAGGTCGGCGACGACACGCTCACGTCGATCGTCACGTACCTCGTGATCTACGCGGCCATGAACCTGGGCGCGTTCACGGTGGTCATGGCCGTGGCCCGCAAGACGGGCAGCGCCGAGGTCAGCAGCTTCGGAGGCCTGTTCGACTACGCACCGTCGCTGGCCGTGTTGATGTCGCTCTTCCTGTTCTCCCTGGCCGGCATCCCGCCGTTGGCCGGCTGGTTGGCGAAGTTCGTCGCGTTCCGGGCGGTGATCGACGCCGAGACCGGCTGGGCCTACGCGTTGGCGGTGGTCATGGCCGTCAACTCGGTGATCGCGCTCGCGTACTACGCAAACATCGCCAAGGAGATGTGGATGAACCCGGCGCCCGGCGGAGACAAGACACCGGTGCGGGTACCGGTCTCGCTCACCGCGGCGCTCGCCATCACCGGTGCGTTCACGCTCGTGTTCGGCGTCACGCAGTGGGCCACCGAGCTGGGCGACATGGCCCGCTTCGTGGCGAACGTCGGCCCCTAGTGGGCGCGAGCGCCCACTAGGGGGGGCCGTGACCGTCGCCGAGCGCGTCGCCGCCGAGGTCCGCCGGCACGGGCCGCGGCCCCTGGAGCGGGTGCTCGAGATCGCGCTCTACGACCGGGCCGACGGGTTCTACGAAACCGGTGGCCGGCCGGGTGCCCGCCTGGGCGACTTCCTCACCAGCCCCGAGGTGGGGCCGCTGTTCGGCGCCGTGGTGGGCCGGGCGCTCGACGGTTGGTGGCGGGACATGGGATCGCCCGACCCGTTCGTCGTGGTCGACGCCGGCGCCGGACCCGGCTCGCTGTGCCGTGCTGTGCTGGCCTCGGCCCCTGAGTGCGCGGCGGCGCTGCGGTACGTCCTGGTGGAACGCTCGGCGGCGCAGCGGCGCCTGCACGCGCAGGCCCTGCGGCTGGAGGACCCGGCCCTTGCCTTCGCCCCGGTCGACCCCGACACCGAGGCGCCGGTGCCCGAAGCGGTGCGCGGGCCGATCTGCGTCAGCCTCGCCGAGCTGCCGCGCGTCAACGGACCGGCAGTCGTGCTGGCCAACGAGCTGGTCGACAACCTGCCCTTCGGCCTGGCGGAGCGCCGCGCCGGGGAGTGGTGGGAGGTGCGCGTGGACCTCGGCGAGGCCCGGGGGCCCGCTCCCCCGGCCGGGTTCGTCCAAGTGCTGGTGCCGCTCGCCGATGAACGGGCCGAGCTGCTGGACCGCCTGGTGCCCGACCCCGCCGCCGGCGCGCGGGTTCCGCTGCAGGATGCGGCCAGCGCCTGGTTGCGGGACGCCCTGACGGTCGCGGGTGCCCGTGGTCGCGTGGTGGTCATCGACTACGCCGCGACCACCGCCGGCCTCGCCGGCCGCCCCCAGGAGCAGTGGGTCCGGACGTACCGCGGGCACCGCCACGGCGCCGGCATGCTCGAAAACCTGGGCAAGCAGGACGTCACGTGCGAGGTGGCGGTCGACCAGCTGGCGACCGTGAAGCGACCGCTCCTCGATCGGAGCCAGCGCGACTGGTTGCGTGCCTGGGGCATCGACGAGCTGGTCGCCGAAAGCCGCGCCGAGTGGGGCGAGCGCGCCCACGTCGGCGACCTCGCCGCCATCGAGGCACGCAGCCGAATCAGCGAGTCGGATGCACTGCTGGATCCCGCCGGTCTCGGCGGCTTCCGGGTCCTCGAGTGGGGTACTTCCGGCGGGGCTGCGGGTCCTGTCGCCTCCGGTATGGGGGCTCCGACGCTGTGATTCCCGCTCTTGGCGGCTTCGCCGCCGGGCCGCTTGGGCCCTAGCGCCGGAGGCGCCTGCTAGGCGCCTCCAGCGGCCCCACATCCTCGGCGCCACCCGCGGCCCCGCCTCCCTCTCGCGTGGCCGCATGATTGGCCAGGAGCCCTTCGACACCGGCGACGATGAAGTCGAGCCCCAACTCGAACTCGGCGTCGTAGCGGGCCGGCGTCATCTTGCCCAGCTTCTCCATCTCGGCCAGGTCCGGGAAGCGGCTCAGGTCCAGCACCTCGCCGGGCGACGACGTGCGCCTTCCGGCGCCGGTCTGTTCCGACACGTGCCCCTGCGTGAAGCTGGCGATGACGCCCAGCACCCGATCGGCGGTCTCGACGTCGAGGCCGATGGCGCGGAGCTCGCGCATGGCCGAGTCGACGAACGCCGCCGTGCCCTCCGTGACCAGCGGTCGGCCGGCCACCAGGCGGACGGCGTTGGGATGGCTCAGGAGCACCCACCGGTAGATGCGGGCGTGCCGCCGGATCCGTTCCTGCCAGGGCTCGGGCCCCGGCACGACGAGCGGCATCTCGCCGAAGATCAGCTCGACCACGCCCTCGACCAGGTCTTCCTTGCTCTGGACGTAGCCGTACAGCGACATCGCCTCCACGCCCAGCTCCCGTCCCAGCCGCCGCATCGTGAGGGCGTCCGCCCCCTCGCGATCCACCAGGTCCAGCGCTGACCGCAGGACCCGCGCCCTCGTCAGCGCGGGTCGGCTGGGTGGGGTCGCCATGCCTGCACCATGGCACGTCCCAGGCCGCCCGGCCACCGCGCCAGCGACGGCAGATAGGCTCGTCGGGCCATCCGGTGCCACGAAACGACCAGGCACCAACACCAGACACGCAGGGGGAGAGGCGATGGCCGAACAGGCATCCGGAACGGGCGCCGCGGGCGCCGCAATCGAGGACTTCCTGGTCGAGGACCGCACCTTCCCGCCGCCGGACTCGTTCAACGCCGACGCCCTCGTCACCGGCGCCGAGATCTACGACGAGGCCGCCGCCGACTGGCAGGGCTTCTGGGCCCGCCAGGCCGCGGAGCTCGTGAGCTGGGACCAGGAATGGCACACGATCCTCGAGTGGGACCTGCCCTTCGCCCGCTGGTTCGTGGGCGGGACACTCAACGTCTCCTACAACTGCCTCGACCGCCACGTCGAGGCCGGCAACGGCAGCAAGGTCGCGTACCACTGGGAGGGCGAGCCGGGCGACACCCGTACCGTCACCTACGGGGACCTGCTGGGCGAGGTCCAGCGCTTCGCCAACGTGCTGAAGGGCCTCGGGGTCGGCAAGGGCGACCGCGTGGCGATCTACATGCCGATGATCCCCGAGCTGCCGGTGGCCATGCTCGCCTGCGCCCGCATCGGGGCGCCCCACTCGGTGGTGTTCGGGGGGTTCTCCGCCGACTCGCTGTCCGGCCGCATCAACGACGCCGAGTGCAGGGTGCTGGTCACGGCCGACGGCGGCTTCCGGCGGGGCAAGCCAAACCTCCTCAAGCCCACCGCCGATGTGGCGGTGGCCGCGTCGCCGTCGATCGAGCACGTGGTGGTGGTGCGCCGGGTCACCGGCCATGCGGACGCCGGCGACGCGGGACCGACCGACATGACCGAGGGGCGCGACCACTGGTACCACGACCTCATGGCGCAGGCCGACGCCGAATGCCCGGCCGAGCCCATGGACAGCGAGGACCTGCTCTACCTGCTCTACACGTCGGGCACGACCGCCAAGCCCAAGGGCATCATGCACACCACCGGGGGTTACCTGACACAGGTGGCCTGCACCCACAAGTACGTGTTCGACCTCCACCCCGAGACCGACGTCTACTGGTGCGCGGCCGACATCGGCTGGGTGACCGGCCACAGCTACATCGTCTACGGGCCGCTGACCAACGGGGCCACCAGCGTCATCTACGAGGGCACGCCCGACACGCCGGCCCGGGACCGGCTGTGGTCGATCGCGGAGCGCTACGGCGTCACCATCCTCTACACCGCGCCCACGGCCATCCGCACGTTCATGAAGTGGGGGGCGCAGGAGCCCGAGCGCCACGACCTGTCCTCGCTGCGCCTGCTGGGATCGGTCGGCGAGCCCATCAACCCCGAGGCCTGGATGTGGTACTGGGAGCACATCGGCGGTGGCCGCTGCCCCATCGTCGACACCTGGTGGCAGACCGAGACCGGCGCCATCATGATCGCCCCGCTGCCCGGCGCCACCACCCTCAAGCCGGGCTCCGCCACGTTCCCGCTCCCCGGCATCGCCGCCGAGGTGGTCGACGAGTCCGGCGGCAAGGTCGAGCGGGGCGGCGGCTATCTCACGCTCACCCAGCCGTGGCCCTCGATGCTGCGGGGCATCTACGGCGACCCCGAGCGCTACCGGGAGACCTACTGGGCACGCTACGGCGATCGCTACTTCGCCGGCGACGGCTGCAAGATCGACGACGACGGCTACTTCTGGCTGCTGGGCCGGGTGGACGACGTGATGAACGTGTCGGGCCATCGCATCTCCACCACCGAGGTCGAGTCCGCCCTGGTCGACCACCACGCGGTGGCGGAGTCGGCCGTGTGCGGGGCCACCGACCCGGTGACCGGCCAGGCCATCGTCGCCTACGTCATCGTGCGCGGGGGCATCGACGCCACCCCCGAGCTGGGCGAGGAGCTGCGCGCCCACGTGGCCAGCAAGATCGGCCCGACGGCCCGGCCCAAGCTGCTCATCTTCACCGACGAGCTGCCCAAGACCCGTTCGGGGAAGATCATGCGGCGGCTGCTGCGCGACGTCGCCGAGGGCCGGGCCCTGGGCGACACCACAACGCTCGCCGATCCCGCCGTGGTGGACGAGATCCGCAGGCGCGCCGAGGCCCAGCCGCAGGAGGACTGAGGGTCCATTCCGCGCCCGGTGGCGGGACCGAGGTGGCCCTGGACATACGGATTCGCCGGGCGACCCTCGACGACGTGGTGCCAATGGGCACTCTGTGGCTTCGCGCCGCCCTCGCCGGCTACGAGGGCATCTTCCCGCCCGAGGCGCCCAAGCCCACCGCCGCGGAGCTGACCGACCGCTGGCGCCAGGCCATCGCCCGGGGACCCTCGGTCACTGCGGCTCTCGTGGCGTGCCACGGGGCGGTCGACGCGGTGGTGGGCACGGTGGCGGCCGAGGCCGACCTCGGCGGTCCGTATACGGCGCACGTGCGTCGCCTCTACGTCGATCCCGACTACTGGGGCTGCGGCATCGGTCGGCGGTTGCACGACGGCGCGCTCGATCACCTCCGAGCCGGCGGCGATGGGGTCGTCGCGCTGTGGGTCCTCGAGGCCAACGCCCGGGCCCGGTCCATGTACGAGCGCTGGGGCTGGCGCTCGACGCCGGATCGCCAGACCGTGTATCCGGGCGTGGACGAGATCCGCTACCTCCGGGACCTGTGACGGCCGACGACTTCGCCGAGGAGGCCGATCGCCGCCTCGAGCTGGCCGTCGGACAGATAGGGCGCCGGGCCGAGGCGCAGGGTCGCGCCCCGCGAGTCGGCGCTGACGCCGCGGTCGCGAAGCGCCGCCTGCAGCGCGGCCGCGTCCGGCGTGCGCAGCGCCAGGAACCCGCCGAAGCCCGACAACGGGGTGGCGCGGTCGCGCGTGATCACGTCGTCCGCCAGGCCCAGGGTGTCGAACGCGCGCGCCAGCACCTCGAGCTGGTGCCGGTACGAGCAATGGAGAAGGTCCGGTGTGAGCCCCTGCTCGCCGAAGAAGCCGAACACCCGGGCGCCCCGGTAGTGGCTCGTGGGGTCGTAGGTGGCGCCCGCGAAGCGCTGCTCGCCAGGGCCGTAGGCGACCGGGTCCGGACGGACCTGGTCGGGCAGGGTGTCGAAGTCGGCGTACCACCCCGTCACGACCGGACGGAGCCCGTCGGCGTGGCCCGGCAGGCGGAGGAAGCAGTTGCCCTCGCCGAGCTGCAGGTACTTGTAGCCGCCGCCCACGACCCATGCGTCGCCCAAGCCGAGGTCGTGAACGGGGAACGGCACGACGCCGAGGGCGTGGTAGGCGTCGACGAGCAGCTCCGCGCCGGTGCGCCGGCAGACGGCGGCGAGGTCGCCCAGCTGGGGGACGACGCGCGCGGTCTCGAACAACACCGCCGACACGAGCACGGTCGCCGTCCGTTCGTCGACGACGTCGGCCATGCGTTCGGCAAGGGACGCGGCCGGTTCCGCGACCACCCACTCGATCTCGGCCCCCGCCTCCGCCAGCCGCGCGAGCTGTCGCCGCAGGGTGTGGAACTCGCCGGTCGACGTCACCAGCCGGCGCCGGCGGCCCGTGAGGTCGAGGGCCGACAGGAACCGGACCACGACGTCGTGGGTGCTGGCGCCGAGCGCTATGGCACCGCCGGGGTCGCAGAGCAGGCGGCGGAACCCGGCGCGGACGTCGTCGGCCCGCGCGAACGCGCGGTCCCACTTGCCGTCCACCAGCTCGGCCGCGTCGTCGTACGCCTCCAACTGCCCCTCCCGGGCCACGTCGGGCCACGCCTGATGGGAGTGCCCCGTCAGCAGCAGCCTGTCGGCCACGCGGAAGCGGGAGTAGTGCGGCGCGAGCGCGTTCGGAGTGCGCGCGAGGTCGGGGAGCGTGATCACAGCTCGCTCCGGATGGCCCACAGGTCGGGGAACACCGGCTTCGACAGGGTCGTCCGCAGGTACGACACGCCCGGAGATCCGCCGGTGCCCGGCTTCGAACCGATCGTCCGCTCGACCATCTTGACGTGGCGGTAGCGCCACTCCTGCATGCCTTCGTCGAGGTCGACCAGCCGCTCGGCGACCTGTGACGGCTCGCCGTCGTCGCGGTAGACCGCGAGCAGCACCCGCTGGACGGCGGCGCTGGGCTCGAGCGGTCGGGAGACGTCACGCGAGAGTGCGCCGGCGGGAACGCCGTAGCCCTGGGCGGCCAGGTAGCGCAGGAACGAATCGAACAGCGACGGACGGGCCATCGCCGCGGCGATGCCCGTGCGGGCGTCGCTCGGCCGGTCGTAGTGCTCGAAGACCCGGGGATCGCGCCGGCCCAGCACCGCCTCGAGCTCGCGGAACTGGGCCGACTGGAAGCCGCTGGCGGCCTCGAGCCGACTGCGGAAGCCGAGGAACTGACGGGGCGTCATCGTCTCGAGCACGTCGATCTGCGCGACCGCCACCTTGAGGATCGTGAGGATGCGCTTCAAGGTGGTCAGCGCGTGCGGGGTGTCGCCGTCCTCGAGGCGGCGCTGCAGGTGCGCGAGCTCGTGCAGCAGCTGCTTGAACCAGAGCTCGTACACCTGGTGGATGACGATGAAGAGCATCTCGTCGTGCTCGTCCGAGCGCGGGTGCTGCGCCCCGAGCACGTCGTCCAGCGCCAGGTACGAGGTGTAGGTGAGGGCGGGGGAATGTTCGGTCACGGCCGTCACCTCGCCGGTGTGTCGTGGACGGGAACGGGACTGGCGGGGGCGTGCGGGCAAGGCCGTCGCTACCCTCGACCCCCGGTGGTCTACCGGATCGCGGCCGATGCCGTTGTCGTGGCGCATGGCAGATGGCCGAGCCGGAGGAGACGGATGAGGCTGTGAAGGTTGACCCGGTCGCGCACGCGCATGCCGTCGACCGTCTGAGGGCCCTGGGTGGCCTCTCAGCCGACAGGGCCGCCGCCCGCGCACCGGTGGCGTCAAGCGGTCGGCCCTCCGGACCACCGTCGTCACATGCGTCCTCCTCGGAGCGGTGACGCTCGCCGCGCTGCCATCGCTGACACCCCCGGCGATCGACGTCGTCGGAACGATCGGCGACGCGAGCCGGGAGCCGGTGTTCGGCGTCTTCCTGCTGACTTACGTCCTGCTCATCGGGTTGGTCGCCTGGCAGATCCTGCTCACAATCCGCGCCCGCCCGAGGTAGTGGGTGCGATCGAGCCCGGGTGCAGGGTGGGCCAAGCTAGGCCGGTGGACCGCACCCCCGACCACTGGCGCTGGCGTGAGGGGCCGGTCGATGGGGGCGGCCCCGCCGTGGTGTTCGACATGGACGGTGTCCTGTCCGACGCCTCCCGTCGCCAGCACTTCCTCGACTGGCCCCGGCGCGACTGGGAAGCGTTCTTCGCCGCCTGCGGGGACGACGCGCTGATCGACGAGGTGGCGCGGCTGCTCGACGTCCTCGACGACGACCTGCGGATCGTGTTGTTGACCGCCCGGCCGCTGCGCGTCCGGCCGCAGACCATGGCCTGGCTCGACCGCTACGAGCTGCGCTGGGACCTGTTGATCATGCGGGACCACGGCGACTACTCGGCGTCGCGCGAGTTCAAGCTGGACGCGGTCGACGACCTCCGGGCCTGGGGATTCGACCTGCGCCTGGCGTTCGAGGACGACCGCCGCAACGTCCAGATGTTCCACGCCCAAGGCGTGCCCTGCATCTACATCCACTCGGGCTATTACGACTGACACTGGGCGCCGGGGCTCCGGCCCCGGAAGCTGCGCTCGGCTGTGCCGGATTCCGGCGTTTGGAACACCGGAACGGGCGATGTGCGGCCCGCGGGGACCCAGGCCACCCGCATCGCCTCACACCTCGCATACAGCCGGCTCTCAGGAACCGGGGCTACCCTGCGAACCGTGAAGAACACCTTCAAGACGTTCGTGCTACTCGCTGGGCTCGGCGGTCTCCTCGTGATCATCGGCCAGGTCCTGTTCGGCTACGCGGGCGCCATCATCGGCCTGGCGATCGGCCTCGTGTTCGTCGGCTTCTCCTACTGGAGGAGCGACACCCTGGCCATCCGTGCGGCCCGCGCGGTGCCCGTCACCGAGGAGCAGATGCCGGAGTACTACGCCATCGTCCGCGAGCTCACGCAGCAGGCGGGCATGCCCATGCCCAAGCTGTACGTCACCCCCGACCAGCAGCCCAACGCCTTCGCGACCGGGCGCAACCCCGAGCACGCGGCCGTGGCGGTCACCCAGGGCATTCTGCGCATCCTCACCTGGGACCAGCTCCGTGGCGTCCTGGCGCACGAGATAAGCCACGTCGGCAACCGGGACATCCTCATCGGCTCGGTGGCCGCCGCCATCGCCGTGGGCATCACGTTCATCGCCAACATCCTGCAGTTCTCCGCCATATTCGGCGGCCGCGACGACGAGGGCAGCAACCCCATCGCCCTGCTGGCCCTGGCGATCCTGGCGCCGCTGGCCGCCGGCCTGCTGCAGATGGCGCTCAGCCGCAGCCGCGAGTTCGAGGCCGACCGCAGTGGAGCCCAGCTCATCGGCGACGGCGAGCCACTCGCGCAGGCGCTCGAGAAGCTCGAGGTCGGCGCCCGGCAGATCCCCATGAACATCGACCCGGCCCACGCCTCGGCCTTCATCGTCAACCCGCTGGCGGGCCGCAAGATCAGCTTCGGCAACCTGTGGCGCACGCACCCCTCCACCGAGGACCGGGTCGCCCGGCTCCGCGGCGGCGAGTGGCGCTAGCGCAAACAGCGCGCCGCCGTCCCCTGACAGCTTCAGTCGCGGAAGTTGCTGAACTGCAGGGGGATGCCGAAGTCCTCTGCCCGCATCGCCTGGATGGCCGACTGCAGGTCGTCGCGCTTCTTGCCGCTCACCCGCAGCTGCTCGCCCTGCACCTGGCTCTGCACGCCCTTGAGGCCGAGCCCCTTGATGAACTTGTTGATGGTGGTGGCCTTGTCCCGGGAGATGCCGGCCACCAGGTTGACGTGCTGGCGGGCGGTTCCGCCCGACGCCTCCTCGACCTTGCCGTAGTCGAGCGCCTTGAGCGACACCTTGCGCCGCACCAACTTCTCCTCCAGCACCTGGCGGAGCGCGTTCA
>Ga0299907_10002635_pt1 | contig 11172 bp, 14 predicted proteins | sample RVTome_16_FD_198680 | JGI IMG/M metagenome (GOLD analysis project Ga0299907, IMG submission 198680) | Soil microbial communities from uranium-contaminated site in the Upper Colorado River Basin, Wyoming, United States - RVT152D67 (version 2) ...
CGCACCCCGGGCGGCTTCCCTCCCCACTTCCCGCCTGCGTCTACTTGGAGGCACACTGGATGACGACGCACATCGAGCTATACGAAGCACTCAAGCCGCACGTCGGCGATGAGGGAGCGAGGCTGATTTCGGAAGTGGTTCCCGCAGCGGAAAACCTGGCTACAAGGACGGATCTCCAAGATCTGCGTGCGGAGATGCGCACGGAATTCGGGGGGATGCGCTCTGAGATGCGGGAGTTCCGAGCCGAGATGAAGGCCGAGTTCGCCGAGTTCAAAGCCGAGACGCGCGACTGGATGCTCCGTTACTTCGTCCCTCTGTGGATCGGCGTGTACGGAACCCTCGGCGCCGTCGTCGTCGCGCTCGTCATAAAGGGCTGAGGTCTAACTTATGCGCGCCAAACTGGTCTTCGTCGCACTCGCGATGACTGTCGCGTCGTGCACATCGGCCCCCGACAGAGAGGCCACCGAACCCTCGCCGAGCCCGGACACCACGCCGCGTGCAGCGGCCGACCTTCGTGCCGAGGAGTTCGAGGTTCCCGACGGGTCGCATCCGCACGACGTCGCGCCGGCTGCCGACGGCGGCGTCTGGTACACGGCGCAGTCCACCGGCGAGCTCGGCCACCTCGATCCCGAGACCGGCGAGACCAAGCACATCGACCTCGGCGAGGGCTCGTCCCCGCACGGCGTGATCGTCGGCCCGGACGACGCCGCGTGGATCACCGACAGCGGCCTGAACGCGATCGTCCGCGTCGATGCAGAGACCGAGGACATCCGCCTCTACCCGCTCCCGGCCGACAAGCGCGCCAACCTCAACACGGCCGCCTTCGACAGCAACGGCAAGTTGTGGTTCACGGGCCAGGCCGGCTTCTACGGCAGCGTCGAGCCGGAGGCCGGACGCGTCCGCGTCTACGACGCCCCCGGCGGACGCGGACCCTACGGCATCACCGGCACGCCGGACGGCGACGTCTACTACGCATCGTTGGCCGGTGACCACATCGCGCGCGTCGACATCGAGACGGGCGAGGCCACACGCATCGATCCGCCCAACTCGGGAACCGGCCCGCGCCGCGTGTGGTCGGACTCGAAAGGCAAGATCTGGATCAGCGAATGGGACGCGGGCAAGGTCGGCCGATACGACCCCGAGGACGAGTCCTGGGACGAGTGGACGCTACCCGGCCGGGCGCAGACCTACGCCGTCTTCGTCGACGACCGCGACATCGTGTGGCTGAGCGACTTCGGCTCGAACACCCTCGTGCGTTTCGATCCCGAGACCGAGACGTTCACCCCGGTTGAACTGCCGGCGAACCCCGCCAACGTGCGTCAGATCCACGGTCGTCCCGGTGAGGTGTGGGGGCCCGAGTCGGCGGCCGACGCACTCGTCGTCGTACGCACGCGCTAACCCCGCAAGACCCCTCTAGCCGAGGTCTATCCAACCCGGCACATGCAGTAGACGAACGGCTGCACGGCTCCCGAGGGCGTCTTGTGCTGTTCTCGAACGCTTTTGAGCAGCTCGAATTCCGATCCGAACTGCGCATGCAATTCGTCGGGCTCGTAGCGGGCGACCTCCAACCCGCTGCAGTGGGTGGGCCCGTCGCTCGCGAACGTCGCCACGAGGACGTGGCCTCCAACCTTCACAGCTCTCAGCACCTGCTCCACGTACCGGCGGCGATCGGCCGGTGCCGTGAGGAAGTGGAAGACGGCGCGATCGTGCCACACGTCGTACGCGTGGACAGCCAAGTCCGCATCGCGGATGTCCGCCTCGATCCAGCGCACGCCACCCGCATCCTCTCCGAGTCGCGCTGCCGCTTGACCCAGAGCAGAAGCCGACAAGTCCAGGACCGTGACGTTCGTATAGCCCTCATCGAGAAGGCCGTCGACGAGCGTTGAGGCTCCACCGCCGACATCGATGATCGCCGCCGCGTGATCTGGAGCGGCTTGCCGGATCAGCTTGAGCGAGAGCTCCGCGTCCGGTTGATACCAGCTGACATCGGTGGGCGCCTTCGTCGTGTAGACCTTCTCCCAGTGCGCCTCTGCGTCCACACGTTCAGCCTACAAGCGGGCCTCAAGAGCTCAGCAGGCGTCGACGCAGAACTCCTGGGTCCCCGTTCGCAGCGGCGGATCCGACTTCAGCACACCGAAGGCCCGGTACTCGCCGCTCGGTACCGACGAGCCGTTGGAGTCTTGTCCATCCCAGGTCTCGCTGTACGTCTTGCACTCCCCCGGCTCCCAGCGCTCGGTGCCGAATTCCTGCGTGAAGACCCGGCCGTCCGACCACCGCCACACGCGCTCGCCGTCGCGGCCCACCTCGAAGTCGTAGCGCTGCCCGGTCGGGAACGTGCGCTCGACGGCGTCCGCACCGTTGTTGCACGCGTTGAGCGTGAACTCGATCTGACGGAAGAAGCCGAACGAATTGTCGGACACCTCGAGGCTCACATCGATGTCGGGCGCCGTCGCCTCGCCCGACATCGCACCAGCAGTCCCACTCCTCGAGTCGGCCGATTCCTGCTGCGGCGCGCTCACCGTGGCCGCCGTCGTCCCGCCGGCGGCTGTGGCTCCCGTGTCCGGCTCGGCCAGCTGTTGCTCGGCGAGGTCCTCGGTGGGCGGCGACGCGGTCCCTGCGATGAACTCGGGCGTCGGCGATACCGCGACCCCCGACTGCGCGAGCCGACGTTCGCTGTCGTTGGGTGTCGTCCCGGCGAACAGCGCGACGAGCGCGATCACCGCGATCACGCCTCCGCCGGAACCCAGCACGTAATGACGCCGGCGCTCGATGCGGGCGGCTCGGGAGCGGATGGCGTCGATCGGTGGCACCGAAGGGATCGCTCATCGCGCGTCGGCTCCCAGCTGCTTGCGCAGCTTCTCGCGCGCGCCGAACAGCAGCGACTTCACCGTCCCGGGACGGCACCCCATCGCCTCGGCCGCCTCGTCCATCGTCATGCCGAGTACGTAGTGCAGCGCGACGGCGGCACGTTGTCGCGGCGGTAAAGCTGCAACGGCCCGGTGCAGCTCGGGATGCGCCTCGGGTCCGGGAACGCTCATCTCCGTTCGTTTACCCAGCCGCGCGATGGCCTTGATCTCGCGCGCCGCGCGGCGGCGCCACGAGATGGCGAGGTTGGTCGCGACGCGGTGCACCCAGCCGACGGGGTTGCCATCCGGCCAGAGCTTGGCCCACGAGATGTACGCGCGCGCGAAGGCCTCCTGCGTCACGTCCTCAGCTGTGGCGCGGTCTCCGACGATCACCCGTACGGCCGACACGACCCTCCCATACCGTTCCTTACAAAAGGACTCGAAAGCCTCCTCCGGGGAGGCTCCTGTCTCGGAAACGCCTCGGGACTCGGGGCGGTTCAGTGCGACCTCAGGCGGCACGGCTGCGCAGCCACAGGAGATAACCCCCGATGCCGGCCACCGAGGTGCCGAGGATCAGGCCGACGATCGCCACGGCCGTGATGCCGTTGTTGCCGGTGTCGTCCTCCTCCGCGAGCAGGAACGACGGCGTCGGGCTGATCGTCGGGCTCGGCGAGACCGTCGGCGATGGGGACGGCGACGGTGTCGGTGACGGCGTGGGCGAGCTCGGCGGCGCCGTCGTCACGGTCGTCTGCGTCGGGGCGGGCGGCGGTGGCGGGACCGGCGTCGCGTCGTTGGCCCGGATGGTGACGCGCTGGTCCGGGCCGAGCTCGTACTCGGTGTTGGCCGCGCAGCCGTCCGGCTCGCTCAGGTGGAGCTTGAACGTCTCCGGGCCCTCGGGCGTCGCGTCGTTGTTGATCGCGATCGTGAAGGACTGCCGGGTGTCCGATGTGAATTGCACCTCGCGGTTGAGGCTCGCGTAGTCGCCGGGTGATCGCGCGCTCTCGTTGACGGTCGATACGCGCACGCTCGACGGGTTGACCGCGGCGTCGCGGCTGACCGTTACCGTGACGCGTCCGCCCTCGGACACCGTGGACGGTGTCGCCTCCACCTCGAAGGCGTGGCACGCGGCCCGGGCGGGCGTCGCGAACACCACACCCGCCCCGAGGACGAACACCACGAACCCCACGCGCGCTGCCTTCGTCATACCTAGAGAACGTTACCGGACACGCGGACGTTCTCCCACGTTGTCCTGGCGGCGCGTCCGGAGGCACACTCATCTCTAGAGAGGGAGGCTCCTTGGCCAAGGGTCGCGTGCTCATCGTCGACGATCACGAGCTCGACCGCCGTCTCTCCACGCTCGACCTGGAGGACGCCGGCTATACGGTGTCGGAGGCCTCGAGCGTGACCGATGCCCTCAACCTCCTGACCAAGCAGCGCATGGACGTGATCGTCCTCGACGTCCGTATGCCCGGCACCGACGGCCTCACCTTCTTACGCGGCCTGAAGGCCGGCGACAAGCTCTCGTCGATCCCGGTGGTCATGCTGTCGGCATCCGACGAACTCGACGACCAGTTGCAGGCTATGGCGGCCGGGGCTGTGCGCTACATCACGAAGCCGTCGCACCGCGAGATGCTCGTCGCGACGATCGAGTCGGTGCTGGCCGAGGTCCGCGGCACGCACGGCGGCCACCCCTCGACCGGCTAAGCCGGACGCTGCAGCCAGCGGAACTCCCGCTCGGGCGGGCGCAGGTACAGCAGCAGCGCGCCGATCATCGCGAGCGAGAAGCTCGACAGCCCGAGGCCGACCGCGATCCCCACGTGGAAGAGCACGCCGAGCCAGAACAGCGGACGCCAGAAGCGCCGCGGCGCGATCAAGCCCAGGACGAGAGCGATCTCGACCGCTATCGCTCCCCACGTCAGGGCGTTCACGGCCCCCGATCGGGCCAGCGGGAAGAGCAGCGGCTCGAGCGCCGGTGACGCGCCCACGATCGGGTCGTGGAACCAGTAGTAGACGGCGGTGCCGTCGAGCCACTCGTTCACGGCGAACTTCGTGACGGCCGAATGCAGGTACACGACCATCACCTGGAGGCGGACGAGCACGCGGGCGGCGTGGGCGACGAACAGCTTCCGCGCGCTCGCGGCCGTGTCGACCACCGCGCGTTGCCAGTGCCATTCGCGCGGGTCGGTGAGCGTCCACGGGATGAGCAAGAGCGTCATGAGCGCAGCCACCTGATCGCCGCCGTCGCGGGTGGCGCTCGCGAGGATGCTGAACGAGACCCACCAGTGCAGCAGACCCGTGATGCGCGGACGCCAGCCGCTCGCCACCAACGCGAGGATGAGGATCGCCGTCCGGTGGGCGATGTCGAGGTAGTCCGGCGGGACGATGCAGAACAGGCCGATGCTTCCGCGGATCCCGTCGCACCCCAGCGGCCCGATCCGGCCCTCGAAGAAGGGCGACCACATCGCGTCCGGTGACGTGGCGATGAGGGTGAGTGCCGTGGACGCCGCGATGATCGTCCGGGCCAGGCCGTAGACGTTCGTCCACGGGTTCTCGTCGACGTAGCGGCGGAAGCGGCCGAACGGTCCGCGCGGTGGCGCCACCAATGGAGGAAGATCGCCCGGCGGTGGGATCGCCGTCGCGGTCGTCGCGGGTGCCGGCCTGGGGATCGGCTGCGGCATGGGGGCCGGAGGAACCGGTGGCAGCGGCGGCGGAGCAGGAGGAGGCTGCGGCACGGGCGGTAACGGCGGCGGTGGTGGTGGCGGTCGCGGCGGTTCCTGAGGCGGAGGCTCGGGCGGACGCGGCGGTTCGTACGGCGGCGGAGGGACGTGCGGCTGATCGGTCATCCGCACTCCGCCTCGAGCACTACGACGTGCGTCGTTCGGAAGTCCTCACCCGTCGGGCTCGCCTCATCCCACGGCAGCACGAACTGACGCACGAGACCGACGCGGCCGCAGAGCGACTGGTACGGCGTGCGGTTGCGGACGCCGACGATGCGTGAGTCGTCCACGTTGGCGAGACAGTCCGTCGGGAGCTCGTCGCACGGCGTCCACGCGTTGAGGTTCGGCACCTCCTCGACCAACCGCGCGAGCTCGACGGACTGCCAGCGCGGCGTCCGGCTGAATCCGAACCAGTTCGATGCCTTCGACAGCGGCCCCCGGTCGGCCCGGACCCACACGCCGCCGAGCTGCACGGCCGAGCGGAATACGGGCAGTCGCGAGTCCTTGGTGAACAGCTCCCACCCTTCGGGGAACACCTGGCCGACCTGGAAGCGGACGTCCTGCGGTAGAAGACGGACCGAAGACAGCGTCACGAACACGACGAGCAGGACGCACACGGCGACGACGAACCTGCGAAACGTCGTTAAGGCCGGGTCGGTCACGCCCCACACGATGCCAGATGGGGCGAGATGGGGCGTTGTGGTCAGCGGTTCTTAGTCGAGCACCGGCTCGACGAGGATCTTGCAGTGCTCGTCGGGGTTCGCGAGCGCCGCGAAGGCCCCCTGGACCCCCGAGATGCCGACGTGTCCGGTGATGAGCGGCGAAACGTCGACCTTGCCTTCGGCGATCGCGTGCAGCGTCTGCACGAACTCGAACGGGTCGTAGCCGAGGGCGAAGCCGATCGTGAGCTCCTTGCCGATGCCGATGAGCGGCCGGACCGTGTCGGGCTCCATGCACGCACCGACCACCATCACCCGGCCCCCACGCGGCGCCGCGCGCATGGCCTGGTCGAGCATCCCCGGCACGCCCACAGCTTCGAAGATGACGAGCGGCTTCACGCCGTCCAGACGCTGCCACGCGTCGATGGCCGGCTCGGTGCGCGGGTCGACCACCTCGTGCGCGCCCATCGTGGCCGCGAGCTCGCGGCGCTTCGCCGAGAAGTCGGCTGCGACGATCGGCTCGATACCCATCTGCGCCAGCGCGCTGATACACGCGAGCCCGACCGGACCCGTGCCGAGCACGACCGCGGCCTCACCCGGCTTGATCCCGGACTTGTTCACTGCGTGCACGCCGACGGCCATCGGCTCGGTCAAGGCCGCGCGCTGCGCATCCAGCCCGTTGGGGACCTTCGTCGCGAGGATCGACGACAGCACCATGAGCTCGGCGTACCCGCCGTTGTAGCGGTTGGAATACGAGCCGATCGGCTCGATGCCGGTGAGGTCGGTCATGTCGAAATTGGGCGGTAGCATCATCGGCACCGACACGACGACGTCGCCGGGCGCCACGCCCGTCGTCGTGTCGGGCCCGACCTCGAGGACCTCGGCCGAGAACTCGTGGCCCATGATCAGGTCCTTGGACAGGTCTACGGCCGGCCCGCCGAGGCCGACGCCCATCTCCTCGCCCAGGGCGACCATCTCCTCCCCGTACTTGAGGAAATGCAGATCGCTGCCGCAGATGCCGCACGCGAGGGTCTTCACCAGCACCTGTCCCGGCCCGGGGGCCGGGTCCGGCACGTCGTCGACGACGAGCTCGCCGCCGCGCATCACCGCCGCCCTCATGTGGTCTCCTTTGTAACCGCTGCGAGGAACTCCTCGCGCGGCGGGCCCATCGGCTCGGGTGGCTCGCGCGTCTCACGCTCGTTCCAGGCCTCCATCACGATCCGCATCACGTCCGGGTCGGTCATGAGCGCGTCGGGCGTCGTGAGGAGGTTGAACGTGCGGAACCACGCGCGCGACACCGCGGCGCTGTGTCGCGAGGCCGGGAACACGCCGTCGGTGACGAGCGACCGCACGAAGGTGTCGAACTCCGACAGCTCCTCGCCGCGCTGCACGGCCATGCTCACCTTGTCCTGCTGCTTGGAGGCGACGTACCACGGGACGAGCTCACGTTGCGTCGCCTCGTCGAAGGCCAGCGCGAGCGAGCGCGGGTCGCCGCCGTCCGTCGCGAGCGTGTCCGCGAACAGCACGCCGTGCACCATCCCCAGCGAGCACCCACGGCCGTACAGCGGGTTCGTGCACACCGACGCATCGCCCACCGCGTGGAGGCCGAGCACCACCGGCTCGCCGTCCACGACGAAGTGCCGCACACGGTTGATCAGCCCGCCCATGTACTGCACGCCCGAGATCGAATCCGATACCTCCGGGCATACCCAGTCGCGGATTGCCGGGATCGCGTTCGTCGCGGCGTCGAAGCGTCCGGCGTCGCGCAGCGCGCGCATGTCGGTGTCGCCGGTCGCGTACGCAAGCGTGACCGAGAAGCTGCGGTTGTCTCCGCGGAACACGGCGAACTTCAGGTAGCCGAGATCGGCGCCGGTGAAGGCTTGCGCGTTCGGTGGCTCGACGCCCTCGCGCAGCCGGTAGAACCGGGACAGATACACGATGCCTGTGCCGCTCTTCGTCTCCTCGAGATTCGCGCCGGCCTCGCGCAACAGCTCGGGCAGTCGCGACGGGCGCCCGGTCGCGTCCATGACGACGTCGGCCTCGACGTCGCCGTCCTTCGTCCGGACGCCCGTGACGCGCGGCGGGCCGGAACCGTTCTGTGAAATCAGGCCCGTGACCGTGACGCCGTCGCGGAGGTCCGCTCTCTCGGTGCGCAGGATCGCGTGACGCAGCACCCACTCGAAGGTCGTGCGCCGGCAGCAGAGCATGACGAGGTCCTCGTCGCCCGGTTGCGGCGACCGGTCCTCGATGGTGTCGGGGAGCATCTCGGCCCACGCCACCTCGGTCGCACCCGATGCGAGGAGCTCGTCGCGCACGTCCGGGAGCCGGTCGCGCAACAGGTTGCGCATACGCGCGAGGAAGGCGTGCGAGTGGCGGACCTGCGGCGCGCCCCTGCGTTTCCAGTCGAAGGCCTCGTCGGGTGTTTCGGGCAGCGGCGTCGCGTCGCGCTCGAGCAGGACGACATCGTGCCCGTCGCGCGCGAGCGCGAGGGCCGAGGCGAGGCCGGCTACACCGGCACCGACTATCGCGACGCGCACCCGCGAAGCCTACCTACCACGCGCCCCGGCTTTGGGGGTTCGGGGGGCCGCGGAGCCGCCGCGCGAAGCGCGGCAGCCCCCCGATCTAACTAGGAGCGCGCGGGAGCGCGCAATGCTCAGCCGCGCCCATAACTCGGCTTGCCCGCCGCGTCCCACTCTTCCCAGAAGTTGAACAGCTCCTGTCCGAACGGGTCGCCGCCCGTCATCGACATGCTGCCGCGACGGATCGTCCAGTCGAACGGGGCGAGCTGGGATGCCTTCTCGAAATGGACGCGCGCGAGCTCGTCGCGTCCGCTGCGGTGCAGGAACGACGCGACGCGTCGGTGAGCACGCGCCGCCGCCTGATCGTCGGCCTCCGGCTGCGACCAGCGCGCCATGAGCTCGGGGTCTGGCGTCTCGCCGTCGACCACCCACCGTCGCAGCGCGTCGTGGTGCACGGACGAGTCGAGGCCGGTGTACTCCTTGAACCGATCGTCGGCCGGCGCGATGGTCGGGGGCCTGACCATCCGGCCGTCCTCGTCGAACCACACCGCCGACGGGATGTTGATGAGGCCGTAGAGCTCGGCCGTGCGGTGGTTGACGTCTACGACCGATGGAAAGGAAAGGTTCGCCGCCTCGACCCACGGACGCGCGCTTTGAGGATCGTGATCGAGGCTGACCGCCACGGCCTCGAGCCCATGCGGACGCAGCTCCGTGAGGATCTGCTCCCAGACCGGGAGCTCGTATCTACACCCTCACCAGGACGCCCATGCCACGAGCAAGCGCTTGCGTCCGGCGTGATCGCTCATGCGCACGGTCGCGCCGTCGAGGTCCGGCAGCTCCAGCTCGTCGATGGTGCCGGTCTGCCCGCTGCCCATCGGGTCGCCGGCCAGCGCGGCCACGCCGCCCTCGATCGACACGGCGATGGAGCGTCCGAGGGCGCGCGCGATGGCGCTGAGATCGACGCGGCCCTCCGTGGTCTGCACGGGCTCGTGCAGCACCACGCAGACGTCGCCGCGACAAAGCCCTTCCGGCTTCAGCTCCCACCCGGTGGCCCACTCGAGCTCGGCCGGCGAGATGAGGACGCGCTCACCGTCGACGTCGGCATCGACGTCGACCTGCCGCTCGTCGATCAGGGTGAGGCGCACACAACGAGCGTACGGGTCCGGTGACTAACTGGACCAGCTCGGTGTCGGGCACTGCGCGAGCGCCGGGTCGCCCCACGACCATCCCGACACCCTGAAGGTGACGTCTTTGTCGTCCGGCTCGTTGCGCGACTCGTACTCGGCGAACTCCGCGCGCCAATTCGCCGTCGTGTTCCGGCCGACCCATTTGGAGATGGTCGCTCCGTCCGAGTCGGATTCGGCGTTGTCGGTATGGATCGTGACGCTCACGCGGATGTCTCGGATTGATCGGGGCGTCTGGTTGAGCACGGTGCCGGTGACCCGCACCGACCATTGGGCTACGCCGTCACGAGAATCCTCGGAGAGACGGCCCGCCGCGAAGTCGACGACCTCTCCCGAGACCACGCCCGACGGACAGTTCGCCGGCCCAGACGCCGCCTGCACGGCACTCGGGCCGGACGAGCTCGGTCGTGACCCGTTCGAGCCCGACGAGCTTCGCGCGGCGCTGCTGCTCGTTGGCGACGGTGACGGCGAGGACGACGGGGTGGGTGTGGGTTTCATGAGGTCGGCGAACGACAGCACCTCGCCGCCCCTCACCGGCGTTGCTTGTGCCGTCCTGGCCTCGCCTCGCGCACATGCGCCCGTCGCGAGGGCCAGGACGAGGACGGCTGCCACCTTCGCAGCCGGGTACACGCGGCCGCTCATCGCGCGTCTCACCTCGTGCGAAGCCTAGACCCGGAATACGAGCAAGTGTTCGAACTTGGCGCCACGTTCAAGCCTGAGCTGGCAAGCTGTCCGGGTGTCCGTCGACGCCCAGCGGCTCGCGATAGACGAGCTCCTTGCCGAGCTCACCCTCGAGGAGAAGGTTTCGTTGTGCCACGGGTCCGACTTCATGTCGACCACGCCCATACCGCGGCTCGGCATCCCCAAGATGTGGGTGACCGACGGCCCGCACGGCGCCCGCGGACGCGGATGGGGTCAGACGACGTCGGCCGCCATCCCATGCGGCACGGCGCTCGGCGCCACCTGGGACGTCGACCTGCTTCGTGAGGTCGGCGAGCTCATGGGCGAGCAGGTGCGGTCGAAGGGCGCGTCGATACTGCTCGGCCCGACGATGAACATCCACCGCGCTCCCCTCGCCGGACGCAACTTCGAGTGCTACGCCGAGGATCCGCTGCTGTCCGCCGAGCTGGCCGCGTCGTTCGTCGAGGGACTGCAATCGGTCGACGGCGTCGGCGCGTGCATCAAGCACTTCGTCGCCAACGACCAGGAGCACGAGCGCATGTCGATCTCATCGGAGGTCGACGAGC
>Ga0299907_10002637_pt1 | contig 11171 bp, 7 predicted proteins | sample RVTome_16_FD_198680 | JGI IMG/M metagenome (GOLD analysis project Ga0299907, IMG submission 198680) | Soil microbial communities from uranium-contaminated site in the Upper Colorado River Basin, Wyoming, United States - RVT152D67 (version 2) ...
TGACCACGACTGCGTCCGCTCGCCCGAGCGCGCGCCGCAGCGCTGCGCCGATCACGGGCCCGGGCACGAAGTCGTGATGGCGCGCAAGCCACGGCGGCCGTCCGCGGCGCGGAAGGGCCGCCGCCGCGAGCGCCGATCGCATTCCCCAGGTGAAGAGGAGCACCGGCTCGAGCTCGCGCACGAGCCGGCGGATCTCGCGGGCGTGCCCGGTGAGCGCCGCCGTCGCGGCAGCGACCGTGCGCGGTCCGCCTCGCAACCCGAGCGGGTGTTCGCGCAGCTCCACGACGGGAACACCGCGCGCGCGGCACGCGCGCTCGACGTCGCCGGGCGGGCACGCGACGACCGCCGGCTCGGGCAGCGCGGTCACGATCTCGACGAGGAAGCGGCCGGCGCCGCCGCTCCGGCCGCTGTAGGCGACGAACAGGCTCGGGCCGCGGCCAGACACAGTCATTCGACGAACAGCGTCGCGAGCCGCCAGACGTGGTATCGGCTCATCACGTCGAGCGACGCCGCGGGTCGTGACAGGAGTGCTTCGCAGCGCGCGCGGTCGAGCACCTCCCATGCAGGGTGGCTGCCCGCGGCGAGAACCTGCTCGCGAACGTCGGCGAGGATCGGCTCGAAGGGGTCGGTGGCCGTGACACCCGGCCGGTGCGCGCGCACCCGCCGCACGATTTCGCGCATCGCCTTGCTCGCGACGTTCCGTGCATGGCCTCCCGCATGCTCGACGCCGGTGAGCTGCGGCGCGAGGAGCGGAAGCGCGGCGCGGTGATACGCAGCGCTCGCGCGCTGATCGGCCGGCGGCGCGAGCAGGTCGGCCACGACGCGTCGTGACCACAACGGCGAGGTCGTGTCGCGCACGTACTCGACGCAGCCGTGGGTGGGCGCGGCCCAGGTCTTCATGCGGCGGTCGAAGTAGAAGAGATCCGGCAGGTCCACGAATGCCGCGCCGCACGCGAGCTGCTCTTCGACCCACTCGCCGATGCGGCGCTCGACGGCATCCCGGCCCGCGGCTGAGAGGAGCTCGCGCCGATGAGGCGCGCGGGAGGCGAAGGCGTCGTTGAGCCGGCGGGTGACACCCGCAGCGTCGAGCCCTTTCCCCCCGCCGTAGTACGCGCGGCCGATCTCACCGCCCTGTCCGCTGTGCCAGAGCGGGAGCCGCCCGTCGCGCGGGCCGAGGGGGAAGCCGGCCGCGTCCGCCAGCGAGGCGGTGCCGCCGGTCGTCAGGCGCACGGTGCGCGCGGCACGGCGGTGGTCGCTCCACATGTTTCCGTGCGGGTCCGGCGGCAGCCGCGAGTGCGGCACACCCGCGAGCTCGCACAGCTCCTTCCCGACGCGCACGTCCGGATCGTCCGGCGCACCGCCCGTCACGCCCTCGAACTCGAGCCCGGCCGCGAGCGCGGCTCCCAGCACCATCCGCGAGTCATGTCCGCCCGTCACGGGCACGACGTTCGGTCTTCCGGGCCAGTCCGCGAGCGCCGCGGTGGCGGCGGTCAGCCGCCGCGCGGCCGCCTCGGCGTCGAGGCCCCGCCCGGGCAGTCGCGCCAGCTCATCCGGCGGGAGCAGCCGGCAACGGCTCTCGCCGTCGGGCGTCAGACGAAGGACCGTGCCGGGCTCGACCCGCTCAATCCCGTTCCAGATCGGATGCCCGTCGATCGGCCAGCCACCGCCGACGAGGCCGGCGACCGATTCGAGCCGCAGGCCGCTGTCGCCGGCCAGCTCGCGCAGCGCCGCGGCGCTGTTCGAGAACCAGCGCGTCTCGTTCGCCCGCGCCTCGAAGAGCGGGTAGGCGCCGACCGGATCCGTGGTGAGCTCGAGCGCGTGTTCTTCGCCGCGATACGCGACCGATGCGAAGCGCCCGTCGATCGTGTCCGCCCAGCGATCGGCCGGCTCGAGGAAGAAGCGCGCGTCCGCGGGTGCGCGCCCGTCGGTCGCGTCGTCGTCGGTCCAGCGGAACGGCCGGCCTGAGAAGAGCGCGAACGAGCCGCCGCTCATGTGAGCGTACGGCAGCGCGCGGCTGTGGCGCACCCACGCCGCCGCGGCCCGGGCCCCTGCGACGCCCTCGACCGGGCAACCGGGAAAGAACGGCAGCTTCTCGAGCAGGGCCTCGAGCGCCTGCTCCGGCTCCTCCGCGCCGATGCCCGCGCGCGAGCCGACGATGAAGAGGTTCACGGGCGTCCGCCGCCCGCGGCAGTCACGTCCGCGCGGCGCGCCGCAGGCCGGCTCCGGCGGTCACCAGCAGCAGGCCCGCCAGCGCCACCCAACCGCTCTCCCCGCCCGTGCGGGGCAGCGTCCCGGCCACCGTCGCGGTCGGCTCGACCGCGGTCGAGTCCGTGGGGCCGGCGGGCGTGGCGGGGCCCGGTGCGGGCGCCGGCGTGGTGACGCCGTCCTGACTGTCGTCGTCCTGGGGCTGGTCCTCGCCCGCGAACGGGTCGCGGTACTGCTCGTCGCCCACGCTCTGGCCGGGCGCGGCCGAGGGCGCGGATAGGACGAGGGCTGCTGCGAGCACCGCTGTTCCCCGGCGGCTCATCGCGCCGATTCCTAGCAGACGACCGGACGCGGCGCGGCCGTAGACTGACCCGGGTGGATTCCCGCACGGCGGCGGGCAATGTCGCACTCGTTCATGACTTCCTGGTTGATCTCCGCGGCGCGGACCGCGTCTTCCTGGCGATCGCGGACATCTGGCCGGAGGCGCCGATCTACACGGCGGTCTACGACGAGCGCGGCACAGAAGGCCGGTTCGCCCACCGCGACGTGCGGACGTCCTTCCTCCAGCGGCTGCACCCGTCGGCGTCGACGTTCCGTGCGCTCTTTCCGCTGTACCCGTCCGCGATCGAGTCGTTCGACCTGTCCGGCTACGACCTCGTGCTGTCGAGTTCGAGCGCGTGGGCGCACGCGGTCATCTGCCACGAGCACACGACTCACGTGTCCTACTGCTACAACCCGTTCCGGTACGCGTGGAACGACCGCGACCGCACGCTCGCGGACAGGCCGGATCCCGTCTCGCGCGCCGTACTGCGCGGCATCCTGCGGCGCTGGCGCCAGTGGGACTGGATCGCGGCACAGCGGGTCGACCGCTACCTGACGATCTCGCAGACAGCACGTGCGCGGATCCGCCACTACTGGGGACGCGATGCGACGATCGTGCACCCGCCGGTCGACATCGACCGGTTCAGCCCGGCGAAACCGCAGGACTACTACCTGGTCCTGTCCGAGCTGATGCGCCACAAGCAGATCGACATCGCGATCCAGGCGTTCAACCGCCTGCGGCTGCCGCTCATGGTCGTCGGCGACGGCCCCGACGCGCGCCGGCTACGCCGCATGGCCGGACCGACGGTCCAGTTCGTCGGGCGCGTCCCCGACCCCGAGGCGGCGCAGCTGCTCGCCGGCTGCCGCGCGCTGATCGTTACCGCCGTCGAGGAGTTCGGCCTCGCTGCCGTCGAGGCGCAGGCAGCCGGCCGGCCGGTTATCAGCGTCGGCGCCGGCGGTGCGCTCGAGACCGTGATCGAGGGCGAGACGGGTGCGTTCTGGCACGGCGGCCCGGAGCAGCTCGCGGTCGCGGTCATGTCCTTCGACGCCGACGCGATCGACCCCGAGGCATGCGTTCGCGGCGCGCAACGGTTCTCGCTCGAGCGGTTCCGGCAGCGGATGCCGCGCGAGGTGCATCGCGCGCTCGCCGGCGAGCGCGACCACGAGCGCGGGATTGCGCGCCGCTCGCCACGGGTGTCGCGCCGCGGGCTCGCGCGGCCCTTCCGCTAGTCGCGCCTGCCCTCGACGTACCAGTGGATCGCGCGCAGCTCCGGCCACAGACGCGGCCCCAGCCGCAGCGCGAGGCGGCCGGGCGCCGTGTCCGGGCGCTGGTGTTCCACCGCAGTCACCTCGAAGCCCGCCCCGCGCACGAGCTCCTCGGCGTCGCGGCGGGCGAAGAAACGCAGGTGCGTGACGTCGAGCACGCCGGCGGGCGCGTAGGCGAAGCGGCCGCGAAATACGAGCGGCGCCCACACGGCGGTGTGGCGCGCGTTCGGTAGCGCGACGTGGACCCGACCGCCCGGCCGCAGCAGCTCCCGGAGGCGCGCGAGCACGGACCACGGATCGCGCAGGTGTTCGAGCACGTCGTAGCAGAGGATCGTGTCGAAGCTGCCCGCGGCCCACGGCAGCTCGTCCTCGACTGATCCGGTCACCACCTCGTCGAGGAGTCCTCGCGCGACTTCGGCGAACTGCTCGTCGAGCTCGATGCCCGTCACGCGACACGCGCCCGCCGCACGCAGCAGGTCTGCGTTCGCGCCCTCTGCGCAGCCGACGTCGAGCACGGCTCCGAGCGGAGGCGACAGGAAGCCGAGTGCCTCGGATCGCGCACGAGTGCCGTAATCGCCGGGGCGCGCGCGGGTGAGATCGAGGCCGCTCATCGGTCCGGCTCGAGCACCACGTAGTGGCCGAAGCGCGCGTGCTCGCGGTAGGCGCGCGCGAGGTACTCGTCAAGGATGCGCGAATCGCTCGGCTCGCCACGCTTGTTCGGCTCGCGCCGCGCGCTGTCTGGGTCGGTCCACCGCACGATCGCGCCGGGCAATGCGTCGCGGAGCCGGTCGACGATGCGGGCCTGGTCCTCTGTGGAGGTCTGAAGGTCGAAGTCGGTGTCGATCACATTCGGCTGCTGAGCGAGGACGTAGAAGAGCGGATTCCCGATCCGCACGAGGTCCGAGCGGAGGGTGACGACGTATATCGGCTCACCGGGCGGCACGAGCTCGCGCACCGCCGCGACCGCACGCGGCAGCGCGGCCGCATCCGCCGGCTCGGCTTCGACGCCGTCGGCCACGTCGAGCCGGAGCCGGTCGAGCGGGGGCGGGTCGAACAGCGCGTTCGCGCGGTTCGCCACCACGTACGCGCCGAGCAGCGCAAGGACCACCAGCGCAGGCGCAGCGATATGGACCCGTGCGCCCCTGGCCACGAGTGGGAGCAGCACGCCGAGCACGACCAGCAGCGGTGTCTCGTGGAACGCGTCCGTGCGCGAGTGCAGGTAGAGCACGAAGCAGCCGCCGAGCACGAGCAACGGGGCCCAAAGCGGCGAGCGCTCCCGCCACCGAAGCAGCGCGGTCAGTCCGGCGAGCCCGACGCCGACCAGGAGCAGGAGCGGTACATAGAACGAGAGCACGTCCTTCAGGTCGTGCGCGAGTGTGCCCGGCGGCCACAGCGAGAAGCCGCCGTCGTACTCGAGCGGGAACGGCAGCGTCCAGTGCTCGCGGTCGCGCAGCCCGGTTGCAACGAGCGCCTCCCACATGTCCGCCGGGCCTGTCGCGACGATGAAGGGCAGGTAGACGAGCAGCGAGCCCGCGACCGCGACCCCTCCGTAGACCGCGGCAGCCCGCCTGTCGCGCCGAAGCGCGAGCGCCACGAGACAGGCGACACCGGCGTAGATGCCGAAGTCGAGCCGCCAGGCTGCGGCGAGTGCCGTGAACGCCGCGGCGGCGAGTGGCCTGGGCGGCGTGGACGTCGCGGCGGCCAGCGCGAGCAGCACGAACAGCAGCGCGGGGGCGAAGGGGTTGGCGCTGAGCGGCTGTGCCATCGCCGCCGCAGTGACAAGCGCACCGGCCAGCGCCGGAGCAGGGGCGACCTGGCGGCGCAGGATCACGTAGACGACGACCGTTACCGCGCCGTTCACGACCATGCGGACGATCCGCCAGGCCAGCAGCGACGATCCGAACAGCTCGTTCAGTCCAGCGAGCAGGTACGGCTGCCCGGGGCCGTACGCCCAAGTGAAGTCGCTGTACGGAAGCTGCCCGTCGGCCACGCGCGCCGCGGCCTGCAACGCCAAGCCTTCGTCGAAGGGATCGATCCCGCGCAGGATCGAGAACGCCGACACAGCCACCGCGCCGGCGAAGATGGCGGCGGCGACCCAGCGCCGGCGAGTCGCTACCTGAGCCAGCACCGATGTCACTATTCCAGACTTGTCTGGCGGGTCCGTCGTCGTGCGAATCCTCGTCGCTGGCGTCCTGCTTGTCGGGCCGACCGCGCTCGCGTTCGCTTCCGGCGGGTTCGCGTCCGTATTCGGCGAGGACCTCGAGCGCACTGTGGCCGGCATCGTGGTCTGGGCACTCGTCGCGGTCCTGGCCGTGACCGGCGCACCGCTCCCGCGATCGCGGGCCGCACTGGCGGCGCTCGCGGGACTCGTCGGGCTCACTGCGTGGGCTGCGGTCTCACTTTCCTGGGCGCCGCTGGTCGAGCCGGCCCGGGATGATGTCGCGCGTCTGATCCTGTACACGGGCGCGCTGTTCGCCTCGGCGATGGCGTGGCGCAGCGCGCGCGACTTCCGGCTGGTTGAGCCGCTTTTCAGCACCGGCGCCCTGGTCGTCGTGCTCTATGGGCTGTCGGAGAGGCTCCTGCCCGCTCTGGTCGATCTGGACGAGACCGCGACTGGTGGCGGTCGCCTCGAGCAGCCTCTGACCTACTGGAACGGGATGGGCGTGCTGGCCGCGCTCGGGCTGACGCTCGCGATCCGCGTGGCGGGGACGCCGTCGCGTCCCGCGGCTCTCAGAGCTGGAGCGGCCGCGGCCGCGGCGCCGTTCGGAATGGCGGTCTACCTGACGTTCTCCCGCGGTGCGATCGCCGCGCTCGTAGTGGGCGTGGTCGCGTTGATCGCCCTCAGCCCGACACGTAGTCAGGTGCGCGCCGCGGCGATCGGGCTTTGCACCGCCCTCTCCGCGGCCCTGGTCGCCAGCGTCCTTCCCGCGGTCGAGTCGCTCGAGGGCGGATCGGAGACGCGGGACGGCATGATCGCACTCGCGGCGCTCGTCGTCCTCGCGGGTGGGGCGGCGGCTTTCCAGCTGCGATCCCAACGTGTGGCGCCGCGCATGTACGCGCTCCCCCGGCGTGCCGTCGCGGTCGGGATCGCGGTGGCCACCCTGGTCGGGGCGCCGCTCCTCGCGGTCGCGCTGGACCGCGGCGATGCGGAGACAGGTGCGACCGCGAGCCGCCTCGATGACCTCGGCAGCAACCGGTACGACTACTGGGAGGTGGCGCTCGGAGCCTGGGCGGACGAGCCGCTGCGTGGAAGCGGCACGGCGGGATTCCGAGTGGACTGGCTGCGCGAGCGCGATGTCGACGAGGCGGTCCGGGACGCGCATTCGTTGTACCTCGAGACCCCCGCCGAGCTGGGCTCGGTTGGGCTGCTCCTGCTCGGCTGTTTCGTGGCAGGCATCGCTGCTGCGGCGGCTGCGTCGCTCCGTCGCGAGCGAGAGCTCGTCACCGGCTCGGTCGCGGCGCTTTGGCTGCTCGCCGTGCACGCCGCGATCGACTTCGACTGGGATCTTCCCGCCGTGGCGCTGTGGGCGCTCGTGCTGGGTGGCGCTTTGCTCTGCCGTGCTAGTCCGACGACGGTGGGCGGTAGAACGGATTGAGCGACTTCGCGCGGGCGGCCGCGCCGGACGAGCCGGCCGGATCGGCGCCGGCCAACACGGACGCGAGGACGGCCCACGCGCTGAAGCTGTCGGGCTCTCGGTCGACAGCTTCGCGCAACACATCTGTCGCGAGCCGCGGATGTCCCTCGCTGAACAGCACGCCACCCACGTCGACCAGTCGCGAGCTGCCGGGACAGTCGGTCTCGACGCCGGCGATTGTTGCGTGGAGCTGCGGCCCCCGCACGCGATCCTCGAGCGCGAAGAGCGTCGCTTTGACGGCTTCCGTGCAGCGGTCCTCGGAGCGCTGCCAGGCGACCAGGACGATCGCCGCTGCCACCGCGGCCGCGACCAGCGCGGCGCGGACGATCGGAGGCACGGTCACGCGCGCCGAGGCTAGCCTACGGCGCCGGTGAGAGCGGGCTCGCGGCACATCGGCGCAGCCCTGACGCTGCTTGCGTTTGCGGTGGCGTTCCTGCAGCGTCCGGGGGAGTCGACCTCGGACACGAAGATCGACCTGCACGTCGAGCCGATCCGCTTCCTCGGGGAGGTGGCGAGCGTCTGGAGCTCGTCCGGTGGCCTCGGGCAGGTCCAGGCGGGCCAGTACAGCGGCTACCTCTTCCCGATGGGGCCGTTCTTCGCGCTCGGCGACCTGCTCGGAGCGGCGCCGTGGGTGGTGCACCGCCTCTGGCTCGGCGCGCTCCTCGCGCTCGCGGCGTGGGGCACGGTGAAGCTGCTGGACGCGCTGCTCGGCGAGCCGCGCGCCGTCGCACAGGTGGTCGCGGGAGGGCTGATGGTCGTGAACCCGTACGTCGCGACGTTCGCCCAGGTCACAAGCGTCACGTTGCTTGGCTATGCCGCGCTGCCGTGGCTGGTCTTCGCGGTCCATCGCGGGCTCGGCACTTCACGCGGGTGGTGGTGGCCCGCCCTGTTCGCGCTCGTCTTCACCTCGACCGGCGGTGGCGTGAACGCGGCCGTCACAGGATGGCTGCTCGTCGCCCCGGCCCTGCTCGTGCTGTACGAGTGCTGGATCGGGGCCGCCCGCTGGCGCGAGGCGTGGTCGCTCACGTGGCGGATGGGGGTGCTCTCGCTCGTCGCCTCGCTGTGGTGGCTCGCGCCCGTGGCGGTGCACGCCGCGTTCGGGATCAACTTCCTTCCGTTCACGGAGTCCGCAGGCGCGATCTGGGCGACCACCAGCCTGCCCGAGAGCCTGCGCCTGATGGGGTACTGGCTGAGCTACCTGGGCGCCGGCTTCGGCGACCGGCCGCTTCCGTACTTCGACGCGAGCGACGAGCTGCTCTTCTCGCGGCCCGTCGTCGTCGCATCGTTGCTCGTCCCCGCGCTTGCCGTGGCGGGTCTCGTCCGCAGTCGCCGGTGGCCTTACGCGCCGTTCTTCCTGCTGCTGCTCCTGGTCGGCCTACTCGTCATGAGCGCGGGCTTCCCCGGCGGGACACCGCTGCGGCGCGCTCTGACTTTCACCTACAACCACGTCGAGGGCGTGCAGTTCCTGCGCACCACGTACAAGGCGGGCCCGCTCGTCGCTCTCGCGGTCGCGTGTCTGGCAGGCGGCGCGGCGCAGGCGGCATGGCCGCGGCTGCGCGCGCGCCCGCTGGCACGACTGCTCGCGCCCGCCGCGGCCGTGGTCCTCGCGGCGGGGGCGGCGTGGCCACTCTCGAGCGGCCGCGCGCTCGATCGGAAGTTCACCTGGGAGGAGATCCCGCAGGCCTGGCGCGACGTAGCCGCCGACGTCGACGACCGGCTCGGTGAGCGCGACCGCGCCCTGGTGCTGCCAGGGCAGCTGTATGCGTTCTATGACTGGGGCGCCACGGTCGACCCGATCCTGCCGGCCCTCGCCGAGGAGCCGGTCACCTCACGCACGGCCGTGCCGTATGCCGACCTCCACGCCGTCGACATGCTTTGGACCGTGGACGCGCTAGCGCAGCAGGAGCGGGCACTGCCCGGCCAGTTCGAGCGGCTGCTCGGGTGGCTCGGGGTGGGCACGGTCGTGACGGGTACAGACGACGACGTCGCCCGCAGTGGCGCCACCGCCCCCGCGGAGGCTGCGAGGGCGCTCGAACTCGGCGGGCTGCGGGCTCCGGACGACGCATACGGGCCACGCCGCGTATTCGGGCCCGATGCCGGGTCGGCCACTCGGAGCGTGCGTCTCCCGCAGGTGCGCCGGTACGACATCGAGGGGAGCGGATTCGTGCGGCTCGAGCCGCGCGAGCCGGACCTGCTCGTCGACGGCTCGGCGGAGGCGCTCGCCGGCCTGGCCGCGTTCGGCGCGCTTCGGCCGGGAACGGCCGTCGCGTACGCGGGCGACGCGGACGAAGACAACCTCGCCGCGACGGCCGCAAGCGCGCAGGAGCTCGTGATCAGCGACTCGAACCGGCGGCGCGCCGTCTCGCCCGCACGGCCGCGGCAGACGGGCGGCAGGACGCTCGCCGCGGACGAGCCGGTACCCGACGACACACCCCTCGTCGAGCCGTTCGGGCACGGCCGCGATGCGCAGACCGTTGCCGTGCTCGAGGGCGCGGCCGCGCTGAGGTCACCGTTCGCGCCGGGGTTTCCGCAGTTCCCGGAGCACCGGCCCTATGCCGCCTTCGACGGCGACCGCGAGACGTGGTGGGAGGCCGACCGGGAGCTCCGCAATGAAGACCGCTGGGTAGAGGTCCGATTCGCGCGACCGCGGGACGTGCGCCACGTCGACCTCCTACCGCGCCGCGAGGACCGCACCGAGGTGAGCGAAGTCGAGATCGCCGGCCGCCGGTTCGCGCTCGAGCCGGGATGGAACCGCCTCGAGCTCGGATTGCGCCGGGTCGACCGGCTGCGCGCGCGCATCACACGGCGGAGCTACCCCGGCGATCTCACCGCAGGTCCCGGCGCGCTCGCCGAGGTGCGCGTGCCAGGGCTCCGCGTACGCGAGGCACTCCGGCCGCCCGTGCGGCTCGAGTCGGTGACTCGCGCCGGGACCGGGGGCCGGACGGGGCCGGCGATCACATATCTGTTTCAGAGGACTACGGCCGACCGTCCGTTCCGGCGACATCCCTCGAGCCCGCGCGACGCCGCATCGATACCCGAGCGGCACTCCGTGGAGACGGTCCTCGTCCGCGAGGCGCGCGATGCCGAGCTCGCGGTGCGCCGCCGCATCAACCCGCCACGGGGAAGGCTGTGGACCGTCGATGCATGGGTGTCGGTCGCACCGGACGCGCCGGACGGCGCGCTCGACCGCCTGCTCGGCGCGAACGCGGGTCCCGTGTTCGAGTCGTCCGGCCGCTTCGAGAGCGCCCCGGGTGTGCGCGCTTCGCGCGCGTTCGACGGCGACCCGCGGACGGCGTGGGTCGGGCGAGGCGATGACGCCGGCCGGGCATGGATCGCGTGGCGCGGAGGCGGCCCGGGCAGCGTGCGCAGCCTGCGACTGGCGGCACCGCCGCGACCAGCCGTCCTCCCAGCGCAGGTGAAGTTGATCTGGCGAGGGGGGAGGTCGCGCGATCTTCCGGTTGCGGGCGACGGCCGGGTGCGGTTACCGCGCGCAGTCCCCGCTGCGGCAGGTCGCCTCGAGGTCGTCGCCGGCGAGCCCGGTGCAGCGGTCGGGATCGCGGAGGTCGAGGCGCACGGGCTCCCGCGCGCGACCGGTCCTGCGCATGGCGCGGTCCGCTCGCGCTGCGGCGAGGTGAGCGTCGACGCACCGACGCGCACCATCCCGCTGCGCGTCGAGGGCACACTCGACCCGCTTGGATCGCCGCTCAGAGCCAGGTCGTGCGGTGCGCCGGTCGAGCTCGCCGG
>Ga0299907_10002638_pt1 | contig 11171 bp, 14 predicted proteins | sample RVTome_16_FD_198680 | JGI IMG/M metagenome (GOLD analysis project Ga0299907, IMG submission 198680) | Soil microbial communities from uranium-contaminated site in the Upper Colorado River Basin, Wyoming, United States - RVT152D67 (version 2) ...
GACCGATCGACGTTGGAGGTCGCGCGCGCCTGGATGCGCGACCGGCCGCTCGTCCCTCTGTTCCTCCTGCTGGCCCTGCTCGTCCTCGTCCTGCAGATCGTCCAGCCGGGGATCGTGACCCCGAACTGGGTGTCCGCCACCCTGCGGTTCGCGATCCCGCTCGCCATCATCGCTGCCTGCCAGACGCTGACGATGCTCACCGGCGGCATCGACCTGTCTGTCGCGGTGGTCGCGTCGATGGCCGCGTACGTCATGGCAACGACCGTTTCCGATGTCGGCTGGCTGGCCGCCTCGCTCATCGCTTTGCTGACGGCGGCGGTCGTCGGTCTCGTGAACGGGATCGGCGTCGGAATCTTCCGCGTCCACCCGCTGATCATGACGATCAGCATGAGCCTGGTCGTCTCCGGGGCGGTGAATGTCTACTCGCGCGCGAATATCGCCGGCGGGACCCGGGTTCCGCCGGAAGTAACGTGGCTCGGTGGCCAGACCCTCTTCGGTTTCCTGCCGAACAGCCTCCTGCTGTTCCTTCCGCTGGCGGCGCTGGTCCTGTTCGGGCTTCGGCGGTCCGGCTACGGAAGGCTGCTCTACGCCGTCGGAGACAATGAGACGGCGACGCGCCTCGCCGGCGTGCGGGTCAGCTCAGTGCTCGTTGTCCTGTACCTGATCAGCGGCATCCTCGCGGGCGTGGCGGGCCTCCTGTACGCCGGCGTCATCGGCAGCGCCACTGGGCGGCTCGTCGATCCGTACCTCCTGCCATCGGTCGCCGCGGTCGTGATCGGCGGCACATCCATTTTCGGCGGACGCGGAGGGTATGCCGGGACGATCATCGGGGCCTTGATCCTCACGGTTCTGACCACCTTGCTCAACGTGCTCGGCCTGCCGGAGGCGACGCGCCAGATCCTGTTCGGCGCGATCATCCTCGCCGTGGCCGCGGGCTACACGCGAATCACCGAAGGGTCCTGACCCAGCCCTCGTCTTCAGGGCCGCTGGCCGTGGGGCCGCGTCGGAGTTGAGCGAAACACCGCGTTCGACGTGCCCACGGGTGGAGCCGATGAACGCGAAATTCCATTGGTGAGGCGGTCCCAGGACCTGAAGCAAGAGCGCATCACTGCGCCATCCGACGCCATCACGGGGCTGATGGGATGCCCACGGCGAGTCGGTGCCGAGCCGCCTCGAGCGGGACGTCCGGCCAGATGCCCTCCAGCCACCAGGTCACGCCGGCGTCCTCATAGGCCGTCAGCTCGCCGTCCGCGAGCTCGCCCGATTGCCCGGCGATCACCACGTCGTACGGCCCGGTCGCCTGGCGCTGCGCAGCGATGTCGGCGAGCAGCACCGCCACCTCGTCCGGTGCCAGGCGGCGGCCAGTCGGATCCTCCGGAAAGGCGCCGTCCCAGCGCGCCGCACGCCGCATCGGGCCGCGATTGCTGCCATGGACGGCGACCCATATCGGTGGGCGGGGCCGCTGGATCGGGGTGGGAAGGAACACCGTCTCGCGGATGGTCTACTCCTCGCCGTCGAACGCGAACGGCCCACCCGACCAAAGCCCGTCCAGGATGGCGAGCCCCTCGTCCAGGCGTCGCGCTCGCCGTCGGACGTCGCCGTCCTCGCCGAAGTGCTCGAATTCCGCCTTAGCGGGATTCCCAAGCCCCACGCCCACGACCAGCCTGCCTCCGGACAGATGATCGAGTGTCGTGGTCTGGCGCGCCAGCTGCCACGGGCGGCGACGCGGCACGGCGGTGACGAGAGCACCCAGCCGGATCTTCTGGGTGGCGGTGGCGATGGCGGCCAGCGAGATCCAGGGGTCGACCATCGGGGTTCGCCAGGCGGCATCGCCGAGGATGTGATCCCACAGGAAAAATCCGTCCCATCCGGCGGCCTCGGCATCGGCGGCCAGGCTCGCAAGGATGGCCGGATCACCGAATGAGCCGAAGTTCGCGATGTGGACGCCGAATTTCATCCGGCTCGCGTTGGCTTGATGTTCTGGTTGAAGCGGAACATGTTGGTCGGGTCGTATCGGTCCTTGAGAGCGACCAGTCGCCGGTAGCGCTGCTCGCCATACGCTCGTGCCACGTCGTTGGCAGTGGCGTCGTCGCCCAGGTAGTTCACATACCCGCCGCTCGCGAGGGGAGCCAGCGCCGCGGCGTATGCGCGCGACCACGCGATATGGCGTTCCGGAGTGTCACTTGGCTCCCAGATCGCCAGGGCACTTGCGTTGAACCGCGCCCGCCGCTGGCCGAACGCCGTGGCATCTTCCGGGACACGCCCGACCGCGCCATGGGGCGCCCGGTTTCGACGAGGTGCGCGGTCACCGAGCCCGGTCAAATGTGAGCCTACGGCTCGTCCTTGTGAGCGGGCGTTCTACGAGCTCCTCCGTGAGGCGAGATGGACCTCTACGGGCAACGGCGCCCCGTTGAGGTGGACGACGACCTCCAGCTCGGCGGCGCGGGCGACGGTGCGGGTGATCGTCCCCGAGCGCAGCGCGCGCTCGACGATGTCGGTCACCCGCACGGCGGGTCCATCGGTCTCCAGAGCTGCCTCAAGCCGCAGGCGGCGGATGGCGGGCGGTGCGTCGTCGCGCTCGGCCGCCAACCGCAGGCCGATCCGGGCGAACTCGACGTGGGCACCGTCGGCCACCCAGCGCAGGTTGCGCACGAAGCAGGCGCCCACCCCGGCCAACAGCGCCTCGATCGGGCTCGGGCCGTCGGTGTCGTCCTCGGGCGAGGCGTTGAGCACGCCGTCCCACAGCATGCCGTGCACGCGCGTTCGGTCCCCGTGCTCGGCGACAACGTTGAGCAGGTAGAGCGGCGGTGACGCCGCGCGACGCCGGATGACGTGCAGCCGAGCTTCGGGCATCAGCCTACCCGGACCGGGCTCAGCCGAGCGGCGATCTCGTCGACCGACGGGACGCGGCCGGTGCTGGCTACGCCCCGGTCCATCATTAGCCGAGCAGCGCCGACTTCGGTCATTGCTCACCTCGAGGGCTCGCGTGGTAGGTGGCGGGCACGATCTCCTCGTTCATCAGCCGCAGGAAGGCGTCGGCCTGCTCGAAGGCGACCGCGTGGCCGGCATCGGCGTAGGTGATCAGCTTCTTGTGTGGCGCCCTCAGCTGTTCGAACCACTCGTGGGCCAGCTCACGCCGCCCGCGTAGCTCGTTGGCGCCGTCGAGCAGGTAGACCGGCACCCCGAGCTCGGGGACATCGGTCCGGAAGTCGATCTCCTGCAGCTGCGGATACATCAGCGAGAACATGTCGACCAGGCCGCGGATGAGGTTGGCGTTCTCGACGAAGCTGTACTCGCTGCCGAAGAGCCCGAATTGGCCGACCCCGGAAGCTTCACCGCGGGCGACGTAGGCGGCCGGCGGGTCGTACGGGGTCTCGAGGAGGCCGTAGTGGCCCATGACCAGGCTGTTGGCCCACGGCATGTCGCGGTACGGGGGCTCCCCCAGGGTCAGGACCTGGTCGTACAGCTCACTGTTGCCGGTGCGGTCCGCGTAGGCCAGCAGATCACGCCAGAGGATCTGATCGGTCACGCGCTGGCTGACCATCTGGCCCGAGCCGATGTAGGCGTGGAACAGATCGGGGCGCTCCTGCACTGCCAGCACGCCAAGCGTCGACCCCCACGACTCGCCCAGCAGGTAGATCTTCTCCTCGGCGAAGCGGTCGCGCACCTGCTCGGTCAGCGCGATCGTGTCGCTGACCAGCGCGTCGAGGGTGTACGTCGAGGTGGGGTCCAGGGCGGCGTATGACTTGCCGCTGCCACGCTGGTCCCAGACCACGACCACGAAGTCCTGGGTCAAGGGCTCCAGCAGCGCGCGCGCGAAGGCGATGTCGCTTTGGCCCGGGCCACCAGATAGGTACAGGAGCACCGGATTGTCCGGATCGGCCGCCCGGATCGAGATCGCCTGGTCCTGGCCGCCGAGCTCGACCGTGGTCAGCTCGGCGATGCTGCCCGGGACCGGCTGGCCATTCGCGCCAAGCACCGGCGGTGTCGACGCCGGCAGCGCAACTTGGACGGCAAGGCCGATGACCGCCAGCGTCAGGATGCCGGTCGGCATCAGCGCCAGCAGCCGCCGCGGCCGCGCGATGGCGACGCCAATGCTGGCGCCGACGATCATCGGCAGCAGCGCCAGCAGTGCATGGAACCCGCGCCCGGCGGCGAAGGCCGCGATGCCGTAGACGGAGTCGAAGCGGAGCGCCTCGAGGCTGGCACCGCCGATGCCGATGCGTGCCAGCTCGTAGGCGGCGATGTAGGCAAGTGGTGCCAGCAGCAGCGCCCACCGCGAGCGCATGACGTAACCGGCTGCAACGCCGACCAGCAGGGAGACGCCGATGACGGCCAATCCCTGACCAGCGGACACCGGACCGCGCGGCATGGGCAGGCTGCTCACCAGCGCGGTCAGCGCTCCCAAACCGACGGCAGCAGCGGCGCCTAGCCGCCGGTTCCCCCACAACGCGGACCGCCAATTCGCGCGCTCGGTGGGTGGTGTGCGGACACGCCGCAGCGTGCCCTCGTGTGTCGCAGTGGACACGGCCTTTCTCCCTTCCAGCCGCCAGCAACGGCTCGCCACGGTATGACTCTCGACGCTTCCAGCCTGGCCACTGGGCTCAAGGTGCGGCAGGGCGTTGCGGCCCCGTTCGGTGGGGCCAAGCGGACCCTTCACGTGCACCGAAGGGGATACGTGGCCTGCGATGTCGGGTCCACCGGCCCTAGGCTCACGGCATGGCTGGTGGGAGCGTCACCGACGGAGGTGTGAACGTTTCTGATGGTCAGGTCTGATACATCCACCCGATTCCTCGTCCCGACGCTGGGCGCCGCCTTTGTCGTGGTCGGCCTGTTGCTCCTCGACGTGCTGTCTGCGATCGGCTACGTCGTCGCGATCGCCGGGATCGGTCTCGTCCTGTCCCTGGCCGCGGCGCTGCTGACGCGGACCAGGAACAGCGAGCTCACCTGGCTGCGAAGCAGCGGTGACCGCGCCGACCTGGCGGCCATCGTCGGCCTCTATGTGGCAGTCGTCGCCGGTCTGTGGCTGGCGTTTGTGGTCTTCACCACCGACAACGTGCTCGGCCTGTTCCTGAGCTACGGCTCAGCGCTGGTCATCGGCGTCGCGGGGCCGGTCTTCTATACCGTGTGGCTCCGGCGCCGCCCCCTGGCGAGCCTCGGCCTGACGCTGGGCGACTGGCGCGCGACGGCAGTCCTGGCGATCGTGTTCGCCGGCGTGCAGTTCGCCCTCACCCTGGCGCGCGCCGAATTTCCGGCGCCGGAGGTGTGGCTGCCGCTGCTGGCCATGGCCTTGCCGGTGGGCCTGTTCGAGGCAGTCTTCTTCCGCGGCTTCATCCAGAACCGCCTCGAGGCCTCCTTCGGCCTGGTGCCAGCAATCCCCGTGGCGGCCGGCCTGTACGGCCTCTACCACATCGGTTACGGGATGGGCCTCAATGAGGTTGTCTTCCTGGCCGGCTTGGGGATCGTGTACGCCGTCGCCTTCCGGGTGGCGGGCAGCATTCTCGTGCTGTGGCCCCTGCTCACCCCACTGGGCTCGCTCTTCAACCAGATGCAGGGCGGCGACATCGTGCTGCCGATGGAGTCGATCCTGGGATTCGCGGACGTGATCGGCCTGATGGTGGCCGCAATCTGGTTCGCCCGCCGCCACGAGCGTCGAGGAGTCACGAAGCACGCGACCGGTGATGACGGCCGCCCGTCCGTCCGCGCTGGCCTCGGCATTCCGCCCACCTGATGTGCCGGACCCGTGCCAAGCGACGTGCCCCATTGGTGACCACCGGCCCTGTCCGGCGAGCCGCCATCACGCCACGCTGATCCTGAGAACGAATGTTTGTACGGAGGATGGAGTTGTGTCCAAGGCAACTGTCACAAGGGTCTTTCTAGGCAGCGTGGTGGCTGTCATCGCCGGCGCGCTATTGGTGTTCGCGGCGGTGTGGATCGCCTATGCCAACGGCGCCTTCGTGATGAGCGGTCCGGATGTGATCGGCGTTCAGCCGACTCCGATGGCGTGGACGATCGTTGGGCTCGGGATCGTGGCGGCGCTGGCGATGATCGCCGGGTTCATCGGCGGTCTGGTGTCCTGGATCGGCGCGCTGCTGAACACCGCCCAGCTCGAGGACAAGACGTGGTTCATCGTGCTCCTCGTGCTCGGGCTGCTCAGCTTCGGGCTGGTCGCGATGATCGCGTATGTCATCGCGGGGCCGGATGGGGACGGGCAGAGAACGGCGCGTGCGTTGCACGAGCCCGCCTGACCGGACCTCAGTCGCCGTTCGATCCGTCCTTTCCGGGAGGGGAGCGGATCGACTTTTGAGGCGGCGCGATCCTTCGCCGCCGGCTCCGCGTGATGCAGTCGAACTTGCGGGAGCGCACGATCAGACCGCGACGCTGGCGACGGCCCGTGGCTACGGTGTGCCGGACATTGTCGTCTGGTCGCGATCGCGAGACCGCGACTTCGCGAGCAGGGGCAGGGTGGCGAGGACGGCGGCCAGCACCCCCACGCCCCCGACGATGAGAGCCACGGCGATCGGCACCTCATCTCCCGCCAGCGCGGCGAACAGGAATCCCCCGACGATCCCGGCGGAGGTCAGGAAGACCCAGATCAGCATCGGTAGCGCGTAGGCGGCAGCGCCCGGGCGGCGGCGCAGGAGCCCGACCCCGCCAACTGCGGCCAAGGGCAGAAACAGCGCGAGGTCGAGGGCGTACACCGGGTTGGCCGGCAGTTCGGCGCGCTCAAGGTCGGCGGGGAGCTGCCCGGTAAACGTGAACGCCGCGATTTGGCCCAGCCACAGCAGCCCGAACAGCGCGGCCACGCCAACAAGGAACCAGGCGCTCGTGCGTCTCGGCAGCCGAGCCAGCACCGGCGCGGCTGTGGCGGCCAGGTCCGTGGAAATGAGGCCGAGGACGAAGCCCCAGGCCGCGAGACCGAGGACGGCGATGTAGACGACGGCCAGCGGGTTCATTGCTACCGAGCTGGTGTAGATCGCGTAGTTGTAGATCAGGTACAGGAGGCCCCCGACCACGGCGAGTCGCCCGATCCGCGAGCCACGACTGCTCGCCCACAGCCCGGCGGCCAGGATCGGGGTCGCCAACAGGAGCGTGGCGAGGTCGATGCCGCGTGCCTGCTGGAGCCAGAACGGGGCGTCGCGATAGAGGTCAGGCAGCAGCAGACCGGCGAGGGACGCGATGGCGGCAAGGGCCGCAGCGGCCCATGCGAACAGGTCGCGGAGTGTCACGGTCACAGACTACGCCCGGTCAGAGTACTCCGGCCCGGCAACACGGCTTGACGACGGCTCGCCGATCATCGGATGCGCGTCCGGTTAGCTTCCGAGCAGCTGACGGCTCTTCCGGCCCACCAGGCGCATGAGATCGCGGCTCCTGCGCCACCGGCCCTCGTACTCGTGGCCAGAGGTGCGGCGCAGCTACTCCTGATGGACAGTCGGGCAGCTCGGCCATTCGGCAGCCGCGCCGGACGGCGTGACTCTTCGGCCACCGCTGGAGTCGGCGCCGCCGCCATTCAAGCGGCACGGGTCAATCGGGACCTACGGCACTTTCCGGCTGCTGCAACCGCGTCGTTTCATGACGTCACGGTCGTCTCGATACGACCGCGCAGGGCACGCACTGCCGTCGGCTACCCCGGTGGCTGCGGCCGGAATGGAGGGAGGTGCGACATGCCAGCGCTCGTTGTCGGTGGGATCCTGGTTGCTCACGGCCTGATCACGACAATGATTGGCTTCGGCGCCGTTACTAGTCCCAACGCGCCCGCTATGGCGTTGCCATCATGGTTCAATTGGTGGCCCGGCCCGTTCGGTCGGTCGTGGCTGGTGGATGCCCTCCAGCTCGGATCGGGCGCGTCGGTCGCCGGCGGCTTCGTCTGGCTGGCAGCCGGCCTGGCCGTCATCGGCGCCGGCCTCGGCTATCTCGGGGTGCCGGGCGTGCGCGACATCTGGCCGACGCTTGCCGTCTTCGGTGGCGCGGTCGGGCTGTTGGCGATGGCCCTCTACTTCCACCCCTTCTACCTGATCGCCATCGCGATCAACATCGCCATCGTCGGCCTGGTGTGGGGCCGGCTGGCGACGGCGAGCTGACGGGCCGACGGGTACGCATGATGTCGAGCATGACCCGCCGCCCGGCCTGGAGCGAACCGCTGACGCGCCCGCTCGGCCGTATCGTCCCCGCCACTTGGCGGCCGGCAGCACTCGCTGCGATCAAGGCCATCCACACCGTCATCTTCGCTTCCATCGGCGCGGCGATCGCGTTGTTCGTGTGGGACGGCATCCGGCAGCGCCCCGGCCGCCGCGCCGCCTACGCCCTTGGGATCGCAGTGGCGGAGTCCGGCATCTACGTCAGCAACAACCAGGTGTGCCCGTTGACCCCGCTGGCGGAGGAGTTCGGCGCCGAGAGCGGCGCGGTGGTCGACATGTTCCTGCCCGGCTGGGCGGCGCGCCGCATCCCGCTGTTCGGCACCGCCGCGCTGGTGCTCGGGCTCCTCCTGAACGCGCGTGCGATGTTCAACCACCACAGGCGATAGGGGAGCAGGAGGGAGGACCTCGTGGGTTTTTTCCGCTTCGTCGGCGGACCAATGAGGACGGAATCGGTCATTCGGGTCGCACTGAGATCCGTGTGGGTAGGGAAAGGAGAAGGGAAGTCATGGCATCGATAACTGAGCGCGAGGCGCCTCCAACCGCCGCCGCTAGTCGCCTCGGCTTTTGGAGCGGCCTGCTGGCCGCCATCTGGTCGATCTGGTTCATCGTCGCCTTCGCACCGTGGATGGCGGGACTCGGCGCCTGGCAGGGCATCGACAGCTATGCCGCGCGTTTCGAGTCGCTGCCGTTTCTCGCATGGGTGCTGCCGTGTCTGCTGTTGGCGATCACCTTCCCGATCTTTTTGGCCGCGGTCCACGCCACCACCCCATCGGCGCGACGGGTCTGGAGCCTGACCGGTCTCATGTTCGGGGCCATGTACGGTGCCGTGCTCACCACGAACTACTGGTTGCTGGCCTCGGTCGTGCGGAGCGCATTGGTGGCCGGGGATACCGACGGGTTGGCTTGGCTCGTGATCGGAAGCCCGCACACCGTGACCGGCGCGCTGGAGGGCATCGGCTACGCGTTCATGGGGCTGGCGACGCTGTTCCTCGGCTTCGCCTTCGCCGGCGATCGCCTGGCAGCTTGGACACGCTGGTTGTTCGTGGCGAACGGCATCGGCGGGCTCATCGGCTTTGTGGTCTTCGCGCTCGCGGAGATCGTGCCCGACCCCGTCCTGATTGTCGGCTGGGCTGGGCTGGGCATTTGGAACGTCACCTTCCCCGCAGCGACCGTCCTTGCCGCATTCACGCTCCGGCGCAGTAGGCTGCTGGGCGAGTCGGCGGCTACGCCCGTCCCGGGCCTGGGCTCCCTCCACGCGGAGCCTGCCAAGCCCGCGGGCTGAATCGTTAGCGGGACGCGGCGTGTCCGAGGGCCTGGTGCGTGCGGACCGGCGGTGTTGACCCCCGCGTTGACGCCATCCAGCCCTTGGATCGCTCGCGCGTGGAGCGCACGCTCGGTTCATCACCCAAACGAGATGAGGTTCACCACGATGACCGTCCAGACAGCCTCCACTGATCCGCCGCTCCGTCATTCGCTCGGCCGCCTGGCCGTAGCGGCGATCGGCCTTGAGATCCTCCTGGGTATTGGCGCGATCGCGGGCGGCCTCGCACTCATGGCAGGGCCTCACGGGGAGATCATTCCCCTCCCGCTCTCGCTGCTGGCGGGCTCGCCCTTCCCCGACTATCTCGTGCCGGGCGCGATCCTATTCACGATTCTGGGGCTCGGGCCGCTGGGCGCAGCCATCGTCGCCTGGCGCCGTCACCCGGCGGCACCCTTCTTGGCGTTCGCGGTGGGCGGTACGCTGCTTATCTGGCTCGCCGTGCAGATCGCCACGATCGGCTACTCGAGCGATCCACCGCTGCAGCCCGTGTATCTCGGACTCGGCGTTGTCATCTCGCTCGTTGGCGTCGCCTGGATGCGCCAGACCGGCATTCCATTCGTCCGGCGCTCTTCGGCGCGCGGCCAGATCTGACGGTGCGAGGGACGACGTCGCGGCACGACACCGTTTCGCGCGCCCTACAGCGGGTCTCCGAGCCGGAACCATTCGGCTTTCGGGCGCTCCGTCAACGCGCCGGTTCGGCAGCGACCGAGCACCCAGTTGGCATCCTTCGAGCGATTGGCACGATGGTGCACGGGCGCGTGTCCGCGGCGCCAGTGCCGAAGGGCCCCTCGAAGGGTACGTCGGGCTCATCGCAGTCTCAGCGAGGCAGCAATTCCAGCGTTGGCCCACAGGTCCTTCCAGAAGGTGACCTTCGACTCTGGCGCCGACCCGCGTCGGGATCGACGCTGACCGACATCTCCCGGGCTCGCCGTCACCTCGACGGAGCGACCGTCCCGCGAGAAAGGAGGCACGACGATGACCCGCGTACTGCTCGTCTATCACGACACCAACGTGGCGGACATCGAGGCCGACGAGCTGCGCCGCGCCGGGTATGAGGTTGAGCGCTGCGCCGGACCGATCGGGGGCGGTCCCTGCCCGGTCCTGCGCGGCGAGCCGTGCTGGCAGGTCGAGGCCGCCGATGTGCTGCTCTACGACCGTTGGGATGTGATGCGCGGCGGTCCAGACCTCGTCGATGAGCTTAGGCGCCTGCACGGCGACAAGCCGCTGGTGGTGACCTCGCCGGCGGGGCACCATCAGGCCGGAGCTGACGGCGCGGGGTCGGATCCCATCGTGGCGCCGACACGCGCGAGCCTCGCGGAGTCCATCGAGCGCGCGCTCCGCGCGCCGCACGCATCGGCGGCGGAGGTGCGCGACGCGCGCCGTCGGCTCGCGGCGTGTCACGGGCCGACCTGGTGACGCTGCGTCATGCGACGACCGGTCCGCTATGGCCGTCGTCGCATGGCGTCACCGACACTGCTCAAGCGCCGGAAGGGCGTCCCGCCCTCGGGCTGGGCTGCCGCTGCACGGGACGGGGGCGCGGCGGATGCTCGCGGACGGCGATGTCTGGCCATAACCCGGCGAACGAGTGCCGCTCGAGCCGCAGCCGTCGGCGCCGTACGTGGCCGAGCAGGTCGCGGCGCAGGTGGATGGCGCCGTCCTTCCGAGGCGCAGGTGATCGGCGAGAGCCTCGCCCTCCGCACGCCGCCAGAGCG
>Ga0299907_10002639_pt1 | contig 11170 bp, 10 predicted proteins | sample RVTome_16_FD_198680 | JGI IMG/M metagenome (GOLD analysis project Ga0299907, IMG submission 198680) | Soil microbial communities from uranium-contaminated site in the Upper Colorado River Basin, Wyoming, United States - RVT152D67 (version 2) ...
TAACACGGAGATGACTGTGGAGTTGATAGCTCCTATCGCCATGGACGAAGGCCTCAGGTTCGCTATCCGTGAAGGTGGCCGCACCGTCGGCGCCGGACGAGTCACAAAGATCAACAAGTAGAAGTATCAGGTACCGGTACTCGGCATAGGGCTGCCTAAACCGCAATTACCGGTACGCACGAACGGAGTGAGTCCAACATGCCCTCTGACAAGAGACCGCCGCTCACGCTCGCCTGCACCGAGTGCAAGCGTCGGAACTACGTCACAACCAAGAACAAGTCGAACACCCAGGATCGGCTCGAGCTGAAGAAGTACTGCCGGTTCTGTCGCAGCCACACGGTGCACAGAGAGACCAGGTAGTCATCGGCGAACCCAGGGCTGTGAGCGTCGCTGAGCGACGCCTGGAACCCAGGGTTGCGGTCTGGTGGCTGCACAGCGAGCCGCGCTGAGGGCCCCAACTCTCAGCTGGCTACCGTGACCACGATGAATCTCAGCGACTTCGAGGGTCGGACATATGGGCCGCTTCCCTGGCATGTCGCCGTCGATTCGGTGGGCGACTTCGTGGAGCTCACCGGCGACGACCCCGGCCGCTGGACCGACTTCGCACCTCCCGGGTTTGCCGCGGCCGCTCTGTTCGCCGTCGCTCCTGATCTCCTCGCCGACCTCTACGACCGGTCGGTCATCCATGGTGAGCAGACCTTCAGTTGGTCCGCTCCGACTCGCGTTGGAGCCCTGCTCGAGGTCACAGGCGAGATCGCAAGAGTCAGAGAGCGCGGCGGCGTCTATTTCATCACATTCGAGATGAAGGCATCCGATGACGGGAGAGCAGCGCTCGCAGGACGCTCCATGTTTCTCGTCTCTGGCGAGGCGTTGGCCGCCGGGAGCGCCGAGTTCGAGAGAACGGAGCCGCCGCACTCGCATCGTGGTGAGCTCGCCGGGAGCCTGGTGGGTGCGTCACGTGACGATCTCATGCGCTATGCCTCGGCCACTCGTGACTGGAACCCGGTCCACTGGGATCACGAGGCTGCGGTGGCAGCGGGGTTTCCCGGTGTCGTGGTGCACGGCCTGCTCCAGGCGGGATGGGCGTTGCGGGCGGCCGCGACCCAAACTACCGGCTCCACACCTTTCGCAAGCGCGATATTCCGGTTCCGAAACCCATTGCTCCCGGCTCGACCGGCGACAATCGCACTCGAGCCCCGCGACGGAACCATCGATCTGGTGATTGCCGGGGACGACGTCGAGTACCTGACAGCGACGGTGACCCTGAATGAGTAACCCGAGCGGTTCGGCCCCGGTCGAAGACCAAAGAGAGCGAGATCTCATCAGCAGAGCTCAAGCCGGCGACCGTGCCGCCTTCGCCGTGTTGGTGAGAGAGCACCAAGACGAGGTTTACACGTTGGCACGAAGACTGGTTGGGGACCCCCATCTGGCTGCGGATGTCGCCCAGGAGGCGCTTATTCGAGCCTGGCGTTCCCTGCCCAAGTTCAGGGGCGACGCCAAGTTCTCCACCTGGATCTACCGCATCACGGTGAACACATCGTGGACCCACAAGGCACGAGCGGGTCGCCATGTTGCTGCATCGCTCGAGGAGCACACTCAGGTGCCGGCCGCGATAGATACCGAGAACCCCGAGTTCGCCGGAGAGATCGTCGAGCTCAGAGACCGTCTTCGTCAGGCTCTCGATCGGCTACCCGATGCACAGCGTGAGGTCGTCGTCCTCAAGGACATCTACGGCTGGTCCCATGCCGAGATCGCCGACTCGATGGGGATAACCGTGACCGCGGCGAAGGTTCGTCTCCATCGAGCCCGCGCCCGCCTCGTCAGGGATCTCGAGGAGTCGGCATGAGCGTCGTGTGTGAGATGGCTGCCCCTTTCGTCGCCAACAGCGCCGTAGACGGACGCGACGTGACGAGGCCCTTCCGATCCCACACGACGACCTGTCTCAAGTGCCAAGCTCGTCACGTTGCGATGTCCCGTGCCGCCAGGGAGCTCGCTGCGATGCACGATCAGCGATGGGCCGCTCCGGCCGACCTGGAATGGAGGGTCCTGTCCTCGCTGGAGGGCGATCTAGAGGTCGCACGGACCTGGCGCAAGCCGGTCGCCCTGACGGCGGCAGTCCTCTCCATGGCAGCTGCCATCATCATCTGGCGGCTCCGACCCCGGATCACCTAGGGCCGGGCACCGGTCCAATGGTGGGCACTACGATGCCCCGCACCTTGGCTGAGTACGGACGCTATCGAGAGTATGCAGAAGCGATTTGGGAGATCGAGGAACTCGACATCCCAGTGATTCAGGCAAGAATCGCCGATTGGCTCGGTGTGAGCCGGGCAAGTGTCAGCGAGATGGTCCACCGCATGCAGGAAGACGGTCTCGTGACCATCGGCGACGACATACGGCTCACCGATGATGGGCGACACCTCGCCGCGGTCATCGTGCGGAGACATCGTCTCGCTGAGCGGTTCCTCACCGACATCCTGAAGCTTCCATGGGACAAGGTCCACGCCGAGGCCGAGGTGTGGGAGACGACCATCTCCGACCAGGTGGAGGAGGCGATGTGGGCTGCATTGGAAGACCCCCAGACCTGTCCCCATGGCAATCCGATACCGGGGGCCGGCTATCGGCCGCCAAAGATGAAGCCGATCAGCGCGATGAGCCCTGGGGAGACCAGGCCCCTGGAGCGCATCTCCGAGGAGTTGGAACTCGATGACGAGATGCTCGGATTCCTGTACAGCTCGGGGTTCCACCCCAAGGCCGACATCGAGTTGGTGGGCCGTGATCCCAAGGGGGCTTACACCGTCTCGGTTGGTGGGAAGCGAGTCGGTGTAGGGGAGTTCGCCGCCGACCGTCTCTTCGTCGCCGCCTGATCCTCCCAACGGGCCTCTAGGACAGCACCTCCTGATTGGCTTCGCGCTCGACGGGGATCGAGAGTTCGAGAGAAGCAATTCGAGGTCGGCCCTCTCGCCAACCCATCCAGATCGATGCCAGTGCGATCGCCACCCATACACCGTGCAGGAGCCACGTCTTCGCGGTGGGCGCCATGTAGTCGGGCATCGCCGGCGTCAAGGCCCGGTATAACGGGTTTGTGGTCGCCCCGAAGTCGACCACCCATGTGAGGTCTGCGCTGAGCCCTTCCACCACCAAGAACACGAAGGCGACCACTCCGAACAGTCCGGCGCCTACGACCAGGTTCCTCTGCCAGGATCGGGCTCGGTCGAGCCACGTTCCGATCAGTACCACGGCTATCGGCAGCACCACTACGAGCTGTCTCCCCGGGAACCACCAGCCGTGCATCGTCAAGGCTACGAAAGTGGCGATCAGCCATCCGATGCCGAGGAGCCACCCGGCAACGGAGAAGCGTTGTTGACGCTTCGACAGCGCCCAGCCGGCGACGAACGGCAGAATCAAATATGCGGGCTGCCAGGCACCGATGCCGAATCCTCTGTCCACCAGGAGCCCGATCAACCGGGTGCTTCGTCCCCACATACTGACCTGGGTGCCAACGGCGGTGAACTCGCCGCCGACGAAATGATCACCAGCGGCATACGCAGTGACTCCGCCGTAGATCTCGAGGTGACCGATCACATAGACGAGGCCACCTACGAACATGGCCGCCAAGAGAAGACCGCGATGGCCCTTGCCTGCCCGTACCAGGCCGGCCACCGCGAGCACCGCCGCGACAGGGACGAACTTCACGGCCAGCCAAGGTAGGGCAATGACGGAGGCGACCAGGACGAGACGACCTCGTCTTTCGAACGGCCCGCTCACCGCGGCGAAGCCCGCGAGCAAGGCGAACGCTGCCGGGACCTCCGGGTATATCTGGGTGGAGTACACGGCGAGAGGCGGGGCGAGGGCAAATATCCCAGCGGTCAGGTAGGCGACGGTCGGGGAGACATCGAATCGTGTGATCATCGTCCACGCCAGCAGACCTGCGAGCGCGCCACCCAACAAGGCCAGGGCGAGTTTGGCGGCGGACCACCCGCCCAGGCCCATGGGGGCGGCGAGGAGCAGCGGGAGGAGCGGATCGTGAGGGCTGACCCGTCGTCCATCGTCGAGCTGGCGTGTCTGCTCCGGCAGGTCCGCTTCGTGAAAGACCCGGTAGCGTTCGTCGGCGAGCTCGTCGGAGATGTCCAGGTCGCCGTCTTCCCAGAGACTCAACGCCGATAGGAGATACTGGGGCTCGTCCGCCGTGGTCTGCGCCCCGTACGTTGCTCGAGCGCCGACACCGATCGCCGTTGCCGACACGACAACGATGACCAGGCTCGCGAGAGCCAACAGGTCTCGTCTCCGGGTCATGACGCCGCCAGCGCCGGCCTCGCCGCGGACGAAACCACTCTCTCGAGAACGGCGTGGAGGTCGGTCTCGGGGACGAATCCGAGCAGCTCTCGGCATCGCTCGGTATCGGCGAGGGTGGCACCGACATCCTCGGTCGATACCGGGGCGTGCACGATGTCACCATCCAGTCCACTGACATCGAGGAGAGCCCGTGCCATGTCGAGGAGGCGGTGGGTGACACCGGTGCCCAGATTGACTGTTGAATCGACTCTTGTCTCTGCAGCGCGGATCAGGCCTTCGACCACATCACTGACGTCGGTGACGTCACGTGATCTCTCCCCCGAGCCAAATAGTGTGATCGGCTCGCCTCGCTGCAGCGCATTGAGCCAGATTGCGAAAGCCATGTCGGGGCGCTGTCGCTCACCGGCGACGGTAAAAGGCCGGATCACCGAGATCGAGCCCCCGCTCTCTCGCCGCGTTGCGCAAAGCCGTTCCATCAGGACCTTCGACAAGGCATAGTCACCTACCGGTCGAAGCGGGTCTGTCTCCCGTGATGGGATGAGCACGCCGTCCCGCATTGAAGAGCCTCCGTAGACCGACGATGAGGAGGTTGTGACGATGTGGGTGTCAGGGGACGTCGTTCTGAGAACGTGGGCCGTTGCGACCACGTTGTCACGGTGACGCTGGTGTGCAAGTTCCCTTCCACCACCTCTGACACCGGGCCGGCCGGCGAGATGAAACACCACCTGAGCCGTGGCCACGATCTCGGCAAGCCCTGAAATGCGGACGGGATGAGCGAGATCCAGGGTCAGGTGGTTGGAAGTCTCCCCCTCGGTCGTCGGTTCCCGGTCGATTCCGGTCACTCGATAGCCTCGCTCCGTCAGGTCGCGAACGAGGTGTCCGCCAATGAACCCCGCTGCGCCTGTAACGACCGCATGCATGGCCGGGACGGTAATAACACTATGACGGTAGTGTAAAATGACCCTAACGTGATGCGTACGGGCTGCCTTACATGATGGATGAGACTGCTCGCAATGACAGGAAGAAGCGGCCACCTCACTGGCTGGTCCTCCTCGCGACACTTCTGACCGTCCCGATCCTTTGGCTGGTGATCTCGACAGTCGACACGGGCTCACTTGCCCTGGTATGGCGAGAGATCACAACCCGTCCGCTCGGGCTCTTGGTCGCTTTCACAGCTTTCGGAGGTGCTTTCTTGCTTCGATCGTTGGCCTGGGTCAGGGTGGTCCCGGACCTCTCGTTGGGTCAAAGCTGGGCCGCGCTCCACGTTGCGCTCGGTGGCAACCACCTGCTCCCGCTGCGTCTCGGTGAGCCGCTGCGGATTGTCAGCGTCGTCCGCCGCGCTGGCATCGATTGGCAGCGGGCGACAGCTTCGACGATCACCTTGCGTGCCGCCGACATCGTGTCGATCGCCGCCATCGGGGTCCTCGCCGGCATCGGCGCCTTCTCGGCGTGGTGGGCAGTCTCGGTCATCGTCGTCTTCGGTGTAGCCCTGGCTGCAGCCGGCCTTGTCTGGCTCCGTCGCCTCAGCAAGACAGAAGACGTGAGACTGCCTGGGCTCGTCGCGCTGGGTGCTACCGCCTCCGCCTGGGCTCTCGAAGCCGTGGTCGTCTATCAGGTGGCGGGATGGGCCGGGGTGGAGCTTCCCTTTACCGGTGCCATGCTCGTCACGGCCGCCGCCGTCGTAGCTCAAATAGCTGCCTTCGCTCCCGGCGGCGTCGGAACCTACGAGGCGGGTGGGGTGGCGGCGATCGTATTTCTCGGCGCCGACCCGGGTGTCGGCCTGGCGGTTGTTCTGGCTGCTCATGCGGTCAAGACCGTCTACTCCCTGGTTCTGGGTGGGGTCGCTTCGGTTGTCCCCAGCCCGGGGATGTTCGGTCAGCTGCGTCTCGATCGGACCACCAACGAGTTGGCTCCCAGGCCCCGAGGTCCGCGGGGTGAGCGCCCGGTGGTTCTCTTCATGCCTGCCTACAACGAAGCCGCCTCAGTCGCCGCGGTGGTCGACAGAGTTCCTGAGGCGGTCGAAGGGCACCCCGTTGTTTGTCTGGTAATCGACGATGGCTCCACCGATGCGACGGCAGAGATGGCAAGGAGAGCCGGGGCAACCGTTGTCGAACAGGGGCGGAACCACGGTTTGGGGGCTGCAGTGAGGACCGGTCTGGCTCGGGCTCTTGAATACGACCCTGTGGCCATCGCCTTCTGTGACGCCGATGGGGAGTATGCGCCGGAGGAGTTGGAGAATCTGGTGCATCCAATACTCGATGGACAGGGCGACTACGTCGTCGGTTCGAGATTCAGCGGGGACATCGAGCGCATGCTCCCTCATCGCCGGATCGGGAATCTCGTTCTGACATGGCTGCTCTCCTGGGTTACGCGTCGTCAGATCACCGACGGTCAGAGCGGGTATCGGGCGTTCTCACCGCGCGCTGCTGCCTCGGCCGAGGTCATCCACGACTTCAACTACGCCCAGGTTCTGACCATCGACCTATTGGCCAAGGGGATGCGTTACGTCGAGGTCCCCATCAGCTACCGGTTTCGGACGACCGGGGAGTCGTTTGTCAAAGTCGGTCGCTATCTCAGGGCGGTTGTTCCTGCGGTGTACCGCGAGCTCAACGCATCGTGATGGCGTAATCCGCGAGCCCCGGGTTCGACGTCGGACACGCGTCTGGAACACTGGGTTCGGCGACAACCTGTCGTCAGTCCTCGACCACGTGATGGGCGAAACGCGCTCTGGCCTCCTCCCAGCCGCTTCGGTCGAACTCGAGATCATCGGACACACAGCCCACCGCATCACGAGCCATCGCCATGGCGTGGTGTGTGTTGTCGTGGGCGAACAGCCCCTGGCGCCCGAAGGTGACGATTCCGTCCATCGTGTCGAGCCAAGAGGCGACCGTGTCGAACGCAGTCTCGGAACCTGTGTGATAGATCGGGTAGGCGTGCCGGATGCGATGGACGTGCCCAGCCGAACCGGGGTCCGGGAGTCCGACATCGACGACTTGATCTCTCACCGAATCGATCAGGGCTCCGTCGTCGGCTGACCAGACGTCGTCGTCGAAGTCTGTGGGAATCTCGACACAGATCACCGTTCGGTCTTCCGGGTCGATCCCGTCCCGGTAGTTCTTGGGCTCGGAGATACGAGTGAAGGGCACCTCCTCTTCGGGGAAGTAATGGGCGTCGAACCCTGTCCACTGCCCCCTCGAGACGGTCAGGTACACGAGCACCATGGCCCGGTAATGCAGTGACTCGACGGCCGCAACCACGTGATCGGGCGGGCCCATGAAGCGGGCGAGCAATGTGATAGGCACTGTGGAGAGGATGAGCCCGGCCTCGATGTCGACATCAGAGGTCGCCACCTGGAGACCGTGATCGAGCCGTGTGACGCCCTGGGCGGTGACGCCGAGTCGTACATCGGAACCTGCTTCGCGGGCCGCCGACGCCAACCCGGCGGCGATCTGGCCAAATCCTCTCCGGGGATAGAAGAACCGGCGTCCGGCACCGTCCCGTTTCAGGGCTTTCCCCATGAGCCGCCACGGTGTGTCTGCGGAAACACGTCGACGGGCCTGTTCACCAGAGAGCCGGTCCGGCTCGACCCCCCAGATCTTCCTGGCGTAGGGGAAGTAGAAGAGATCACCCATAGGGGTGCCGAGCCCCGTCTCGATGAACGCGGCGAAGTTGTCGGCACGAGCGGGTCGCAGCATCGCACCCACGGCACCGAGCGCGAGCCGGGCCAGCGTGGATGGAGAGACCTTCTTCACCATCTCGCCAGGCGAGAGCGGAAAACCGATCCATGAGCCGTCGAACCGAATTCGACCGTTACGGTCTCGCGTCTGGAGGTCGTCGCCGAGGATCGAGCGGAGATCGGCGAGAATGTCGGGGTCTGTCGAGGGATGGAGGCGATGGCTGCCATAGTCGACAGCTATGCCGGCTACTTCCGTGCCGGCGGTGAGCCCGCCCGGGCGGCTCTCCCTCTCGAGTACGGTCGCCGGTATGCCGCGCCTGGCCAGAAGCAAGGCGGCATAAAGACCGGCGGGACCGCCGCCGAGGATGACGACTTGCTTCACCTACCGGGTCGACCGGAACCGCGGGCTCCGGACTTCGCCGGGCGAAGTCTGCAACCCGGGGTTGACGGGTTGGCGTGGTGAGGTCCCAACTTCGGGCTCCGGACTTCGCTGAGCGAAGTCTGCAACCCTGGGTTCGCGTGTTTCACCTAACTCGCCGGGTAGGCCACCGCTCCCGGTCCTTCGTATGAAAGCGACACATAGTCGCCGCGGGTGAAGACCGGCGCGGCGATGGATCGGACGATGACCTCTGTTCCATCGACCTCGACTCGATAGGAGCAATCATGTCCATAGAACTCAACACTCTTCACTTCGCCGGCCGAGCCCGGGGAGAGGTAGATCTGCTCGGGCCTGAGGAGCACGGTCCTCGGACCGAAGGCCTGTTCTGCAAGGGGGATGTCGCCGAGGATGGTGCGGGCGCTCTGCCCATTGGCATCGGCGAGCAGGAGATTGGCCTCGCCGACAAATGTCGCCACCCAAGGGTCGACGGGGCTCGAGTACAGCTGATCGGCCGGCGCTTGCTGGTGGATGACACCGTCTCTCATCACGGCGACTTCGTCTCCCAGGACGAACGCCTCACCCTGATCGTGGGTAACGAACAGTGTGGTCATCTCCAAGTCGCGCAGCAGGGCCCTCGTGTCGGAGCGAACCGTGGCGCGCAGCCCAGCATCGAGGTTGGAGAACGGCTCGTCGAGAAGAAGGGCGTCCGGTCTCGGCGCTATGGCCCGTGCGATGGCCACACGTTGCTGCTCGCCGCCGGAGAGAGTCGACGGCATGCGGTTCTCGAAGCCGGAGAGGCCGACCATGTTGAGGGCATCCGCCACGGCGCGTCCGCGATCGGATGGGTCTTTGGGAAGGCCATAGGCAACGTTGGCCGCGACGTCCAGGTGGGGAAAGAGAGCCCAGTCTTGGAAGACCATGCCGATGCGTCGCTTCTCGGGAGGGACGAACTTGCCACCGCCGGCGAGAATTCGGTCACCCAGGGTCACCGCGCCTTGCTCGGGTCGTTCCAGACCAGCGATGACGCGCAGGAGTGTGGTCTTCCCGCACCCGCTGGGACCGAGCAGGGTCACGGAGGTTCCCTTCTCGACCGTGAGGTCGACACCTCTCAGGACTGACTGACCTTCGAATTGCTTGGCGACGCCTCTGACCTCGAGACGCCGGGAAGTCCCGGTGTTCACGTGGTCAATGGTATCAACAGGACTCCCAGACCTGAAATGTACGGGCACCCTGACAGGTGTCACCTCAGCTTCGTCCTGCCGTGGTGAGCCGGGTCTCTAGTGCCACCGCCGAGCCACGACTGAGTCTCTCGCGACGCAGGTAGAAAGCGATCGGGACCATCGCCGTGAGCACGATGAGGAGAGCGGGAATGGCGGCTGCAGCCCAGCGCGACTCGGAGGCGAGCTCCCAGACCCAGACAGACGCGGTCGTGAACCCGAATGGCCGGACGAGGAGGACGATGGGCAGCTCCTTCAACACGTCGATCGCCACCAAGACCGCCCCGGCGGCCGCGCCTGCTCCGGCCATGGGGAAATACACCTGTCGCATCACTCTCGAGGGATTGGCGCCGAGGGTGTGTGCGGCGTCGACGGTGGCAGGTGTGATCTTCTCCAGGCTGGCGTCGACCGAGCCGTAGGCAAGGGCCATGAAACGAACCACGTACGCATAGACCAGACCCGTCAGGGAGGCCACCACCAGGCCGGCCGGGTTGGAGCCAGCGCCACTCGTGACCCAACCGATCATCACCAGGACGCCGATGGCCACCACCGGCCCTGGCACCGCATATCCGACGGTAACCAGGTGGGCGGCGCGTCGTACCAACGTCCTTCCACTGAAACGCGCCCCACCCGCGGCCAGGAGGGCGAAGAACATCGCTGCGATCGCCGCAGCCACCGCCAGCCCGAGACTGTTCGAGAGGTACTCGAGCCCCCGGCTCAAGTCGGTGACCACCGCCGGCGACGTGAGGAGCCAGTAGAGCAACTGAGCGATCGGCACCAGGATCGCCGCTCCCAGGACTGCCCAGCACGCTCCGATCGCCAGCGCCTTCCTCCAACCGAACAACGCAACACGCTCGATGTCACGGGGCGCACCTCTCTGGTGAAAGCGGGCGGGCCCCCGTAGCAGGCGCTCCACGCCGATCACGATCAGGGCGATGAGAAGTACCAGGGCGGCGAGCTCCACGGCCGTCTCCCGGTCGAACATGCCCCTCCAAACCTGATAAATGCCGACCGAAACGGTTTGGACGTTGAAGTATTGGACCGTGGCGAAGTCGGTCAGCGTCTCCATCATCACCAGAGCCGAGCCGGCCGCCAGAGAGGGACGGGCCATCGGCAGCACCACCCGTAGCAAGGCGGCCCGCCGACTGTCGCCCAACATCCGTGCCGCCTCGTAGGTCGCCGGAGCCTGCTCCCGCATCGCCGCACGAGCGAGGATGTAGACGTAGGGATACAAGGACAGCGACATGACGATGGCCACTCCGCCCACCGAGGTGACATCGGGGAACCAGACGTTGGTCCCGAAGATCGAGCGCATCGCGGTCTGTACCGGCCCGGCGAAGTCGAACAATGCAAGAAAGACGAACCCGAGTATGTAGGCAGGCATGGCGAGCGGGAGCATCAGCGCCCAGGTGAACCACCGCCGGCCCGGAAAGTCGAACGCGGTCGTCAGCCAGGCGAGGGCAGTGCCGAGAACGATCGTTCCCCCTCCGACAAGGACCAATAGGGCGACCGTGGTCCAGAGCATCTCTGGGAGTGGGCCCTCCCAGAGCTGGCGCCAGACGTCGGCGGATGGGGAGAAAGACCCCAGCCCGACGATCACTATTG
>Ga0299907_10002640_pt1 | contig 11169 bp, 7 predicted proteins | sample RVTome_16_FD_198680 | JGI IMG/M metagenome (GOLD analysis project Ga0299907, IMG submission 198680) | Soil microbial communities from uranium-contaminated site in the Upper Colorado River Basin, Wyoming, United States - RVT152D67 (version 2) ...
ATCGCGTGTACGGCGTGCGAGGCGCCGAGCTTCGGGCTACCGTTGCACGCGGGCGGTGGCCGGTTGAACGCTTTTCCGACCCCCACAGTCTAGCCCCCCGGAGGATCCGGTCCACGGGGGAAAACTACGAGCCCCGGCAGGAGGTTCAGAGGCCAGGGATGGTGACGAAGCTCCCGATCGCAGCCCTGGCCGTCACGGTCCTGGGAGGCGGTGTGGCCACGGCCCAGCCGGCCGGCGCCCCCGAGGTCCCCCGGATCCTGGTCCCGTATTCGATGCACCGTCTGGACAACGGGCTGACCGTCATCCTCCACGAGGATCACACCACGCCGACCGTGAGCGTGAACGTCTGGTATCACGTCGGTTCGGGCCGCGAGAAGCCCGGGCGGACCGGGTTCGCCCACCTCTTCGAGCACATCATGTTCGAGGGGTCCGAGCACGTCCCCGAGGGTCAGTTCGACCGCTGGCTGGAGGCCGCCGGAGGCGAACTCAACGGATCGACGAACCCGGACCGCACGAACTACTGGCAGAACCTCCCGTCCAACGCCCTCGAGCTGGCCTTGTTCCTGGAGTCGGATCGGATGGGGTTTCTGCTGGGCGCGATGAGCCCCGAGAAGGTGGACGGTCAGCGGGACGTGGTGAAGAACGAGCGCCGGCAGTCCTACGAGAACCGGCCCTACGGGATGGCGTTCATCCGGATGAACGAGACCCTCTACCCGCAGAGCCATCCCTACCACTGGCCCACGATCGGCTATATGGAGGACCTCTCGGCGGCCGGCTACGAGGACGTCGTCGAGTTCTTCCGCCGGTACTACGGTCCCAACAACGCCAGCCTCTCGATCGCCGGCGACATCGATCCCGAGCGGACGCTCGAACTGGTCGAGAAGTGGTTCGGGGCGATCCCCGCCGGTCCGCCGGTTCCGCCGATCGATCCGCCGCCGGCTTGGATCGACGAGGCGCGGGAGGTCGTGCTCGAGGATCAGGTCCAGCTCCCGCGCGTCCATGTCTGCTGGGTGACCCCGGGGGACTTCCGGCCGGGCGATGCCGAGCTCGACGTGGCGGCCGACGTCCTCGCGGGTGGCAAGAACTCGCGCCTCTACAAGCGTCTCGTCTACGACCTCCAGATCGCGCAGGACGTCTACGCGGGCCAGTTCTCCAACGCCATGACGAGCGAGTTCTGCATCGTGGCCACCGCCCGGCAAGGCCATGACCTGCCCGAGCTGGAGGGGGTGATCGAGGAAGAGCTGGATCGTCTCGCGGCCGAGGCCCCGACCCCGCGCGAGATCGAGCGGGCGGTCAATCAGGTCGAGGCGGCGTTCCTGGACCGGCTCGAGCAGGTGGGCGGGTTCGAAGGGAAGGCCGACGCGCTGAACGCGTACTATTTCGCGACCGGAAACCCCGACTACTTCAACGAGGACCTGGCCCGCTACCGGGCGCTGGAGCCCGAGGACGTGCGGTCGGCGGTCAGGACGTGGCTGAGGGACGACGGCCGGGTCTTCGTGCGCGTCGTCCCCGCCGAAGGTCCCGAGCCCGAGGTGGCTCCGGACGTGTCCCGATGAGCCGGTGGAGGGAGCTGGCCGGGATCTGGCTCCTGTCCGGAGCGCCGCTCCTCGCACAGACCCCCGCCGACCGGAGCCGGCCGCCGGAGCTCGGCCCGCCACCCTCCTTCGATCTTCCGGAGATCAGCCATCTGTCCCTTTCCAACGGGCTGCCAGTCCTTCTCCTCGAGAAGCACGAGGTGCCGATCATCCAGGTCGACCTGACCCTCCTGGCGGGCTCGGTGTCCGAGCCGGCCGAGCGGCCCGGGGTCGCCGCGATGACCGCGACCATGCTGGACGAGGGTGCGGCCGGCCGTAGCGCACTTGGGCTCGCCGACGAGGTCGACGTCCTGGGCGCCGACCTGTCGACGGGGGCGGGCGAGCACACGACATCGGTCTCTCTCCACGTTCCGGTGGCGCGGCTCGAGCCCGCCCTCGCGCTCATGGCGGACGTGGCGCTCCGCCCCGACTTCCCGGGCGCCGAGCTGGACCGGCAGCGGGTCGACCGGCTGACCGAGATCCTTCAGTGGCGGGACGAGCCGGCGGCCATAGCCGGCCTCGAGTTCGACCGGACCCTCTACGGGTCCGCCCATCCCTACGGTGTGCCCAACGTGGGAACGGCGGCCAGCCTGGCCGCGATGACGGTCGAGGACCTGCGGGCCTTCCACGAGGAACATTACCGGCCCGGGTCGGCGACGCTGGTCATCGTCGGCGACGTCACGGCCGAGGCCGTCCTGCCGCTCCTCGAGCGGGCGTTCGGGGCGTGGCAGGGCCCGGCGGGCGGCGCCCCGGAGGAGGCCCCGGTCGAGCAGGTCGCCGAGCGCCGGATCCTCCTGATCGACAAGCCCGGCGCCGAGCAGTCGGAGATCCGGATTGGGCGGATCGGCGCGGCGCGTCTCACGGACGACTACTTCCCGCTCGTCGTCATGAACACGATCCTGGGAGGCTCTTTCACGTCGCGACTCAACCAGAACCTGCGCGAGGACAAGGGCTACTCGTACGGGGCCTTCTCAGGGTTCGCCTTCCGCCCTTGGAGGGGGCCCTTCCTGGCCGCGGCCGCGGTCCAGACCGAGGTCACGGCGGAGGCGCTGACCGAGTTCATGCGCGAGCTGCGCGGGATCCTGGAACGGGTGCCGGAGGACGAGCTCGAGCGCGCCCGGAACTACGTGGCCCTGGGGTTCCCCTCCACCTTCCAGACGGTGGCCGGGACGGCCGGGGCGCTAGGAGAGCTGGCGCTCTACGACCTCCCCGACGACTACTTCGACCGCTACATCGAGCGGACCCTGGCCGTGACGGCCGAGGAAGTGGAGCGGGTCGCCGCCGAGTACCTGGATCCCGACCGGGTCGCGATCGTGGTCGTCGGCGACCTCGAACGGATCGAGGCGCCAGTTAGGGCGCTCGACCTGGGAACGGTCGAGACGATGAGCGTCGAGGACGTGCTAGGGCCCGCACCGCGAATTCCGACCGGGAGCGGTCGGAACTAGAGCGGAGTCAAGCGGCGGCCAGCGCGATCTCGCGCTCCCGCTGGCGGACGTAGGTCGCGGGCGGCTCCAGGGAAGGATCGCGAAAGACATCGACCAGGGCGGGCAGGTACTCGTCGAACCCGGCGAAGCCGAGCCCGAGCTCTGTCTTCGCGCGACGATTGTCGAGGATCGACATCCACGGGTTGGCGAACGGGGAACAGGCGGGGAAGAGCTCCGCCGCCTCGAGCTCGGCGCGGGGGACACGCACGATGTCGGGCTCGATGTCGAGGAGGGTCGCGACCCGGCCGAGGAGCTCGTCCAGGCTCCACAGGTCATCCTGAGCGAGGTTGTAGGCCGAGCCCTTGCCGGCGCCTGTCTCGAGCAAGTGCAGGATGGCGGCCACGACGTCGGCCTGATGAATGTGGCGGATCCGCGGACCTCCCTCCAGCGGAACCAGGAGCGGCCCTCCGTCCAGCAGTCGCCGGACGAGGCCGTGGATACGGCCGTAGTGGTCTCGGGGGCCGTGGATCATCGGGAGCCGGAGCCGCGTGCCCGGGATGCGGCGACTCGTCCAGGCCTCCGCGAGGATGTCCTCGCATTCCCGCTTCTCGACGCCGTAGTGCCACTCGGCGCTCTCCCAGGAATCGCCGCGCGGCGGGTCGGCCAGGGGGCCCTCGTAGTCCTCTTCCCGGGCCGGGACCGGGCAGCCGGCCCGGACGAGGTACACCTGGCCGGTCGAGAGGTGGACGTAGTGGCCGATTCGACCCTCGAGGGCTTCGATCGCCGTCCGTGTGTCTCCGCCGCGCATGGCGATGGTGTCGACGCAGGCGTCGAACGAGCGCTGTCCGAGGACGCGGGCAAGTTCGCCGGGCGTCGTGCGGTCCGCCCGGATGCGCTCGACCCTGTCGCCGAGCTCGTCCGGAGTCCGGCCGCGGTTCAAGATCGTGACCCGTTGACCGAGGTCGAAGAGCGCCTCCGCGAGATGGTGGCCGATGTTGCGGGTTCCGCCGATGATGAGTACGTCCATGGGCCGGACACGATACAGGGAAGTCCGATGAACGCCATCCTTTTCTCCCCTCGACAGGAGTCGTGACATGCGTCGGTTCGTTCTCACCTTGCTCCTGGCCCTGACCGCCACCGATCCGGGCCGCGCCCAGGAGCGGGCGCTCGAGCCCATCCGGATCCACGCCAGCCCGGCCTTCCAGGCGGCGATCGAGGCCGGGACTCGGACCGCTAGCGGGGCGCCCGGCGAGGCATACTGGCAGCAGCGCGCAGACTACGACATCGAGGTCACGGTCGAGCCCTGGTCGCGCCGTCTCACAGGGCGGGAGACCCTGACCTACACGAACGGCTCGCCGGATACGCTCGTCCAGGCGTTCTTCCACCTCTACCAGAACCTCTTCCGTGAGGACGCCGTCCGGACACGGCCGGTCCCGCTGACGGGCGGCCTGACCCTCACGTCCCTCTCCGTCGATGGGATCGCGCTCGAGGTGGACCCGGCCGACGACGCGCAGACGGTCGAGCGGGGGACGGTGATGATGGTGCGCCTACCCCAGCCGATCCTCCCCGGAGGAACGGCGCGGTTCGAGGTCGAATGGCACTTCACGATCCCGGAGGGCGAAGGCGTCCCCCGGATGGGGATGGTCGACTCGACGACCGGCCAGATCGCCCAGTGGTACCCGCAGATCGCCACCTACGACGACCTGACCGGCTGGGACACGCGACCGTATCTCTCGAACGGCGAGTTCTACCTCGAGTACGGCACGTTCGAACTGGCCGTGACCGTGCCGGCGGGAACGGTTGTTGCGGCCACCGGCGCACTCGAGAACCCGGAGGAGGTTCTGCCGGAAACGATCCGGGAGCGGCTGGCGCGCGCCGAGGGGAACGACGAGACCGTCCACGTCGTGACCGCCGACGACTTCGGGCCCGGCCGGGCGACCCTCGGAAGCGCGGGCGAGACCCTGACCTGGCGGTTCCACGCCGAGGACGTCCGAGACGTCGCGTTCGCGTTCGGCGACCACTACCTGTGGGACGCGACGAGCGGGGTCGTGGATTCGGAGTCGGGCCGGCGCACGGCGGTGCACGCCTTCTATCGCCCGTCGGCGGGCACGTGGACGGAGTCGGCGCGGATGACCAAGGACGCGATCGAGACCTTCAGCCGGAACGTACACCCGTACGCCTACCCCCACATCACCTCGACCGAAGGGCTGGTCGGGGGGATGGAGTACCCGATGATCGTCTTCGTCCGGAACTTCGACACCGCGCCGACGACCCAGCGGGTGATCGCCCACGAGGTGGGCCACATGTGGTTCCCGATGATGGTCGGCTCCGACGAGACGGGGTACGCCTGGATGGACGAGGGCATCAACACCTTCATCATCGTCTTCGCCGCCGAGCACTACTACCCCGAGTCGACCGAGCGCAGCGAGGTGCGGAACGCCTATCGCGAGTACGCGCGCCGGAACGGGCTCGCTCTCAGCCCCATGATGCCGCCCGACGCCATCGCCGCCGGGGGCGGCAGCGTCGGGGTGCTGGGGTACCGTCACCCGGCCACCGCGCTCCTCGTGCTGCGCGAGATCCTGGGCCCCGAGACCTACGACCGGGCGCTGTCCGTGTACACCGAGCGGTGGCTGGACAGGCATCCCGCGCCGTGGGACTTCTTCCACACCTTCGAAGAGGTCGCCGGCCAGGATCTCGACTGGTTCTGGGAGCCCTGGTTCTACACGACCGGCGTCAGCGACCAGGCGATCGACGCGGTCGAGGAGCACGCCATGGGGGGCCGAAACCACGTCGTCGTTACCGTCCGGAACGACGGCAACGTGCTGTCGCCGATCCGCGCCGTGGTCACCACGGAGAGCGGCGAGACGGCCGTGGCCGAAGCGCCCGCCTCCAGGTGGTTCGAGGGGAAGCGCCTGGTGAACGTCGAGACGACAGTGGACGGTGACGTGGCGAGGGTCGAGCTGGATCCGGAAGGCGTGTTCGCCGACGTGGACGAGTCGGACGACGTGTGGACCCCGTGACCGGACGCCTCGCGCGCCCGGAGCCGCCTCAGTAGCGTACTCCCGCTAGCCGCCAGCCGCCGCCCGTCCACTGGAGCCGGAAGGTGGCCGGGCGGGGGGCCCGATCGCCGTCGTCCTGGACCTTCCAGACCCGAAGGCGGGCGAGCGCATCGGCCGGGTCCTCCTCGTCGATCGTCACCGATCCCTGCGGCCGCGGAAGCTCGATCCGCTGGACGGTCGACTCGCCCTTGGCCTCGAGATCCGGGTCCGGGGCGTCCCAGTCGAGCTGCCAGCGGTACTGAGCCAGGCCGCCGAAGTGCCGGATCCAGAGATCGTCGAAGACGAGCGCGTCGCCCTCGATTCGAGGGTCGTCGAGCGGGGAGACACGGGAGAACCAGGCACGGCCCGTCAAGTCGCGACGCTCCTGGAGCGTCCTCAGGATGACGCGTGCCGCCTGGGGGTCCGAATACCGTCCGGCTTCGACGGCCGCGAAGAGCTGGGGATCGGTGAACGACATCACGAGCTTGGCTCCCCAATAGCCGTCCCGGTCCGTCAGGTTGTCGAACGCCGGGTTCGGCATGTTGGGCTTCCAGCCTCGGGGTTCGAAGTCCTTGGACGAGTAGTAGCCGACGGAAGGCGGAAAGAGCGTGTCGGTCTCCGACTGCCAGGGGAGCCGCCAGAATCCGAGCGTGATGAACCGTTTCCCGATCGCGCCCAGGTCGAACTCGTTCTCCTGTCCATGTCGGGCCGTGTGGGGCCGGACGGCCGACGAACCCAGCGACGACCCGAAGTCGATCAGGTTGTGGCGCAGGTGCCCGAAACGTCCGGCCTCCTCGTCCTCGGGGCTTCGCGGATGGAGGATGAACATGTCGAGCGAGTTTCCCGACTTGGTGTCCGTCTGGTTGAGCCACGCCTCGACCACGTAAAGGCCGCGTAGCTCACGCCGGTGCTCATGAGGGATGACGTCGTTGGGATCATCGGGCCGGGTCCCGGCGTAGTTGAAGGGACCCTTGGGGGTTCCCTCCAGGAAGCGGCTCGCCAGGGTCTGGATCCGGCCGCCCGGAGTGCGCTGCCGGCCGCCAAAGAACTCGCGCATGAAGACCTCGAGGGTCAGCTCCTGCTCGTCCTCTTCGTCGGCCCCGACCACGTACTCCACCGGCAGGGAGTCCTGGTCGAAGAAGACGACTTCCAGCTCGTCTTCGAGCTGGAGCTCGGACGGATCGAGCTCGTAGGCGTAGTTCTCGGGAGTGTAATAGCCGGCTGCCCAGAGGATGTTCGTGACCACGACCTCCGCGCCGCTGGCGAGCTCGGGATGCTCGGGCGGATCGAGCTTGACGATGTAACGGACCCCGTCGGCGTCCTCGATATTGAACTTCGGGGTCACGCCCTCTGGATCGACGTCGGTGACGGTCAAAGGCGCACGCGGGCCCTCGGTGGCCTGAGGACCGCGGAGGACCTGCTCCGGAGTCAACGGGTCGACCGCGTTGCGGTTGGTGAACCAGGTCGAGTTCACGACCTCGTCCTGCGGATCCACGTTTACCGCCTCGCCGTCGGTCGTGAACGGCTCGCCGATCGGCCGGAACAGGAATTGGTGGGCCGCCTCGTAGGCCAGCGGGATGACCTGTTCCTCGGGCTCGAGGATGGGAAGCGTGTCGGCCATGGGACGCGGGGCGTATTCCCACGGCTGGACGGTCCGTCCGCCGCAGGCCGCGACGATCCCGACCAAGGCGGCGAGGAGTGCCGACCGCGCGATGCGGGGAGCAGTCACGCGGCGCCCGCGCGACGCGCGGGAATGAGCGTCAATACCGGACCCCGACGACATCGTACGCGTTCGAAGCCGCATCCCACTCGAGCCAGAACGTGGCCGGGCGTGGCGCCCGCCGGCCGCCCTCCTGGATCTTCCAGACCCGGAGCCGCGCTAGCCTGTCGTCGGGATCCTCGTCCGGCGGGACCGGTCGGGCCGGCGCCGGGATCTCGATCCGGGACTGGGTCGCCGTCCCGGCCTGATCCACGTCCGCCGCGTCCCAGTCGAGCCGCCATTCGTACTGCGCCGGACCCCCGAAGTGGCGGATCCAGAGGTCGTCGAAGACGAGTGCCCGTCCCTCCATGCGCGGGTCGTCGAGCGGGGACACCTCGGCGAACCAGTAGCGGCCGATCTTCTCACGGCGACCCTTGAGCCCTTCCAGCACGTACGACCGGACGGACGGATCCGACCATCGGGAGGCGTCCATCACGCGCTCGAGCTGCGCGTCGGTGAACGACATCACGATCTTGGCGCCCCAGTACCCGTCCCGCGCGTCGACCGCGTCGAAGGCCGGGTTGGGCATGTTGGGACGCCAGTCGCCGGGGTCGAACGGCTCGGCCTCGTACCAGCCGATGTTGGGCGGATTCTGGGGGACCTCGTCCTGCCACGGGCGCTCATAGGCGCCAAGCGAGATGAACCGCATCCCCATCGCGCCCAGGTCGAACTCGTTCTCGTTGCCGACCCGCCGGCTATGGGGATGGGCGCCGCCTGACCCGAGCGAGGAGCCGTTGTCCAGCATGTAATGCCTGAGATGCCCGAAGCGGCGGGCCTCATCGTCCGTAGGGCTGTCGGGATCGAGGACGAAGAAGTCATGCGTGTTGCCCTGCTTCGTATCGGTCTGGTTCAGCCACGAGGCGATCACGTAGTAGCCGCGGACCTCCCGTCGCAGCTCATGCGGGATCACGTCGTTGGGGTCGTCGGCGCGGACTCCCTTCCAACTGAAGGGCCCCTTCGGGGTTCCCTCGATGAACTTGCTGGCGGAGGTACGGATCCGCCCGTCGGGGCCAGGCGGATACCGCTCGAGAAGGATCTCACGGAGCTTCTCGGGCGTAAGCTCCTGCTCGTCGGGCTCGTCGGCACCCGTCTGGTACTCCACGACGAGACCGTCCTCCACGGCGTCGACCTCCACGCCGTCCTCGATCGTGATCGAAGCCGGGTCGAAGAAATAGACGTAGTTCTCGGGCGTGTGATAGCCGGACGCCCAGACCAGATTGGTCGCCAGAACATCCGCCCCGCTCGCCATCTCGGGCCACTCGGGGGGATCGAGCTTCATGAGGTAGCGAACGCCCCGCGAATCCTCGATGAAGAACCCGACGTTGACGCCCTCGCTCTTGTTCGAGGTGATCGTGATCGGCCCTGGCGCGGGGCCGTCTCCCGTGTGGGGGCCCCGCATCACCTCGTCGGGCATCAGGGGATCGACCGCGTTCCGGTTCGTGAACCAGGTCGAGTTGGCGACCTCGTCCATGGCGTCCGCGTTCGCCGCGGGGCCGGGCGAGCCGACCGCGAACTGGTCGATCACGAACGCGTGCGCCGCCTCGTAGATGATCGGGACGTCGCGCTCCTCGGGCTCGAGGATCGGGAGGGTATCCGCCATCGGGCTGGGCGCGTACTCCCAGGGCTGGACCGTGCGACCCCCGCACGCGGTACCGGCGATTGCCGTGATCACCAGCCAGGACTTCACCACGACTCGCCCCCGCATCCTAATAGACATCGCTGAACTTGAAGTTGAAGCGGGTCCCCTCGTCGCTACGCGCGACCCCCGCGCGCAAGACGAAGTTCTCCCGCAGGTAACCGCGGAACTCGAACCCGTACGAGTCCTTGTCCCCCCACTCGAAGTTGTCCCGGACGTCCCCGAGGTCCTCCCCGACTTCGCCGAAGTCGTAGAAGATGGCGGTCTCGATCGCGCTCGCCTGATCCTCCTCGGGGTAGTTCTCGTGCCAGATCCGATACCGGTACTCGACCGTCCCGTAGGCCGCGGTCTCGTCGGTGAAGCGCCACGTGTCGTAGCCGCGGAGCCGCGTCGAGCCCCCCAGGTTCGGGAGGTAGACGAACGGGATCTCGTCCTGGTCGTCCTTCGGCTCGACCTGGTCGAACCCCACGAGGGCCGAAAGGACGTGCCACTGGCTCCCCAGCGGGAGGTGCCCCTGCACCTCGCCCCCCCAGGCGTTCCAGTTGAAGTCGAGGTCGTTGACCGACCGATAGGCCGCGCCCCGCCCCTTGATCCGGATCCCCGCGATCGGGTGACCCGGCGAATCGGTCAGGTCGATCACGACCTCGCCGAAGGGGCCCCAGAGCTCCTGCTGGGGGTCTCCCACGCCCGGCAGGTCCGGGAACTCGTCGGTGATGTTGGGCGTGTCGCTGGACCATCCGCCTGAAGTGAAGGACTTCTCGTACCGGGCACCGCCCGAGCCCCAGATCCCGGTCCGAGGGGGCAGTCCAGCCCGGATCTCGCCGCCCCAGTGCTCCCAGTCGTAGTCGGCCTCGTCGTCCTGGTCGCTGTCGGGACCGAGCCCGTAGAAGCGGTCCTTGACGTCGAAGTCGTAGAGTCCGGTGGCCCGTATGAAGGGGCGCCTCCGAGGGTCGTTCCAGCCGACGTAGGCGCTGTACTCCTGATAGGCGCGCCACGTCGCGGCCACGTTGAAGCCGGCCTTGAAGCCGGTCGGATCGGCGCGGTTGTTGTGGAGCCCGAAGCCGAGCCCCCAGAAGCCCGATTTCGAGCCCAATGAGCCAAAGAAGAAGGTCGCGTGGCCGGGCTGGCAGGTGGACGATCCGATCCCGCCCGCCATCGATCCGCACGCCTCCTCGCGACCCGCCGCCCAGTTGTAGAAGATGTGGTCGAGGAGGAGGAGCGGAGATCCCAGGGCCAGCCACAGCGGGTTCCGTCCGGTGTCCACTCCCGGCGGCTGCTGGGGGCGACGGGGATCGTCCGGCGGGGGGACCGGCGAGACCGTCTCCGGCTCCTGGCCGAGCAGTGTCGACGGCGCCGTCACGGAGGCGGCGAGGGCGAGAAGCAAAACGAAAAGACAGGCAAGCTTGCGCACGGCGCCTCCGGGGATGGCGTGACCCTCGTTCGAACCCGTATCCACTCCGATCAGTGGGTGCCGCAATCTATGGGGCGGACCCCACAGGGGGCTAGTCGTATCCATTTGTCACCGGAAATGGTGGGCCGGGGCCTGCCGGTTCCCGCTGGGGCGGTCGCCCGGCGGCCGGGCTATACTGCCCCCATGGAGATCGACTGGGAGCCGCGGGCGGAGGAGCTCCTCGAGAAGCTCGTCGCACAGCTGGACCGGCGGGACCGCCAGGACCACGCCGCCCGGTCCCGGGAGGCGGCGGAGGTCCACGCCCGGACCCACGGGGTGCGGCGGGTG
>Ga0299907_10002642_pt1 | contig 11165 bp, 11 predicted proteins | sample RVTome_16_FD_198680 | JGI IMG/M metagenome (GOLD analysis project Ga0299907, IMG submission 198680) | Soil microbial communities from uranium-contaminated site in the Upper Colorado River Basin, Wyoming, United States - RVT152D67 (version 2) ...
CGGTTCTCCATCGTCGCCCACTCGGTCGGGCAGTACTCGACGAGGGGCCGGTCGGCGACGACCATGCCGCCGGAATGAATCCCGAGATGGCGGGGGAAGCCCTGCACCTGGCGGGCCAGGTCGAGCACCAGCGGCGGGATGCCGGGGCCGCCTTCGTCCCTCGGCCTGGTGAGGTTGCCGCCGGCTTCGGCTTCCGCCTCACGGAGGGTCCAGCCCTCGACCGACTTGGCCACCGCGTCGGCCTGGCCGGGCGACAGCCCGGCGGCTTTCGCCATCTCCCGCAAGGCGGAGCGGGGCCGGTAGGTGATGACGTTGGCCACCTGGGCCGCCCGGTCCCGCCCGTAGCGGCGGTAGACGTACTGGATGGCCTCCTCCCGCCGCTCGTGCTCGATGTCGAGGTCGATGTCGGGCGGCCCGTCCCGCTCCGGGGAAAGGAATCGCTCGAACAGGAGGCCGAGGCCGACGGCGTCTGCCTTGGTGATGCCGAGGGCGTAGCAGACGGCCGAGTTCGCCGCCGAGCCCCGGCCCTGGCAGTAGAGGTTCTCGCGGCGGCAGAACTCGACCAGGTCGTGGACGAGGAGGAAGTAGCCGGCGAAGCCGAGCTCCTCGATGAGGTCGAGCTCGCCGGCGATCCTGCGCCTGGCTTCCTCGTGCTTCGGGTGGGACACCGGATAGCGGTGAGCGGCGCCGGCCCAGGCCAGCTCCCGCAGCCAGCTCATCTCGTCGTGGCCGGGTGGGACGGGAAAGTCGGGTAGATGGGGGGCGGCCATGGCCAGGTCGAAGGCGCAGACCCGGGCGATCTCCACCGTGCGCTCGACCGCGCCCGGCCATCGGGCGAAGCGGCGGTACTGCTCGGCCGGGCTCCGCAGATGGGCCCCGGCGGCGGCCGGGAGCCAGCCGTCGAGGGCATCGAGGGGGCGGCGGGCCCGGATGGCCGCCAGGGCCGTGGCCAGCGGCCGTTCCTTCGTGGTGGCGTAGTGGACGTTGTTGGTGGCCACGATGGCGACGCCGGCGCGGGCGGCCAGGGTGGCCAGGGCGTCGTTGCGGGAACGGTCGAGCGGGTCGCCGTGGTCCCATAGCTCGACCAGCACCCGGTCCCGGCCGAAGGCGTCGACGAGCCGGTGGAGTTCCCGCTCGGCGGCGGCCGGGCCCAGGTCGACCAGCGCCTTGGGCACCGTGCCCTTGCGGCAACCGGTGAGCACGAACCAGGAATCGTTGCCCGCACTGGGATCAGGCCGGAGGTGGACGGGCGCACGGCTGGCCTCGGCCAGCTCCTGCAGGCTGAGCCGAGGCTCGCCCTTGCTTCCCCGCATCTGGGCTTCGCTGACCGCCCGGGCCAGCCGGGCGTACCCGACACGGCCTTCCGCCAGCACGACGAGATGCTTCCCCTCGGGATCGGGGACTCCGGACTGCCCGACCACCCCGGCCGGCGAGCGGGGCGAGCCGAGGGTCAGCTCGGCGCCGAACACCGTGGGCAGCCCGAGCTCCCGGGCGATCCCGGAGAACCGCACGGCGCCGTAGAGCCCGTCGTGGTCGGTGACCGCCAGCCCACTGAGCCCGAGGCGGGCGGCCTCGGCGACGAGGTCCTCCGGATGGCTCGCCCCGTCCAGAAAGGAGAAGTTCGTATGGCAATGGAGCTCGGCATACGCCGGCTCCCCCGCTTTCGACCGCCGCCGGGCCACGACCTCCGGCCGGGGCGGCCGGATCTTCCGCTCCGGCCAAGGCCCGCTCTTCCCAGGCGGCCGCTCAGGCACAGGCCGCCACCCCCACCCAACTGGCGTTCCATTTCCGCCGATATCCGGTAAAGGAACGCCGGTTCCGGCGGCTTCCCAACTGGCGTTCCATTTCCGCTGATAACCGGTAAAGGAACGCCAGTTCAAGGAGCCGGCGCTCAGTCATAAACGGCCTCGAGATGCGCTTCGCCGCCTTCGACGGAGACCAGGCAGGCGACTCCGGCCGCGACCACTTGCCACAGGGCCCGGCGGCGGCGGGCCTGCGGATCCCACCAGCGGAGGTCCTGCAGCCAGGGCCCGGCCCAGGCTTCGATCGGCCCTCCGCCCTTGGGCAGGGCCGGGCTGTTGAGACGCTCCGGCGGCGCCGACGCCTCACCCCGGCCGGACACGGTCACCGGCCGCCCGCCGGCATCGAGCAGTTCCGCCGGACGCGCCGGGCGGAAGACGATCGCCGGCGCCGGCGGCGGCACCGCCCCCGGCCACGTCGCCCCTCGACCACCGTCCGCCGCTTGGACAGTTGTCGGGCTCCCGTCCCCATAACTGTCCACACGTTCCGGCGGGGCAGGCGGGCGGGACTGGTCGGAGAGCGGAGGCGGGTCGTCGCCCCAGGGGACCCAGGCGATCCGCTCGTCGGGGGTGCGGCCGCCTTGGAGGACGGGCGTCGTCACCGCCTCGAGGCCGAGCAGGGACTGCAGGCGGACGAGGGCCCGGCCGGCCCGCTCGGCGGCGGCCCGGTCACCGCCCCACAGGCCGAGCTGGCTCCGCCCCGCCACGACGACCTCCTCCGGCACCAGGCGGAGGAGCGTCAGCCCGCTGGTGACGAGGTCGTCGTCGGCGCTGCGGCCGGCGTCCGCCCGGCCGGGCCCCTCGTCCTGGGTGACCCACGCCTCGAGCTGCCCCCGCACCCGCTCGGCCAGGATCGCCGACCCCGGCGAGGACCCCGCACCGCCGGTACCACCCCGCACTGCGGCATGGCCGGAGAGGCGCCAGGTACGGGCCAGGCGTTCGCCGTGCTCGGTTTCGGCCTCCACCCGCACCCGGGTGCAGATGAGACCGTCGGCGGCCAGCTCGGCGAGGAGCCGGTCGGCCAGGGCCCGGCCGGCGAACACCGCCGTGTCGACCCGGGAGACGGGCGGGTCGAACTCGTGGTGCAGTTCGAGGTCGGGAGGCGGCACCCGCAGGGCCGGGAGATGCTCGTCCTCGCCCCGGGCCCGCCGGTGGGCCCCCAGCCCGGAGAGCCCGAACCGGCCCAGCACGGACGCTTCCGGAAGCCCGGCGAAGTCGCCCAGGGTCGACAAGCCCAGCCGGACCAGCAGGCTGGCGAGATCGTCGTCGTCGAGTATCCGCACCGGCCACGGCGCCAGAAAGGCGGCGCTCTCCCCCGCCGGCACCACGAACGACCCGCCGGGCTCGGCCCGCCGGGCTGCCAGCTGGGCCGTGAAGGCCCCATCGGCCACTCCCACCCGCGCCCCGGGTGCACCGACGGTGGCGACCTCGGCGAGGACCCGGGTGGCGAAGAGCTCGTCGCCGCCGAAGTAGCGGGACGGGCCGCGGGTCGGCACGAACAGCAGGCCGGGCCGGTCGAGAGCCAGGCGGGGAGCCAGGACTTCAACCCCCCGGCTGAGAGCCTCGAAGGCCCGGGCTTCGCCTGTGGTGTCGACGGGGCGGATGACGAGCCCCGGGCAGCGGTCCTCCGCCTCCCGACGGCGCAGCCCCCGCCGCACCCCCTCGACCCGGGCCTCGACCGAGGCGGCCAGCACGAGCCCCCGGTCCAGGACCACCACCGGCACGTCCTCCAGTGACGGGTCGGCCCGCCGGGCGGCCACCACCGGCCAGTCCGGGCACCAGAGGCACAGCATCCGCTCCGCCTTCACGCCGGCTCCACCGGTCGAATGGCAAGGCAGAACAGAGGGCCCATGCTGGCGTTCGACCTCAGGCTGCGGAGCGGACGCCGGTCAGGACGTCGGCGACCCGCTCCCGGCCGGCGGCGCCGCGGCCGCTGACCGCTACCCGCAGCACCCGCTGGCCGAGAAGGCCTTCGCCACGGCCGAGGCCGCTCCAGGACGAGTGCTCGGCCCGCAGGCGCAGCGCCGCCTCGCCCGGCCAGGACCCCGCCGCCACCAGGACGGCCGCCCGCTCCCGGGCCCGCGCCTCGAGCCGGCGAGCGTCGGCCGGCCGGAACCCCCGGGGGATCGTGGCCCCCACCACGGCGACCCCGTCAAGCAGGGTGGCCACCACCCGGCCGTACAGGCCGGCCGGCACGGCCCGCACCACCGCCAGCCGGTCGAGGGCCACGCCCGCCTCGGCGGCCGCCAGCCCGCCGAGCACGCCGTCGCCGTCGACCACGGCGGCCCACTCCCCCGCTGCCGTGGCCGCCGCCAGGAGGGCCAGTAGGAGCGACGTCGCTCCCGACCCCGCCGCCCCCTCGACCCGGACCACCGAACCGCGCTGGAGCCCACCACCGGGGAGGATCCGGCCGAGGGGCCCGGGTACGGCCAGGCGGCGCTCCCCAGCGAGCACCACCGGCCGCACCCGCTGAGCGACCTCCGTCAGCCCGGCCCGGGGGATGGGGGGTGTCCCCCCGACAAGGGCGGCGTGAGCCGCCAAAGAACGCGGACGAGCTGAACGAAGGTCGGAGGGGGTACTCTCGAACAGAGGTTCGGCGAACGCCACTCCGTCAACGTATCGAACATATGTTCGCTACGGCAAGCTGAAATCGGGGGGCGAAGCCCCACGAACGTTCAGTGTTGGTGACGGCGGGCCACTCTGGCCCGCCGTCAGCGGAAATTCCTGAGGACTTTCAGCACGGCGCCAGCCCAGAGGCCGTAGCCGGCGTCGCTGGGATGGAAGTCGTCGGCGGCGAAGTACCGGTCGGGGTGACGCCGGAAAGGCGGGCCGGTGGGTCCGGCAATGTCGGCGTAGACGGCGCCGGTGCGGGCCGCCACCCACCGCACTTCGGCGTCCAGATTGCGGCCCCGCCAGCCGGACACTGCCCGAAGGGGTTGGGCGAACCGGGGGATGGCCCCCATGTCCGGCACGCCGAGCAGCACGACGGGCACCCCTGCCGGCAGCGCCCGGACCAGTTCCTCGTAGGTATGGCGGAACGCCCCCCGCCCGGTGAGGTGGATCGTGTCGTTGGCGCCCACCGAGATCAGCACCAGATCGGGCTGCAGCTCAGTCACCTTGGGCGCCTGGTCGGCCAGCACGTCGGCGACGCGGGCCCCCGAGACGGCCAGTACCGCCACCGAGGCACCCGAGACGCCCGGCCCGTCCACCGCTGAGCCGCCCCCGGCCAGCCCGTCCGCCACCTGGGTCGGCAACGCCCCGGCGGATGTCGATGCGCCGACGCCGGCGGCGGTCGAATCCCCGAGCCAGACCAGCCGATGGCCGGCACCGGGCCGGTCGAGAACCAGTTGCAGGTCGGGCAGCCGGCTTCCGGAGCGGGCCAGCTGGATCTCAACCGCCAGCACGGCCGCCGTCCCCGCCACCACGGCCGCCACCATCAGGCCGACCCGGCGGGCCAGGTGCACCTACGGCCAGGCGTGGGGCAGGGGCCCCACGCTCTGGAGGAGGACGGGGTTGGGGCCCCGTCCGGGGCGGCGAAGCCGCAGAGATAGGGCCGTAGCGTGCGCCAGCACGCTAGGCGCCGATCCGCCGGAACGTGCGGCGGTACACGAGCGGGGAGGTGTCGAGCACCCGCCGGAAGTGCAACCGCAGACCGGCGGCCGTCCCGAAGCCGCAGCGGAGGGCGATGAGCTCCACCGGGTCGTCGGTGGTCTCCAGCAGGCGCTGTGCCAGCAACACCCGCTGCCGCACGAGCCACTGCCCCGGGGTGGTGCCGGTGGTGGCCCGGAACCGGCGGGCGAAGGTCCTCGGCGACATCGCTGCCCGGTCGGCCATCGCCTCCACTGACAGCGGCTCGTCGAGGTGCCCGAGCATGTACTCCAGCGTGGCGGCGAACCGGTCCGACCCCGGCTCCCCCGACGTCATCGGCGCCTCCACGAACTGGGCCTGGCCGCCCTCCCGGTGCGGCGGGACCACCATGCGGCGGGCCACGGCGTTGGCGATCTCGGCACCGAAGTCGAGTCGCACCACGTGAAGGCACAGGTCGATGCCCGCGGCGGTGCCGGCCGAGGTCATGACGTCGCCCTCGTCGACGTAGAGCACGTCGGGGTCGACCTCGATGTCGGGATAACGGGCGGCGAGGGCCTCGGCGTGCATCCAGTGGGTGGTCGCCCGGCGACCGGCGAGCAGCCCGGCGGCGGCCAGGACGAAGGCGCCGGAGCACACCGACAGGATCCGGGCGCCGCGGCGGTGGGCGGCCCGCAGGGCGTCGAGCAATGCGGGCGGCGGGTCATCGTCCAGCTGCGCCGCGCCCCAGGCCGGGACGACGACGGTGTCGGCCCTCACGACCTCGTCGAGGCCGTAGGGCGTGTCGATGGTGAACCCCTGCGAGCTGTGGATGGGTGGCTCCTCGGCGGCGCAGATCATGTGCCGGTACCAGGGGACGCCGAGCTCGGAGCGGTCGATGCCGAACACCTCGCACGGCACGGCCATCTCGAATGGCGCCACGCCGTGGCAGATCACCGTGGCCACGGTGTGGCGGTGGCGTCGGCTGCGGGCCGGCAGGGTGGCCATCGGGATCATCCTGCCATGCGCTGGTTCCACTTCTCCTCGCAATCGCTGGGAGGCCAGTGGCCCTCGTAGCCGCAGTAGCAGCGGTAGCCGATGACGAAGCCGCCGCCGGGGGCCGGGGTGAGCGACAGGATGTCGGCGGTGCTGAGCAGAACCCGTCGCTGGTGTCGGGGGCAGTCCACGGCAAACACGGCTCAGGCTCCGTCGCGGCCATGGGGCCGCCGCCGGTGCCGGAGGATCCCAGGTCGTGCGTGGGACCTCCGAGCCAGTTCGGCCAAGCGTTCCTGCTCGGCGGCCACGAGCCACCGGGCGATGTCGGGGTGCAGAACCATGTCCTCATGGTCCGCGCCGGAGCAGGCGCGCGACAGTGACCGGAACGACGACTTTCGCAAGGATCCTGCCAACGACCTCTCGGGCCGCTCCGGGCCCGGGAGGGGCTAGCGGCCTGCTGGCTGGGCCGCTTCGGCGGCCTCGCCCGCCGGGGTTTCTTCCGCAGGCGGGGCGTCCTCAGCCGGCGTGGCGGCCGCCGGCAGCTGCCCATCCCGATAGTGGATGAACAGGTTGGTGATGGTGTCCTCCACCTGCGACTGCAGGGAAGACCACTGCTCGGCCGGCGCGACCACCGTCACGACGCTGGAGTAGATCGTCACCGCCGAGACACCGAGGGCGAAGAGCCGCCGGGCCAGCTCGTCGGGCGGCTTCGTGCCCGCAACCTCCTGCCCGGCAAGGTAACGGTGCGTCTGCATCCCGGTGAGGGACCGGTTGAGTTCGAAGTGCATGACGTCGTTCCGCACACCGGGGCGGACCGTCACGGTGATCGGCTGACCCATGGATCCAGCCTAGAGCGTTCGCCTCTCCAGGCTCGAAGAGCGTCATGGCGGGCTGAACGGGGCAGTAGCGTGGCGATATGGCGGACGGGCGACGCTCCGACGGCCACGACGCCGACCTACTCCGGTCGGTCTTCGTCATTCTCTCGGCCGCCTTGGCCTTCCTCGTCGGCGTGGTGCTGTTCTGGGAGCTGCGCCGAATCATCGCGCTGATCGTGATCGCCGCTTTCTTCGCCACCATCCTCAACCCCATGGTCGACGTCCTCACCCGGCTCAAGATGCGGCGGGGCGTCGCCACTTCGATCGTGTTCCTGTTCGGTGTGGCCGCTTTCGCCGGGCTGATCTACACGTTCGTCCGGCCCATCTACGACGCCGGCCAGAGCTTCACCCGCGACATCCCCGGCTTCGTCGAGCGGGCCAAGAGCGGCGAAGGTCGGGTCGGCGAACTCATCAAGCGGTACAACATCGACGAGAAGGTGGCCGAGAACGCCCCCAAGCTCGAGGATGGGCTCAGGAATGCCGGGGGGCCGGCGGTGCGGACCGCGCAGCGGGTGGCGTCGGGGCTGCTGGCGCTGCTCACGATCCTCGTCCTGTCGTTCCTCATGCTGCTGGAGGCGCCCGGCATCATCGGCGCCTTTCTCGGCCTGCTCTCAACGAAACGCGCCCTACAGGTGCGCCGGATCGGCGCCGACGTGGCGGGTGCCGTCACGGGCTACATGGCCGGGAACCTACTGATCTGCCTCATCGCCGGCACGACGACCTGGATCTTCCTGATTATCGTCGGTGTCCCCTTCGCCGGCGTGCTCGGGTTGTGGGTTGGCTTCGCCGACCTGCTCCCCCTGGTGGGCGCCACGATCGGGGCGATCCCCACAATCGCCATCGCCTTCCTCCACTCGCCCCGCGCCGGGATCGCCGTCCTGATCTTCTACATCGTCTACCAGCAGATCGAGAACCACTTCCTCCAGCCTGTGGTGATGAGCCGCACTGTCAAGATCAACCCGTTGGGCGTGCTCCTCTCTGTGCTGGTCGGAGTGGAACTCGGCGGCTTCGTCGGCGCCCTGCTGGCCATCCCCGCCGCCGGGGCCATCCAGGTGGTGATCCGGGACCTTTGGGACGAACGCCAGCAGCGCCTCAAGGCCGTTCCGACGGTGGGAGTCGACGAGACCCCGATCACCGGGCTCCCCGCCGTTCCCCCGAAAGACCCGCGGGCGACGGGCACGGCCTGAGTAGCCTCCTGAAACCATGAGCGCCACCGACGTCGTCGAAGTCTCGGGCCACATCATCGACTCGCTGATCCTGGCCAAGATCCTCGACGAGATCGTCGAGGCGGAGGCCGACTACAAGATCGTGCAGATGGACGTCGGCAAGACCCCTGCCGACCTGTCCCGGGCCCGCATCGAGGTCACCGCATCGAACGACGAGGCGCTGGCCGCGCTGCTGGCCCGCCTCCACCCGCACGGCGCCCACCCTGTCACCCAGCCCGACGCCGAGCTGGTCGCCGCCACCATGGACGGGGTGCTGCCGGCCGGGTTCTACTCCACCACCAACCTCCACACGGCGGTGAAGGTGGCCGGCAAGTGGCTCGAGGTCGAGAACCCGGAGATGGACTGCGGGCTCGTCGTCTCCGCCGACCGGACGACGGCCCGCACCGCGCCGATGCACCGGATCCGGATGGGCGACCTGGTCGTGTGCGGCTCGGAGGGCGTACGGGTGCGGCCCCTCGAGCGGCCGAGCGGCCGGAGCCCGTTCGAGTTCATGGCCTCCGAAGTGTCCTCTGAGAAACCGAAAGCTCTGTTGGTGGCCGAGGTGGCCGAGCGGATCCGGCGGGCCCGGGCCGGGGGCGGGAAGCTCCTGGCCGTATGCGGCCCGGCGGTGATCCACACCGGCGCCGGCCCCGATGTGGCCACGATGGTGCGCGAAGGATTCATCGACGTTCTCTTTGCCGGCAACGGTTTCGCCACCCACGACATCGAGTCGAACCTCCTCGGCACATCGCTCGGCGTGTCGATCAAGGAGGGCACCGGGGTTGAGGGCGGTCACGCCAACCACCTCCGGGTCATCAACGAGGTGCGCCGCTGGGGTTCCATCCGGGCGGGCGTAGAGCGGGGAATCCTCAAGGGTGGCGTCATGTACGAATGCGTCACAGCGGGCGTCCCGTTCGTGCTGGCCGGATCCATCCGCGACGACGGGCCCCTCCCCGACGTGGTGACCGACGTCATCGCCGCGCAGGACGCGATGCGGGCGCACGTCGGCGACGTCGACGTGGCCCTCATGCTGGCGTCGACGCTGCACGCCATCGCCGTCGGCAACATGCTGCCGGCCGGCGTCGAGACGTACTGCGTCGACATCAACCAGGCGGTGGTCACCAAGTTGGCCGACCGGGGCAGCCATCAGGCGCTGGGGATCGTCACCGACGTGGGTCTGTTCATCCGCGATCTGGCGGAGCACCTCACCCGTGGCTGATCCGCCGGCCGGGCCGGTTCCGCTTCCCTGGGGTCACGAGTACCTGGTCTGTCCGCCGAGCCACTTCGGCGTCCTCTACGAGATCAACCCCTGGATGCACAAGGAGATTCGGGTCGACGTCGATCTCGCCCACCGGCAATGGCACGACATGGTGGTCAACCTCAAAGCGGCCGGCGCCGAGACTCGGGAGATGGAGCCGGTGGCCGGACTGCCCGATCTCGTCTTCACCGCCAACGCCGGCCTTGTGGACGGGAGCCGCTTCGTCGTCAGCCGGTTCCGCCACCGGGAACGCCGCGGCGAGGCGAAGTACGACGCCGAATGGTTCGCCGCCAATGGCTCCGAGGTCCTCGAGATCCGGGGCGAACCGGGCATCTGCTTCGAAGGCGCCGGTGACGCCCTGCCGTTCGGGCGGAGCCTTCTGGCCGGGTACCGCTTCCGCTCCGACTTCAAGGCCCACAGCCTGCTGGCCCAGATGCTGTCGATCCCGGTGCTGTCGGTCGAGCTGGTCGACGCCCGCTTCTACCACTTGGATCTGACGTTCTGCCCGTTGGATTCCGGGCGGGCCATCGTGAACCCGCACGCCTGGGATCGCTATGGCCGCACCGTGGTGGAGCGGCTCGTGCCCGAGCCGCTGGTGCTCGAGCTCGACGAAGCCCTGTCCTTTTGCGCCAATTCGGTGGTTATCGGTACGAACATCGTGATGCCGGCGTGCCCGCCGAGGGTTGGGCGCGTCCTCGAAGGCTGGGGTTTCGACGTCTGCGTCTCTCCGGTGACGGAGTTCATGAAGGCCGGCGGCGGGGTCCGTTGTCTCACCTTGGCCCTCGACGTCCGCCTCGGCAGAAATTTCGGTTCCTAGCTGGCATTTTGTCGCTCAAGTCCGGGCGATTTCTGCCGATAACTGCGTTGAGGACCCAGAGCAGGACCGGCGGCATGGAGCGTCGAAGCATCTGGTGTCCGTGCGCCGAGGAGGGTGCAACGCGATGGCATCGGCCCGCAGTCAAGCGAGATCGAACCTGCCTCGCCAGGACGCAGAGGCCCTGGCTGAGGAAGACGCGGCCAAGGCTGCCGAAGCGGCTGCGGCGAAGACCACCAACGAGGTCGCCGAGGACGCCGACGAGCTCCTCGACGAGATCGACGCGCTGCTTGAGGAGCAGAGCGTTCTCACCAACTTCCGTCAGAAGGGTGGCCAGTGAACTACCTGAGCCCTTCGTCCGACGGCGGGATCAACCTGCAGGCGACGCTTTCGGCCTCCAGCGCCATGAGCACGCCTGACGGCGCTCCGCTGCCGCACCACCCGATCACCTGCACGAGTTCCCTCATCTTCGAGGAAGACGGCAGCTTCGGTTGCGAGCACACCGAGGTTCCCCCGGGCGACATCCGTACGCAGTACTGCATCGACCACAGCATCGCCCTGCTCCTGATCGAGCTCTCCCGCTCGCTCTGAGGACCACCGGCCGCGGCCTCCGCGGAGCGCATTCGACACGCTCTCCCGACCCGGCGTTCCAGT
>Ga0299907_10002644_pt1 | contig 11163 bp, 10 predicted proteins | sample RVTome_16_FD_198680 | JGI IMG/M metagenome (GOLD analysis project Ga0299907, IMG submission 198680) | Soil microbial communities from uranium-contaminated site in the Upper Colorado River Basin, Wyoming, United States - RVT152D67 (version 2) ...
GCCGACCTTCTCCATCGCTTCGGCGATGATCTTGCCGATCGTCTCGTCGCTGTTCGCCGAAATCGTGCCGACCTGCGCGATCGCCTGGCCGCTGACCGGTTTGGCCGCCTTTCTCAGCTCGCTGACGACGAGTTCCACGGCCTTCTCGATGCCGCGCTTGAGCTCCATCGGGTTCGCGCCGGCGACGACGTTCTTCGCGCCCTCGCGGAAGATGGCCTGCGCGAGCACGGTCGCCGTGGTCGTGCCGTCACCCGCGATATCCGACGTCTTGCTCGCAACCTCGCGGACCATCTGGGCGCCCATGTTCTCGAGCGGATCCTTCAGCTCGATTTCCTTCGCGACGGTCACGCCGTCCTTGGTAATGGTGGGGGAGCCGAATTTCTTGTCGAGGACGACGTTGCGCCCCTTCGGGCCGAGCGTCACCTTGACGGCGTTCGCGAGGGCGTTCACGCCGCGCAGGATGGCCTGCCGCGACTCCTCGCCGTAAATAATCTGCTTTGCCATAGTTCCCTTATCTCCGTTCGCGTGTGCTGTTACTTCGTGATGACGCCGAGGATCTCTTCTTCGCGCATGATGAGGTATTCCTCACCATCGAGCTTGATCTCCTGGCCTGAGTACTTGCCGAAGAGGATGGTGTCGCCTTCCTTCACGTCGAGCGGCGTGATCTTGCCATCCTTCTCTGCCTTGCCCTTGCCGACGGCGATCACCTTGCCCTGCTGGGGCTTTTCCTTGGCCGTGTCGGGGATGATGATCCCGCCGACCACCTGCTCGCCTTCGTCGAGGCGCCGCACGATCACCCGGTCGTGCAGGGGACGGATCCGTACTGCGGTCTGGGTTGCTGCCATACGCTATTCACTCCGCTTTTTGGAACGTGGCCGGCGTCGTACGGGTCAGTTGGCCCCGGCCTGCCGGCCGCTGGTTGAACGGGCCGGGTCAGGCGCCCGGCATTTCGTGAAACGCTGATAAATAAAGCCCGTCGGCCCATGCCTCTTAGCAATCAGCCTGGTCGACTGCTAACTCTACTCAACGGCGCTGAAAGTGTCAAGCAGTCGGGGCCGGCGACTGCTAATTCCCAACGATCCGACGGCCAACTCCCAAACTGCTGAACGTCCAACGGCCAACGGCCAACAACCAAGACTTTGGAGGTTGGCGTTTGGATTTCCTGGCAGTGTGACGATTTGGAGGTTGGAGACGGTGAAGTTGGAGTTGACGTCGCCGCCGCTCAGGATCGCTTAATCCGGTACTCCGTCATTTTTCGCGCGACGGTATTGCGGTGCAGGCCCAGCATTTCGGCGGCATCCCCGACGCTGCCCTTGGACCGCTGCAGGGCGCGCGCGATGAACATTTTCTCGAACTCGCGGCGGGCGTCGTCGTACAGGACGCCCTTGTCGAGCATTTCGAGGACGAGCTTCTCCATCTGGTCGCGCACGAGAGTTACAGCAGTTCGCGGCCGGTCAGGAGGCGGAAGGCATCGATGTACTTCTCACGGGTCCGCGCGACGACCTCATCCGGGAGCGACGGCACGGGAGGCTGCTTGTTCCACTTGATGTCTTCGAGGTAATCGCGAACGAACTGCTTGTCGAAGCTCGGCACGCCGTGGCCGGGCGCGTACGATGCCTGCGGCCAGAACCGCGACGAATCGGGCGTCAGGACTTCGTCGATGAGGACGATCTCCTGATCGCCGAGGGCGGTTGCCTCCGATCGGGCCGCCTTCGCGGCTTCGGCGCTTCGGCGAGCCAAGCCGAACTCGAACTTCGTGTCCGCGATGATGATGCCCTTCGACTCGGCATGCTCACACCCGCGTCGATAAATCTCGAGCGTCAGCGCCTTCAGCTTCGCGATCAGATCCTTGCCGACGATCCGTCCGGCCTCCTCCTCGGCGATGTTGACGTCGTGCCCGCTGTCGGCCTTCGTCGCTGGCGTGAAGATCGGTTCCGGCAGGCGGTCCGACTCGCGGAGCCCTGGCGGCAGCGTGATTCCGCAGACGCTGCCGGTCTGCCGGTATTCCTTCCAGCCGGATCCGGAGAGGTATCCCCGCGCCACGCACTCGACCGGAATCGGATCCGTCCTGCGCGCCAGCATCGTCCGGCCGCGAAGCACGGTCGCGTGACGCCGCGCCGCGTCCGGAAATCGATCCACGTCGAGCGAGAGCAGGTGATGCGGGACGAGATCCCCTATTCGCTCGAACCAGAACCCCGACAGCTGCGTCAGGACCTTCCCTTTGTCGGGGATGCCGGAGCCCAGGACGTAGTCGAACGCCGAGATGCGATCGGTCGCGACGATCAGCAGCGCGTCATCGACCTCGTATACGTCGCGGACTTTTCCGCGGCGATGCAGCGTCAGACCATCGAGCGACGTTTCGAGCAGAGGGGCAGTGGAGAGCACAGCGATGACCTCGAAAGAAGGAGAGAAGATTACAGACCGGCGGCGGGCGAGTCAATCAAAACTCAGAGGCCGCGCGCCTTCAGCACGATGTCGCCGCGCGTGGCGCGCAGCGTGATCGTCGGGCCGCCGCCGGCGATGGCGCCCGCGGCGCGAACTTCCTTGTTGTCGTCGGTCGCGGTGGGCGTCAGCCCGAGTTTCGTCAGCGCCTCCGGCGGCGTCAGCCGGCCGTCGCGGACGAGCGCGTCGAGTTTGTAGCCGCCCGGCGGCGGCGTGAACTCGATCCCCTGGTTGCCTTCGTTGTAGATCGCGAGGGGCGCCGCGCGGTCCATGGCGACGTCGATGCCGGTATTCCGTCCGTCGATGCGCGCTTCGGTGCTCAGCCCCCGGATCGTGACCGTGCCGCCGTTCGCGTTGACGCGAACGGGGCTCGACGTGCCTTCGAGCTTCTCGAGCGTGAGATCCGCCTGCGTCGATTCGAGCTCGATGACCCCCGTCACGCCCTCAGCGCGCACCTCGCCCCCGCGGATCGTCATCGCGAGGTCCTTGACGGTGACGATTGTCACATCGCTGCTCTGCGTCGTCAGCTTGATCGACCCGATGTGATTCAGCGCGAGGTCGCCGCCGCGATGCACGCCGGAGACGGCGCCCGGGACGCGGGAGATCGACGTCGTCCCGCGCGCCGCGGCCATCTCGACGCCGCTCACATTCGATACGGTGGCCGGGCCACTGCCGTCGATGCGGATCCGCAGACGGGACGGAATCTTCATCGTGACGGTTGCACGCTGGGAGCCCGGTTCGGGGAACTCGAGCGTCGCAATGAGGCTGGTGCCGGTCGGGTCCAATTTCAGGACCGTCTGCTTCGCGAGGCTCTGCGCTTCCGCGTCGTCAAAGCCGTTCGACCAGACGAGCATCTCCACGGCCACGTCGGCGCGATCCTCCCCCTCGATGATGAGGGTCGCGCTTCGCAGCCGCAGCCGGACATCCGTCACGGCGGCGTCGATCGCCTGCCCCTGGGTCGTCGTGAGCTCGGCCGAGGCGCGGTTGCCCCGCACCGATCGGCGCATCTTCTCGAGGATGCCGCCGACCGTGACCTGCCGGGAACCGGCTGGCGGTGCGGGGGCGGTCACCTGATAGACGACGACGCCCACGACCGCGAAGGCCACTATGAGCAGTAACTCGCGTTTTCCCATAGACTTGGAGGTAACGTTGTAGTAGAGTTCGTCGGGATTCCGGGCCGCGGATTACGGTTCGGAGGCCCACACGACACACCCCGGATTCTAATCCTGACTGCGGCACGCATGCGGCCACGAGTTCGTACAGCGCTGATCCTGCTGGTGACAGTCGGCTTGCTCGCGTTTTTCCTGCGCGACGCCGACATGGCGGGTGTGTGGGCGGAGACGCGGCGCGCCGACGCGCGGCTTCTGGTTCTGGCGCTCTTGGTGACCTTCGGCACGTACGCGATCCGCGCCTGGCGGTGGCAGTCGATGCTGGCGCCGCTCGGGCCGACCCGCTTCAGCACCGCCCTACGCACGACGATCATCGGGTTTGCCGCCAGCGCGGTGCTGCCGGCCCGCGCGGGGGAGGTACTGCGTCCGTACCTGCTGGCGCGTCGTGAACACCTGAACGCGACGGCGGCGTTCGCCACCATCATCATCGAGCGGCTGATCGACCTCGCGACCGTCCTCGTGCTGTTCGGGGTATTCGTGTTCGTCGTCCCCGAAGGTGGGTTGAGGGGCGACCCCGGCCAGCTCGCGCACGTGAATTTCTGGGGCGGCCTCGCCTCCGCCGGCGCGATCGTCGGGATGATCGTCCTGTTCGCGCTGGCAGGGCACCCCGAGCGGCTCGGCCGAGCGGCGCTGCGAATCGAGCGGGTGCTGCCGGCGCGGATAGCCGCCATCGTGGCGCGGTTCGTCGAAACGTTCGCCCAAGGGCTGGCCGTCATGCGGTCGCCGGTCCGCCTGCTCGAGACGCTCGCATTGTCATTTCCGCTGTGGCTGTTGATTGCGCTGCAGATCTGGCTGACCTCGCAGGCGTTCCATATTACGTTCGCCTTTACGGGAACGTTCCTCGTGATGCTCTTTCTCGTGGTCGGCGTCGCGGTGCCGACGCCGGGCCAGATAGGCGGATTCCACGCCGCGTATCAGATCGCGGTGACGACGTTTTTTGGCGTCCCGGCCGACCGCGCGGTCGGCGCGGCGATCGTGCTCCATGCGATTTCCTTTCTGCCGGTGCTGGCGGTCGGGCTCGTGCTGATGGCGCGCGAAGGGTTGACGTTCTCCGGGGCCCGCGAGCTCGCAGAGCAGGGTGCGCGATGAAATGTCCGTATTGCGGTCACCTTGGGGACAAGGTGGTCGACTCCCGGGAAAGCCGGGAGGGAGATGTCATCCGCCGCCGGCGCCAATGCCTGAGCTGCAGCAAGCGTTTCACCAGCAGGGAACGGCTCGAGGATATCGAGTATCGTGTGATCAAGAAGGACGGCAACCGCGAGTCGTTCCAGCGGCAGAAACTGATTGCCGGGCTGCTCACGGCGAGCGAGAAGCGCCCCGTCAGCATCCAGAAGCTCGAGGAAATCGCGGATCGCGTCGAGGCAGAGCTTCAGGAGCGCCCCGAGCGCGAGATGAGCACGAAAGACATCGGGGCGAAGCTGATGCAGGAGCTGAAGCAGCTCGATCAAATCGCCTACGTACGGTTCGCATCGGTGTATCGTCAGTTTCGCGACGTCGGGCAGTTCCGGCGCGAGGTGGACGAGTTGCAGAAGTCCAAAGAATGAAACGGGTATTTGCTTTCGCGCTGGCCGCCGTGCTGCTGCACGCCGCGCAGGCCGCCGCCCAGACGATCAAAATTACGCCCCTCGCGCGGGACGGTCAGGTGCTGGTGTCCTTCAACCTCACCGACGGGTTCAACGACGACGTGCGCGCCGCGATTCACAGCGGCATGAACATCACGTTCCAGTATCAGGTGGACCTGCGGCGCAGCACGACGCTATGGCTCGACCGCACGATCGCGTCCGCCGTCGTTTCGGCCAGCGTGCGCTTCGACACGCTCACGCGGAAGTACCAGTTCACCCGGATGCACGATGGGAGGACGCTGCTCTCCGACATGACGGACAGCTACGATGTCGTGCGTCAGTGGCTGACCGGCTTCGAGAAGCTGCCGCTCTTCAACAGCCGCACGCTCGAGCGCAACAGCGAGTATTACGTGCGCGTCCGCGCGACGAAGAGTCCGCGCACGGCCCCGTTCATCTGGCCGTGGGCCGGCCACGACGTCATGGGGCAGGTGAAGTTCACGTTCCTCCCGCACTGATGCGGCCCGAAGGCACTCCTCACGGCGCGTGGGGCGCAGCGCGCCTGAAGCCCCAACGCGCCTTGGCGCCCTGAGCATGACGACGATTCGAGACGCTCGCCCGGCGCTGCCGCCGCGGCCGTTCCGGCCGCCGCCGGCGGCCATCGAGCGTCGTCCCTTCCGCGACAACCCTCGTCTGATTCTGCTCGGCATCGTGCTGCTCATCGCCGCGCTCGCGGCCATGGTCACGCTCACGGATCAGTCGCGCGAGCTCAGCCCCGATTTCCTGAGCGGTGTCGTTCTGTACGCGTTGTCGGCCGCGGACCTGACGATTCTCGTCGTCCTGCTCTTCGTCCTCGCCCGCTACATCGTCAAGCTCGCGGTCGAGCGGCGGCGTGGCCTGCCGTTCTCGCGATTCCGGTTCAAGCTGGTGCTGGCGCTCCTGGGCCTCACGATCATTCCGTCGGTTCTCGTGCTCCTCGTTGGGGGACGATTGATCCGGGACAGCACGCAGCGCTGGTTCAGCGCGCCCATCGAGGATGTCGTCAGCTCGGCACGGAATATCGCGCTCGAGTTGTATCGCGAGCGCGAGAAGCACGTCGCCGCGCATGCGTCGCGCATGGCCCGGGAGATGCCGGCCGGCGCAGTCGCCGCGGCCAATCTTGATGCCGTGCGCGCTGCGGTCAAGTCCGAGGTCACGCAGGGGCGAGTGAAGCTCGTGGAGGTATTCCGGCTCGAACGCGGTCAGCCGGTGCCGCTCGTGGCCGTCGAGTCTCCAACGATGCCTCGCGGACCGGCGCGCCCGTCGGCCGACCGTTTCGCCGCCCGCATTGCCGCCGGGAGCACGGACAGCGCGGCGTTCGATCCGCTGGACGCCGGGGGGGAGCTCGTCAGATCCGGCGCGGTCATCCGCGATGCCGGCGGAACGCCCGTGGGTGTCGTCATCGCGAGCGACCTCCTGTCGACGGAGCTTGCGGCGCAGTCGCGCCGCATTACGGCCGCCTACGAGGGGTACACCCAGCTGCAGGTGCTGAAGCGTCCGCTCGAGGGCGTCTATCTGTCGTTCTTCCTCATGATGACGCTCATGATTCTGTTGAGCGCGACGTGGACGGGGTGGTACCTCGCCAAACGAATCACGCGCCCGGTCCAGCTGCTCGCGGCCGGCGCCCGCGAGATCGGTGCCGGCCGCCTCGATCACCGGATTGAGCCGGAGACGCGAGACGAATTCGGGTCGCTCGTCGAGGCGTTCAACACGATGGCCGGGGAGCTCGCCGCCAGCCAGAAGAAGCTCGAACGATCGCGGGTCGATCTCGAGCGGAAGAACATCGAGCTCGATGAGCGGCGGCGGTACATCGAAACGGTCGTCGAGCGCATTGCCACCGGGGTCATCTCCATGGATGCCGACGGCCGGATCGAGACAATCAACAGCGCCGCGTTGCGATTGCTCGAAGTGGATCGCTCGGTCATCGGTTCGCTGGCTGACGACGTGCTGGCGCGCGAGGACTTGCGTCCGCTCGACATCCTGCTGCGCCACATGCGGTCGGGCGGGTCCGATCCCGCCGCGCAGGAGCTTGCGCTCGCGCGTGAAGGGCGCGAGTTGCACCTGGCCGCCGCCATGACACCCCTGCTCGGCGAGGAGGGCGACCCCTCGGGTGCGGTGCTGGTGTTCGACGACGTCACGCCGCTCATCCGGGCGCAGCGCGTCGCCGCGTGGCGCGACGTGGCCCGCCGGCTGGCGCACGAGATCAAGAACCCGCTCACGCCGATCCAGCTGTGCGCGGAGCGCATGCGCCGGCATTTCAGCGGCGCGCCCCCCGCGTCGCGCGCGCTGGTCGAAGAGTGCACGACGACGATTGTCGGCGAAGTGGAATCGCTCAAGGACCTGGTCGACGAGTTCGCCCAGTTTGCGCGGATGCCGGCGCCGCGCACGGTGCCGTCGGACCTGAACGCGCTGCTCACCGAGACGCTCGCGCTCTACAACGGGTTGTTCCGGGAGATCCGGATCGAGCGGCGGCTCGCCGAAGCACTCCCGCCCGTGCGCGTCGACGTCGAGCAGATTCGCCGCGTCGTCATCAATCTCGTCGACAATGCGGTGGAAGCGCTCGGAGGAAGCGGCGCCCAGGCGCGGCCGAACGCCGACACGCCGTTCATCGTTGTCGAGACACAGCTCGATGCCGTGAACGGCGTGGCGCGGATCATCGTTGCGGACAACGGCCCCGGCATTTCGCCTGCCGACCGCGACAAGCTGTTCATGCCGTATTACTCGACGAAGCGTCGCGGCAGCGGGCTGGGCCTCGCCATTGTCCGGCGCATCGTCGCGGAGCACGGCGGCAGCATCGAGGTGGGGGACCACACGCCCGCCGGCACGGTGTTTACGATCGAGCTGCCCGTATAAGGCCAGGGGGCCAGGGAGCCGGAGAGTGTTCGCGGCTAAATGAAGGCAACGGTTCTCATCGTCGACGACGAAGCGGGCGTGCGCAGCGCGCTCAGCGGCGTGCTGCGCGACGAGGGGTATGGCGTCGATGCGGTCGAGAGCGGGGAGGCGTGTCTCGACCGCGTCGCGCGAGCGCCCTACGACGTGATCATCCTCGACATCTGGCTGCCGGGGATGGACGGTCTGGCCACGCTGGCGCGTCTCCGTGAGCGGCGGGTCGATTCCCCCGTCGTCATGATCTCCGGACACGGCAACATCGAGTCGGCCGTACGCGCCATCAAGCTCGGGGCTTTCGACTTCGTCGAGAAGCCGTTGTCGCTCGAGAAAACGGTGCTGGTGGTGGGCAACGCCGTCCGCCAGCGCCAACTCGAAGCGGAGAATCGCGCGCTGCGCGCGCACGTCGATCGCCGGCTGACGATGGTGGGGGAAAGCTACGCGATGGGACAGCTGCGCGAGCAGGTGGCGATGGCGGCGCCGACCAACGGGCGGGTGCTCATCTTCGGCGAAAACGGCACCGGCAAGGAGCTCGTGGCGCGGAGCATCCATTCGCTCAGCCACCGGCGCAACGGTCCGTTCGTCGAAGTCAATTGCGCGGCGATTCCCGAAGAGCTCATCGAGAGCGAGTTGTTTGGCCACGCGAAAGGGGCATTTACCGGCGCGGTCGCCGATCGGCGCGGGAAATTCGAGATGGCCGGCTCCGGCACGCTGTTCCTGGACGAAATCGGGGACATGAGCCTGAAGACGCAGGCCAAGGTACTGCGTGCGCTGCAGGAGCAGGTCGTCGAGCCGCTGGGCGCCACCAACAGCGTGAAGGTGGACGTCCGTGTGCTGGCCGCGACGAACAAGGATCTTCCAACCGAGATTCGCGCCGGGCGGTTCCGCGAGGACCTGTACTTCCGGCTGAACGTCATTCCCATTTTCGTCCCGCCACTCCGCGACCGCGGCGGCGACGTCCCGCTGCTGGCGGATTACTTCATGGCGGAGCTGGCGCGCGAGTACGGCCGGCGTCCCAAACGGCTGGACCCCGGCGCCGCAACCGGCCTGCGAAGCTACCGCTGGCCCGGCAACGTGCGCGAGCTGCGGAACGTCATCGAACGGCTGATGATCATGGTGCCGGGCGAGACGATCACGCTCGCGGATCTCTCATTTCTCGACGGGACGTCGCTCGTTCTCGACGAAGTCGCCGGCACGCCGGCGCTCCCGCTCCACGACGCGCGCGATCGCTTCGAACGCGAGTACATCCTTCGCGCGCTGGGCGCACACAACGGAAATATCTCGAGGACCGCCGACGCGCTCGGCGTCGAGCGCAGCAACCTCTATCGCAAGATGCGCGCGTTTGGAATCACGCCCGTCAGACGGGAGGAAGAGGCTGTGTAGGTCCGCCTTGTAAGGCGGGCGTGCCGGACTCAGCGTGTTGCTGATTCGAGCACGCCCGCTCTCAAGAGCGGGCCTACAGGTGTCGTAGCTGGTTCTCCAATATCTGCCCGTCGCTGAAGCGTTCGAGCTGCAGATAGAACTCGGCGGATGACACCAGCGCCGCTGACGGCACCAATCCCACGATCTCGCTTTCGAGAATCGACACCCCGTAACGCTCCGCTTCACGCTTGACGAGCTCGAACACGCGGAAGATCGGCGTCTTCTGGTAGTTCGTCAGGTTCATCGACACCTGTGCGAGGTTCCGATCCTCGACTTTGACGCCCATCGCTTTGACGTATCGGAGTCCGCCGCTGCTGTGGCGGATGGCGGCGGCGATTTTCTTCGCGACGTCCACGCGGTCGGTGTTGAGGTTGATGTTGTACGCGACGAGCGGCATGCGCGCGCCGATCACGGACGCGCCAGCCGACGGATGCGGCGCGGCCGCGCCGAAATCAGGCGCCCACATCGGCGACGCCATCTTCGCCGCCAGTCCCTCGTACTCGCCGCGACGGATGTCCTCGAGGTTCTTGCGAAGCGGGTTGGCCGACGCGTCCTCGTAGAGATAAACCGGCACGCCGAATCGCTCCGAGACCTCTGCGCCGACAGCCTTGGCGAGCGCCACACACTCGTCCATCGTCACGCCCTCGATCGGCACGAAGGGCACCACGTCCACCGCGCCGAGGCGCGGATGCTCGCCGCGGTGGGTCCTGAGATCGATGGCGGCGGTGGCCTGCTCGAACAGGGCGAGCACCGCGAGCCGCAGCGGCTCTGCGTCGCCGGCGAGCGTGAACACGGAGCGGTTGTGCGACGCGTCTGACGAATAGTCGAGCAGACGGACGCCGGGGATGCCGCGGATCGCGTCGGCGATGCGTTCGACGACGTCAGCGCGCCGGCCTTCGCTGACGTTCGGAATGCATTCGATGGTGGCCATCGGGGGATTTGTACCACAAGCGCGCTGTCTTCAACGCGCCGAAGCCTGACCGTGGCCGTTTCGCGTGCTGTGAACCGCGCGCGCTCGTGATTCGAGCGTTGACGTGCACCTCGCGAGGGCGGCATAATCGCTGGAAGTTCTTCGCCCATAGACATTTCTGATGAATGAGCAACCGCGTCCAGACCGATTCCGCGCCGACGGCGATGTGCCGGAGCGCGATCGCGGCGGCCGGGTCGAAGAACTGCTGCTCACGGGACTCGATCACTACTTCGCCGGCCGCTACGATCTCGCGATCAACATCTGGACGCGCGTGCTCTTCCTGGATCGGGGCCACGCGGGCGCACGTGCGTATATCGAGCGTGCACGCGGCGCGATTGCGGAGCGGCAGCGTGAAGGCGACGAGCTGGTCCACGCCGGCGCGGCGGCGTTGGAGCGCGGCGAGGTCGACGGCGCGAGGCATCTCCTGGCATCCGCGCTCGAACGCGGTGCGGCGAGCGAAGAGGCGCTCGCCCTGCTGAATCGCCTCGAGCGCCTCGACGCCGTCGCCGTTCAGCCGGATCCCTCTGCCAATCAGGACGTCGGGCGCTTGCTCGGCTCGCGGCTGCCACGCGCGGTCAGTCGTGAGAGCGGCCGATCCCGGATGATGTGGGTCGCGTCCGGGATCGTGTGCGGCCTCCTCGTCGCGGTCAGCGCCGGCGTCGTGTTGTGGATTCGC
>Ga0299907_10002645_pt1 | contig 11158 bp, 8 predicted proteins | sample RVTome_16_FD_198680 | JGI IMG/M metagenome (GOLD analysis project Ga0299907, IMG submission 198680) | Soil microbial communities from uranium-contaminated site in the Upper Colorado River Basin, Wyoming, United States - RVT152D67 (version 2) ...
ACTCATCGGATTGGCCCTCGGTCAGATCGTGCCACCAGATGTCGCGGCCCTCCGCCATGTCCACTTCGTGATCGGTCCGCTTGACGACGACGGCGTGTGAGATCCCGGGGGTCGACTTCAGGGCCTGATCGGTGTTCTGCTTCAACGGGACGACGTTGCCCCCTCGCCAGGCGCCGTCCTGGGTGATGACGACACGTGCGTCGGCGTCGAGGATCCGGCTGGACAGCGCATCGGCTGAGAAACCCCCAAAGACCACTGAGTGGATCAGACCGAGCCGGGCGCAGGCCAGCATGGCGATCGGCAGCTCAGGGATCATGCCCATGTAGATGGCGACCCGGTCCCCCTTCACCAGCCCCAGGCTCTTCAAACCGTTGGCGAAGCGATTGACCTCCCGTGCCAGCTCGGCGTAGGTGAGAGTCCTGGTGTCGCCCGGCTCGCCGATCCAGTGATAGGCCACCTGATCGCCGTGGCCGTCGAGGTGCCGGTCGAGGCAGTTGTAGGAAAGGTTGAGCTCGCCGTCCTTGAACCACTTGAAGAAGGGCGGGTTGGAGTCATCGAGTGTCTCGGCAGGCTCCTTGAACCAGGTGATCCGTTCCAGGGCCTGCTTCCTCCAAAAGGCCCGGTAGTCGGTGTCGGCCTCCTCGTGGATGCCGGGCTGGGCATTGGCCTGGGCGCGGAACTCGGGGGACGGCGGAAATGTGCGCTCTTCGTGCAGCAGGTTCTCGAGGGCCTGGGACATTGATCACTCCTCCTGCAATGGACCGGGAGCCGAACCTACCAGTGCGGGCGGGCGCGCCCAGGTGACCATGCCGATGAGGGCGGCCAGGTACATGAGGAGGTCGCCGGTGACCCTGTAGGGAGTAGACATCGAGGGCCCGTAGCTGCCGTAGAGCACCTCCTGTGTCCCGACGCCGGTAATGGCGCCCAGGTCCCCGCGGGTGTCGATGAGAGTCGACCTTCCGGTCACCGCGGCATGGATGACCGGGACTCCAAGCTCGACCGCCCGCATCCGGGTCATGCCGACCCAGATGTCGGTGGCGGGAGTGAGCCCATAGGAGGCGTTGTTGGTGTTGACCACGATCACGTTGGCGCCGGCGCGCCGGGTCTCCAGGGGGTACCTGGAGAAGCCGCCTTCATACGAGATCACCGATCCCAGTTGGTCCCCGAAGACGTCGAAGATGGCCGGGCCTTCGCCACGGATCATGTCCCGAGGCACCCGATCGAGAGCCGGGATCCACTCGAAGACCGGTCTGAGGGGCACGTACTCGCCAAATGGGACCGGATGCTGCTTGCGGTACTCGCCCACAATCTGGCCCCGGGCATCGAAGAACACGTTGGCGTTGATCCACTCGATGTCACTGATCGTGCGGTCGCCACCGACCAAGAACGGCGCCCCGATCCGCCGTGCCTCCGCTCCAATGAACTCGCGCACCTCCTCGTTCAGCACCGGGTCGGCGTTGGTCGATCCAGTCGAACCCTCCGGCCATACCACCAGCGACACCGACCCGGGCTCGATCGACCTGGTCAGCTCGAGATGCTGCTGATAGGTGCGGAGCCGCTCATTCGGAGGGCAGTGCTGAAACGGGCAAGGGGTCGAGCCCTGGACGATTGCCACCGGGACCTCCAGGCCATCCACGTGGGAGAGGACCGTGGGAACCGTCGCCACGAACACACAGGTGATCACGAGCGCCGACCCTGTCATGACCCGGTGGTGGTAGCCATCGGTGATTGCGATGGCTGCGACCCCTCCCATCATTGCCACCAGGATCGTGAGCCCACTGGTACCGACGACAGCCGCCGGCAGACGCAAAGACAGGCTGTCGCTCAACGCATATCCGGCCGCCCCCCACTCCAGACCCCCGAACGGAAAGTGATAGCGGACCAGCTCCATCACCGCCCACCCCCCGACAGCCATGATCAGCCATCTCCCTGAGCCGGCTGCGCGGTGGCCGGCCAGCCACCAGGAGAGCACGGCGTAGAAAAGGCCCTGCACCGGGATCAGGATCAAAGCGATCAGCTCGAGCTCGCTCAGCCACCACATCAGACCCGCGAAGAAGGCGCTGCCGTAAAGGAGCCCGATCCAGAGCCCCTGCATCCTCGTCCCGACGACCCGGATCGCCGCCAGGAAAAGGCCGATCCCGGGAAGGATCAGGAATCCCGGGCCGAATGGAGGGAATGCAGCCACGGAGAGAACCGCACCAGCCAGGGCCAGGAGAACCGCCTTCACCGGCTCCAGGGTATGCCCGCCCCTGCCGACGCGCCGAACAGCCGGACCGGGTGGCTCCGACCCGGGGTGAACCTAGAGTCGCCCCGATGTGGGAAGGTGATGTCTGGGTGGCGGCGCGTGCTGCCCGAGCCGGTGCCGACGTCGTCCAAACCGGCTTCTTCCAACCACTCGACACCGAGTTGAAGGGTGCAGTCGACCCGGTGACCCAAGTCGACCGTGACGCCGAGACCGCAATCCGCGCCGTGATCGCTGCTCACTTCCCTGATGACGGGATTCTCGGCGAAGAGGGAGGCGGCGCCGACTGGAGGGCCGGCCGAGTCTGGATAGTCGACCCTCTGGACGGGACCGTGAACTACGTCCACCGCGTGCCACAGGTGGCGGTCTCGGTGGCATTGTGGGACGAGGGAAAGCCACTGGTCGGGGTGATCATCGATGTGGCCCGGAACGACCAGTACGCCGCAGTCGCCGGGGAAGGAGCCACGAAGAACGGTGAGCCGATCCGGGTCTCGACGACCACCACGCTCGACGGGTCACTGGTGGTGACTGGCTTTCCTTACGACCGTCGCGAGCACGCCGCCGAATACCTGAAGGTCGTCGAGGAGGTCATGAGACGGAGCACGGGCACCCGGCGATTGGGCGCCGCCGCCCTCGACCTCGCCTGGCTCGCCTCCGGCCGCTTCGACGGCTACTGGGAGCATGGCGGTCCGCACGGCATCAAGCCCTGGGACGTGGCGGCAGGGATCCTCTTGGTCAACGAGGCAGGGGGCACCTACACCGACGAATCCGGTGATGTGGGCAACCTCGAGGCGCGGGCACATGTGGCGAGCAATGGCATGATCCACGAAGAGCTTCGATCGATCGTCGCCAACCTGATGCCAGAGCACCTCCGCTGATGTACCACGACCACCATCTCCACCCTTTCGGGTACGTCACCCTCGTCAACGGTCTCGAGTTGATGGACGCCCCCGATCTCCAGACCGTGATGCAAAGGGTCGCCGACCTTGCGGCGAGGACCGATGGGCCCGTCTTCGGCCAGCGCCTCAACGACGAGGGTGTCGCTGAGCGACGGCTCCCCACGGCCGATGACATCGATGACGTGGTGCGGGACCGCCCCGTCTTGCTGTACCGCTATTGCGGGCACATCGCCGTGGCCAACCACGCCGCCTTGGCCCTCGCCAGGATCGACTCGGAGACGCCGGATCCTTCTGGAGGGTCGTTCGACCGTGATCGCTCCGGCCGACCAAACGGAATCCTGAGAGAGACCGCAGTCGAGCCGGTCAACCAGGCCCTGGCTCCGATGACCCCCGCCCCCTCCGATGAGGAGATCATCACCGCGCTGGCCCGTCTGCCCGCCATGGGGATCGGTTCGATGACCGGCATGGTCTCGGTGCGTGACGCCCTTTGGTGCTCGATAGACGACGAGATCGGCACTCTGGCCCGTCTCGCCCCTGACCTGCCCCTCGACATCGACGTCCTGGTCATTGGGAGGAGCCCGGCCGACCTAACCGAGGCGAAGGACAGGATCGACCGGGCCGACGGGAGGATTCGCTTTGTCGGATACAAGGACTTCATCGACGGCAGCCTCGGCGGGCATACCGCGGCGATGTACGAGCCGTTCTCCGACCGGCCCGACACCCGCGGCACAGAGCGGTTCGACCATTCTCGCATGGTCGAGATGGGTGGTGTGGCCCTCGAGTTGGGAGGCAGTGTCGCCATCCACGCAATCGGTGACCGGGCCAACGATCTGGCCCTCGACGTCTTCGACGAACTCCTCGGTGAGGGGGCCGATCCCCACAGGCTGCGAGTCGAGCATGCCTCGGTCCTGACCGAGGCCACCATCGAGCGGATGGCGGGCATGGGGATCACGGCCAGTGTCCAACCCGCCTTCCTCGCCTCGGAGAGCACCTGGTTGGAGAAGCGGCTTGGCCCAGAACGGATGAATCGGGTGTATCCATTCAGATCTCTTCTCGACGCGGGAGTCCCCATGCTCGGCGGCAGTGACTCGCCCGTGGAACTTCCCGACCCGGAGACCGGGATCGCGGCCGCGGTCAACCGCCACGGGGTCAATCCGTCGGAAGCCCTCACCCGAGCGGAGGCCGAGTCGCTGTTTCGGCGACCCGCTTGAGGTGGACGGCCAGCTCGGCGTACTCCTCGAGACGGTTGTAATGATGCGCCGAGAGCCGTAGCACCTGGCCCGGCCATCGTGGCCAGATCGAGACGCCCGTCTCGTATCCGTCAGCCAACAGGCGTCTCATGAGGGGAGAGATCAGTTCGCCGCGATCCGCGCCCTCGGCGGGGCCAACTGGGACTCCGAACATCGAGCCGATCATGTCGTCGGGAGCCGGGACCCCGATCTCGAGCTCCCCACAGATCAGACCACGGGCGGCAAGGGCCAGCTCGTGGTTTCTCTTCATCAGTGCCGGCCAGCCTCCAGGCTCGAGATCCCCGACCACCGAGATCACGTCCGGAACCACCAGCCAGGGGCTGAAGTCATCGGTCCCGGTCCAATCGAACAGGGCGCGATGCCTGGCTTGGCCGGGAGGGACAGTGTTCCAGGCATGTGAGATCACCGTGGGGACCGTCTCATCGATGCGGTCGGCTCTGGTGCTGAGGAAGCCGGCCCCCTTGGGTGCGCACATCCACTTGTGGAGATTGCCTGCATACCAAGAAGTCCCGAGCGCGGCCAGGTCGATCGACACCTGGCCCGGGCCGTGGGCCCCATCCACCAGCACTGGTGTCTCCGGCTCGAGGGCGGCCACGATCTCATCGACGGGGAACACCAACCCGGTCGGCGACGTCACGTGGTCGATGACCACCAGTCTCGTACGCTCGGTGACGGCACTCATCACCCGACCGGTCACGGTTCGTGATGTCTCGATGGGGAAGGGCACCTGAACGACTCGCACTTTCGCCCCCGACCGCGCACCCGCATATTCCAGGATCTGACGGACCGCGTTGTACTCGTGATCGGTGGTGAGGATCTCGTCACCCGGTCTCAGTCTCGGCTCGAGGGAGCTAACCACCGCTGCGATCCCCTGGCTGGCGTTGCGAACGAACACCATCCCGTCCGCGGAGGCGCCGGTGAACCGGGCCAACGCCTCACGGGACTCCTCCAACCGCTCAGGGAGGTCCCGGTAGACGAAGCCGGTGGGGTTCGCCTCCCAACGAGATCGCCACTCGGCTTGTGCATCTTGTATCACGGTGGGGACCGCACCGAACGACCCGTGGTTCAGATGACGGACGTCCGGTGAGAGTGACCACATGAGTGGTGAAATTACCGCCGAAGTACGCTGACCGGCCTCATGCCATATCAGACGATCACGCCCGAGGAGATCGAGAGGGGCACCGACCTAGCATTGCAGGCTGCCGAGACGGTGCTCGATGCCCTGGTCGCCCCCAATGACCAGCGCACCTTCGAGAACACCCTGCGACCGATCGATCGGATCAAGGACATCCTCGACCATGCCAACACCGACTACGCGTTCATGGGATACGTCCACACCGACAAGGAAGTCCGCACCGCGGCGAAGCTGGCCGAGGAAAAGCTCAACAAATGGGCTGCGGACGTCTATTTCAGGGAGGACCTGAACGCCGCGGTCAAGGATTACTCGGCCACCGAGGAGGCCCAGCGCCTCGAGGGTGAACAGAGACGTCTCCTCGAGTTCGTGCTCCGTGACCTGCGTCGGGCCGGTCACGATCTCGACGCAGAGACGAGAGGTCGGGTCAAGGCCCTGACTCAGCGGGCAATCGAGCTCGAGGTTCGGTTCCAGCAGAACATCGACGAGTGGGAGGACTGGATCCTGGCCACACGTGAGGACCTCGAAGGGCTGCCCGACACCTTCGTCGAGTGTCTCGACATCGACGACGCGACCGCCATGTACAAGGTGACCATTGCCTACCCCGACCTCATCCCCTTCACCGAGAACTCGCCGCGCCGCGATCTACGGGAGGCGCTCCGCTTCAAGTTCGACACCGTCGCCGTCGAGGACAACCGCAAGCTGCTCGAGGAGGCCCTGCAGATCCGTCAAGAGATCGCCGAGGCGTTCGGCCTGCCGACATGGGCCCATCACCGTCTCGAATTGCGGATGGCCAAGACCCCCGAGCGTGTCAAGCAGATGTACGACGAGCTCATCGAGCCACTGACCGAGAAGGGACGGGAGGAGGTGGCCGCCGTCGCCACGCGCTTGCTGGCTGACACCGGTGACACCACGGTCCGGAAGTGGGACTGGCCCTACTACGACACGCAGCAGCGCAAGACCGAGTTTGGGGTGGACAACTTCGAAGTCGCCAACTACTTCCCGCTTCCGCAGGTGCTCGATGGCATGTTCGAACTGACCTCCGACATGTTCCGGATCACCTTCGCGGAGATCGAGGAGTTCGACAGCTGGCACCCGGATGTGCGGCTCTTCTCCATTCTCGAGGCGGGCACAGGCGAGGAGATCGCCCGCTTCTACCTCGACCTGTTTCCCCGCGAGGGCAAGTACGGGCACGCCGCCGAGTTCCCCCTCGTCTCGGGCCGGCGCCTCGAGGACGGCTCTTATCAGAACCCCCTGTGTGCGATGGTGGCCAACTTCACCAAGCCGACCAAGGACTCACCATCGTTGCTCCAGCACAGCGAGGTCGAGACGCTCTTCCACGAGTTCGGGCACGTCCTCCACCAGAACCTGGGACGGACGGAGCTGGCCCGCTTCTCGGGCACCAACACCGAGCGGGACTTCGTGGAGGCTCCCAGCCAGATAATGCAGCATTGGATCTGGAGAGCCGATGTCCTCAAGCGGTTCGCCCGTCACCACCAAACCGGTGAGCCGATCCCTGACGAACTGGTCGACCAGCTCGTGGCGGCCCGCATGCTCAACAAGGCGATGTGGCAGCTGCGGCAGATGATGTTCGGCTGGTGGGACCAAGAGATCCATGCCGGGCCGGACCGAGACCTCGATGCGATCAACGACGAGGGTGCCCGCATCTCGCAGCTCCCGCCTCACGAGGGGACGTTCCCCATGGCCTCATTCGGACACCTGATGGGTGGCTACGACGCCAGCTACTACGGGTACATGTGGGCCGAGGTGTTCGGCGACGACATGTTCAGCAGGTTCGAGGAAGAGGGTGTGACCAACCCGGAAGTGGGAATTGCCTATCGCCGCGAGGTGTTGAACAGAGGTGGCTCGTTGGACGCCGACGAGTTGCTCGTGAACTTCCTGGGGAGGGAGCCGAGCAACGAGGCATTCCTGCGGAAGCTCGGGATCACGGGAACCGACTGAGCCCCACATACGTCTCAATTGGCGAATGTGGACTGGGTGGATTTACCCTCGGTTAGCCTCCCGGCACGGACACTTTGAGTGTGAGATCAAGTTTGATGGCTTGACCGGGTCAGGAATTCCCCCTGAACACCCGATTGATTGACTAGTGACGGCCCAGGAACCAGGAGGGCCAGGAAATGACAGACTCAGTGAGAGGAGCGGCGATCAAGGGCATGACCCGCCCATCCAAGCGGTTCGCCCGTGGTCGTGTGTGCGCCAAGCGTGGCTGTGAGACCAAGCTCTCGCAGTACAACAAGGCGGAGTACTGCCACGCGCACGCCCCGGTTCGCTTTCCTCGTGTCCGCGGCAAGATCGTCGACGCCAACGACTGACGTCGAGCCACACTATGAGAGGCCCCGGTAGCACCGGCACCGGGGCCTTTCCACGTCTCTTTTCCGTTCTGTGTCGAAAGAGGGCTCTGAGAGCGCCCAAAATCGACACAGAACGATCTGGATGCCGGGAACAACGACGCCCGTCATACACTTCAACCAGGTAACGATGAGCGAGAAGACACTTCAAGTCCCCGAAGTCCACTGTGACCATTGCAAGACCAGTCTCGAAGGCGCGGTGGGCGCCCTGAGTGGGGTGGAGAACGTAGAGGTCTCCGTCCCCGACGCCACCATCGACGTCGCTTTCGACGACGACGCCGTCACCCTCGAGACCATCAAGAAGACCATCGAGGAGCAGGGTTACGCCGTCTTCGGATAACACCGAGACCGTTCTATTCGATGTGGATGGGATGACCTGCGCCACGTGCGCGGTCCGGGTTGAGCGCGTCCTCAGCCGTCAGGAGGGAGTCGACGGGGCATCGGTCAACCTGGCCGGCGCCTCTGCCGCGGTTCGCGTCAGACCGGGAACCCCGACCGAAGACTTGATCGCCGCGGTCGACAAGATCGGATATCAACTCACTCCCCACGACGGCGATCACGATGCTCGGGACGTCGTCGCGATGTACTCGAACGAGGAGCGCGAGCAACGGCGCCGGTTCCTCCTCGCCCTGGCCCTCACCGCCCCGGCCATGGCCTTCCACCTCTTCGGCCCTCACGAGTTGTGGAACTCGATCCTGCAGGGCCTCCTGGTGACACCCGTGGTCTTCTGGTCCGGTGCCCAGTTCCACCGCAACGCCTGGAGGCAGGCAGGCAATGCCAGCGCCAACATGGACACGCTGATCTCGCTGGGCTCCCTGGCCGCCTACCTCTACTCGGCGGCCATTCTCTTCAGCCACGGCGCCGTCTTCTTCGAGACCGCCGGGATGATCATCACTCTGATCACGCTGGGAAAGGTCTTCGAGGCGAGGGCCAAGGGCAGAGCCTCCTCTGCCGTCCATCGGCTTCTCGAGCTGGGCGCCACCCACGCCATCCTCCTCACCCGGGACGGTGAGAGTCAGGTCCCGGTCGAACAAGTCCTCCCCGGTGACCGGCTCCTGGTCCGACCGGGCGGGCGCATCCCCACCGACGGGGTGGTCGAATCCGGCAACAGCACGGTCGACGAGTCGATGCTCACCGGCGAGCCCTCGCCGGTGTCGAAGGCCGAAGGCGACGAGCTCATCGGCGCCACGGTCAACCAGGCGGGCCAGCTCACCATGATCGCCACCCGGGTCGGCTCCGAGACCACGTTGGCGTCGATCGTCCGCATGGTGGAGGAGGCCCAGGGGTCGAAGGCGCCCATCCAGCGTCTCGCCGACGTCTACTCGGGTCGTTTCGTCCAGGGCGTGCTCCTCGTCACCCTCTTCGTCTTCGGCTTCTGGCTCTTCTCCAGTGGCGACATGGCGACCTCGATCAAGGTCGCGGTGGCGGTCTTGATCATCGCCTGCCCGTGTGCCCTCGGACTCGCCACTCCCACCGCCGTCATGGTGGGGAGCGGTCGTGGCGCCGAGCTCGGGATCCTCTTCAAGCAGGCCGAGGTGTTCGAGATTGCCCGTGACATCGACACTCTCCTGTTCGACAAGACCGGCACGCTCACGTCAGGGGTGATGATGCCCCGCTTAATCGAGACCAACGAAGACCGCTCGGAGTTCCTCCGCCTGGTCGCCTCTCTCGAGGTCGCATCGGGTCACCCGATCGGGATCGCGGTCGCTCTCGCCGCCGATGAAGAGGGGGTGTCACTCGAGCCGGCGAGCAATGTGGAGGCGAGCCCCGGGCTCGGGATCCGGGGATCGGTCGATGGGAGGATGGTGGCCGCCGGGAACGAGGCGCTGATGACCCAGCTGGGGATGACCGGCCTCGATTCCTGGCGGGAGGTCACCCGGCGTGGCGAGGAGCAGGGATACACGACGTTCTTCGCAGGTTGGGACGGCGTGGTGAGGGGTGTCATCGCGGTATCCGACACCATCCGTGATGAAGCGCCGGCTGCGGTGGCGCGTCTGCGTCAGCTCGGTATCAGACCCGAGATGGTCACCGGCGACAACCTGGAGGCCGCCGAGCGGGTCGGTGCGGCCGTAGGCATCGATACCGTCTACGCCTCGGCCGACCCGGAGACGAAGGCAAAGAGGGTTGCCGAACTACAGGAGAAGGGCCACGTGGTGGGTTTCTTTGGCGATGGTGTCAACGACGCCCCCGCGCTAACCCAGGCCGAGCTGGGTTTGGCGGTCGGGTCGGGTACTGGAGTCGCCGTCGAGGCAGGTGATGTCGTGCTGTTGCGCGACGACCCCCGACTGGCGCCTGTTGCCGTCGAGCTGGCCGACGCCACGTTACGTACCATCAGGGGCAATCTGATCTGGGCATTCCTCTACAACACCGTGGCCATCCCGATCGCCGCTCTCGGACTCCTCAGCCCCACGATCGCGGCAGCGGCGATGGCCTTCTCGTCGGTGTCGGTCGTCCTGAACGCTCTCCGTCTCCGCCGGTTCAAGCCGTTCTTTGAGGACTCGAACTAACCGGTCGGCAGGAGTAGCTTGACCACATGAGCTCCCTGCAATGGATGAGCAGACCGGTGCTCAACGAGCCGATCGCATTGATCGCTTTCGAGGGTTGGGGTGACGCCGGCGACGCCGCCAGCATGGCCGCCGAGCGCTTCGTGGCCACTCTCGACAGCGAGCTCATCGCGTCGTTCGACCCCGACGAGCACTACGACTTCCAGGTGCGCCGTCCCATGGTTTTCGTCAACGAAACGGGGGTCCGCTCCATCAACTGGCCCCAGAACGAGCTGCACGCGGTGCGTGGTGGGGAGCACGATCTCGTCGTCCTCCTGGGTGAGGAGCCCAACTACAAGTGGAAGGCCTTCACCAGCGAGCTGATCGAGGCCCTACAGACATTGGGTGTGACCCGGGCCGTCACCCTGGGAGCATTCATCGGCCAGGTCCCCCACACCCTCCCGGTGCCGCTGATCGGCTCGTCGACGAGCCCCGACGCGTTGACGACATATGGCTTGCTGCCGAGCGGCTATCAGGGCCCCACTGGCATCGTCGGCGTGCTCAACCACGCGTTGGGGAATGCCGGGATCGACGTCGTTTCGGTTTGGGCCGCGGTCCCTCACTATCTGTCGAACCAGGACTATCCCCCTGCAGTTGAGGCGCTCGCCCTGAAGGCATCCGAGCTGATCGGGGTCACGCTCGACATCGGCGACCTCACCACCCAAGCGCGTCAGTTCCGTGACACCGTCGACGAGGCGATCGAAGCCAACACGGAGCTCCAGC
>Ga0299907_10002646_pt1 | contig 11158 bp, 10 predicted proteins | sample RVTome_16_FD_198680 | JGI IMG/M metagenome (GOLD analysis project Ga0299907, IMG submission 198680) | Soil microbial communities from uranium-contaminated site in the Upper Colorado River Basin, Wyoming, United States - RVT152D67 (version 2) ...
CTACTCGGCTGGCTCTACGCCGGGCTGGTGATGCTCGGCTGGAGCTGGTGGGAGCGGCGCCGGGAGCCGCATCCCGGCGCCGCCGAGAGTCGCGCCGAGGTCAGCCCCGCCCCAGCTCGTCCTTGAGCCGCTCGATTGCCCCGACCGGGGTGGGGTCGACGCCGTGCTCGGCGGCGAGTCGAAGGGAGACGAGGTCGCCGAGCATTACCGCCCAGAGCAGGCGCTCGGTGGGAGTCGATCCCTCGGTCTCGACCGCAACGACCGCCGTCGCCTGCTCTGCGACGAGCTCCGCGGTCAACTCGATCCGCCGGCGCTCGCGGGGGTGCTGGTCGACATCCCCGAGGAAGACCGCGCCGAGACCGGGGGCTTCGGACCATCCCTCGAGCTCATTGTGGTCGGCCTCGGGCAGCACGGCGGAGAACGCGGCGCTCTTGGCGTTCTCGTTGATCTGCGTCTTCCAGCGATAGGCCGCCGGGGCGGTTAGGCCGCTGCCGTAGACAACCGGGACCGTCCCGGCGAGTCGCTCTGCGATCTCTGCCGCCCGCTGCTCAAGCCCCTCACGGGCAGCCTCGAGCCCCGAGGCGGCCGATTCGATCTCGGGATGGATCCGCGGGGCCACACCCCCGGCGGCGGCGGCCTCGGCCGCGACCGCGAACATGTAGGCGACCGCGGCCCGGGGCTGCAGCGTGCCCGGCAGGCCGATCACCGGCACGCCAGCGGCGCGGGCGGCATCGGCCAGCGGGCCCCCGGTCGTTGCCACAAGGCAGCGGGCCCCCAGCGCCTGCGCCCCCTCGAAGCAGGCGAGGGTCTCCTCGGTTCCGCCGGAATAGCTGCAGCAGAGGACCGTCCACTCGGGCGTCGCCCAGGCGGGGATCGCGTAGCCCCTCACCGTCAACAGAGGCCGGGTGCAGCGGTCGCCGAGCGCCGCGGCCGCGAGGTCGCCGCCGATCGCCGAACCACCCATCCCGCAGACGAGCACCCCGGCCGCCTCGCCGTCCTCGAGCCGAGCCGACTCGATCCTCCAGAGCGCGTCGCGAAGGTGATCGGGCATCGCCCGCACCGCGGCGAGCTGGCCCCCCGAATCGAGCCCGCGGAGCCCCTCCTCCAGACCGCTCATATCAAGCCCGCCTGCCCCTCGCCATCATCGCCTTGCCACGAGCTCGCCCTCGCCGATCACGCCGTTCTCGAGGACGGCGCCCGCGGCGACCTCGGCGCCGGGGGCGAGGATCGCCCCGCGAAGGACGGCGCCCTCGCCGACGCGACAGCCGTCGTGGAGGACCGAGCCCTCCACCCTCGCCTCGGCGCCGACGTCGCAGCCACGCGCGATGACCGCGCGGGGGCCGACGCTCGCGCCGGTGGCGACTCGCGCGCCGCTCTCGACCAGCGCCGGCCCGGTGAGCAGGGCGCCGGGCTCGACCTCGGCTTCGGCCTCGACCAACAGGCCGTCGCCGCCCAGCCGATCGGCGAGGGCGGTCTCGACGCGGCGCTCGAGGATGTCCCACGAGGCCTGCAGGTAGCGCTCGGGCGTACCGATATCCATCCAGTAGCCCTCGAGGCGCAGACCGTGGAGGCCGGCGCCCACCATCTGGGGAAAGACCTCGCGCTCGATCGAGACCGCGCGGTCCGCCGGGATCGATTCGAGGACGGAGCGCTCGAGGACGTAGGTGCCGGCGTTGATCTCACCGGCCCCAGCATGGCCGGGCTCGGGCTTCTCCAGGAACTCGGTGATCCGGCCGTCGCCGTCGGTGCTGATCAGCCCGTAACCGGTGGGATCATCGACCGGGTAGAGGCCGAGGGTCGCAACGGCGCCTGCGGCCTCGTGGTGGTGGATGAGCGCGGTCAGGTCGAGGTCGGTGAGCACGTCCCCGTTGAGCGCCAGGAAGCGCTCCTCGAGACGGTCCTCGGCGAACTTGATCGCGCCCGCCGTGCCACGAGGCTCGGGCTCCTCGACGTAGCGAAGCCGGGGCCCGCCGTCGCCGCCATCGCCGAGAACCGCCCGCAGCCGATCCGCCTTGAAGCCGCAGGCGAGGACGACCTCGTCGACGCCGTGGCGGGCCAGCCACTCGACCATGAACCGCATGAAGGGGCGATCGACGAGGCGGATCGCGGGCTTGGGGAGGTTCGAGGTCAGCGGACGCAGCCGAGTCCCCTCCCCCCCGACCAGGACCAGCGCCTGCATCGTCAGGCGCCGGCCTCGGCAGACTCGCCCGATCCGGGGCGCCCGATCGCCTCGTAGGTGAAGCCGGCCTCGATCAGCGGCTCGGGGTCGAGGAAGTTGCGGCCGTCGACGATCAGCGGATTGGCCATTCGGGCCGCGGCGCCGGCCCAATCGAGCTCGGCGAACTCGGGCCACTCGGTGACGAGCACCGCCGCATCGGCGCCATCGAGGGCGTCGAGGGCCGACTCACACATCTGGACGTCGGGGAGAAGCTCGCCCGCCCGAGCCTCGGCCACCGGATCGTATGCGCGGACCTTCATTCCCTCACCCTCCAGCCTCGCCGCCAAGACGAGACTCGCGGCGTCGCGCATGTCGTCGGTCTCGGGCTTGAAAGAGAGGCCGAGCAGCGCCACCTGCTTTCCGGCCAAGGATCCCAGGTGCCGCTTCAGCTTCTGTGCAACGCGTCGCTTTTGGAGCTCGTTTACCTCGATCACGGCATTCAGCAGCTGGAAGTGGTAGCCGGTGTTGGCGGCGAGTTGCTTGAGCGCAGAGGTGTCCTTCCCGAAGCAGCTCCCGCCCCACCCAATCCCGGCTTGCAGGAACTTGGGCCCAATTCGGTCATCGAGGCCCATACCCCTGGCCACCTCGGTGACGTCGGCCCCAACCTCGTCGCAGACGTTGGCGATCTCGTTGATGAACGAGATCTTCGTCGCCAGGAAGGTGTTCGAGGCGAGCTTGATCATCTCGGCGCTGGAGACGTCGGTGAAGATCCGCTCTCCCTCGATCGGCGCGTAGACCTGCTCGACCGCATCCGCGGCCCAATCGTTGCCGGGATCGGCGCCGATCACGACCCGATCCGGGTGGAGGAAGTCCTCGACCGCGGAGCCCTCGCGCAGGAATTCCGGGCAGGAGACATAGGCGGTCCGGGCCAGCTCGCGCTGGATCTTGCGCCCCGTGCCGACCGGGACGGTGCTCTTCATCACCAGGGCGTGGTCGCCGTCATCGCGCATCTCCTCAACGACAGCCATCACGCGGCCGAGATCGGCGTCCCCGGAGTAGGTCGGAGGTGTGTCGACGCAAACGAACAGAAGGCGAGCGGCGTCGAGAACGTCATCCATCTCGGTCGTGAACTCAAGGCGCTCCCGATTCTTGACCAGCAGCTCAGCCAGTCCCGGCTCGTGGAAACCGACCTCGCCACGATTCAGCGAGTCGATCTTCTCGGGCACGATGTCGCGAGCGACGACGCGGTGGCCGAGCTCGGCGAAGCAGGTCGCCGTCACCAGACCGACCCAGCCCGCCCCAATTACGCCGATCGGCGGCTTATCGCTCATCACCGCTTCCTTCTCGGGGGAAGCGTCGGGGTGAGGCTCGATGCGGTCCGCGCGATGCCGAGCATCTGGTCGTTGGTGAGCGTCTGCAACAGGCTGTTCGAGACCCAGTAGCTGTTGTCGCCGACCCGCCAGGCGACGAGGCGGACACGATCTCCCGAGAGATAGATGTCGTAGTCACGACCCCTGATCTCGCGGGTCTCGCTCGGGTCGTTGAGGATCGGCGGGTTCGACCAGCCCCGGATCCCCTCGAGGCCGAAGTACTCGGGCAGGCCACCGGTCGAGAACTGCATCACGAACCTGTAGGCCTGGTGGGGGTCGCCGTCGGTGTCGCGGATCCGGTAGACGCGGGGATTCTGGACGTCGATGTTGCTGACATAGACGGTCCCCGACGGGAGGCGGGTCGGGTAGAAGACCCTGAACCTGGCCCGCTGCAGCGCCGCGGTGGCGACGTCCCGGCTCCCGAGCGAAGCATCGACGAGACCGTCGGACTGCGGGATCCGGGGCTTGGGCCTGCGGGGCCGCTCCCTCCGTGCCTGCTCGGCCGGCTCGGTATCGGACTGCTCGAGCACCCCACGCGGCCCGCCGCTCGTCTCGAAGCCGAGGAACTTGGCGATCGCTCCCTTGATCGCCGACCTCGACGAGTAGACGTAACTAGGCCCCAACCGGGCCGGGAAGTTGACCTCCCTGATCGGCGCGCTGCGGGCCTCGATCATCAGTTTGATCACGTCCAGCATCGCGTCGAGGCTCTGGATGTCGGAGCTGGTGTGGGTCGTGAAGATGCTCATCAGCTCGTCGCGGTCGGTGAACAGCTTCGAGGCCGGGACCCGCTGCCGCGCGAGCCGCAGGAAGTCCTGCTGGCGGGCGGCACGGACCAGGTCGGTGTCGGTGTGGCGATAGCGGACGTAGTCGAGCGCGTCCTCCCCGCACAGCTTCTGGTAGCCGGGATAGAGGTCGATCTCGTCGTACTGCTCCGAGGCCGGCACGCCGACGTTGGAGTTGTAGTAGCGCCGGTCGACGTCGACGTAGACGCACTCGATCGCGTTGATCGCCCGGATGAAGCCGAGGAAGTCGACGTTGACCAAGTGGTTGATCTGCAGCCCCATGCCGGCCATCAGCCTCTGCACCGTCCTCAGCGTGCGCTTCGGCCCGCCCAGCGCGTAGGCGGCGTTGAACTTGTTGGTCCCGTGCCCGGGGATCCAGACCTTGAGATCGCGGGGGATGTTGAGGACGGCGATCACGTTCTGGTCGGGATCGATCCGCAGCAGGATCGTCGTGTCGGAGAGACCGCGGGCATCGCCGCCGCTCGCTGCGCGACGGTCAGAGCCGAGGATCAGGAAGGTCTGCGGCTCGCCGCCGTCGACCTTGGCGAGACGATCGGCGATGTCGGGGATCGGCTGGATGTCGTGGACGAAGTCGGAGATCCGCAGCAACCCGGCCGCCGTGGTCGCGCTGGCGCACGACGCGACGACCAGGAAGGCACCGAGCAGGAAGCGCAGCCAGAGTCGCGGCCGCCGCGGCTCCGGCTCGGCGCCGGTCGACGCGGTCGGCGGGGGCGCGGCGGGGGGCGGTGGCACCGTCGCCGCGGGCGGGACGTCGGGGCCGGCGCCGATGACCACGTTTCGCACCGGCCGCTCCTCGGTGGCATGCTCCGCGGCCGGTGGAGTCTCCTCCTCCGGTGGCGTCTCCTCGGGCGGCGGCTTCTCCTCCGGCGGCTCGGGGGGCGGCGGCGGGGCGGCGTCGCGCAGCGCCTCCTTGAACTCCGGCTCGAGCTCGGGCGGCCCCGATAGCTCGGCCTCCTTGGCGAAGAACTCCTCGGTCGATTGCTCGAGGGACTTGCCCTCTTCCCCGGCCCCTCCTCCCTCCTGCTCCGGTGGGCGCTCGGTCACCTCAGCCCTCCAGATGCTCGGGGAGGCCGCGCAGGAAGTGCTCGAGCGTCCCCCGGTAGCTCTCCAGCGAGGAGACGGAGACCCACTCCTCGGGTCCATGATGGCCGCCGCCCCGAGGGCCAAACTCGACCGCCGGCACGCCGACCCGCAGGAAGGACACGGCGTCCGAGGCGCCGTCGCGGCCGACGCTCATCGGCTCCTCTGTGTGATGGGGCACGGCGGCCTCGCGCAGCGCCAGGACGAAGCTGGATTCGCGATCGACGATTGCCGGCGGCCGGCTGAAGGTGTTGGCGATCTCGGTGTCGGGCAGCGCCCGAACCTGTTCGAGGATCTCGGCCGGGTCCTGGCCGGGCAGGTAGCGGATATCGACGTCGATCACGCATCGGTCGGGGACCTTGTTGAGCGCGTCGCCGCCCCAGATCCGGCCGAGGTTGATCGAGGGGCGATCGAACAGCTCCGAGCTCTGCCTCGCAAACGGTAGCGACTCGATACTGCGGAAAACGTCGAGCGCCTTCAGCACCGCATTGTCGCCCAGCCACGGCGTGGCGCCATGCGCGGCTCGACCTGAGACATCGAGGCGCACCGCGAGCACCCCCTTCGCCTCGACGCCGATGTGGAGGTCGGTCGGCTCACCGGTGATCGCAAAGTCGCCGACGAAGCCGGCGTCGACGAGATGATCGGAGCCGCGATCCTGTTCCTCCTCGGACTCCTCGTCGGCGACGATCCCAAGCCGCACCCGAACCGCCTCGGTGTCGCGCATCGCGGCGACGACGAGGAGCATCGCGGCGAGCGCGCCCTTCATGTCATAGGCGCCGCGGCCGAACAGCCGATCTCCCTCGAGCCGCGGCTCGAACTGCTCGTCGTGCCCGGGGACGACGTCGAGGTGGCCGTGGAGGACCACGGTCGGGACCCCCTCCGGCCCAACCTCAGCCCTCAGCACCGGGAGCCCGCGGGCGCCCTCCTCGACCGCATCGATGCCCCGCGCCTCCAGCCAGCCGCGGATGAACCCGGCCGCCTCGTGGATCGCCTCCCGCTCGGAGGTGTCGTAGGTGATCAGGCGCTTGGCGAGCGCGACTAGGTCGGTCAACGACTCTCTGCTACCGAGAGGAAGGCCTCGGCTCGCTCCTTGTCGCGCTGGGCCCGCGCCTCCGCCGCGCTCCCTTCCTCGGACTCGCCGAGGCGCTGCTCGGCCTCGCTGATCTGCTCGCGGCACTGGCCCGTGTCGAGCTGGTCCGGCGGGATCGCCTCCTCGACGAGGACCAGAGCCTGATTCGCGAACACCTGCAGCCAGCCGTGCGCCTGGGCCCAGCGGAGGGTCTCGCTCTCCGATACGTGAAGACGCAGCTCGCACGGCTTCAGCGCCGCGAGCAGAGGCGCGTGATTGGCGAGGATTCCGATCTCGCCCACCGTCGTGCGGGTCGAGAGCTGCACGATCTCGCCGCTGTACACCTCGCCCTCCGGGGTGAGGACCTCGACCGCGAGCTTGTGGTCGTCCGGCGCCAAGCGCTACTGGCCGCCCTCGTCCGGCTTCGAGCCTTCCTCGCCCTCGTCCGCTTCCTGATCCGAGGTCTCCTCGTCGCCCGCTCCGTCGGAGCCGCGGTGCTCCTCGATCACCTGATCGATCGTCCCCTTCATGTAGAAGGCGCCCTCGGGGAGCTCGTCGTGCTTGCCGTCGAGGATCTCCCTGAAGCCGCGCACGGTCTCCTCGACCGGGACGTAGACCCCCCCGCGACCGGTGAATGCCTCGGCGACGAAGAACGGCTGCGACAGGAAGCGCTCGATCTTGCGCGCCCGGGCGACCGTCAGCTTGTCCTCGTCGGAGAGCTCGTCGATGCCGAGGATGGCGATGATGTCCTGGAGCTCCTTGTAGCGCTGCAGCACCTCCTGGACCTCGGTCGCGGTGCGGTAGTGGTCCTCACCCACGATGTCGGGCTTGAGGATCGTCGAGGTCGAGTCGAGCGGATCGACCGCCGGGTAGATGCCCTTCTCCGAGATCGCCCGCGAGAGCACGGTGGTCGCGTTGAGGTGGGCGAACACCGATGCCGGAGCCGGATCGGTGAGGTCGTCGGCGGGGACGTAGATCGCCTGCACCGAGGTGACCGAACCCTGCGTGGTCGAGGTGATCCGCTCCTGCAGCTCTCCCATCTCGGTCTCCAGGGTCGGCTGGTAGCCGACCGCGGAGGGCATCCGTCCCAATAGCGCCGACACCTCGGAGCCCGCCTGGACGAAGCGAAAGATGTTGTCGATGAACAACAGCACGTCCTGGCCCCCCGCCTCGCGGAAGTACTCCGCCATGGTCAGCCCGGAGAGGGCCACCCGCAGGCGGGCGCCCGGTGGCTCGTTCATCTGGCCGAAGACCATCATCGTCTTGTCGATGACCCCGGACTCCTGCATCTCCAGATAGAGCTGGTTGCCCTCACGGGTGCGCTCGCCGACGCCGCAGAAGGCCGAGAGCCCGCCGTGCTCCTTGGCGATGTTGTTGATCAGCTCCATGATGATCACGGTCTTGCCGACTCCGGCGCCACCGAACAGCCCGACCTTGCCGCCCTTGGCGTAGGGAGCGAGCAGGTCTACGACCTTGATCCCGGTCTCGAGGATCTCCTGGGAGGGGATGAGGTCCTCCACCTCGGGAGCCGACCGATGGATCGGCCAGCGCTCTTCGGTCTGGACCGCCTCCTTCTCGTCGATCGGCTCGCCGAGGAGGTTGAAGATGCGGCCCAGAGTCTCCTTGCCGACCGGGACGGTGATCGGACCACCGGTGTCGATCACCTGGTCGCCGCGCTGCAGGCCGTCGGTCGAGTCCATGGCGATCGCCTTGACCCGATCGTCGCCGAGGTGCTGTTGCACCTCGAGGACGAGGTCCATCGCGTCGCGGCCATCCCCCTCGGGGACCTCGACCTTGAGCGCCGAGTAGATCTCGGGCAGGTCCTCGAGGAAGGCGACGTCGACGACGACGCCCATCACCTGCTCAACAGTTCCTACGTTTCCGTTTTCAGCCATAGCTCCAATTTCTCGTTCTTCGTTACTTATCCAAGCGCCTCCGCGCCCGCAACGACCTCAAGTATTTCCTGCGTGATCTCGGCCTGACGCACCCTGTTCATCTCCAGCGTCAGGTCGCCGATCATCGCCTGGGCGTTCTCCGCGGCGTTGCGCATCGCCGTCATCCGCGCCCCGAGCTCGGAGGCGGCCGACTCGAGCAGCGCCCGGTAGACCGAGATGTTCACGTATTCGGGGATCAGCTGAGCCAACAGCTCCTCCGGCTCGGGCTCGTAGATCCACTCGGCCCGCTTGTGCGCCCTCTCGAGCTCGGTCTCCTCGCGATCCTCGGGCTCGGGAACCCCCTCCCCGAAGACCTCCGCCTGCTGCAGCGGAAGCAGCGTCTGGCGCCGGACGTACTGCGTCAACGGCGATACGTAGCGGTTGTAGATCAGCTCGACCCGGTCGAGCTCCTCGTCGACGTAGGCCGAGGTCAGCTCCTGGCCGATCTCGCGCGCGTTGGCGAAGCCGGGCCGCTCGGTGAAGCCCACATAGGACTTGTCCAGAGCCTGCTTGCGGAAGGCCAGCGCCGAGTCGCCCTTGCGGCCGACGACCGAGAAGGTGATCTCGGCGCCCTCCGAGGAAAACTCGCTCTTCAGCTGCAGGCCGGAGCGGATGATGTTGGTGTTGAAGGCTCCGGCGAGGCCGCGATCGCCGGTGAGCAGCAGGATCCCAACCTTGCGGATCTCCGCTCGCTCGACCAGCACCGGAACCCGGGGGATCTCCCCCGCCTGCTCCGCGGCGCGCTGGGTCAGCCGCCGGATCGCCTGCGCGTAGGGGCGCATCGCGGCGATCCGCTGCTCGGCGCGGCGCAGCCGCGCCGCCGCCACCATCTCCATCGCCCGCGTGATCTTGGTGATGTTCTTGACCGAGGCAATCCGGTTCTTGACTTCTTTTCTGGTTGCCATGGTTGGGGCCTAGCCCGATCGTGCCTGGCCGCGGGTTGCGGCGCGGTTGATGCCACGGGTGGCGCCGAGCGGGGGGACCCCCGCGAGGAGCGCCTGCACCGCAGCGGGGGTGGGCCCCGCCCGGTGACAGGACCCGTGGCGCAGGGGCGTCACGCCGGCGCCGCCTCCTTCTCCGCCTCGGGCTCCTCGACAGGCTCCTCTCCCTCCGCCCGCGACCCCTTCTTGCGCTCCTCCTCGGAACGGATCCGGTCCGACTCGCCGGCCTCGAGCGGCTGGCCCTCGTCATCGAAGTCGGGGCCGAAGTCGTCGACGAACTCGGCGATCGCATCGCCGAGCGCCTTCTCGTCCTCGTCGGAGAGCTCGCCGCTGTCCTCGATCCGCTTCATCAGGTCGCCCTGCTCGGAATGGAGGCGACCGAGGAGCTGCTCGAGGAATTCCTGCACGCGCTCGGTCTTGACCCGGTCGAGATAGCCCCCGGTGGCGGAGTAAATCGCGGCAACTTGATCGGGCACCGAAAGCGGCTGCCGCTCGTTCTGGTTGAGCATCTCGACCGACCGCTCCCCCCGGGCCAGGGCCTTCTGTGTCTCCGGGTCGAGCTCGGAGCCGAACTGCGCGAAGGCCTCGAGCTCGCGGTACTGCGAGAGGTCGAGCTTGAGCTTTCCCGCCACCTTCTTCATCGCCTTGGTCTGGGCATCGCCGCCGACCCGGGAGACCGAGATGCCGACGTTGATCGCCGGGCGCACCCCGGAGTAGAAGAGGTCGGACTCGAGGAAGATCTGGCCGTCGGTGATCGAGATGACGTTGGTCGGGATGTAGGCCGAGACGTCATTCGCCTGGGTCTCGATGATCGGCAGCGCGGTCAGCGAACCGCCGCCCCGCTCGTCGCTCATCCGCACGGCGCGTTCCAGCAGGCGAGAGTGCAGGTAGAAGACGTCGCCCGGATAGGCCTCGCGCCCGGGGGGACGGCGGAGCAGCAGCGACATCTGCCGGTAGGAGGTGGCGTGCTTGGAGAGGTCGTCGTATACGCAAAGCGCGTCGCGGCCCTCATAGAGGAAGTACTCCCCCATCGCGCAGCCCGAGTAGGGCGCCAGGTACTTGATCGGCGCCGCCTCGTCCGCGGGGGCGGCGACGATGATCGTGTTCTCCATCGCCCCGTTCTCCTCGAGGATCTCCATCACCTGGACGACCGTGGACATCCGCTGGCCGATCGCGACGTAGACGCAGACGAGGTCCTTGTCGCGGCTGTTGATGATCGTGTCGAGCGCGATCGCGGTCTTGCCCGTCTGGCGGTCGCCGATGATCAGCTCGCGCTGGCCGCGGCCGATCGGGATCATCCCGTCGATTGCCTTGATCCCGGTCTGGACCGGCTTATTGACGGGCTGGCGCTGGACCACGCCGGGGGCCTTGAACTCCGCCGGCCGGGACTCCGAGGTGTTGACGTCGCCCTTGTCGTCGAGCGGGCGCCCGAGCGGGTCGACCATGCGGCCCAGCAGCGCCTCGCCGACCGGGATCTGCAGCAGCTTTCCGGTCCGCTTCACGGTGTCGCCCTCGACCACCTTGTCCCAATCGCCGAACAGCACCGCGCCGACGTTGTCCTCCTCGAGGTTGAGCGCCAGCCCGGTGACGTCGTGGGGCAGCTCGAGCATCTCCAGCGACATGCAGTTGTCGAGGCCGTGGACACGGGCGATGCCGTCGCCCACGGAGAGGACGGTGCCGACCTCGGAGAGGTCCGCCGTCTCGGCGTCGAGGCCCTCGATCCGCTGCCGCAGGATCGTGCCGATCTCGTCTGGCTTGATCTCCATCTGTCTCGGATGTCCTCCTTACGCCGCCTTGGCGACG
>Ga0299907_10002648_pt1 | contig 11156 bp, 10 predicted proteins | sample RVTome_16_FD_198680 | JGI IMG/M metagenome (GOLD analysis project Ga0299907, IMG submission 198680) | Soil microbial communities from uranium-contaminated site in the Upper Colorado River Basin, Wyoming, United States - RVT152D67 (version 2) ...
GATCGACGCCCTCGACGATCCCGACTATCGCCTCGTCGCCGTGTTTCGCCACGAGCTCGCACGGCTCCCGATCTCGAACGAGCTGCGTCGCTACGCGTCGACGCTCCTCCGGGCAGCACAGCCGAACGATTCGTCGCCGCGGGCGATCCACCGCTTCCGCCGCGAGACGGAGCCGTGGGCGCTCGACGCGCTCGCGTTCGTGGGCGCATGGGAGCTCTCGGCGCTCGTGGAGGCAGCGAGGAGCGCGGATCCGGCGGAGCCGCTGGTCCGCGGCGACGAGCTCGAACTTCCTCCCGGGCCCGAGATCGGGCGTATCCTCGCCCGCATCGACGAGGAGCGGGCATCGGGCACGATCTCGACGCGCGACGAAGCGCTCGCTCTCGCGCGCGACCTCGCCGGCGGCTCGCGGGAGGACGGACCGTGACCGTCGCGCTCAGGCTCGCGCTGCAGGAGGAGAGAGCCGAGGAGCTCGCCCAGCGCGTCCGGAAGCTGCTCGGGCCTTTCACCGGGACGGAGGCGGTGCTCGACTCCGGCTGTGGCACCGGCGCGCTCGCCTTCGCACTCGCGCCGCACGTCGCGGAGGTCGTCGGCGTCGACGTGAACGCCGAGTACCTCGAGGCAGCGCGCCAGAACGCCCCGGAGAACGTCCGCTTCGTCGAGGGCGACGCGACCGCGCTCCCGTTCGGGTACGGAGAGTTCGATATCGTCGCCTGCTATCGCGTCCTCCATCACGTCCGGCGCCCCGAGCTCGCCGTCTCGGAGCTCGCCCGCGTGACCCGGCTCGGCGGCCGCCTCTTCGTCGTCGACCAGCTCGGGTCCGTCGACCCGCTCCGCAGCCTCGAGATGGACCGCTCCGAGCGGCTCCGGGACCCGACGCACGAGCGCCTCCTCCCGGACGGGGACGTCCGCGGCTACCTGGACGCGAACGACCTCGTCCTGCTCACCTCCGAGGTCACCCGCGAGCGCGTCGACCTCGAGCGGCGGCTCGACCTCGCTGGCTTCTCCGAGGAGGAGCGCACGAGGATCCGCGGCCCCGCGCCCGCGTCGCCGCACGACGTCGAGATCGGCTGGTACGTGTCCCGGAAGCCCGCGCCCTCGTAGGTCACTCGTCCCGGTGAGCCGTCGACCGGGCGGCGAGCCGGGCGACCAGGCCGGGCGCGAGCGCCTGCGCGATCGTGATCAGGCGATACGGGAACCACGGCACCGTGACCTCGCCCTTGTCTTTCTCCACCGCGCGCACGATCGCGCGTGCGACGTCGTCGGCTTCGATCACGAAGCGCAGGAGCAGTCGGCTGCGGAGCTTCGTGCGCTGCGGGAACCCTTCCGTCTCCACGAAGCCGGGCAGTATCGTGTGCACGCGGATGCCGGCGTCGCGCAGGAGCGCCGCGGTCGAGCGCGAGAACGCGAGCTGGGCGTGCTTCGCAGCGGCGTACGCCCCCGCTGGCGCGAAGGCGACCGTCCCCGCGATCGAGACGACGTTCACGACGTGCGCGCCGCCCGCCGCCCGAAGCCCCGGCGCGAATGCACGCAGGCACCAGACACCGCCCAGGTAGTTGACGCTCGTCACGAGCTCGATCTGCTCCGCCTCGATGTCGAGGAAGCTGCCGCGCGCAGGGACGCCTGCATTGTTGACCAGCAGGTCGATCGTGGGATGGCGTTCGAGGACGCGGCGAGCGATCTCGCCCACCTGTGCCCGATCGGACACGTCGCAGGTCTCCCACTCGCCGCCGAGCTCGTCTGCCAGCGCCTGCAGCCGGTCCGCACGGCGCGCCAGGAGGACGCAGTGCCACCCGCGACCGGCGAGCGCGCGCGCCGTCGCCTCCCCGATCCCCGATGACGCCCCGGTGATCACGGCTACACGCGCTCCCGTCATCGCCGCGGCACCCTAGCCGTTTAGGCTTGCCCGATGGCCGGGAGGTTCGACGGGAAGCAGGCGCTCGTGCTCGGGGTGGCGAACCGGCGCTCGATCGCGTGGGCGATCGGAAAGCGGCTCGCCGATGAGGGTGCCGCCGTCGCGTTCACCTACCAGGGCGAGCGCATCGAGAAGAACGTGCGCGACCTCGCGGAGAGCGTCGGGAGCTCGCTCGTCACCGAGTGCGACGTCCGCTCGGACGACGACGTCGCGCGCGTGTTCTCGGAAGTCGCGGAGAACTTCGGCGGCGGGCTCGACCTCCTCGTGCACTCGGTTGCGTTCGCAGCCGCGGAGGACCTCGAGGGCCGCTTCGTCGACACGCCGCGAGACCGTTTCTGGATGGCGCTCGACGTCAGCGCGTACTCGCTCGTCGCGTGCGCCCGTGCCGCGGAGCCCCTCATGGACGGGCGCGGCGGCGGCTCGATCGTCACCATGACCTACCTCGGCGGCGAGCGCGCGGTCCCGCACTACAACGTCATGGGTGTCGCCAAGTCCACACTCGACTCGTCCGTCCGCTACCTCGCGTGGGACCTCGGGTTCAAGAACATCCGCGTCAACGCGATCTCGGCAGGGCCCGTGCGGACGCTCGCCGCGCGCTCGATCGCGGGCTTCACCACCATGGAGTCGATGTTCGAGGAGCGCGCGCCGCTGCACCGCCAGATCGACGCGGAGGACTGCGGCGCAGCGGCCGCGTACCTCCTCTCCGAGCAGGCCCGCAACGTGACCGGCACGACGCTGTACGTCGACGCCGGATACCACTCGATGGGTATGTAGGGACCCTTCGGGCCCGCACGTCGCGGTCTCGCTTACACGCTCTCCGCGACGAGCGAGTCGACGCGGACGGCGTACACCTTGACCGGCTGGGTCTTTCCCTTCACCAGCAGCTCACCCTGTGCCTCGACGGCGATCACGTCGTCGAGGCCGCGCCGGGTGTGCTCGTCGATCAGGATGGGCCGGTTCACGACCTTCGTATGTGACTCGAGACGAGCAGCGACATTGACGGTGTCGCCCACGCAGGTATAGGTCGCTCGGTGGTGCGTGCCCGTGTAGCCCGCTACAACCTGGCCCGACGCGATGCCGACACCGATCTGGATCTGCATCTTGTCCCGCGCTGCCCGTTCCTCGTTGAACAGGCGGATCAACTCCACCATCTGGCGCGCGGCGAGCACGGCTCGCTGGCGGTGGCCTTCGCGCGGCAGCGGCGCGCCGAAGATCGCCATCAGCCCATCGCCGACCATCTGGTTCACGATCCCGCCTTCCCCGCCGATCGCGTCCATCATCAGCGTGTAGTAGTCGTTCAGCAACTCGATCGTCTCGGCAGGCTCCCGCGCTTCGGCAATCGTCGTGAACGAGCGGATATCGCAGAACATCGCAGACGCGTCGAGATGCTTGCCGCCGAGCGAGAAGCCTGACGTCAGCAGATCCTCCGCGACTTCCTTCGTCGCGAACTTGCTGATCAGCTCGCGCTGCTGATCGCGAAGACGCTTCTTCTCGAGGCTGGCAGTGATGCGCGCGTTCAGCAACACCGGGTTGATCGGTTTGGTCAGGTAGTCCTCTGCGCCCATCTCGATGCACTTGACCACGCTGTCGAGCTCGTCGAGCGACGACGTCATGATCACTGGGACGTCGCGGAGATGCGGGTCGAGCTTCAGCTCCGCGAGAACCTGGTAGCCGTCGAGCTCGGGCATCAAGACGTCGAGCAGCATCAGGTCGAAGTGCTGGCCACGTAGCAGGTCGAGCGCCTCGCGGCCGTGTTCTGCGAAGGCGACGGTGTGCCCCTGCTGCTCCAAGCCGCGGCCGAGCAGAAGCCGGTTCACCCGGTTGTCGTCCGCGATGAGGATCGTTCCGGGCGGAGAAGCGGAGTCGCTCACGACCCGGATGTCGAACGGAGCGCAGCGAGGGTCTTCTCGAGCGCAGCGTACTCTCGCTCGATTCGATCGAGAAGCTCGGCGTCGCCTTCCAGCTCGCCGCTCCTCGCTCGCTCCTCGAGCGCCCGGCAGAGCTCCGAGAAGCGTCCCGCCCCGAACGTCTGGCCGTTCGACTTCAGGATGTGCGCCGTGCGCCGCAGCTCTTCCGTGTCGCCCTCCTCGTGCGTCGTCCGGAGGGTTGCAACGAGGGCAGGCGCGTCGCTGAGGAACGTGTCGATCACCTCCGCAAAGAAGCCCTCCCCGTCGAGCTCTCTCAGGCTCTCGATCGCGCTCGCGTCGAGGCTGGCGCCAGCGTCCTCCGCGCTCGGCGTGCGGGTGTTCCTGAGCGGACGGGCGCGGCTCAGCGCCTCCCCCAGCTCGTTCGGACGGATCGGTTTGGCAACGTAGTCGTCCATCCCGGCGGTGAAGCAGGCGTCGCGGTCCTCGGGCATCACGTTGGCCGTCATCGCGATGATGCGCGGGCGGACGTCCGCCGGCCAGCGCTCGCAGATCCGGCGTGAAGCATCGAGACCGTCCAGCTCGGGCATCTGCACGTCCATGAGCACGACGTCGTAGGGCTGCCGCTCGAGCGCCTCCAGCGCCTCGAGGCCGTTCGACGCCACGTCGGCGCGGTAGCCGAGCTGGTCGAGGAGTCGGAGTGCGACCTTCTGGTTCATAGCGTTGTCCTCGGCCAAGAGGATGCGCAACGACGATGTCGCCGGCTTGCCTACTTCCGGCACGGGCTCGCCGGCCTCCGGCTGCTGTACGTGCTCGGCGAGCGCTTTCACGAGGGCGTTGTAGAGCTGGGAGGCTTTGACCGGCTTCGCCAGCTGCACCGCGAACTCTCCAGATGACCGAGCCTGGGGCAGCCTGCCGAGCGAGGTCAACAGGACAAGGGGGAGCTCGCGCTCGTCTCGATGCCGCCGGATCTCGCGTGCGAGGGCGAGCCCGTCCATCTCCGGCATCACCAAGTCGAGGACGGCGACGTCGAACTTCTCGCCTTCCTCGATCGGAGCGAGCGCCTCCGAGGGGGACGCGATTGCAACGGCCTCCATGCCCCACGATCGCGCGTGGCGAGCCACGATCTCGCGGTTCGTGGCATTGTCGTCCACGACGAGGATCCGCTTGCCGGCGAGCTGCGGCAGGGCGCTCTGCACGGCCACGCGTGCCGGCACCTCCGCCGCTTCCGCGGGGAGGCCGATGTGGAAGGTCGACCCCTTGCCCTCCTCGCTCTCCACCCTCATCGTCCCACCCATCAGCTCGACAAGACGCTTCGAGATGGCGAGCCCGAGCCCGGTACCGCCGTACCGGCGGGTGGTGGAGGCGTCGACCTGGCTGAAGGACTCGAACAGCCGGGCCATCCGGTCCTTGGGGATGCCGACCCCGGTGTCGCGAACGGCGAACTCGAGACGGTACGAGCTCGCCCCGGTGGGCTCGGCATCGACGTGGACGACCACCTCGCCTTCCTCGGTGAACTTGACCGCGTTCGAGACCAGGTTGAGCAGCACCTGCCGCAGGCGGGCCGCGTCCCCCACGATTCCTGCAGGCACGTCCTCGGCCATGAGGCAGCCCAGCTCGATCTCCTTCTCCCACGCCCGCGGCGCGACGATGTCGAGCGCGCCCTCGACGCATTCCCGGAGATCGACAGGCTCCTTCTCGAGCTCGAGCTTGCCCGCCTCGATCTTCGAGTAGTCGAGGATGTCGTCGATCACGTGGAGCAGGGCGTCTCCGCTCGAGCGGACTACATCGGCGAACTCGCGCTGCTCGGGCGTCAGCTCCGTGTTGAGGAGGAGGCCGGTCATGCCGATCACGGCGTTCATCGGCGTCCTGATCTCGTGGCTCATGGTGGCGAGGAAGGCGCTCTTTGCCTGTGTCGCCGCCTCCGCCTCCTCGCGAGCACGCTGGAGCTCGCTGAGGTAACGCGCCTTGTCGATCGCCGTCGCGGCGAACGCGGCGAAGGCCTTTGCCATGTTCGCGTGCTCGGCGGTGTAGAAGTCGACCTCGAACGAGTCGAGCGTCAGCATCCCGATCAGTCGGTCCCCGATCAGCAACGGGACGGCCATCCACGACCTGATGCTCCCGTCGACGTGCACATCCTCGAACTGCGGGTACTGCGCTGCGGCGTCCGCGAGGATGAGCGTCTCGTGCCGCTCCACCAGCCCCCAGGCGGGATCGGCGGGTCCGCTGCAGGGGTAGCGATGCCCGAGCAGTTCGTCGAGGTCCGGATAGCCCTGGCCGCCGACGACGATGAACTCGCCGCGGTCGAATTGCTGGACGCTGGCACTCCTGTAGGGGACGACCTTGCGCAGCTCCGACAGGATCAGATCGAAGACCTCGGACATGCCCAGCGTGCTGCCGAGCGACTCGGCGGCCGCGCGCAGCGTGTCCGCCTGTTCGCGCGCGGCCCGCTCGGTTTCGAGCAGCCGGGCATTCTCGATCGCTATCGCGGCCTGAGCGGCGAATGCCGTCCCGAGTTCCGCGAGCTCTTCGGTGTAGACATCGGGTTCGAACTTGTCGATGCTCAGGACCCCGATGACGCGGTCGCCGATGATCATCGGGGCACAGATCCAGCCGCGAATCCGTCCGCCGCCGTGCAGCTCACTTGCGAAATGCGGGTTTTGCGACACGTCGGCGAAGACCTGTGGCCGCTTCGACCGCACGACTTGACTGTTGAGGTTGCTCTCGTCGTCCAGGTCGAAGCCCACTCCGATCAGACCCCCGAGATCTTCGAGTCCGCGTGCGCCGACGATCACCAGGTGGTTCCCCTGGATCACTTGGACCGAGCAGCTGTCGTAGGGCACGACCTCTTGCAGCTCGCGGAGGATCGTCTCGAACGTGTCTTCGAGGCTCAGCGTCTTCCCGAGCACCTGCGTTACGGCCAGGAGCGTCTCAGCGTGCTCTCGTGCGCGCTGGAGCTCGGTGATGTCGTGGTAGATCGCGTAGAAGCCGACGTGCTCACCATCGATCCTGAGCGGGACGAGCATCATCTGCACGTCGACCAGCTTCCCGTCCTTCCGTACGCGACGAGTGATCCGGTCGACACGACCTCTCTCGAGCGCCTCGTGGGTGACGTGCCGGCCTTCTCCGCGGAGGTCCTCGTTGAGGACAAGGTCGTCGATCAGACACCCGATCGCCTCGTGCGGCGAGTAGCCAAAGAGCTGCGCCGCTGCCGGGTTCCAGCCCGTCACACGCTGGTCGGCGTCCATGACGACGATGGCGACCGGGCTGATCTCGACGAGCGACTCCAGCTCGTCCAACCGGCGGCGCGCGTCCGCGAGCTCGGACGAGAGGTCGACTTCAGGCATCATCGATCCTCTTCCCAGCAGCCCGGGGGCCACGACGCCACGCGGGCGCCGTGGGACATCCCCTCCATCGAGTGCCCGGTCACGGCGGCAGTATCCTGCGAGACGACGGGCTCGTCCAGGCAGGAACGCGTGGACAACGGCCGCAAGGCGGCCTCCCGGTGTTGCCTCGGTGCTGACTATGAGCGGTTCGAAGACAGGAATTACCTGCTCAGAGGCAACTTGTCACCACCCGATGGGCATGTAGAGGCGCCGGCCGGGCAGGGCGGACGTCGTGTCTAGGAGGAGAGGCTCGACACGCCTTCCATGCGAGCCAGGCGCTCCTCGATGCGTTGCAGAGCGGCGGTGCTCTTCATCAGCTCGTGCTCGAGCTGTGCCGTCTGGAGCTGACTCCGCTTCGAGATCAGCGTCGAGACGATCACGCTGTCAGCGTCGGGATGAGGCTCAGCCCCGTGAGCATGAGGAGCGCGCCGACGATGCGCCCCCTGGGTCTTTCGGAACGACGTCCCCGTACCCGACGGTCGTCACGGTCGTGATCGCCCACCAGTACGCAAGCCCGAGGCTCGTGAAGACCTCCGGCTCGACGATGCGAGCCACCGCGCCGCCGATCGGCACGAGGACGACGGCGACGGTGACGATGGTGGCGATGGCGCGGAACAGGTTCAACCGCTCGTACCACATCGCCACCCGGGGTCTAGCGTCGAACGTCATCGGCTGAGATGTTCTCGGTGGCCGGACGCGACCCCGCGCGGGCGTCGGCGTCGGTTCACCCGGGTGAAGCGCGGTCTTCCGGCCGGGCTGCCGCCGGAAGCCTTGCCAGACTTGGACCGTGTGACCGAGGCGAAGAGTCGGCAGAGAGCGGTTGAGATCATCTCGACAGCTCTGCGTCACGTCGGTCACCGTCGTGACGCACCGGCGTTCAATTCGTGACGCTCGCTCGAGTGGGTGCGACGCGTTTCCCGACGCCGTGATCTGGGAACGCTGCGCACATGAAGAAGTGGCTCTACGCCATGCTCGGCTGGCTCACGTGGAAGTTCGCCCGGCGCAGGGTCGGGCGGAAGCTCCGTCTCGGTCGCTGACGGCACGCGGCGATGGGCGTATCGCCGTCCTCGGCCCTCGCAGACGCGGGCCGCTCTCGCTGGACGGCGCTCCGCGACTCGCCGGCCCTGCTCGTGCGGGCCGCGAGAACTGCGGTCGCGGACGACACACCCATGCTCGCGTCAGCGGTCGCCTACAACGCCTTCCTCGCCATCCCGGCGACGCTGCTGCTCGTCGTCGGCCTGTTCTCGCTCGTCGCCGAGCCTGACCTGATCGGCGACTTGATGGAGCGGTTCGGCGCCGTGGTGCCCGGCGAGGCCGTCGTCCTCGTCGAGGACAGCCTGCTGCAGCTCGAGCGGCAGCCGTCGACTGGGGTCGCGATGACGGTCGTCGGGCTCGTGCTGGCGCTCTGGACCACGACGGGCGCGATCGGGACGCTCATGCTGGCGATCAACCGCGCGCACGACCTCGAGGACTCGCGCGGATTCACGCGGAGGCGGCTGGTCGGCGCAGGGCTCGTCGGCGTTCTCGGCATCGCCGTCGTCACGGTCGCCGTCCTCCTCGTGCTCGGTCCCCACGTGGAGCGGTGGCTCGGCCGGGCGGTCGGGGCGGAGGGGGTCGTGTCGTGGGTGTGGTGGACCGCACGCTGGCCGCTTCTCCTGGCCGTCCTCTTCGGAGCCTTCTCGGTCTTCTACGCGCTCGCGACCGAGCGCCGCCATCGCCGCTGGCGGCTGCTCTCGCCAGGCGCCCTCGTCGCCGTGCTGCTCTGGATCGCGGTGTCCGCGGGCTTCGGTGTGTACACCGCGAGCTTCGGCTCCTACAACAAGGCCTGGGGCTCGCTCTCGGCGGCGATCGTCACGCTCGTCTGGCTCTGGCTCTCCGCGCTCGCGCTCCTCTACGGAGCGGAGGTGAACGCCGAGGCGGACCGGGCCGGGAGACGAGATGCGCGCTTTCAGCGGTAGCGCCGGACGAAGTCGCGCATCGCCCGGTCGTCGCGCAGCGTAACCACAGCGCCCTCGGCTCCCGCTTCGAGGAGGGCGTCGACCAGCTCGGGGCTCGTCCGCGGGATTACGCGTAGCTCGGGGTGGCGCTCCTTCACCGCTCGGACATGGGCGGGATCCGACCCGCGGGACGGGTGCCACACTCCGCCGTGCTCGAGCGCGCGGCCGATCGACCGCCGGGAGCTGCCTCCGAACCAGAGCTCGGGCTCGGGGTCGGGGAGCGGGGCGAAGATCGCCTCCTCGAACGACCAGTGGTCTCCCGAGAAGCTGCGCTCGCCGCGCCAGAGGGCCTGCATGAGCCGGATGGCCTCTTCGCCGCGGCGGCCGCGGCCGCGAAGCTCGGCCCCGAGGAACCGGAACTCGTCCTCGTGCCAGCCCATCCCCAGGCCGAGCCTGAGCCGACCGCCGGTGAGCTCCTGGAGCGTCGCCGCCTCCTTCGCCAGGTGGACCGGGTGGTGGAGGGGCACGATGACGATCGAGGTGCCGAGCGCGACGCGCGTCGTGAGCCCGGCGAGCCAGGCGAGCGTGACGAGGGGCGCGTACACGCGCCCGTAGGGATTCGCGGCCTCCTGCCCGACGAGGATGTGCTCCGTCGCCCAGACGGAGTCGAAGCCGAGCTCCTCGGCCATCTCCGCCGCGTGCCGGATGCCATCCGGGCTCGAGCCCTCTCCGTAGTTCGGCAGGATGAGCCCGAGGTGCACGACGAGAGGGTATTCAGGGACCGCGTCCGCGAGGCGGAGGTCGCCCGGCTCGCGACGACCGACGCCGACGGCCGCCCTCACCTCGTCCCGATCGTGTTCGCGCTCGAGGGAGACACGCTGTACACGGCTGTCGACGCGAAGCCGAAGCGCTCACGGACGCTCAGGCGCATCGAGAACGCGCGCGCCAGGCCTGACGTGACCGTCCTCCTCGACCACTACGAGCAGGACTGGAGCCGCCTCTGGTGGGTCCGGGTGCGCGGGCGGGCGCGGGTGCTCGACGGAGGCGACGAGGCCGACAGGGCGATCGCGCTGCTGACGGCGAAGTACGAGCAGTACCGCGACGCTCCCCCGGGTCCGCCCGTGCTGGCGCTCGATGTCGCCGAGTGGCGTGGCTGGGCAGCCGGCTAGCCGGTCTGCGCCGCTCGCGCCTCCGCGACGATCGCGTCGATGTCGGGAAGCTCCGCGCCGAGCATCCAGGACGCGACGATGCGCTCGCCGTCCTCGACGAGGAACGCCGAGCGCTTCGGGACGTCGTGCATGCCGAGCGGCTCGAACGCGACCCCGAACGCCTGCGCGGCCTCGCCGTTCCAGTCCGAGAGGAGCGGGACGTCCACTCGTAGCGACTGCGACCAGGCGGCGTGCGACCAGACGGAGTCTCGCGAGATCGCGAGCGGCCGCACGCCTGCCGCCGTGAGGTCGTCGCTCCTGTCCCGCAGGAGCAACAGCTCGCTGGTTCAGGTGGGCGACCAGTCCCAGAGGTAGAAGCAGAGGAGCGCGTAGCCGGCGCCGAGCACCTTCCGGAGTGGCCGCGGCTCCTCGCGGGGCGCGGTCCAGACGCGGACGTCGGGAACCGTGTCGCCTTTGTCGAGCACTGCGCGGAGGCTACCGTGGGACAGGAGAGCGGGGACCTCCACACGTCGGGCGACCGTACCTACGGCATGAACAGGCGTGAGTTCCTCTCCGCGGCCGCGGCCGTGCCGGTCGCGCTCGCTCTCGATCCCCTCCAGCTCGCCGCGCTGGCAAAGGGCCCGCCTGTGGCGCTCGTGACCGCCGACCTCGAGAGCCATGTGGTCGTGGTCGATCTCGGCACGGGGCGTCTTCTCGGGCGCATCGAGACCGGACCCGGGCCACGCGCGATCGAGTACGTCCGGCGCCGGTTCGGGAGCCGCGTCCTCGTGGCGCACACCGAGCATGGCGTCGTGACGCTGATAGGCGCCGAGTCCCTGTCCGTCGGAGCCGAGCTCACGACCTTCGAAGAGCCCCGCTATGCCTGCGGGAGCCCCGTCGGGCGACTC
>Ga0299907_10002649_pt1 | contig 11156 bp, 7 predicted proteins | sample RVTome_16_FD_198680 | JGI IMG/M metagenome (GOLD analysis project Ga0299907, IMG submission 198680) | Soil microbial communities from uranium-contaminated site in the Upper Colorado River Basin, Wyoming, United States - RVT152D67 (version 2) ...
GAGCACTCCCAGGGCGCAAGCCCTCTGAAGGGACGTTCGAGACTAGGACGTTGATAGGCGGCAGGTGCAAGGCGCGTAAGCGTCTCAGCCGAGCCGTACTAACCACCCGTGAGGCTTGGCCGCCCCCTTACACCTTGGGGCGGGCCACGCGCCGCTACACGCATAACACGCCAGACACCGCCTGTCCCCCGCTCCACTCACCCTCGTCTTCTGTGCGCGACCAAGACATCTCTGTCGGCGGCTATAGCGCGGGGGTCACACCCGTTCCCATCCCGAACACGGTCGTTAAGCCCCGCTGCGCGGATGGTACTGCCCGGGACACCGGGTGGGAGAGTACGTCGCCGCCGGCGCCACACCGCGGGCCACGCCCGCCGCACGAGCCCGCCGCCCTCTTAGGGCTGCGGGCTCGCCGCGTTTGCGCCTCCGCCATCCTCACCCCTCCGCAGCCACGGGCACGCCGTGTTCGTGGCGACCGTGGGGCCTTCGACCTAGATTCGTGCGTCGTGGCGACCCTTCCGCGACGTCCAGATCGGTAGCCTCGAGCCCCAGATGCCCGACCCGTCCGACATCGCGAGCGAGCCGCTGAAGATTCTCGTCATCGACGACGAAGAGGGACTCGCGCGCAGTTGCGCCCAGATCGCCCGCGCCGAGGGACACACCGTCCACATCGCGCATCGGGCCGACGAGGGCCTTCGTCTGGCGGGTACCCTGGGCCCCGACCTGGTCCTGTGCGATGTCGTGCTACCCGACGCCAACGGGCTGGACGTCCTGCGGGCCATGCGCGAGCACGATCCGGATGCGCTGGTGATCATGATCACCGGCTTCGCCACGGTCGATGCCAGCATCGAGGCCCTGGAGCTGGGCGCGTACGACTACATCCCCAAGCCGTTCACGGCCATGCAGTTGCGGATCCTGCTGGGACGGGCGGCGGCGCAGGCCCGGCTCACGCGGGACAATCGGCGCCTGCGCGCGCAGCTCCGCGAAGTGGCCGGCGACGAGTACCGCACCGTGGGCCGGTCGGTCGAGATGCTGGAGGTGCTGGAACGGGTTCGGCGCGTCGCCGGGACCGAGGCGAGCGTCCTGATCAGCGGAGAGAGCGGGACCGGCAAGGAGCTGATCGCGCGCGCTCTGCACGAGTACAGCGGGCGCGCCGGAAACCCATTCGTACCGGTGAATTGCGCCGCGATGCCCTCGGACCTTCTCGAATCGGAGCTGTTCGGCCACGTGCAGGGCGCGTTCACGGGTGCGCGGGACGCGCGGGTGGGGCTAATGGAATCGGCCGCCGGCGGCACGTTCTTCCTGGACGAAGTCTGCGAAATGAGCCTCGACCTCCAGGCGAAGATCCTGCGCGCCCTTCAGGAGCGGCGCGTGCGCCCGGTCGGCGGGCGCGAGGAAGTGGCCCTGGACATCCGGGTCGTGGCGGCGACCAATCGGGATCCGGAGCGCGCGGTGCGCGCCGGGGTTCTGCGCGAGGACCTCTACTTCCGCCTCAACGTCGTCCCCGTCCGGGTCCCGCCTCTGCGCGAGAGGCGCGAGGACATCGAGCTGCTCGCGGCGCATTTCCTCCAGCGTTTCAGCCAGCGCTACGGGCGCAGGGTTTCCCTGGACCGGAGCGCCGTGGAGGCGCTGCGCGCCTACGACTGGCCCGGCAACGTCCGGGAGCTGCAGAACGCCATCGAACGCGTCGTCTCGCTGGCGAACGGGGACGGGGTGATCGTCGCCGACGGGCTACCCGCGGAGATCCGGGCGGGCAGGCGTCCGTCCGACGATCTCGAAGAGGCCCTCGCGGGCCCGCTGGATCCCTTCCACGAGGCGAAGGAGGCGATCGTCGATCGCTTCGAGAGGATCTACCTGCGGCGCCTGCTCGCGGAGCACCAGGGCAACGTGACGGCCGTGGCCCGCGCGGCCGGGCTGTCCCGGCGAACGGTGCATCGGCTGCTCGCCAAGCACGACCTGGACGACCGCGGCTCCTAGCGTTCCCCCCGCCGGCCCGCTAGCGGCGAGCCCGCCGGACCGCGAGAAACGCGCGCACGACCGCGGACGGGTCCGCGGCCCCCATGATCGAGGCGACCGCCGCCACTCCGGCCGCTCCCGCGGCCAGGGCATCGGCGGCGTTGGCGGGCGTGACTCCGCCGATCGCGACGACCGGAACGGAGCTGGCCCGTGCGACCTCCGCGAGGCCCTCCAGCCCCAGCCGCTCGTCCGCCGCCTCGGGCTTGCTCGTCGTTCCGAAGACCGCGCCGCAGCCGATGTAGTCGATGCCGAGGCCGGCGGCCTCGCGGGCCGCGTCCGGGTCGTCGGTGGACCAGCCGATCAGGAAGCCCTCGGGGACGACCCCGCGCGCGACGGCCGGTGGGAGGTCGTCGGGGCCCAGGTGGACGCCGTGCGCACCGCTGGCGAGCGCGATGTCGAAGCGATCGTTTACGAAGAACAGCGCTCCGCGGCGCGCGCAGAGCTCTCGCAGCGTCCCGGCGCGGTCGAGCAGCGTGGCGTCATCGGAGTCCTTGTCGCGGAGTTGGACCGCCGGCGCGCCCGCTTCGAGGCACGCCTCGACGACCTCGGGGACCGAGCGCGGTAGCGCCAGGCGCTCGTCGGTTACGACGATGAGCCGAAGCCGGTCCGCGAGGTCGGGTCGCCCGCGCTCGCCGGCGTTCAGGAGCGGTCCCTCCGGATCTCCCGGATGGCCTGGTTGTGCTCCTGCAAGGTCCGGGTGAACACGTGCGACCCGTCCGGACGAGCGACGAAGTACAGATACGCGACGTCCGCCGGGTGCAGCGAGGCGTCGACCGCCCGTTCGCTGGGGGACCCGATCGGTCCGGGGGGCAGCCCGGGGTGCCGGTAGGTGTTGTAGGGGCTGTCTGCGACGGAGTCGATGTGCGCGTTGAGCAGCCGTTCGCGCCACGCGCCGCCGAGCGCGTACTGGACGGTCGGATCGGCCTGCAGGGCCATGCCGATGCGCAGGCGGTTGCGGTACACCGCGGCGATGGTGTCCAGCTCCTCGCGGCGCCTGGCCTCGCGCTCGACGATCGAGGCGAGCGTGACGACCTCGCGCCGGTCGAGCCCCGCCGCCGCGGCGGCCGAGTCGCGCGCGGGCGTCCAGACCTGCTGGTAGCGGCGCACGGCGGCCGCGATCGCGTCTTCCGGGCCGGACTCGACGGGCAGCAGGTACGTCGCCGGGTACAGGTAGCCCTCGAGCGTCGGCCCGGGAACGTCCCAGCGCTCCGCGGCGCCGTCTTCGGTCAGCAGCGCGAGCACGGTGTCGACCGGCGCGGGCCCCAGCGGAGCCAGCAGGCGGGCGATGCGCGGCAGGTCCCACCCCTCCGGGATCACGAAGGTGTCCAGGACCACGTCGCCCGAGGTGAGCTTGGCCATCACCGAGTTCCAACCCGTCCGGGATCGGAACTCGTAGGTGCCCGGCTTCACGTTCTCCGCCGAGCCGTCCAGCCGGGCGTAGATCCGCAGCAGGCCGGGCGCGCGCACCATGTCGTGGGCCTCCAGGGAGTCCACGACGCTGGCGAACGGCGACCCCGGCGGGATGTATACGCGCTCTAGCTCCCCTGTCCCGGCGCCGGAGCAGGCGGCCAGCGCGTGCGCCGCGAGCGCCAGCAGGGGCACGCCGATCCGGGGGCCGTACAGCAGCTCCGGGCGCGGCGGGGCGGCGCTTTTCGACAGGTCCCCACCCATCACGTCGTGCCCCCTCCGTCGAGGTATCGCTGGAGAATTAGCATCGCCGCGGCGGTGTCGATGCGATCCTTTTCCTCGCGCTTGGCCCTCGGCAGGCCGGACGCTCGCACCGCCCGCTCCGCTTCCACCGATGTCAGCCGCTCGTCCACCCAGTGCAGGGGAAGTCCGGTCCGCTGCGCCAGCCGATCCCCGAACCGGCGCACCTCCGTCGTCCACTCGCTCTCGCCGCCGTCGAGCGTCATCGGCAGTCCCACGACGATGGCGACGGCGTCGTGCGCGCGGGCGAGCCGGGTGATCGCCGCGACCGGCGGCCGCTGCCCCCTCCGGCGCCTGAGAACCGGCAGCGGGGTGGCGATCGTGGCGGTCGGATCGCTGATCGCCAGGCCCACGCGGCGCTCGCCGTAATCGACTCCGAGCACCCGCCCGCCGGGTGCGGCGGGGCCGGTCAGCCCAGCGCCTCCACCGCGTCGTCGACGGGTTCTCCGCGCAGGAGCGCGGAATGGACCGCGGCGATCGTGTCGCGGCCCCCGAACAGGAAGCGGCACTCCGCGTCCCCCTGCGACCGGCACTCCACTTCCAGGACGGCGACGGGACCGGCGTCCACGCCGGCCAACAGGCCGGCGATCAGGCCGGCGGACAGGAAGCAGTCGGGCCGGCTGCCCCGCGACGTCACCTCGGCGCCGTTCGACGTCGCGAGCTCCCCGGCCCCCGCGTGCACGGACCGGTGCACGTAGTCCCCCCAGCCGCGCTCGCGAAGCGCGTCCAGGGCGCGCTCCCAGAATACCGCGGGCGCCAGCGTCGCCGGATCCCCTGCGCGCGCGATGTCGGTGTAGATCGCCCGGCCGAGGGCGACCCCGGCCCGCTGGAGCGAGCGCGCGGCGGCGTCGCCGTCGCAGGCGGCGTGCACGGCGCTACGCAGAGCCGACAGCCCGTCGACCGAAAGCCGTACTTCGCGCTGGGTGTCGCCGCCGTTGCCCGTCATCATTCGTTCGCCTCCGCGTTCGCCCCGGCGCCGTTCGCCGCCTCCGCCCCGCCGGCATCCATGGCGGTGTCCGGCCCGCGCTCGCCCCGCGCGACCAGATCCTCCGCGGACCATTCGGAGACCCCCAGGGCGCGCGCGCGTTCCAGCTTCGAGCCGGCGTTCTCGCCGGCGACGAGCACCGTCGTGGTTCCGGAAACGCTGCCTGCCACGCGTCCGCCGCGCGCCTCAATGTAGCGCTTCGCGTCGGCGCGGCTCATGTCGGGCAGGGTGCCGGTGACGACGAACGTCATCCCCTCGAACGGGCGGTGCTCCGAGCGCTCGACGGGTTCGGTGAAGTTCACGCCGTGGGCCCGCAGGCGCTCGATGCGCGCGCGGTTGTCCGCGCGCGCGAAATAGTCCACGAGCGCGCCGGCCATAACGGCGCCGATGCCGTGGGTGGCGGCGAGGGTCTCTCGGTCGGCGGCCATCAGGGCGTCCAGCTTCCCGAAGCGGCGGGCCAGGATCCGCGCCGCGCTCTCGCCCACGTGGCGGATGCCCAGCGCCACCAGGAGCCTCGACAGGGGAAGATCCCTGCTCGCGGCGATCGCATCGACGAGCTTCCTCGCCGACACCTCCGCGAACCCCTCCAGCCGGCCGAGCGTCTCGGGCTCCAGCTCGTACAGGTCCGCGGGATCCGAGACCAGGTCCTCGGCGAGGAGCTGGCGCACGGTGCGCTCGCCCAGTCCGCGGATGTCCAGGGCGCCGCGCGATCCGTAATGCACCAGCGTCCAGAACAGGCGTTCCGGACACGCGACGTTGGGGCAGTAGACGGCGACCTCGCCCTCCGGGCGCTCGACCGGAGTGTCGCAGAACGGGCACCGCTCGGGCACCTCGAACCTGTCGAGCTCCGCGGTGCGCCGTTCGACCAGCGCCTCGACGAGCTGGGGGATGACATCGCCGGCTCGCTTGACCACCACGTAGTCCCCCACGCGGAAGTCCTTGCGCTGCACTTCGTCGAAGTTGTGCAGCGTGGCCATCTTGACGGTCACGCCGCTGACCTCCACCGGCTCGAGGCGGGCGAAGGGGTTGAGCGTGCCCGTGCGGCCGACGTTGATGTCGATCTTCTCCAGCCGGGTCACCGCGATCTCGGCGGCGAACTTGTAGGCGATCGACCAGCGGGGCTCGCGGTCCCCGCGCACGCCGAGCTCGTCCCACAGCCTCCGGTCGTCGAGCTTGACGACGACGCCGTCGATGCCGTAGCCGAGCTCCTCCCTCCGCTTCTCCACTCCGAGCGCGAAGGCGTAGGCCTCCGCGAGCGTGTCGCAGCGCCGCCGATCGGAGTTGATGGGAATCCCCATCGATACGAGCAGCTCCAGCGTCTCCCACTGGGTCTCGCACGGGTCGGGCTCGCCCGCCTCCGGGTCCGGCACGAGCTGGAAGCCGAAGAAGCTGAGGGGCCGGCCCGCGGTCAGGCGCGGATCCAGCTGGCGCAGGCTGCCCGCGGCCGCGTTGCGGGGGTTGGCGAGCGTCGGTTCCCCGCGCGCGGCGCGGTACTCGTTGAGCGCCTCGAACTCCCGCAGGGGCATGTAGACTTCTCCCCTCACCTCGAAGCGCGCGGGCAGGGGCGTATCCGTGCTGGCCAGCTCCAGGGGGATGTCGCGCAGCGTGCGCAGGTTGTGCGTGACGTCCTCTCCGATCTGGCCGTTGCCGCGCGTGGCCCCGCGCACGAGCACGCCGTCCTCGTACAGCAGCGCCACGGCCGCGCCGTCGATCTTGAGCTCCACGACGTACGGGCCGTGCGACGCCTCTTCGGCGATCCGGCCGTTGCGCTCCTGCCACGCGAAGAGCTCCGCTTCGTCGAAGGCGTTGGCGAGCGACAGCATGGGACTCAGGTGGCGCACCTTGGCGAGCGCGGAAGCGGGCTCCGCGCCCACGCGCACCGTGGGGGAGTCCGGCGTGCGCAGGTCGGCGTAGCGCTCCTCCAGCGCCACGAGTTCGCGGTAGAGCTCGTCGTACTCGGGGTCCGTGAGGCTGGGGGCGTCGGCCAGGTAGTATTCGCGGGCCGCGCTGTCGATGACGCGCCGCAGCGCGCGCGCGCGTTCCGCCAGGTCCGCGTCGTCCGCCGCCCCCACCAGCGCCGCGATGCGGGCGGCGGACTCTTCGCTCACGCGTGCGCCGGCTGGTCGATCAGCTCGGGCGCCCGGATGATGCGGTCGCGGCCGCCTTCCTTGGCCGCGTAGAGGGCGCGATCCGCCATCTCGATCAGACCGCGCGCGTCGTTGACGTTGCGCGACGGCCACGAGGCCACGCCGCCGGACACGGTCATCCGGATCGCGCTGTCCTCGCCGATCTCGAAGCGCGCCTCTGCGACCGCGACCCGCACGCGTTCGGCGAACACCGCGGCGTCGTGCAGCTCCGTGCCGGGGAGGACGGCGATGAACTCCTCGCCTCCGTAGCGCCCCAGGACGTCCACTTCGCGCGCCGTATCCCGCAGGATGGCCGAAAGCGTGCGCAGCACCGCGTCGCCGGCCTGGTGGCCGTGCGTGTCGTTAACGGCCTTGAAGTGGTCGAGATCGAGCATGCACACCGACACGGGTTCGTGCGTGCGCATGCTCCGGTCGAACTCGTGATCGAGGACTTCGTGGACGTGGCGGTGGTTGAACAACCCCGTGAGTCCGTCGCTGATGCTGAGCTGCTCCAGCTTCCTGTTCGACGCTTCGAGCTCGTCCTGGAGCTTCTTGATGCGGAGCATTGACCGCACGCGCGCCTCCAGTTCCGGGAAGTTGATCGGCTTGGTCAGGTAGTCGTCGGCGCCGGCGTCCAACCCGGTGACCTTGTCCTGCGTGGAATCGCGCGCCGTCACCAGGATGATCGGCACGTAGGGCACGGATTCGTCGCCCCGGATGCGCCGCGCCACCTCGTAGCCGTCGATGCCGGGCAGCATGACGTCCAGGAGGACGAGGTCCGGCGGGCTCTCCTTGAAGCGCGTCAGGGCCTCGTCGCCGGTCGCGACGGTGTCCACCTCGTAGCCGAGGAACTCCAGTCGCGTGGACACGATGTCGAGGTTGTCCGGATTGTCATCTACCAGGAGGATGTGCCCCTGTGGCTCCTCGTCGGTCCGGCTGGACGGCTCGGTCATTCGGCTCTCCGGTTCGGCCCCTGGTGGCGAAGTCGTCGCCGGGGGTGCAGAATGGCAATCTCGCGCGAGCCGAGGCAAGACGCAGGAGCCGGGCCCGCGCGTTGCCTGCGACTCGTCACCCCCGGTCTCACATGCGGTACGAAGAAGAGCCTCGCGCGTTCAACGTTCTTTCGGGTCTGGCGCTGGGACTCGCGGTGGGCGCGAGCGTCGCGCTGCTGATTTCCCCGGACCGCGGTCCATCGACGCCCGAGCGCGCGCGCCGCATGGTTCTGGAGGCCGGTTCGGGCGCGGGCAGGCGCCTGCGCGGCTTGCGCGACGAGGTCACCGCGCGCGTTCCCTCACGATCCTGAACCCCTACGAGCTCATCCGTCGCAAGCGCGATGGCGGGGACCTCGGGCGCGAACAGCTGCGCGGCCTGCTCGATTCGTACGCTTCCGGCCAGCTGCCGGAATACCAGATGTCGGCGCTCCTCATGGCCATCTACTTCCGCGGCCTGGGCCGCGAGGAGCTGGCCGCGATGGTCGACGCCATCCTCGCCTCGGGGACCGTGCTGGACCTCTCCGACGTGCCCGGACCCAAGGTGGACAAGCACTCCACGGGCGGCGTCGGCGACAAGGTTTCCCTCGTGCTCGCGCCCCTCGCCGCGGCTCTCGGCCTCAAGGTGCCGATGATGAGCGGCCGGGGCCTCGGCCACACCGGCGGGACGCTGGACAAGCTCGAGTCGATCCCCGGCTTTCGTACCGACCTCGGGCCGGACCGCATGCGCGCCCAGCTCGCCGACGTCGGTTGCGCGATGATCGGCGCAAGCGACGAGATCGCCCCGCTGGACCGGAGCCTGTACGCGCTGCGGGACGTGACCGCCACCGTGGAGTCCGTTCCGCTGATCGCCGCCAGCATCATGAGCAAGAAGATCGCCGAGGGGGCGGACGCGCTCGCGCTGGACCTCAAGCGGGGCGAGGGCGGCTTCATCCCGGAGCTGGACAGGCTGCTGGAGCTCGGGCGCACGATGATCGCGATCGGCGCCGACCACGGCCGGCGCGTGAGCGCGCTCGTGACCGCGATGGATCGGCCCCTGGGCGCGGCCGTCGGGAACGCGCTGGAAGTCGAGGAAGCGATGGCGGTGCTGCGCGGCGGGGGGCCCGATGACGTGCGCGAGGTCACGATCGCGCTCGCCGCCGAGATGCTCCTGCTGGGCGGCGTCGCCGCGAGCCCTGACGCGGCGGCGGCCGACGCCGCCGGGGCGCTCGCGGACGGGCGCGCCGCGCGCGCGATGGAGCGCATCGTAGAAGCGCAGGGAGGCGACCCGCGCGTCGTCGGCGAGCGCGGGCGCCTGCCCGCCGCGCCGGTGCTCCTGGAGGTACCCGCTGCGCGGCACGGCTGGGTGAACGCGGTGCGCGCGCGGCCCATCGGACAGGCCGCGGTGGCGCTCGGGGCCGGACGACGGTCGCTGGGTGAGCCGATCGACCCCGCCGTGGGGCTCGAGATCCTCGTGCGCCCGGGGGCCGAGGCCTCCGAGGGTCAGCCGCTGGCGATCGTGCACGCCGCCGACGAGGGCGCGGCCCGCGTCGCGGCGCGGGCGCTCGCCGACGCGATAGAGATCGGGGACGAGGACGAAGCCGAACCCCTGGCCCTCATCTCCCACCGCATCGACGGCGAGGGCGTCCGCACGCTGGGCTCATGACACGCGCGGCTCGCTCCCCTTTTCCAGCGACCTGCTAGAAGCGGAAGTCCGGGTCGACCTCCACCTCGACGCTGTCCGGCAGGGAATCCCCGGTGGAACGGCCGATCAGGCCTCCGTGCGCGCCCGGCCCATGCAGGTCGCACGGCTCGGTCGGTTCGGTGCCGGGGATGAACAGCTCCTCGTACACGCCCGCGGGCGGGCACCAGTCGGTGGCCAGCTTGCCCGACTCTCCGTCCACCCGCCGCCGCACGAGTTCGTCCGGCAGCGCCCACGGTTGCGGCACCTCCAGGAGGGCTCCGTCGCCGACGTAGACGGATCGCATGAACTCCCCCCACACCGGCGCGGCGTCGGTTCCGCCGGTGGCGCCCGGCCGGATCTTCGTGGGGCGATCGAACCCGTACCAGACCCCGGCGATCAGGTCGGGGGTGAAGCCGATGAACCAGACGTCGGTGGCCTCGTTGGTGGTGCCGGTCTTGCCCGCGGCGGGGATCTCGTAGGGGAGGTTGCCCAGCGCCGGGCTGCGCACGGTGTACGCGGTGCCACCGTCGACGACCCCGCGCATCATGTCCCGCACGATCGCGGCCTCCAGGACGTCGAGCACCTGGGTGCGCTCCGGCTCGGTCTCCCACAGCACGCGGCCGTTGGCGTCCTCGACCTTCAGGATCGCGCGGGGCTGGACCCTGGAGCCTCCATTCGCCAGCGGCGCGTAGGCGGTCACCGCCTGCATCGGGATGACGTCCGCCGCGCCGATAGTGACCGCGGGGACGCGCGGGATGGCGGTCTCGATGCCCATCCGGTGCGCGTACTGCGCGACGGTCTCGATCCCCACCTCGAGGCCCACCTTCACGGCGACCAGGTTGAGCGACTTGCGCAGCCCCTCGCGCATCGTCGTCGGCCCGTGGAACTCGCCGTCGTAATTGCGGGGGCTCCACGGCGCCTGGCCGTCCTGCTCCAGGCGGATCGGAGAGTCGAACACGACGTGAGAGGCCGGGATGTCGCTGGCGATCGCGGCGGTGTAGACGAACGGCTTGAAGGCCGACCCCGGCTGCCGCAGCGCCTGCGTCGCGCGGTTGAACTTCGAGTCCGCGAAGTCGCGCCCGCCGATCAGAGCGCGGACGTCGCCGGTCATGTCCATCGCCACGAACATGCCCTGCAGGTACCGGCTCTCCGTTCCCTGCGTCCCTCCGTCCTCCAGCACCTCCGTGTACTTCGGGTGCCGGAACCCGGGCAGCGCCTCGAGGCGGTCGAAGCCCCTCGACATGGCCTCCGCCGCGCGCTGCTGCATGTCCAGGTCCAGCGTCGTATACACACGGAACCCCGCCTCGTAGAGCTGGCCGCCGTAGCGCTGGTCGAGCGCGTCCCGGACCCATTCGACGAAGTACGGCGCCATCGAGGAGGAGTTGCCGCCCTGCGGCTCGGTCGGCAGCGGCCGCGCGCGGTAGGTCTCGAGCTGGTCGCGCTCGAGGTAGCCCTCGCGCGCCATGAGGCCGAGCACGAGGTTGCGGCGCTGCAGCGCGAGGTCGGGGTTGCGGAAGGGCGAGTACCGGCCGGGCAGGTTGATCACAGCGGCGAGCATCGCGGCTTCGTCCACGTCCAGCCGCGACGCGGGCTTGCCGTAGTAGCGCTGGGCGGCGGTCTCGATGCCCCACCAGCCCGGGCCGTAGTTGATCTGGTTCAGGTACGCCTCGAGG
>Ga0299907_10002651_pt1 | contig 11148 bp, 11 predicted proteins | sample RVTome_16_FD_198680 | JGI IMG/M metagenome (GOLD analysis project Ga0299907, IMG submission 198680) | Soil microbial communities from uranium-contaminated site in the Upper Colorado River Basin, Wyoming, United States - RVT152D67 (version 2) ...
CGACAGGCACGGGATCAGGCGGCTTCCGGTTGTCGATGACGAGGGCTCTGTCGTGGGCGTTGTGGCCCGCTCGGATCTCGTGCGCGCGATGGCGCGCAGCGACGGCGACATCGCCACCGAAGTGCGCAAGGCGATCGCTGTTCTCGGCGAAGAAAACTTCGTTGGGCTCGAGGTCCAAGCCCGTGACGGAGCCGTGACCATCAGTGGCTCCGCGGATCGTAAGACCACGCACGACCTCGCCGTGCGGATTGCCGCCGGGGTACCTGGGGTTCTCGAGGTCGTCGACGAGCTCGGCTGGCAGTGGGACGACAGCAACATCAAGCCAACGAGCAGTCCACCGAATCCGAACGGCATCCGACATGAACCTTGGATCGTCGGCCCCCGGGTCAAGGAGGCGTCGTCGTGACCGACGTGCGGGACGCTCGGCGAGTCCCCGCGACCAAGTCACAGCGCGCGACCACGGACATCCTCGTCGTCTCGGAGGACCCGTACTTCATAGAAGAAGCCAACGCGGTGCTGAGCCGCGTCGGGGCTCGTGTCATCGGATGTCTCGGACCCGCCCATACTGACTGCGACCCTTACGACAAGGGATTGTGCGCTCTTGCGGGGCATGCCGCGATCGCGATTGTCGATTCCCCTCGGTCGGGCACGTTTCGGTACCACACGGTCGAATACGCGTCGGGGGAGTATGCCGAGGCCCTTCAACGCCGTCATCCCGAGGCGCACGTGATCCTCTGCGGCGCGCCGGTTGGAGCTGCCGGTCCGACCGGCGAGATCGCGACGACCGAGACTCGCCGTCAAGCCCTCTACGTCCTGACGCGTCTACTGCGCGTGGGGGCGAGAGCGCATCCGCTCAATCGACTGGCTCTATCAGGGAGGCACTCGTCCGGGGCGCGTCGGCAGCCGACGCTCACCGGCTTAGATTGAGGGCCATGACTAACCACGCTCAGCGCCAGACCGCGGGCCTCGTCGAGGCCGGACTTGCGCTCGCCTCGGAGCTCGATCTCGATGCCCTTCTGCAACGCATCGCGGACCTTGCCAGGGAGGTGGTCGGAGCTCGCTACGGGGCCGTCGGGGTCGTCGGGGAGGACGGACTCCTGCTTCGTTTCGTGTATTCGGGTATCGACCAGAAGACTGCCGACGAGATCGGGGAGCTGCCCCACGGACGAGGGGTGTTGGGCGTGCTACTCGAGGGGGGCCGACCTATTCGGATGCGAGAGATCTCCGAGCATCCTGACTCGTATGGCTTTCCGCCCAACCACCCTCCGATGCACTCGTTCCTGGGCGTCCCGATCATCGTGAGGGACCGGGTCTTCGGTCGCCTCTATCTCACCGAGAAGCAGGGTGCGCTGGAGTTCACAAAAGATGACGAGCGGATCGCGATGACGCTCGCCGCCCAGGCGGGCGTGGCGATCCAGAACGCGAGTCTGATCGAAGAGGTCAAAGCGCGCGGAGAAGAACTTGCGGTGCTGGAGGATCGAGACCGAATCTCCAAAGAGCTCCACGACGGTGTGATCCAATCGATCTACTCCGTTGGACTTTCCTTGCAGGGCGCGATGGCGTTCGTCGAACGCGATCCCGATCGTACGAAGGCAAGAATGGACGAAGCCATCGGGACGCTCGATAACGTTGTACGCGACGTTCGCTCTTACATCTTTGCCCTGCAGCCCAAGAGCGTCGAGGAACAAGGGCTCAAGAGAGCGATCAAGGAACTCGTTAGGGACCTCGAGGTCAATGCCCTTGCAGAATCCACCGTGCAGCTGTCCGACGAGGCTCTGGATTTGGTTCCCGTAGCGGCAAGGGGAGACTTCATCCAGATCGCGCGCGAGGTCTTGTCGAACATCGCGCGGCATGCCCAGGCGAGTGAGATATCCGTCGCTTGCGCGATACGAGAAGGCGACACGGTCGTACTGACCATCGAAGATGACGGCGTCGGATTCGACCCCGAGACCGTCGCGCGAGGCCACGGCCTCAACAACATCGAGGAACGAGCCCAGCAGATCGGCGGGGAGATCGTGATCTCGAACCGACGTCCTAAAGGCACGGTGCACACACTGTCGCTTCCAGGGAAAAGAGATAGCAATGCTTAAAGTGATGCTGGTCGACGACCACGAGATTGTGCGTCAGGGGCTGCGCGCCCTGCTCGAAGCAGAAGACGACATCGAGGTTGTCGCCGAAGCCGACAGTGGGTCCAGCGCCGTGTCGCTGGCCAGCGCACATCAACCCGACGTCATCGTCATGGACGTGAGGATGCCCGAAGGCTCGGGAGTCGAGGCGTGTCGCGCGATCCGTGATGAGCGCCCCGATGCCAAGGTCATCATGCTGACCTCGTTCTCCGACGACGAAGCATTGTTCAACTCGATCATGGCTGGTGCCGCCGGTTTTGTACTCAAGCAGATCCGCGGTCGCGACCTCCTCGACGCGATCCGCACGGTCGGGGAGGGCAAATCGTTGCTCGATCCCGACGTCACGAACCGGGTGCTGGAGCGGCTGCGCAAGGCCAAGTTCGACGAGAAGGACCCCAAGCTCGCCCGTCTGTCTCCCCAGGAAGAACGGATATTGGACATGATCGGAGAGGGCCTGACCAACCGCGAGATCGCCGAGCGCATTCATCTTTCGGACAAGACCGTGAAGAACTACGTCTCCACGATCCTGCAGAAACTAGAAGTGGCACGGCGTGCCGAAGCGGCGTCCTATGTGGCTCGGGCCAAGGCCGGCCAACCGCGTCCCGAGAGCTAAGCATGCCCTAATGGCCCCCCGGCGGGGTGCCGCTTGCCCCTAACGCGTGGCAGCGCCACTGTGCAAACCTGCCAACAGGTAGCAAAGACAGAACGCTCAACGGGAACGACCAAATCCTCCGGTAGGTAGTGGCCTGTCTTCCCTACCGAGGGCACGGGGGCGGTCTTTCGGGACCGCCCCCTTCTCACGCTTTTGGGCCGCTGACCTGCGTTAAGTCCCGACAGGAGGGCGACCTCCGGCCCCTGCAAGAGGGGCCGTCCGGCACTGGGTCCTGCGCCTCGTCTCGATGATTCTGAGGACGTAAGGGAAGACGCCACTACTAGCTAAGGAGGCAGACGGTGGCACGGGCAATAGAAGCGACGCAGGGGTTCAAGGTCAAGGAGAAGTCCGTGGTACGCACCATGGACCGCAGCCTGATCGACAGGCTCGTCAGCTGGAGTGGCGCGGTCATCGCGGTCGCACTCATCGCGCTCGGCGGCGCCGCGATCTTCGGCGGCAGCTTCGCGCTGGACAACGTGCGTGACCGTCTCGAGCCGCAGAACATCAGCTTCGGGCCGGCAGCAGACATGACCCCGGAGGAGAAGGCCCAAGTCGGCGAGTTCGCGGCCCAGAAGGTTGACACCGGGACCGAGGCAGAGGCGTACTCCCGTTACATCGGTCTCCACCTGACTGAGATCGGTGGTGGCAAGACCTACGCCGAGCTCGGTGGACCGCTGTTCGCTCTCGAGGCCGAGATCGAAGAGGCGCAGGCGGCGGGCAACGACACCGCCGCTATGGAGGAGGAGTTGGCGGGCCTCCAGGCCCAGCGGGACACGGTTTTCAAGGGTGAGACCCTGCGGGCGATCCTGCTCAACGCCTACGGGTGGTGGACGGTCGGGCAGATCACCTTCTTCGCCGGCATCGGCATGGTGATCGCCGGACTGATCCTTGCAGTGCTTGTGGCCCTCGGGTTCAGGCACGCTCGCAAGGCGGCAGCCTCCACCGTCTAGGGGTCTGGCACGGGAGAGGCGTCCCGAAGGGGACGCCTCTTTCGCGACGGGTGAAGTGACGATCGCACCTCGCGGATGTGACCTTCGGCTTCGCGAAGGGTGACCTTCGGCACTGCCCCCATGTGGCCCCCCACGCTGGAATGACCAAACGTTCATTTTGCTTACAGGAGGGATTCAAGTTGATTGACCAACCACTCTCGGACCGCGCCAAGCTCATGCTCGTCTGGCCGGTTGCGGGCTTCCTCGTCGCAGCGGCGTTCGGCGTCGGTCTCATCTCGATGGCCACCTTCGACTCGAACGCGGCACCGGTCGCGGCAGCGGGTGTCACCGCCGCGGGAGGCATGCAGACCATCGAGGTCGAGCTCGGTGATCTGTTCATCAAGCCCGAACAGCTCCAAGCCGAAGCCGGAGCGCTACGTTTCGAAGTCACCAACAACGGCAAGATCGAGCACAACTTCGCCGTCCAGGGGCTCGGCGCGACCGAGATGATCGCTCCCGGCGAAAGCGCGACGCTCGATCTCCCGTCGGCCGAGGCGGGCAACTACACATATATCTGCGAGGTCACCGGACACGCCGACGGAGGGATGAAGGGGACCCTGGTCGTCGGTCCGGGATCGGGAGGAGCGGACTCCTCGCACGCCTCGGGGATGAACGGTATGTCGGCCGAGCAGATGGCACAGCACGACGCCGAGGTGACCGGCTCGTTCCCGGCGAAGACCAAAGGGACCGGCGCTGCGGTGCTCGAGCCCGACGTCGTCGACGGCGTGAAGGTGTTCGAGCTCACCGCCGACGAGATCCAGTGGGAGGTGTCGCCCGGAGAAATCAAGGAGGCGTACGCCTACAACGGGATGATCCCCGGCCCCCAGATCAACGCAGAGCTCGGTGACCGCGTCCGCATCGTGTTGCACAACAATCTGGCGGAGCCAACCACCATCCACTTCCACGGGATGACCGTGCCCGCCGACATGGACGGGGTTCCCGCCATCAGCCAGGACGCGGTCCTGCCCGGGGAGTCGTTCACCTACGAGTTCACGATCCGCAACACCGGCTCGAACATGTACCACTCGCACTTCAACGCCCAGAAGCAAGTTCCCATGGGACTGCTGGGAAGCATGATTGTGGCCGACCCCGACGATCCACAGGTCGATCACGACATCACGATGGTGCTCAACGACGGCCCGCTCGGATTCACGCTCAACGGTAAGGGATTCCCGGCGACGGCGCCGATCGTCGTGGAGCGCGGTGACACGTTCCGCATCCGCTACATGAACGAGGGTCTACAGATCCATCCTATGCACCTTCACGGGCTCGCTCAGAAGGTGTTCGCCAAGGACGGTCACGTGCTGGCTCGCTCGCACTGGGAGGACACCGTGCTGGTCGCGCCGGGCGAGCGCATCGACACATTGGTCAAGGCGACCGAGTCCGGTACGTGGGCGTTTCACTGCCACATCCTCAACCACGCCGAGAGCGAGGACGGGATGTTCGGGATGGTCACCGCGGTGGTCGTGCAATAGCGATGACCACGATCATCATGTCCCGCTTCTTTGCCCTCCTCACGGTGGTAGCCGACGCGTTCGTGGTCGGTTCGATCGTCGTGATGGTCATGGGGCGAAGATCGTCCTCGGCGCGGGCGTTCATTGCGACGGCACGGTCGTTCTTCGCCGAGTACGGCTTGGTGCTTGCGGCAGGGGTCGCCGTCACCTGCACCCTGGGAAGCCTGTACCTCTCGGAGGTGGCGAACTTCGTCCCCTGCAAGCTGTGCTGGTTCCAGCGGATCGCGATGTATCCGCTTGCAGTGATCCTCGGCGTCGCCGCCTACAAGAAGGATCACACGGTGCTCCGCTACGTCGTGCCGATCGCCGCGATCGGAGCCTCGATCTCGACCTACCACTACCTTCTCGAGCGCTTCCCGCAGATCGCGTCGTCGGCGTCGTGTGACCCAACCGCGCCCTGCACCGTCGTCTGGATCTGGCAATTCCACTTCATCTCGATCCCGTTCATGGCTCTGAGCGGCTTCGCCGCAATCGTTGCGCTGCTGTTCTGGGCCCGACCGATCTCTAAGGAGGAAAGAGCAGATGAGCACCGCCTCGCGCGCAGCGCTGCGCCGCAAGGCTCGCTCCAAGCGAGCTAACCGCAACAACCGACTGTTCTACGCAACGATCGGCTCGATCGTCGCCCTGTTTGCCGTAGCCGTGGTCTTGACTGCTGGTGGTGACGACCCCTCGGCCCGGAGCGGACTGCGAGAGACGGCGTCCGTGACGATCTCGGGTGAGGCCCTCCCATCGTTCACCGACTCAGGCGACGACCCAGCCGTCGGTATGGCGATTCCGGCCATTTCCGGGGTCGACTTCTCCGGGCGCGCGGCCTCGATCCCGGATGACGGACGCGCCAAGGTCGTGATGTATCTCGCGCACTGGTGCCCCCATTGCCAGGCCGAGGTACCCGTAGTGCAGGGGTTGATCGACAGCGGCGGACTGCCTGCGGGCGTCGACCTCTATTCGATCGCAACCGCCACGGATCGGTCCCAACCGAATTATCCACCGTCGGCATGGCTGGAGCGGGAGGGGTGGACGTCGCCGGTGATCGTTGACGACGCAAGTTCGAGCGCGGGCAACGCCGCCGGGATCACGTCCTATCCCTTCTTCGTGTTCGTCAACGAGGACGGCACGGTCGCTTCGAGGATGGTGGGCGAACTCTCGCCCGAGGTCCTCGAATCAGCGATGGCCGACTTACTCAAGCCCTAGCCACAAGAGAGGAGAACGCAGCATGACGAGGCGACATGAAAGTCTGATCCCGCTCACGCATGACCATCATCACGCGCTCGCGCAGGCGCGGCGCCTCCGGTTAGCGGCTGAGGGTGACGAACAGCAACGACTGACTCAGGCTCATGAATTCATCGACTTCTTCGACTCGCACACCCTCACTCACTTCCGGGAAGAAGAGGAGATCGTCTTCCCGCTGGTTGTCGACGAGCCGGACGCTGAGCCCCTGCTCACCCAGCTCCTCATGGAGCATGTTCGCCTCCATGCGTTCGCCCTCGGGCTCAGATCCGAGCTGCGGCGGGGCGCTCCAAGCGGCGCGGTCATGAAGAGGCTCGCGGCTCTGCTCGACAGCCACATCAGACTCGAGGAGAAGAGGCTCTTTCCGTTGATCGAACGCATAGTCCCCGGAGTCCGGCTGGGCGAACTGGCCCTGTCGAGGGCTGTCGGCCCCGCTCCCGGGTCGGGTCTCGCGACGGAAACGATTTCTGTCAACGACAACGTTGGAGAGAACAAGGTGCTGGCGCGCTAGACGAGGAGGCGGATCATGAACGACCCCATCGTAGTAATTGGGAGCGGGATCGTCGGAAGTGCGATCGCGGTCGAGCTACAAAGCCGCGGGGCAACGACGATACTGGTTGAGCGCGATGCACAACCGCAGGGAGCATCAGCATTCTCTTTCGCGTCGCTGACCGCTTTCGACGAGCCGTTGCGTGACGCCTACCTCCTCAAGAGCATGGCCATGGTGCGCTGGTGCGAGTGGACCAAGCGCTACGGAGATGACCTCGCAGTCCGTTGGGACGGCGAGGTCCGCTGGGCCGAGACGCGCGACGGCGCGGACAAGTTGCGCGCACAGATCGAGAAGGCACACAGTCGCGGCTACCCGGTCCGCTCAATCTCGACCGACGAGATCAGGCGTCGCTTACCCGCCAGCGCGCCGGGAGACATCCTCGCCGCGTCGTGGGCTCCCGAGGATGGACAGGCCGACCCGGTGCATGCCATCGACGTCCTTCGCGGGCAGTTCGCCAAACTCGGCGGCACGATCCTTGTGGGTCGGGCGGGCTTGCTGTTCGATGACCCGGCGGTGCGCGTGCGCGTCGGAGAAGACCGCATCGATGCCCCCTCGGTCGTTGTCGCGGCCGGAGCCGAGACGGGCGCGTTGCTTGAGCGCTTCGGGTGGGAGATACCGATGGACGCGAGCCCCGGACTCTTGGTTCTTACCGAGCCGACCGATCCGGTCGTAACCGGCACCGTCTACGTCACGCCCGCCTCCGGCGTACCCATCCACCTTCGTCAGCGAGCGGACAGCCGCGTCCTTATAGGCGAGCGCGCCCAAGACGAGGTCGCGAAGGACCCCACTATGTCTCACGCGCAGCGACTGCTGGCCCAGGCGCGCGCCTCGTTCCCCTCGCTCGGCGGCGTCGACATCGACCACTTCACCGTGGAGTGGCGCCCGATGCCACGGGATGGGATGCCCATCGTGGGACCTTTGCCCGGGCTAGCCTCGGTCTACGTCGCGGCCGCCCACGCGGGCGTGACGCTAGCACCGGCGCTGGGGGAGCTCGTCGCCAAGGAGATCATCGAGAACAAGACCGGAGCTCGCCTCGAGCCTTTTCGTCCGGCCCGGTTTAGCCAGCACCGAGCGGATGCCTATCTGAGCATCGAGGAGGCCTTCGAGCTGCCATCTGAGGTCTTCCGCGGCTGATGCCAGCGGATCCAATCGGCCCCCCGGAAAAGGGAAGGACGGCCCTACAAGACGCACTTGCGATGAGCGATGCTGTTGCTGCAAGTCCGATTGAAACGGTTCGCTGCCGGCCGATCGGGGAGCCAAAGTGAGAAGTGGGTAGGAGCGTCCCGGACGGGACCATGGAGCCCACCTTGTCCCGCAGACTCCCGGCAGCGAACCGTTCGTCGCGTTCACGCGCCGCCGCAAGGCCTTCTCGATCACTCGCGCTTCGTTTCGCCTGAAATGGGCCGAACGGACTTCTCGCAGTGTGACGCTTGACCCTGTCGCGTCGCCGCCTGCGAGCGCAGTCTGGAGCTAGTAGCTGATCGCTCACACGGAGGTGGGACAGATGTCCATAACTGACACCCGTGAACGGGGACCTGTATCGATCGCACCGGTACCGGCGCCAAAGGGCGAGTCTCTGGACCGCCGCGCCCGCGGGATCACGGCGCACTACGGCCCCGCTTACAGGATCTCTGGAGCGCTGGCGCTTGTCACTGCACTGGCAACTGCTCTCACGTTTTTCGTCCCTGATGTGCTGCGCGGAACGGCGGTGATGAACGGATCGGGACGCGGCACCGCGCTTGTCGCATTGATCATCGGTGTACCCGTCCTGGTCGTGTCGATGCTCGTCGTTGCTCGGGGATCGACGCGCGGAGTGGTCGTTTGGCTGGGAGCGGTGGCGTTCCTGCTCTACCAGTCGGTCCTGCTGCTCTTCGCCACACCGTTTAACAGTCTGTTCTTGCTCTACTGCGTGATGTGGTCGCTCACATTCTGGGCGGCGGTCGCAACCCTGCGAGCAATCGACGTGGGCGAGCTCTTCGACCACTTCGACAGCGCTCTGCCGGTACGGGGCATCGCCATCTTCCTGTGGGTGGTCGGGGGGCTCAATGTACTGGCCTGGCTCGGACGTGTTGTCCCCGCGCTGTTCAGCAGCGCTCGGCCCGAGTTCCTGGAAGGGACGGGTCTTACGACCAACCCCATCTATGTCCAGGACCTCTCCTTCTGGATCCCACTGGCGGCGGTCTCGGCGTGGTGGCTGTGGCTCCGCCGACCATGGGGGTACGTGCTCTCAGGGGCATTGCTGGTCTTCTTCGTGGTCGAGAACATCACCATCGCAGTCGATCAGTACATGGGCCACGCGGCCGACCCGGCCTCGTCGGTGGCGTCGGATGTGCTCACTCCGGTGTTCGCCGCATTGGCGGTGGTGACTTCAGTCCCACTGTTCTTCTACATGCGGCACCTGGACCGAACGAGCAGCCGTCAGTTCGACGCCGGAGGACTCCGGTGACTCTGACGTCAGGGCGCCTCCATCATTGGCCCCGGGGCACCATCCGGCGGAAGACCCCGGTAGAAGGCGGTGGTTCGATAACTCGTGTGGTTATGCCCGAGTTGAGGCAGCCCGTCGGAGCTCGTCCAACGACAGAGCTCCTCGATCGATCCAGTCCTCGTCCCACGTCTCCATCGTCTTCTCGACCCTCACGCGGGTCTCGTGTGGTCGCGCTTCTTTGGATCCTGTTCGTTGTGGCTGCACTGGTGCTTCTTGACCATTTTGGGGGCGTCTCGTACACCGCGATCGTGTTCGGAGCCGGTGCAGTGTCGATGGTGGTGACGCTCCTTATCCAACCGTCGCGCGGGCGACTCACGCTGTTCCGAATCGCCGCCGACCGCTGGGATCTAATTGTGATCGGAGTCCTTTATCTGGTCTCGGTGGGGCTGCTCCGTCTCGCGTTCGGTGTCTTCACAACCTCGAACATGCTCGGTCTGTTCCTATGTTTCGCGGGGGGACTGCTGGTTGGGTCAGTGGGCCCCCTTGTGTACATGGCTTGGGGCCGTAACCGTCCGTTGGCACAGCTCGGGCTGACCGGCAGAAGACTCCGCAGCACCATCGCACTTGGGTTGTTGTTCGCGGGAGTCCAGTTCGCACTCACGTTGTGGGGATTCGATCTGCCCGTTGCGCAGGACTGGGTCCCACTGCTGGTGATGTCGTTGATGGTGGGGGCCTACGAGGCTATCTTCTTCCGCGGCTTCATTCAGGGACGACTCGAGGCCTCCTTCGGTGTGGTCGCCGGCGCCGTCGGCGGCGCGAGCTTTTACGCGCTGTACCACGTCGGCTACGGCATGGAATTCAGCGAGATCGGATTCCTTCTCGGTCTTGGGCTGGTGTACGCCGCCGCGTACCGCATTTCAGAAAACCTCTTTGTGCTGTGGCCTCTCTTGACGCCACTGGGGGGTTTCTTCAACCAGCTCGACTCCGGCGAATTTAGTGGCGACCTGCCATGGGCCTCGATCGCCGGCTTTGTGGACGTCCTCGCGATCATGATCGCCGCGATCTGGTTCGCGCGTCGGCATCTTCGTTCGAAGGGCCTGGCTCACGGTGGGCCGACACTCGTGGACGGTCGCACGAAGGCGAACGCATGAGACTCAAGCGCGGTGCGCTGATCGCGTTGATCGCAGCAGAAGCGTGGGGGTGGCTCCATCTTCTCGGCCGTACCTGGGGCTCGACGGGCGAGGAACGCCGGCGCTACCTTCCCGGCGACGATTTGGTCAAAGACCCTCGACTCGTTACCAACCACGCCACGACGATCAGAGCATCGGCCGAAGAGATCTGGCCATGGTTAGTGCAGATGGGTTGGCACCGTGGCGGCTGGTACACCTACCGCTGGGTTGACCGCCTCCTGTTCCCGGCGAACGCCGGCAGTGCCGATTCGATCCTGCCCGAGTATCAGGACTTGAAGGTGGGGGACCGGATCCCCGACGGACCACCCGAAGCCGACTGTTTCTACGAGGTTAAGCTGCTCGAGCCCAACAAGTTGCTGGTTCTGCGTTCTTGGACGCATCTCCCCAAGGAGCTGCGCCGCTATGACCGTAACAGGATGGAGTGGACGTGGGCCTTTTACCTCGACGAGTTAGCCGAGCACGAGACCCGTTTTCT
>Ga0299907_10002652_pt1 | contig 11147 bp, 8 predicted proteins | sample RVTome_16_FD_198680 | JGI IMG/M metagenome (GOLD analysis project Ga0299907, IMG submission 198680) | Soil microbial communities from uranium-contaminated site in the Upper Colorado River Basin, Wyoming, United States - RVT152D67 (version 2) ...
CCGACGGCGCGCCGAGGCCGTCGCCGCCGATGAGCCGGACGGGCAGGGCGAGCTCCCGGGCCTGCCGCAGGATGACGACGGCCTCGGTCGGATACCCGGTGAAGTACAGCGTGTCCGCCCCGGACGCCTTGATCTCCGTCAGGATCGTCCGGTAGTCCGGTTGGCGCGGCATCAGGGCATCGAAGAACACAATCTGTAGACCGAGCTTCTGTTGGTCGTTCGCCGCCCGGGTCAGCTCGGCCAGGCCTTTGGCGTACACGGAGTTGTCGTGGAGGACGGCGAGCTTCTTGGCGCCGCCCGGTCCGGCCAGGAAACGCGCCGCAAAGGCCGCCTGCTGATCGTCCCGTCCCACAACGCGGAAGGCGGTCCTCAGCCCGCCATCGGTCAAGGCGGGGTTCGTGGAGAATGCGGCAACGTAGGGAATGCCGTGGGGGTCGAGCACGGCTGTCTCGGGGATCGTGGCACCCGAGCAGAACCCGCCGGCCACGCCGACGATTCCGCTGGCGAGAAGCTTCTGGGCCGCGGCGGTGCCGGTTTGGGCGTCGCAGGCGTCGTCCTCGGAGACGATCTCGATGCGTCGACCCAGCACACCGCCCGAGGCGTTGAGATCGTCGGCCGCCAGTCTGGCGGCGTTGAGCATCTCGACTCCGAATTCTGCGTTGTCTCCCGAGAGCGGTAACAGGGCCCCGATCTTGATCGTCTCCGGCGCGTTGTTTGCCTTCGTCTCGTTCTGGCCCGGCGCCGACCTCGAACCGCCGCCGCCGCAGGCCGTGAGGGCCAGGCCGAAAACGGTGATGAGCAGCCCCAACCGCACCCGCACGCAGCGACGATAACCCGCTCAGTCCTCGGCGTCCTCCCGCCCGAGGGCGGCTTCGGCGCCCTGGGGGCTCGGCTCGTAGTAGCGGCGCCCTTCGAGTTCGGAGGGTTTGTACTGCTGGGCGACCCAGCCGGTCGGGTCGTCGTGGGGGTAGACGTAGCCCTTGCCGTGGCCGAGGCTCTTGGCCCCCTGGTAGTGGGCGTCGCGCAGGTGGACGGGCACCTCGGCCGACGGGCCCTTCCGCACGTCCTCCCTCGCCCGCCAGATGGCCAGGGCGGTGCGGTTCGACTTGGGGGCGGTAGCCAGGTAGATCACCGCTTCGGCCAGGTTGAGCTGCGCCTCGGGGAGGCCGACGTACTCGACGGCGTGGGCGGCGGCGGTGGCCACCACGAGGGCCATGGGGTCGGCGAGGCCGACGTCCTCCGAGGCGAGGATCACCAGCCGCCGGGCGATGAAACGGGCGTCCTCCCCCGCTTCGAGCATGCGGGCCAGCCAGTAGACGCCGGCGTCGGGATCGGAGCCCCGGATGGACTTGATGAAGGCGCTGATCACGTCGTAGTGCTCGTCGCGGCCGTAGCGGACGGCCCGCAGGTTGATGGCCGTCTCGGCGTCCTCCAGCGTGATCGTGGTGCGGCCGGCCTCGGCGGCCAGGGCGGCGGCCACCTCGAGGCCGTTGAGGGCGGCCCGGGCGTCGCCGTCGGAGCGGGCGGCGAGGTGGGCCGCCGCCTCCTCGTCGATGGCGATGCCGCCACCTTTGGCGGCCAGGCCGCGGCCTGGATCGGTCAGCGCCCGGTCGATCAGCGCCCGGAGGTCGTCGGTGGACAGCGCCTCCAGCCGGAAGAGGGTCGAGCGGCTGCGGAGCGGACCGTTCACCTCGAAGAACGGGTTCTCGGTGGTGGCCCCGATGAGCGTGAGGAGCCCTTCCTCCACGTGGGGGAGCAGCGCGTCCTGCTGGGTCCGGTTGAACCGGTGGATCTCGTCGAGGAACAGGATGGTGCCCTGGCCCCGCTCCCCCAGCCTGGTGCGGGCGCGCTCGACGACCTCCCGCACCTCCTTCACACCGGCGGTGACGGCCGACATCGGCTCGAACGCCTTGGCCGTGGCCCGGGCCACCAGCCGGGCGATGGTCGTCTTGCCGGTGCCGGCCGGCCCCCAGAGAATGCACGACGACAGCCGGTCGGCCTCGATCAGCGCCCGCAGCGGCTTGCCCGGCCCGAGGAGGTGCTGCTGCCCGACGATCTCGTCGAGGCTGCGAGGGCGCATGCGGCTCGCCAGCGGCGCCGAGGCCGCGACGCGCTGCTCCGCCGCCTGGCTGAAGAGATCGTCGCGGGGAGCCACGTGGCTCACGGTAGCGACGGTGCGCCCGCCCGGCGCCGAAGTAGCGCCATCCGGGTACCCGAAAGGTCGTCGTCCGGCCGGGCCGCGGTTGACATGATGGGACTGTGCGAGGAGTCTTCGGAGCCATCGTGGCCGTGGTGCTGGTCACATTCGCCACCCCCGCCGTCGCCGAAGACATCCCAGGCGTGGCCCTCGACCCGTCCGACGAGACGCTCGCCCTCGAGCAGCGGGGGTGCGGCAACCCGTCCACCGCGGAACCGTCCTGCGCCGACCTGGCCACGGCGCTGGGGAAACGCCCCGGCCACGCCGTCCGCACCTTCGACCAGGTGACGGCCGCCCTGCCGTCGTCGCTCCGGTCCAACTGCGACGTCAAGCCCGCCCAGATCGGCTGGCCGACCAGGTGGATCCGCTGCTTCGACGACGCCGACACCAGGCAGCGGGAGTGGTTGACCCAGGGGCTGGGCGGCACCGACGAGTGGCGCACCGACGAGACCCCCGGCGGCGACAACCACTTCCTGGTGGCGACGTGGTGTTGGCGCGGCTCGGAAGGAAGGTCACCGCAAACGGACTTGTGCGACCCGAACGAGCCGATCAAGCGGACCCGCATCAGCCTCATCAGCCTGAACCGCAACGCCTATCGCAACGTGGAACTGGTCGAGCCCTATCTGGAGCGGAAGCCGGGCGGCGGCTCCACCGTGGCCGCCCGCCCGATCCTGCTCCACGCGGGCGGTGCGGCCATCGCCGGCCGCTGGCTGTACGTCGCCGACACCGACCGGCTCTACGTCTTCAACCTCGACCACTTCGTCCAGGAAGGCGACGGAGACTACCGGCTTCCCGTCTGGGACCGGTACGTCATCGCCGACAAGGCTGACTTCGACAGGTACAACCCCTTCTCGTCGATCTCCATTGACGGCTCAGCCGGCGCCCCCCGGCTGGTCGCTGCCGAATTCCGGCTCAACCTCTTCAGCGACGCCATCGTCTCCGTGTGGCCGTTGCAGCAGGACGGGCAGTTCCCGCCGGCGGACCCGCGCATCGAGTCGTTCCGGACCTACATGATCGACGGTCACAGCGTCATCGACCACGTGCAGGGGGTGGCCTCGAGGGGCAACTTCTTCCTGTTCTCCGAGTCGTCGAACCGGATCGAACGGAGCCCGGTCGCCTTCCCCCGCAGGGCCGACGACAAGTGCATCCGCTGGGGCGCCGGCACCGGCGAAGACCTCTACGCCTCCCCCGGCCGCGATCTCCTCGCCGGCATCAACGAGTCGTCGCCGGGCACCGGGTCGGCCTTCTGGGCCGTGTCCTACCGCCACGCCTTCCGGCAGAAGGCGCCGCCGAAAGGCTATCCCCGCCGCACCTGCTGAGCAGCTGAAGGCAGCTACTTCGGTTTGGGGAGCGAGATGCCCAGATCTTTGAGCTGGATATGGTCGACGGAGGCGGGGGCGCCGGTCAGGGGGTCGGTGCCGGACTGGGTCTTGGGGAATGCGATCACGTCGCGGATGGAGTTCTCCCCGGTCAGGATCATCGTCAGCCGGTCGAGGCCGACGGCGAAGCCGGCGTGGGGCGGGGCGCCGTAGCGGAAGGCGTCGAGGAGGAAGCCGAACCGCTCGGCGGCCACGTCGGGCTCGATGCCCAGCAGCGTGAAGATCTTCGACTGCAGGACGCGGTGGTGGATACGGACCGACCCGGAGCCGAGCTCGATCCCGTTGAGAACGAGGTCGTAGGCCAGGCTCCGCACGGCCAGCGGTTCGGAGTCGAGCTTGTCGACGTCGTCGGGATGGGGCCGGGTGAAGGGATGGTGGGCGGGGATCGGCTTCCCGTCGGCGGAAACACCCTCGAACAGCGGGAACTCCACCACCCACGTGAAGTTGAGCGGTTCGTCGATCCGGTCGGCCGCCCCGAGGTCGAGGCGCAGCGTGCCGAGCAGCGACTGCGCCTTCCGCAGCGACGGGTCGGCCACGATCAGCAGCAGGTCGCCGGGCGACGGGGCCAGCGCCGTGCGGAGCCCGTCCTGCTCCACCTCGGAAAGGAACTTCACGACCGGCGCCTCGAGGACGCTGGCCGGCTTCACCTGGGCCGTTGAGGGCACATCCGCTTCGCGGACCCGCATCCACACCAGGCCGGCGGCGCCCAGCTTCTTGGCCCGGTCGGTGAGACCGTCGAGCTGGTTGCGGCCCATCTCCCCCTTGCCGGGCACCACGAGACCCACGACGCCCTTGCCCTTGAACGCATTGAAGGAGCTGTCGGCGAACAGCGCGGAGAGGTCGCACAGCTCCATCCCGAAGCGGGTGTCGGGCTTGTCGGAGCCGTACCGGTTCATGGCCTGGGCCCAGGTGAGGCGGGGGAAGGGCTTGGGCCGCTCGCCGGTCACCGCCTCCACACCTGCGGCCACCGCCTCCTCGACGAAGCCGAGGACGTCCTCCTGGTCGACGAAGCTGGCCTCGATGTCGAGCTGGGTGAACTCCAGCTGCCGGTCGGCCCGCAGGTCCTCGTCTCGCCAGCAACGGGCGACCTGGTAGTACCGGTCGAGACCCGCCACCATCAGCATCTGCTTGAAGAGCTGGGGCGACTGCGGCAGGGCGAAGAACGTGCCGGGCTGAAGGCGGGACGGCACGAGGAAGTCACGGGCCCCTTCCGGCGTCGACCGGGTGAGGGTCGGCGTCTCGACGTCCACGAAGCCGGCGGCGTCCATGGCCGCCCGCATGGACGAGATCAGCTTGGCCCGGGTGATGAGGTTGGCGGTCATGCGGGGGCGGCGCAGGTCGAGGTAGCGGTGGCGGAGCCGGAGCGTCTCGTCGACGTCGACCCGTTCGTCGAGCGGGAACGGCGGCGGCTCGGCCTCGTTGAGGATGTCGAGCCGGGTGACGCCGATCTCGATCTCGCCGGTGGCCATGGACGGATTGACCGTCCCCTCGGGCCGGGGCCGGACGGTGCCCTCGACCCGGATGACGTACTCGGAGCGGAGCCGGTGGGCGCCGGCGCAACCCGGCGAGGCGGGGTCGAGAACGACCTGGGCGATGCCCTCCCGGTCCCGGAGGTCGATGAAGACGACACCGCCATGGTCCCGGCGGTGCGCCACCCAGCCGCAGAGGGCGACCTCGTTGCCGATGTCGCTGGCCCGGAGGATGCCGGCGTAGTGCGTGCGCATGCTCATCGGCCGGCGTCCCGGTGGGTCGGGTCGAGGTGGTCGTGGAGCCAGCCGACGACCCGGCTCCGGGGGACCTCTACCTGCTCGCCGGATTCCATGTCGCGCACGGCGACCGCTCCCTTCTCCATCTCGGCCCGGCCGATGAGCACCACGTAGCGGGCCCCGGCCCGGTCGGCCGCCTTCGTCTGGGCCTTCACCGACCGGCCCCCGTAGGCCCGGTCGGCCGAGAGGCCGGTCTCTCGCAGTTCGGCCAGGAGGGCGGCCACCTCGGCGCCGGCCTCGGGCCCTACCGCGTCGACCACGTAGGCGTCGAGGTAGGGCCTGGGGGTGGGCAGCACCCCTTCGGCGTCGCAGGCGATCAGCACCCGCTCGATGCCGATGCCGAAACCGATGCCCGGCGACGGCGGGCCGCCCATCTCCTCGGCGAGGCGGTCATAGCGGCCGCCGCCGCCGAGGGCGTTCTGCGCCGACTCCAGCGCCTCGCTGGCGAACTCGAACGTGGTGCGGGTGTAGTAGTCGAGACCCCTCACGAGGCGGGGGGCGATCTCGTGGGCGACGCCGATCGCGTCGAGCCCGGCCTGCACGGCCTCGAAGTGGGTCTTGCAGTCGGCGCAGAGGTGCTCGAGCAGCTGTGGCGCCCGTTCGGTCACGGCCACGCAGCCCGGCACCTTGCAGTCGAGCACTCGCAACGGGTTGGTCTCGAGGCGGGAGCGGCTGTCCTCGCACAGCTCGCCGGCGTGGCCCCGCAGGTAGGAACGCAGCGCCTCGAGGTACCCGGGCCGGCACTGGGCGTCGCCGAGCGAATTGATGGCCAGCCGGAAGCGCGACAGACCCAGCGAGGCGAAGAAGCCCTGCGCCAGGGAGATGACCTCCACGTCGAGGGCCGGGTCGTCGACGCCGATCACCTCGACGCCGAGCTGGTGGTGCTGGCGGTACCGCCCCCGCTGGGCCTTCTCGTGGCGGAAGTGCGGTGAGAGGTACCAGACCTTCCACGGCGGCGTCGGCCGGTGCTGGATGTAGGCCCGCACGACCGGGGCGGTGCCCTCGGGCCGCAGGGCGAGGCGCCGGCCGCCCTTGTCCTCGAACTCGTACATCTCCTTGCGGACGACGTCGGTCCCCTCGCCGACCCGCTGGAACACCTCGATGTGTTCGTAGGCCGGCGTCATCACCAGCCCGTAGCCGAAGCGGCCGGCCCGGGCGGCGAACTTGGCGACGAGCGCGGCCCACCGTCCCGACTCCGGGGGAAGGACGTCGTGGGTGCCGACGGGGGCCCGGTAGGCGTCAGCGCCGGGTTGTCTGCCCTCGCCGGCGGGGGCCGGTGGCGATTGCATGACCGGCCATGCTACCGGCGCGTCGTGATCGCCCCTCCTCCGAGGACCAGCGCAAGGCCGGCCAGGGCGAGCAGGACCTGGGGTTCGAACGGGCCGGTGCGGGGCAGCTCGGCCAGTGGCACGGGCCTCGTCTCAGTGGCCGGAACCAGCGCCGGCGGCGCCGTTTCGGTGGCGGGCAGGACCGTGGTCGCCGGCCGGTCCGGCGTGTACGACACCGGCGACGGGGGCGGGGTCGACGACGGGGGCGGGGTCGACGGCGGGGCCGGGGCTGCGGGCTTCGTCACTGTGACGCACGAGTTCCCGCCGAGGCGCTGCGGGCCGCCGTCGGCGCCCTCCCCGGCGACGATGCCGAGCACGCAGAGGCAGTCTCCCGGCGCCAGCTCGGCCGGCACGACAAACGACCCCCGGTACTCGCCGTCATTGGCCGCCGGTGCCTCGGAGCCGCTGAGGTCGAGCCGGACCTTGCCGTCGAGCGTGACGATGCAGTGCGCCACCCGCTCCAGGTCGGACGCGGCGAAATCGCCCGTGTCCCACCGCAGCTTCACGGCCACGGTCTGACCGGCCTGCAGCGGGGCGCCCGTGGCCGGGTCGGTGGTTTGCTCGACGCCACCCGTGGGCGGGCGAGCGGCGACCTCCTGGCAGAGCGATTGCAGCCCTTCGTCGCCGCTGGTGCCGGCGCCGGCCGGGCCGGGTGGGGCCAGGGCGACCACCACCCCGACTGCCATCGTGGCCACCAGGAGCAGCCACAGCCGCCCCGAACGGTGCCCCAGGTTCCTGGAAGCAGTCCCTTTGGTCATCGAGTCCGGGACGTTAGCAAACTCTTACGGTGGGCTCAGGAGAAAGCGACTTCCTTGAAGGCCCCGGCCTGGATCTGGAAATGACTGGAAGACGTCACGCCGAAGTCGAAGCCGGCCAGCGACACGGGCTTGAACGTCAGGGTGAACTGCTGGTCGAGAGCGATCGACGAGGCGTAGACGGTTCCGGTGAAGTGCTTGAGGTTCGAGAACTTCACGGTCCCGTTCGGGGCGTAGAACACCACCTCCACGTCGTCGGGCAAGGCGACGTTGTTGGACATGAGGATCGCCGGGGTGGCTCCGCTGTCGGTGGCGAACGTCACGATCGTCAGGGTGACCGGCACTCCGGCGCCGTTGGCCATGTCACGGGACAACGTGACCGGCCCGTCGGCGACGATGGTCGTGTCACCGGTGATCGTCCACTTGGAACCGAGGTCGATCGGCGTGGTGCACGGCGCCGGGCAGCCGATGCGGTGAGCGCCGGAGAAGGCCGACTTGTTGGCGTCCCAGTACGTCTGGAAGGAGGACGGCGTGGCCCAGTCCCACACCATCGGGTAGTTGGCCGGATCCCAGGTGAACGTGGGGAGCGTCTGGGGCAAGGGCGGAGTCGGTGGCGAGGAGGGTGACCGGCTGCCGTCGACCGTCCCGCCGGAGATCGTGCCGCCGGCCTGGACATTGCCCTTGACGTGGCCCGTCATCGTGACGTTGCCACCGGCGTAGACGTTCCCCAGCACCGTGGTGGAGGCGTTGTTGAGCGTGACGTTGTCGGCCGCGTCGATGTCGCCGGCGATCGTCGAACTGTTGGACGTCGTGACCGAACCGAGCGAGGTGACCGAGCCGGCCACGGTGGCGTTGTTGGACAGGTTGAGATCGCCGCTGGCGTAGACGTCCCCGTTGACCGTCATCCGGTGGGCGCCGGTGATGCCGCCCGGGGAGCTGAAGAGGGCGTACCGGAACCCGTCGGTCGGGAGGAGCTCGACCTGCTGCTCGAGTCGTCTAGCGACCCGCTTCGGGTGCGCCTTGGTGGGGGCGTACCCCTTGGCCACCAGGTAGCGGCGGGGGTCGGACGGGTCGAGCGAGACCGGCAGCACGCTGACCTCGAACTCCCCGCCGGTCACGGCGGTGAGGCCGAAGCCGGTGAACGACGCGTCGGCCGACAGGCCGCTCATGCCCGCGTTGAGGCCCGCCTCGGCGACGTTGCGGGCCTGGTCCCGCAGCTTGTCCCGGCCGGTGATCGTGACCTGGTGGGTCCCCAGGCCGATCCACACGGCGCCGAGGGCGAACACGACGAAGGCGACGGAGATCGACATGATCAGCGCCATGCCGCCTTCCGGGCCGCCACCGGAGGCGCTCCGCCGGTACAAGGCCCTCAGCAGGCGTGCCACGCGTTCCTCCCGGCCATGACGGTGGACAGGTCGAGCACCGGTCGCTTCGGATCGGGCTGGAAGTGGAACGACACCTTCACGGTTCGGCGGGGGGTGGCGATGTGGGTGAAGGCGTCCGCCGGGTTGACGAGCCCCGTCTGGAGCAGCGTGACGCTGCTCTCCCCCGTGACCTGGCGGAGGAGCTGGCCGTCGACCGCGGTGTACGTCACCTCGTAGGTGGTGTTGTTGGCATCGGTGGTGAACCGGAGGCGGTTGCCGGCACCGGCGTTGGCCGCCGGTTCGGTCACGCAGGCGGCGGAGCGCATCTCCCGGCCGATGGCGGCCAGGGCGTTGCGGAGGCTGTCGATCGACTGGGACTGCACCTGCATGGGCCGAACCGCCTTGGCCGAGGTGGCCATGATCGGCAGGAAGACGGCGGCCACGACCGTCAGCAGGCCGACGGTGAACATCAGCTCCAACACGGTGATGCCCGATTCGACCCGGGCCCGGGCGAGGAGGCGGGCCATGCTCAGGCCACCGGCTGGTAGCCGGCCGTGGCGGCGATCCGGCCGTAGTCGATGTGAAGGTTGAGGTCGGCCAGCGGCACGCCCAGCGAGGTGATGGTGACGTGAAGGTCGACGAAGAGCCAGTTGGTGAGGCTGGCGGAGGCGTCGGTGATCGCACCGCCCGACGAGGCCTGGGAGGTGACGGCCTTGTTCCAGTGGACCGTGGCGTCCATCACGACGGAGTACTGGCCGAGGACGCTGAAGCTGGCGTGGGAGGTGGGGTCGGCGGCCGGGGAGGCATCGCCGGGGGTGACGGTGACGGTCTTGTAGCCGCCGGTGGCGGTGTCCCACATCTGGATGGCGACCGGCGTGCCGGTGACCGTGGGGCCGGTCGCCCCGGGGCCGGAGTTGGCCGTGGCGGAGGCCGAGACGGCGCCGATCCTGACCATCCCGTTGTACCCGCCCGGCCCGCCGGCGGCGAAGTTCATGAGGCTGAGGGCGGGGAAGGCCACCGAGGCGTTGGAACTGAGCCGCTGGTTGGTGCCGGAGTCGTCCCGGTCGACGGTGACCGTGGTGCAGTTCAGGGCGCAGCCAGTCCCGATCGAGAGGAGCGATCCGCTCGTGAGCTCGGCGACGAAGTCCACCGACGCGCTGGACGGGCCGGTGGCCGTCCCGGCGAAGTACGGCAGGCGGTCGTCATCACCGACGGGGAGCGAGCCGCCGGGCTGGCACGACCAGCAGGAACGGGCCGACACCTGTGCCTGGGCGGTGCCTGACCCGAGCCCGATGGTCAGGGTCGGGGCGGCGATGACGGTGGTTCCGGCGGTGGTGGTCGGACCGTCCTGGTCGGTGTCGGGTGGGGCGGTGCCGGAGTCGTTGTCGGCGTCGGCCTCGGCCAGCGCCGGGTCGCTGCTGCCGCTCCGGGCGAACCCCTTGGCGCTGCGGACGAAACCGGAGTCGATGCCGCCGTTCACATATGGGAAGACGACCTGGGCATCGGACAGCGAGATGCCCGCCAGCGTGCCGGTCACCTTGAACGACCCCGCGTCGGCCTCGCCGTTACCGATCAGCTTGGGGTCGGGCGGGGCCGCGGCGTTGAACAGGAAACTCGACAGCGTGACGGACCGGGCGGCGCTGGCGTACTGGGCCGGGGCCCACGAGACCTTGGCGGTGACACGCTTGTAGGGGTCGCCGCTGGCCGGCGTGACCGTCGTCACGTAGACCTCGGTCGTGTAGACGGTCTGCTCCCGCTTGGACGTGAACTTGTGGGGGCTGAACGGGAACAGGGGGTTGGCGACCGTGCCGCCGGAGGCGCCGGCGTTGACGGCCGACGCCGCCAGCGGTTCGTTGGGCGTCACCCCGGTGTAGACGAAGTTCGGTGCCGAGCCGGTGATCAGCGGATCGGTGGCGAGGGTGGGATCGGAATCGAAGTCGTGGCCGACGTCGTCGTAGGCCCGGCCCCGGGCGTCCTCCAGCACCTCGTTGGCCAGGGCCAGGGCGGCGCTGCGCTGCCGGCCGGTGACGAGGCCACGGGCCCCGGTGGTGAGGGCGCCGAGCAGAGCGAGCAGCACGACGAACACCACCGACAGAGCGATGGTGCACTCGAGGAGGGAGAACCCCGCCTCGTCCGTGAAGCGGCCGCGACGACGCATATTCCGAGGTATCGGCGGACCGGCCGCCGACCTCGACCAGACAGCCGCCGCGAAGCGGGCCCTACACTCCCCAGCGAGATGGACGACCGGTTGTACTTCCGACAATTGCTCACCGGGCGGGACGTCGCCCGGGCCGATCCGGTGGCCCGCCAGATGCTCAATTTCGTGTACCTCATCGGGGACCGGGAGACCGGCGAGGC